>Ga0123353_10000931_pt1 | contig 35767 bp, 42 predicted proteins | sample TergutLab28metaG_3_FD_92763 | JGI IMG/M metagenome (GOLD analysis project Ga0123353, IMG submission 92763) | Labiotermes labralis P3 segment gut microbial communities from Petit-Saut dam, French Guiana - Lab288 P3 | ecosystem: Host-associated > Arthropoda: Insects > Digestive system > Gut ... | reverse complement strand
CTCGAGCGGATCGTATTCCTTTCCGCCTCCGACATAGAACCTTGACATCATCTCCACATAGTGCAACCTTAAGGCGTGCAGACCTGCGGAAAGTATTGCCAGTGTCCATACGACCAGGTGGAGGAACGAGAACAACAGTATCCCTACGATTACTCCCACGATCCCTCCTATCCCCAGGCCGATCAATGTTATTGATATGTAGTTGAAGGCCAGCGCCATACCGGCCTTCCCCGCGCCTATCGCGGTTATACGTGTATATGACAGTATATTACCGAACAGCGACGGAACTTCCAGTATCGCCGTACCGCCTTCCTTCTTGATCGCGACGACCACACCGGGTATCAACAGCGCGAGCCCTATTACCAGTGCGTACAGCACCAGACCCTCCAGCGCGTTGCCGAAGATCATAAGTTCCGTTCCGGCCCATGCGGCGGAGACGAGACCGACGAACACCATTATCCATCCGCCCTTCTCCATGAACGCCTCCTTGAAGCCGTGCTGCATCTTGACGTTTATGAACCCGATGATGAAACCGAGCAGTATGTGCATCACACCGATGTACACAGCAAGCTTCAGCAGCATCGTCACTTCCATCAACTTGCTTACACCGTAGTGTACGTGACCGTCGATCACGGTTTGCGGGAATATATTGGCGAACCATTCTGGGAAGTGCAGACCGAGCAGTGACTGCCACGTTATCGCGGTATCGCCGGCCTCACCTACGAAATGCATACCGAACATCTCTCCGAAGAAGAAGAACCCGAAGATGAATGACCATATACCTCCGTAGAAGAGTATTGTGGCGATCGCCTGGAAGTCTTTGGATTTCGCGGTCTTAAGACCATACGCACCCAATATTATGAACGGTATCGCGTAACCCACGTCACCTACCATAAGACCGAAGAACAGCGGGAAGAATATCGCCAATATGACGGACGGGTTTATCTCCTGATATTTGGGGGTGTCCACCAATTGAACGGGGTATTTGAAGTTCTTGACGTACCTTCCGTTCTTCATGTGCGTCGGCGTCTCTTTGAAACGCCCCTCCGCGTGGTCCACTTCGTGCATGTCTCTGGAACGATTCTCCTGCAGTTCAACGTAAACGCTGCCGCCGAGCTTCGCGTTGAGATCGTTAATGACGTTGTTGACCTTTCCGGTCGGGACCCACGCGTCCACTATGTACGAGTGTTCGCTGGTCGCTATGCGCAACGGTATGCTGCCTTTGTCGGCTTCGAACGTTATCTCCTCGTCCATCAGTAATATGTTGTTACCGTACTTCTCCTTGAGCGCCGCGACCTCTTTGTCGACTTCCGCCAACTCGGCCCGATACGCCGCTATCTTCGCATCGGAATCCGCGATGTTCGCTTCCGGTGTTCCCGTGCCTTCCGGGACCGAGAATTCGGCGAACTCGCTTTCCGCCAATATGCGCAGAGCGTTGTCCCTTTCGCTCTTCCTTATGAAAAGCGCTATTACCTTCTTATCCGTTGATATGAATAATTCCGAATCGGCGATCCCCGCTAACGCTGCGGTCGGATCCGCCGATACGGTACCGGTCAGTACCGTCAATGAATTGTATCCTCTGTATAACTGAAGTTCTATCGGAATGCTCGATATCTTCTGCAGTTCGTCCTTTCTTGCGGTCTCTGCAGCGATCCTCTGGGTGATGCCGTTCCTCCTGTCGAGTACTTTGAAAACCTCTTCGCTCATCGATTCGACCTGGTTGGCGGATATCATCGATCTGACGGCACCCGCACCGGTCTTCGCATCAAGCTCCGTCTCGGCGTTTATATCGAGTTCTTTCTCCATCGCTTTCAATGAGAGCAGTCTCTGCGCCGCTTTCTCGGAATACGGACGCGGAGCACCTATCGCAAAACCATCGTCTGCGCCGGTTATGTGGTCGATCAGATGTATAAGTTTCAACTCGTACAAAGCATCAATGGCATCATCAAGGCGGGCGATGCTGCCCACGATCACGACCCTGCTCATCGGCTCAGGAAGCAACATTTAGGCTCCTCTCGACTTCTTTATTCAGCATGTCTTTGACCTTGGGCATCCTGCCTTTGGCCGACTTCTCGAGTTCAGCCGCCTCGGCTCTCCCGACGCTGAGCAGCTCCTCACGCTTAACGGCGAGCTTCTCCTTCTCCTTGGAGATCGTCTTCTCGGATGCGTCGCGTGCGTCAGCCTCCGCAGCCTGTATCTTGTTCACGGAATCCCTGCGGGCGTTGGCTATCGACGTTTTCTTGTCGGCTTCCGCCTTCTCGACGATCGCTGCGGCATCCGCCTCGGCTTTCTTTATTTCTGTAAGTATGTCAGTTCGGCTCAAGTTACACTCCCCGACCCTATTCTGCAACCCGATGGCACTGTTCATACTTAAGCCTGATTGTCTTCCTTTTAATAGCCTGTCGCGGGCGTGTGGCCAGGCTCATCCGGCATCACGGCGAACCGTACTTACGCACCTTGATCTTGGTCTCTTCGAACAGCTTCTTTGACAGTTCATCCGAGTAGCTGTCGTCGTAAACGACCTCTCTTATCCCGGCGTTGATCAGAATCTTGGAGCACATCGAGCACGGATACGTCGTCGTGTACACCGTCCCGCCGTCTATGCTTATCCCGAAGTAGGCCGCCTGGATCACGGCGTTCTGTTCCGCATGAACGCCTCTGCACAATTCGTGCATCGTACCGGACGGTATGTTCTTCTGCACCCTCATGCATCCCAACTCTTCACAATGCATCGTACCCTTCGGCGATCCGTTGTACCCCGTGGTGAGAACGCGCTTGTCTTTCACTATGACCGCGCCCACCTGTCGACGCACACAGGTCGACCTCGTTGATATGAGGCGTGCCATCTCCATGAAATACGTATCGTTATCCGGTCTTTCCATGATTCACGGAAGAACGGGATGGTATATGCTTCTTCCGAACCGATTTAATATTCATCCCGTGATGTTACGTTGTGAACAGTGAAACGAAGAGAACGATCGTTGCGGTTGCCGTTGCGGTTGCCATCGTCGGAACGGCGTACGGCGGGCTGCTTGTGTATGCCGGCAGTTCGTCTCCGTTCTATACGGTGGAATCGGGCAGCATGAGCCATACGGGCGGCGAACGTTCGCAGTTGGGCGTCATCGATACCGGGGATATGGTCATCGTCAGAGATCCGTCGAAGATGAGCATCACAACGTACATAGAAGGTCACGAGACCGGATACGGGAGATTCGGCGATCACGGGGATGTGATAATCTACGCCCGCCCTTACGGAACGCCGGTGATACACCGCGCCATACTTTACGCCGAGAGTAACGGAGACGGTACATGGAACATCCCGTCGCTGATCGGTTATACGGGGGTGTGGTACATCGACGGCGTTACCGGTACGTCCGCCGATGCCGTTGCTCTTGCCGGGACCCTCAGGTTCGAGGGGTTCGGGTTCAACGGCAGGTCGTTCGAGATCGATCTCAACGCGCTTACTCCCGGGTCCGGTTACATAACGATGGGCGATGCCAACGGCGAAGCCGATCAAAGCACGACGATATCCAAGAACCGTCTGATCGATGCGGACAGTATAATTGCGATCGCGGCTCATGAGATACCGTGGCTGGGTATCGTGAAGTTATATATCACCGGTAACAACACCGACGCGATACCGTCGAACGCTCTGCCGTCGCTCATCGCCGCGTTCGCTTTGATATTCCTGTCGCTTATCACGATCGGTATCGTATACGAACGTCTCGTGAGAAGGGAATGAACAAGCCCCCCGCCCCTTCATTTCCACTGCAGGATCTCCGCACCGCAAATATCATAAAAGTTTCGTCTGGGTGGGGGATCTGCGGGTCTTCAGAGGTTTCATACCTTCGGAATTCTCCAACACCTTGCACACCTCTTTCGAGATGCTCAGTTCTATCTCCTTCGTTCTACCCGCTTTCCCGAATGATTTAACGGGTGCGTGGATTATCCCGAGCATGTCCAATTCCGATATCAGATCGGTGATCCTTCTCTGTGTGAGCACCGATATCTGAAGGATGCTGCATAATTCCTTGTATATCGAGTATACCTCACCGGTCGTCATGACCTTGTTGTCATTCTTCGTATTATGTATTATGCTCATGAGCACGGTCTGTGATTGTAATGTAAGTGCTTTCACAACTTCGGTCACAACGTCCGATTCGATCTTGTTCTTCGCATATCTTACATGAGCTTCCGTTACCACACCGTCCCCATTGCGTTCGGCGGCTTCCGCGGATACTCTGAGCAAGGCGATCGCTCTTCTCGCATCACCCATCTCCTGCGCCGAGAGCGCAGCGCAGAACGGTATGACATCATCCTCAAGGACACCGTCTTCGAAAGCGAGCTTCGCTCTGCTTCCCAGGATATCCTCAAGCTGCGGCGCATTGTAGTGATGGAAGATTATCTTCTCTTCACCCAACCTGCTCTTGATCCTGGAATCCAACAGGTCCATGAATTGAAGATCGTTGGATATTCCCACCAAAGTAAGTTTCGATCTCTTGAAATCCTCATTCATCTTCGACAGATGATAAAGGACATCGTCATTCTTCTTCTTCACCAGATGATCCACTTCATCCAGAACAACGATGAAGACCTTGTCCTGTTCGTCGAGATGTTTCCTTATCTCCGAATATATCTTCTCTATGCTCCATCCCGTGAAGGGCATCCTGACATTATCTTCCACGGTCTTCGTCTGTTTACCTATCTCATACAATATCCCGTACGGCGTGTCGATGATCTGACAGTTCAGATGTATGTAAGAACACAGCGTCCCGGCGGGATCCTCTTTCTTAAGTTCATTGCCTATGAAGTTCATCACCGCGGTCTTTCCCGTTCCGGTGGTCCCGAATATCATTATATTGGACGGTTTGTTGCCTTTGAACGCGGAAGCTATTATCGTAGCTATGGAATCTATCTCCGAAGATCTGTGCGGAAGCTCGTCCGGAAGGTAGGACGCCAACAACATATCCTTGTTCTTCACGATCTTACTTCTCTTCTCTATGTGTTTGGTGAATATTGATTCTCCCATAGGTATGCACCTTCAGTGGAAACGACAACGCTTCGTTCGGCTTCCATTGGAAGGAGGATCAACTATTAATCCGTTCTCATGACCGAAGAATGAAGGAACAGCGTTTGTTTAATAGCAGTATCCCATATCCACCAAAAACAAGTGGTGCGGATATTATGAAGAAAGTGAACGGTTGGATCATAATCGGTCTGTGCATCGGTGCCATCGCGGCGGCCGTCGGTGTGATATATCTCATCGGCCAGCTCGGTTGAAGCGCGCCTGATGTTGCAGTGGAAATGAAGGGGCGGGGGGCTCATATTAATTGTAGCGGTCCCTGCTATAAAGGCGGCCGTTCTCAGACGAGCATGAATAATATTCTGAAAGACAGGTACGTACTTTTCTCGCTTGCTTCGATATCGATCATCGTGTTCGTATGCGCCGTCGGTGCGTTCGGCACGGACGGCGTCAACGGTAACGGCATCACGGAGATCACGGGCGTGATATCCGATCCCGTACCGTCACAGAACGGTACGGTGTTCAAAGCTACGGATCTCGACGGGAACGAGTTCAGATGTTTCTTCAGGTCGCAGATGCCGGCAACGCCCGTACTTTGCAAACTTACGGGAAGTTTCTCCGCCGACGGCACGATGTTCTTCGTAGACAAGATAACAATAAACGAGAAATGGGCGGCATAAGCGTATCGGATTTATATCACCGAAATCTTAGCACCGTATGTGTATATCGCCGTAGACGACACGGACTCCCATGCCGGGAACTGCACCACGTATCTTCTGACGGAGATGATGCGCGAACTTTCCGACATCGATATCATAGGGAATCCCCGGCTCGTCCGTCTTAATCCCGCGGTACCGTGGAAGACCCGCGGGAACGGTTCACTCGTTCTGAGGATCGGGAAAGGGACCGGCGTGAAAAAACAGATAGGTGTGATATCCGGAGAGAAGATATTCTGCTATGCATCGGCAACGGAGTGGGAACCGAGCGTCCCGGAACTGACGGAAAGATTGATACCCATCGTACAACGGAACAGTTCGGACGGTTCCGATCCCGGGTTGGTGATATCAAAGAACAGACCGAACGCATCCCTTTATCGTGACGGCGTGAGTACGATCGTCGACAGAGAACGCATCACGGATGAATTGGAAAGGATAGGCGCGGCAACATTCGAAATGGGATGCGGCCGCGGGATAATCGGTGCAACGTGCGGTATGGCGTGGGAGCCGGCGGACAGTACGTACGAAGTGCTCGCGTACCGCGACAGAAGCAGATGGGGCACGCTCAGATATGCGGATCCGGCGTCGATCGAGGAGATGGACGCGATGTTCCCGAGGACCTTCAACAGCTGGGAAGAACGGCACCGGAAGGTGACGATGGTCCCGTCCACACCCTGCCCCGTGTTATTCGGGCTCAGAGGCGACGATGAAACGGAGACCGTCAACGCGGCGATGTACCTGCGCACCGAACCCGTTGAACGATGGGTGACGTTCCTTACCAACCAAGGCACCGACGATCATGTGATACGCGGTGCGGAAGAGCTGATCGCAAATCGTTCGTATGAGATCGAGGGCACCGTCGCGTCGTGCGCCGTTCGGATACGCGGCGGCCATTCGTTCATCGATATCGACACAAAATACGGAAACGTGACGTGTGCGGCATACGAACCGTCCAAGGAATTCAGGATGCTGTTCGACAACCTGGCCGTCGGCGACAGGATATGTGTGATCGGGGAACTTCGCGACAGTCCGAGGACGTTCAATGCGGAGAAAGTCAACGTATTATCCGTAACGGAAAGATACGAGAAAACATCGAACCCGGTCTGCGGATCATGCGGGAAAAGGATGCAATCCGTTGGTAAAGGGGAGGGATACAGGTGCAGGGAATGCCGTACGCGCTCCCGGGAACCGGTAATGGAAAAAGAAACGAGATGGGTCGTTCCGGGATGGTATGAACCACCCGCGTCCGCCCGTCGTCACCTCTCCAGACCGCTGAAAAGGATGAATGTCGAGCAACCGATCGAATTCGTCAATAGTCGTATAGCATGACCGACACCAATATATATGAACACAATTTAGGATATCATAGTGAGATATCCCATGGATGAAGTTGTGATCCTCAGCGCCGTGAGAACGCCGATCGGCAAATACGGGAAGGCATTGGCAGACATCAAAGCGACCGAGCTCGGTGCGATCGCCGTTCGCGCCGCGACCGAGAAGGCCGGTATTGACGTCAAGGACGTTTATGAATGCCTCATGGGTAACGTGATATCCGCGGGCCTCGGTCAGAACCCCGCAAGACAGGCCGCGGTGAACGGCGGCATACCCGTGGAAGCGGGAGCAACAACCGTCAACGCGGTCTGCGGTTCCGGGATGAAAGCGGCGATGATCGCGTCGGACGCGATAAGATCGAAGCAATGCGATGTTGTCGTAGCGGGAGGCATGGAAAGCATGAGCTCCGCGCCGTACCTGATGCCCGGTGCCAGATGGGGGTACAAGATGAATGACCAAACGGTCAAGGACGCAATGGTCCACGACGGCCTGTGGGACATATTCAACGATATGCACATGGGGTTCACCGGCGAGATCACCGCGGAACGGTTCAAGATAACGCGCGAAGAATCCGATCTGTTCTCTTACGAAAGCCATATGAAAGCGGCTGCGGCGGCAAAGAACGGCAAGTTCCGCGACGAATTGGTCCCGGTGACGATAAAACAGAAGAAAGGCGACGTGATATTCGCAGCGGACGAAGGGATCAGGGATGACACCACCGTCGAAGCATTATCGAAACTCAGGCCGGTGTTCAAAAGCGACGGTGTTGTCACAGCGGGCAACTCGTCACAACTGAGCGACGGCGCGGCAGCGCTTGTGCTCGCTTCGTCGTCATACGCAAAAGAGCACGGTCTGAAACCGCTGGCCGTCGTGGAAGCATACGGAGAACGCGGCGTACTTCCGGAACTGATCATGGAAGCTCCGATCCCGGCGACGGAATACGTTCTGAAAAGAGCGGGCATGAAGATCGACGATATTGATATATTCGAACACAACGAAGCGTTCGCGGCAGCTTCGCTGGCCGTCATGAAAGGATTGAACGTCCCGAGGGAGATATTCAACATCAACGGCGGTGCGACCGCGTTAGGCCACCCGATAGGGTGCTCGGGCGCACGCGTCCTGACGACGCTGGTGCATGCGATGATCGACCGTAAGAAGGACGTCGGTCTCGGAACGCTGTGCCTCGGCGGCGGTAACGCGGTGACGATGATCCTGCGTCGTTACTGACGCAACCACATAGTCACCTACGTGCGCAAATGTTATAACGTAAGGAGATGTCACAATGGATATGCAGCTTGACGCCATTCTCAAAAAGATAGACGGATCGAGAGACGATATGATAGCTGACATGACCGCGATGATCCGCATACCCGCCATCGGCCCGATGAACGCCGGTAAGGGAGAAGGGCACCGGGCGGACAGAGTGATCGAGATGCTGAAGGGTTTCGATACCGTCGAGAGGATCGACGTCAAGGATATGCACGACGTCACGGTGATGAGACCGAATATACTCGCCAGGAAGAACGGTAAAGGGAAGGGAACGGTATGGATAGTATCGCATCTCGATACCGTATTGCCCGGAGACCTGGACGAATGGAAGACGCCGCCTTACGAACCGGTAGTGAAGGGCGGAAGGATATACGGCCTCGGAACGGAAGATAACGGTCAGGCGGTGATATCGTCGATATATGCGTCAAAATTCTTCGACCGCGGTTCGTTAACAAAACGGTCCGTCGGGTTGGCATTGGTTGCCGATGAGGAGACGACAAGCGCAATGGGTATCGAATACCTGATAAACGCGGGCCTGTTCAAACCGGAGGACGTTTTCATAGTTCCCGACTGGGGAGTTCCCGGCGGGACGATGGTGGAGGTCGCGGAGAAACATCTGGTCTGGCTGAAATTCGCTGTGGAAGGCAAACAAACGCACGGATCGACACCGCATAACGGACTGAACGCGTACCGCGTGAGCTCAAAGATGCTGGTGGACGTTCTTGACAGATTGGAGAAGAAGTATTCCGACAGCGATCCGCTGTTCAGGCCCTCGTCCTCGACGTTCGAGCCGACGAAGAGCATCGCGACGGTCGGTAATATCAATACGATCCCGGGGTACCATGAGTTCTGGTTGGACATTCGGCTTCTGCCGTCATACGACCCGGACGATCTGGTGGAATATGCGAAAAGCATAGGCGCCGAATGGGCATCGAGAACGGGAGCGGTGATAACGGTCAGCGTAGAACAGAGGACGAGGTCCGGGAGGCCGTCGGATACGGATTGCCCGGAATTCAAGGCGCTCCGCGATTCGATCTCATCGATAACCGGTAAGGAACCGGAAGTTGTCGGTGTGGGAGGAGGCACGTGTGCCAACTTTTTCAGACTTGCGGGATACAACGCGTATGTGTGGCAATGCGGCGGAGGTTCGTTACACCAGCCGAACGAATATTGCGAACTGGATAATCTGATAACGGATGCCAAGGTATTTGCAACGCTTTTCCACAAACTCTGCGTTTAATCTTCGAATAGACGGTCCATCATCCACTTCGCGCTGAACTTCACCAATTGGTCATATTCCTGACCGTTGGACACGAACGCAATGGGCTTTCCGATGGTATGTGCTATTGAAAGCGCCGCACCGCCTTTGGAATCGGCGTCGATCTTCGTTAACATTATCGCGTCAACGCCTATGGCGTTGTCGAACGCGCGCGCCTGCTCCACCGCATCGTTCCCCGCAAGCGAGTCACCGACGAACATGACCAGATCGGGTTTCGCGACCTTCTTGATCTTCTTCATCTCCTCCATGAGGTTGCTGTTCGTTTGCATTCTTCCCGCGGTGTCAACGAGTACAACATCACGTCTTTTCGCTCTCGCGTGCTCGATGGCGTCGAAAGCGACCGCGGCCGGATCCGAATCCGGAGAATGTTTCACGATCTTACACCCGAGTCTCTCCGAATGTATCGTCAACTGTTCTATGGCGCCCGCCCTGAAAGTATCACCGGCGGCGAGCACAACGGTCTTACCGTTCTTCATCAGGCGGTTCGCGACCTTTGCGATCGCCGTCGTCTTCCCCGTTCCGTTTATGCCGACGAACATGATCACGGTCGGGCCGGTCCTCGTATCTATCCACGCATCGAAATCAAATTCATTGAGTTTGAGTATCTTTGACACGGCGTCCTTCAACGAAAGCTCCACCACTTCGTCAAGGGTGTGGCCGCGGCTGTACTTCTTTCCTAACAGATCATCCCTGACGCCGTTCTTTATCTCCTGGACCACGGGGAACGCGACATCCGCTTCCATAAGCGCAAGCTCCAGTTCCCAAAGTACTTCGTCAAGATTACTTTCTTTGATCCTCTTCCCGGAATCACCCACGAGTTCCGTATCCCCGCGCGCTTTCTCCTTCGCGGCGATCTTCTCCTGCTTAGCGAGCCTCGCTCTCTCTTTTCTTGAAAGCTGAGGTTCCGCCTGTGGCTTAACTTCGTCCACCGGTGCGCTCTCAACGTCAGGTGCGTTGTCCTCGACGTCAGGCGTGCTCTCCTCGATATCGTCATCATCAACATGTTCAGGAGGCGCCGGTTCAGGTTCCGCAGGACCCTTATCCCTTTTAAAAAGGCTTTTCAGCTTGCTTTTGAGGGATTCGAACATGTGAGCTCACTGCTGTCTTCTCTGGTATTCCTGCTGAACCGCCAGGGAAAGATTCCTTGCGTTCGTTTCCATCTCATTGATGGATTCGCCGACCTTCTTGAGGGCCTCGGAGATCTCGTTCACGCCTTCGTCCATGAATTTCACCGCGTCGTCGAGATCCTTCTCAACGGACATCCTGTTGCCGATGCCGACGATAACTTTCCCGCTGCCGGAGGCTTTCGCCGGAACGAATGACGATGCGCCCACCGGTATCAGGAGTTCGTCCCCTTCTTTTGCGATGAGCATCGCCTTCATGGTCTCTCTGGCCCTGAGCGTCTCTTCCAACGACATCTGCAATATCTGACCCTGACCGGCCTAAGCCTCAAGTTGAGATTTGTAAACATCGAGTATGGATAACGCCTGGCGGAGCTCGTCGTCGTTCATCATCACTCACCGACCTCGTGCGCGACGAGGCGGTCCGTTATATCTGCCGGCGCAAGCTCAACGATCTCATCGATGGATATCTCCCATCTCTTGAGCTTGTGCCTGCTGCCCAGATTGGACAGTATCCTCTCTTTCGCGGCGTCTGCGTTCTCGGCCGCCACCTCTACTGTGAAAACTTGTCTGCTTCTCGCGTCCTTAAAGGAACCTTTTGCTCGGAAACCCTTCATTGCAATTACCAACGACGATGAATTATATCTATCGAATAAAGCTTTTGGTCATTAAGTGCGATAAATGACCCGCGATAACGAGACACTGACCGTTTATGTGCCGGCATCATCGTTCCCCGCCGTATCGGTTACGGGGATGGGATGCGATCAGATGTGCGAGCATTGCAAAGGTTCGCACCTGAAGGGCATGTTGCATATCGAGAGCAACGACGGATTGTTCCGGTTGGTCGATGAGATAGCGGATTCCGGCGGTAACGGTATGCTCGTGAGCGGAGGATGCGACACATCGGGGAGGGTTCCGCTGCGTAAGGCGGAGGATGCGATACGATACGCCGCCGGAAAGGGCCTCAAGGTCAACGTTCACGCCGGTCTGATCAACGGAACGGAAGCGGAGCGTCTCGTATCCGCCGGCGTTTCCGCATTCTCGGTGGATGTGCACCGGGATCCGGACGTAATACGAAGCGTTCTGCATCTCGATGCCGATCCGAACGTATACGCGGATACCATCGACAGCATCATCGAAGCGGGCGGTCGCCCGGTGGCGCACCTGACCGTTGGTTTTGGTGTTGCCGATATCATGTTATCGGCGGATCTCGTGAAGAACAAGGGACTGAAGGACGTGATCCTTCTGGCATTGGTTCCCACGAAAGGGACGATGACCGAGGATTCCGTGATATCAGAGGATGCGATAGTCGATTCCGCGAAGATGCTTATCGGTGAAGGATTCAATGTCACGCTGGGGTGCATGCGGCCGCGCTCTCACCGTAATTTGGAGATCAGGTGCATTCAGGCCGGCGTCAGGAACATCGCGAACCCGTCCCGCGGAACGATATCGTGGGCCCGGGAGAACGGTCTCAAGGTGGTTGAGAAAGGTACCTGCTGCTGCATCCGGTGACTCACAGGAACATGGACATGTATATCGGGATGAAGACCACCCCGTCCTCGACCTTCAGATCCTCAGTGTAGACGATGTACGGTGTTCCCGTACGTTTACCGAATTTCTCCAGGAACCTGTCCAGAGATGAATGCCTGTTGTATCTGGAGGATTTCACTTCCACCGGACACACCTTACCGTCCTTCGTTATCAGGAAATCGATCTCGGTCGCTTTTTCGGCGGCACGCTCGCCGGTTTTCGGATCCTCTTTGGCGGTCTTGCTTCTGGAGTAGAAGAACAGTTTGTGCCCGCTCGCTCTGAGGGCCTGGGCGACGGCATTCTCCACGAGCATTCCTTCATTGATGCTTACTTTGTCAAGGAGGATCGACCTGTAAAGTGTGTTCTCGGCGTAGTCCTTATCGAAAAGAGCATGGGTGACCAACAGCCCCGTATCGGCCATATAACATTTCTGAGAGCTATTGTCAAGACTCATAGCCAACCCGACAGATGGATCCGTTGCATTGAAGCACTGGTTGATGATCATCCCGTCCGCAAGCCACATGAACGCATCCTCATAGGTGCGGGTCCTGGCGTTCTTGCCCAAAGAGGACAGATTGAATTTCTTCTCTTTCCTGGACAGCTGCGAAGGTATCCGGTCGAACAGCGACAACACTCTGCCCTCATAACCGGCAGCGAATTTCGTTATGTCATTTCTGTAAAGATTCAAAATGGATCTTTTGACAAGATCCGCGGCAGCGAAATCCTTCGTGTCGGCGTATTTTGACACAACTCCGGGCATACCGCCGACGAGCATGTATTCTCTGAAGCGGTTCATCATCTTCTTGTGGATCGGGTCACCCACGGGCCGTTTGTTCTTGAAGCAGGCCTCCAGGTATTCCGTCGAGACCACATCTCCCATAGCCCACAGGAACTCTTCAAAATCCAGAGGGGTCAAAGTGAACTCGACCTCTTCGGACGGTATGAGGATATCTTTGACGTTGGCCTTTATGGAGAGGAGTGAGCCCGTTTCGATGTAATCATATCTTCCGTCCGCGACCAGTGTTTTGATCCTCTGTCTTGCAAGCGGAAAGAGTTGAACTTCATCCAATATGATAAGGGACCTCCTCCTGCGGAGCTCCGTCGTCTTCAGCGCGGAAAGCTTGCTGAAAAAGAGATCCAGGTCATCCATATCGTCCTCGAACATGGACCTGACGCTTTTACCGTCCTGTGCAAAATCTATTATGATGTAGGTCTCGTACTCCCGTTTCCCGAAATCTTCCGCGAGGCGGCTCTTCCCCACGCGTCTGGCCCCGTTGATCAGGAGGGCGGTGGACCCTTTGCTGTTCTCTTTCCACGCAACGAGTTCGGTATACGCTTTTCTCTTCAGTTCCATGCTAACATGATCATCATACGATGCGTGATATATCATCCTTTGCACGAAAATCCAAAATCTTATAGTGCCAATCTGCACGAAAATCCAAAATCTTATAGTGCCAATCTGCACGAAAATCAAGAATCTGCTGATGAGGCGCATCTTGCGGCCGCGGTTCCGGCGGCATCAGACGGCGTCTCTCGTAACGTGGCCGTGGTCGGCCATCTTCCTTCCTATGAGGAACACGGCCGCATACTCCGGCACTTCGGTAATACCTTTCAGCTGCATCCGTTCCCCGAGTATCGTTATCTCGGTGTCTCGGCGCATCGTTATCTTCACCGGATCGGAGGAATACGCCGGCGGGACGGCATCCCTGAGCGGATCGAATTCCGTTAACGCATCGCGGGAAAGCGGCGTTACGCGCAGACCGCTCTTTCCGTGAACGGATCCCGGGAGACGTATCAATCTTTTCACATCCGCGGTGACAGGCTCGTCCACCTCTCCCGAGAGCTTGAAGACAACGTCCTCTTCCAGTATCCTCATCAATATCTCCTGGCTCTTCTTGCTGAGAGCGGCCAGCGTGTTCCTTTCGAAGATGGATCTCTTCGATGAACTCACGTCGTTACGTACATTCTGCATCGTTTTCTCAACGGTCTTCCCGATACTCGGATATTTCATTCTCAGTTCTTTGGTATCCATTGATATGATGTCGTCGACCACTTCTCCGAGGCCGTTCCTCAGCTTGAGCCTCCATCCTCCGGAACCCGCTCCCGGGACCAGGCGGTCCACCGAGACGTTATTGCGAACAACGCCGCCTACGGTGGCGGATGACGTAACGGTACCCTTCTTCGGAAAGGCCCAGTCGAGGTTCAGTCCCTTCGACGTAACGTAATCGACGATCTCCCTTCTTTCCGGCGACCCTAACGTCAAGACCTTGGGAGACGACACGTGCGCATGATATCCCCTTCCTCCCGAGAACACTATGCTCACGTCGTCCGCATCGAATCCGAGATCGCCGCATATGAATGAATCTACGAGGTTCATCATCTCATCCTTGATCCTGGAAAGCATGTCGGCATACGTCATCTTATCCGCGTCTTTCAGATGATCGGCGTCCAGATCGAAGATGAGATCTGCACCGAGCCAGGTCTTCTCCTCCATCGTCGGTGCGGCGGGATCACGGTAATATGCCGTTGAATAGTAACAATGCGAAGGAACCTGTCCGATCAGGAATCTTCTTATCTCGTCCATCTTCGAGAAGCCCATGTGCCTCTGCACGAACGTACGGTCAAAGAACATGAAACCGAACTCCCTCCTGCCGAACCGTTCCGGCAGGACGGGAGCGTTGCTCTTATAGTACTTTCGGAACGCCTTCAGAAGGAATCTTGAATTCGCATCCATTTGAGGTTGCAGGGACGAACAACGTATAATTATGTTGTCAGTTATTCTTTCGTCCGTGGCGGAACGGATACCGGTATACGATGACCATATACACATGAGCCCGAGCGGGCGGAACATCGACGCGATCAAAGAATTCGAGAGCGCCGGAGGCACAGGATTCACGTTGGTCACGTTACCGTATGAAGAAGTACACGTGTCAAATTCCGACGATCTCCTGAGATCGTTCAACATAACGTTGTCAATGGCCGATCTGGTCAGAGAAAGGACAACGCTTGAAGTGAACGTCGCCGTGGGCCCGTATCCCGTGCTCCTTTTACCGCTGGCGGAACGGTTCGGCATCGCCGAAGCGGAGAAGATGATGATGCGGGGCATGGAGGAAGCGGCGAAGATCGTCGCGTCCGGGAAGGCGAACGCGATCGGCGAGATAGGAAAACCGCATTTCGACGTTCCGGAAGAGATAATGGCCGCTTCCGATCGTATACTCGTGCACGGTATGGAACTCGCATCCGAGATCGATTGTCCGGTGATAATACACTCCGCATCGTCTCCCGAACTGATGATCGAATTTTCGCAGATGGCGAAGACCGCATCACTGGACCCGGGGATGGTGATAAAGCATTTCTCTCCGCCGCTTGTCCGCGACAACGAGAATCACGGCATAATGCCGTCGATACCCGCGTCGCGGAGCGCCATACGCGAAGCGCTTGGTAAAGGGAACAGGTTCATGCTGGAGACGGACTACATCGACGATCTCAAGAGACCGGGTACGGTGATGCCCGTTGATACCGTACCGAAGAGGGTCCTCGGGCTGATATCATCCGGTGAGATGTCAGCGGAAACGGCGTGGAAGATAGGCCGCGACATACCGGACAGGCTTTTCAAACGCTGATCCGCGGTCGGAAGACCTTCCCGGTGCCGGATATATATCATCGGAAGACCTACGGAACGGATGTATGACGGACATGCAACTTCTCAGGGACCCGAACATTCAGCCGGAAGCGGAGGTTCTCGAAGCCGCATTAGGTGAGAGGAAGAAAGTATACGACGAATTCACTTCCCGGACCGCGGAACAAGGCATCGTTTTGGAATGGCGTTACTACAACGACGGGAAATCGTGGCTCGGAAAGGGAACTCATAAGAAAAAGACGGTGTTCTGGCTTTCAATATGGGAGGAATATTTCCAAGTAAGCCTGTTCTTCACGGAGAAGACGTTGCCCGCAACGGAATCCGTGACGGGAACGATAGGCAAGCTCATACCCGTCGTGACAAAAGTGCGGAGCGAAGCCGAACTGGAACGCCTCTTCGGGTTGGTCGGATACAAAAAGAACCTGAAATAACGTCCCGCGAACGGAAACCATTAATGCTGTCGTAACATCCTCAATGCGATGAAGATAGCGATCATGGTCGATTCACACTATCCGATAAAGGACGGAGTGGTCGATGCCATAGACATCCTGCGGAACGGACTCAAGGAACGCGGTCACGAAGTTCTGCTGATCGCACCCGACCCCGGCAAAGAGAACAGACTGGAAGGGGTGCATTACATAAGGTCGAAGAAGTTCAAGAACTTCGACTATTATCTTCCGATGTTCCCGTCGGACAGTATATTCACACTCAAGGAACTCGATGCGGATGTGATAAACGTACACGGTTTCGCATTCATGGCCGCACGCGGAGTGGTCTCCGGGAAACTTCTCAGGAAGCCGGTGATCATAACGTTCCACACCCCGGTCTGGGGGTTCATCGGTGAATTCTCACCGCTCGACCCGGCACTTTCGCTGAACGTCGGATGGTCATATTTCCGGCGTCTTTTCAAGAATGCCGACGTGACCGTGGCGCAGACCCCGTCGATCGCAAAAGAACTGACGGACAACGGCGTTAAAGCGAACATACGGGTGATACCGACGGGCATCGATACGAACAGGTTCAACCCCGGAATAGACGGCAGCGTGATACGGGAGCGTTACAACCTCGGCAACAAGAAAGTGGCGATACACGTTGGTCGTCTGTCGCCGGAGAAGTGCATAGACACGCTGATAAAAGCGTTCGCGGAGATAGATGACGCGGTGCTAATGATCGTCGGCAAAGGCGCTCTGGAAAAGGAATTGAAATCGTCGGCGGCATCGCTCGGCCTCTCCGAACGCGTCATATTCACGGGCTTCGTGAGCGACGCCGAGTTACCGTTGCACTATGCGGCCGCGGACATCGCGGTATCGTCATCGACGTTCGAGGCGCAGTGTCTGGCGATAATGAACGCAATGGCGTGCGGTCTCCCGGTCGCATGCCCGAAGGCCCAGGCGTTCGTGGATTTCATTGACGACGGCGTTAACGGATACATGTACGAGGCGGGCGGATGCGCCGCCGCCGTAAGGAAATGTTTCGAGAACCCCTCCGTAGGCGCCAAGGCAAGGGAGACGGCCGAAGCGTATTCGATACCGACCTCGATCGATTCGTACATTGCGCTTTACGAGGACGCGATCTCAAAGCGCAGACAACGATAACGTTTTACGCGCGGTGCGCGTACCGCCGCATATGAAAGCGAAAGTGACCTGTGTGTACGACGAAGGTGCCGTTGTCGGAACGTCGCTCATAGGCGCGCGCGGGCTGTCGATACTTGTGGACGTTGACGGCGAAAGAACATTATTCGATACAGGCATGCGCGGCCGCTACCTGATGCACAATCTGGATATCCTGGAGATAGACGTGAATACGGTGGACCGTGTCGTCATATCGCATGCGCACATAGCACACGTCGGAGGCCTCGAAGCATTCCTGGAGGAAAGAGAGGGAAGCGTTGACATGATGGTCACGCCGGACCTCAGGGACATGGGGCCGGTGAAACTTATGGGGATACCGGTGAGCAAGGCACCGCTGTCGAAGATGTCCTCCGAAACGATCGGGAAAGCGAACATCACGGAAACGGACACGTGGACACAGCTGAGCGAACATCTGTTCATCACCGATATACGGCCGCATCCGCCGCCGGGGTGAAGGAGAACGCCCTTGTGCTTATGACAACGAAAGGCGCGATCGTCATATGCGGTTGCTGCCACGGCGGTCTGACGCAGTTCTTATCATACGTCGAGGGAACAACGGAGAAGAAGGTCCGCGCGGTCATCGGCGGTACACATCTGTTGAAGATGAAGAAGGACGAAGTTCTCGCAACAGCCGACTCGTTGAAAGAGGATCACGGAACTCCGTTGCTTTATCTGAATCACTGTTCAGGCGTGAAACAGGTAACGAATCTGAGAGTGAGACTCGGTCTGAACGGGGTCCGCGATTTCTATGCGGGAACGTCGGAAGAATTCGAAATTTAGAGCGTAATTGGGTCAGTTCTAAATACAGAAACGCGATAGCTCACTTTGTACAAGAGGGAAACAAATGGGATACGTTATAAGGACCACGGCTTTGTTCCTGATGCTCATACTGATGTTCACGGGCATCGGCGCCATCGTATGGTACTTCCTGTTCGACGGGACGGAGGATAGTCTGGTGATCATCATGGGTGTTTTCATAGCGATAGCCGTGGTTATCAATCTGTTCTCGTTCTTCTTCTCCAAGAGTATCGTACTCAAGGTACACAAGGTGAAGATAATATCCAGGGCGGACAACCCGCGCCTGTACGGGATAGTGGAAGGCATCGCGGTGAGTGCCGCCATGCCCATGCCGCAAGTTGGCATAACCAACAACCCGACGCCGAACGCATTCGCCACCGGACGCGGTCCGAAGAATGCGGCGGTCGTCGCGACGACGGGGCTTCTCAACCTTCTGACGGATGCTGAGCTCAGAGGCGTGATGGCTCACGAATTAGCACATGTGAAGAATCGCGACGTTCTTGTGATGACCGTCTCGGCGACCATCGCCGGTGCGATATCCATACTCGCAAGATTCGCGTTGTTCGGGTCGCTCATGGGAAGGAGGGACTCGGGTACGATCCTGATCATGGTGCTTGCTTACATAACGATACCGATCGCAGCGTTACTCATCCAGCTCGGGATATCGAGGGGCCGTGAGTACAAAGCGGATCAGGCCGGTGCGAGGATGATCAACGATCCTCTCTCCCTGGCAAGCGCTCTCAGCAAGCTGGAGAACGCGAACATCGCAAGGCCGATGGAACGCGAGAACCCGTCAAGCGCGCACATGTGGATCGCCAACCCGCTCGGCGGAAGGAAGAAAGGCGGCGCTTCGCTGTTCAGTACGCACCCGCCGATGCAGGAGCGTATAAGAAGGCTGAATGAGATGGCAGGTAGGATATAAGCGAAAAAAGAGGTAACGGAAATGATAGATGCACAGACATTGGCGTTGATATTCATAGTGGTGGGCGCGATATTACTGATCGTCGAAGCACTGACGCCGGGGGTGTTCATGCTGATACCGGGTACCGTGCTCGTCCTGCTCGGTATAATCGGGTACGTATTCCCGGATATACTGTACAGCTGGTACGCTCCGGTGTTGATATTGTTGATAGGGGTGCCGGTGACCATCGGTACGGTAAAAGCGTATCAGCTGCTGGCTAAACCCGAACCGCCGACAACTACGGTCACGGATTCCCTTCTCGGTAAGGAGGGAGTGGTCACCGTCAGGACACAGCCGGATAACATAATGGGGAAAGTGAGAATAGAATCGGAGCTATGGAGCGCAACATCCGATGAGCCCATAGAGGTCGGTACGGAAGTTGTAGTGAGAAGGAGCAGAGGCGTTCACGTCACTGTCGCGAAGAAATAACGTTACAAGAAAAGGAGTGATGAAAAATGGATATTGAGATCAATATAATCCTGATCCTCGTGTTCCTGGCCATAGTAAGCGTGCTCGTGGTCATCGTAAGCGGGGTCAAGATAGTTAAGCCGTACCAACAGGCGGTATATATGCGCCTTGGTAAGTACGTGAGAGTTCTGAATCAGGGTCTGAACTTTGTCGTCCCGTTGATAAACGAGGTCGTGAAGTTAGACCTTCGTACACAGGTGCTGGATGTCCCGAGACAGGAAGTGATCACCAGGGATAACTCACCGGTGAACGTGGACGCAATAATCTACATCAAGGTGACGGATCCGAAGAACGCGTTCTTCGAGGTCACCGATTACCGGATGGCGACGGTTTTCCTTGCGCAGACCACACTCAGATCGGTGATAGGAGAGATGGACCTCGATGACATACTCTCCAACCGTGAGAAGATAAACATCCAGCTGAGGGACATACTTGATATTGCCACCGACAAGTGGGGGGTCAAGGTCGAAGCGGTGGAGATAAGGGAGCTCGACCCCGCGAAGAGAGTTAAGGACGCAATGGAGGAGCAGACGTCATCCGAAAGGAGAAGGCGTGCCGCGATCCTCCAGGCGGACGGTCTGAAGAGGGCGGCGATCCTTGAGGCGGAAGGTAAGAAGAAATCAAGGATCCTTGAAGCCGAGGGACTGAGGCAATCGATGATACTCGAAGCCGAAGGTAAGAGATTGGCGGTCATCCTGGAAGGACAGGGTGACGCGCAGCGGCTTCGCATAATGTCCGTAGGCGCAGCGGCTTTGGATTCCAAGGCGTTATCGGTCCTGCAAATGGAGACGCTGAAGAGCGTCGGTCAGGGAGAATCATCAAAGTTCTTCTTCCCGCTTGAGCTGACGAAGCTCGTCGACGGCATCGCTCAGTACATGGGCGCTGCATCCACGATACCCGAAAGATCCATAGCGGATCTCAAGGATGTGGAGAAGAATCTCGGCGATCCCGACGATATCCTCGGTCCGATACCGAAAGCGCAGGAGATAAGGGCGCAGATGGAGGATCTCGACAGACTCATGGACAGCGAGCTGAAAGAGACCAGCGACCTGGCCAAGAACACCAGGGGCAACGAGACCGTCCAGTAAAACCCATTACGGCGGCTCCGCCGCCGTCAAAATCATTTTTTTATTTAACGGGTTCCCACTTCGCAAGTTCGTTCACTTTCGATAATGTGGAGCCTCTGCGTATCTCTTCACGTGTACGGTTCTCCCGTTCTCTGACATCGAGCGATCTGTTGGCAACCTCCACGGCATGCTCTTTGGGAACGACGACGAGACCGTTCTCATCCCCTATCATCCAGTCACCCGTTCTTACGGTCTGGTTGCCTATCGTTACTTCGATACCGATACCGCCATAGCCTTTCGGTTCTCCCGCGTTGGGAACAACATGTCTTGAGAACGACGGGAAACCCATTGCCATGATATCGTCGATGTCGCGTATCGCTCCGTCAATGACGACGCCTCGCACACCCATGATCCTTGCGGATTCCGACGCAAGTTCACCCCACACCGCAACGTCACCGCCGCCTACGTCTATTACGATGATGTCACCATCCTTCGCTCTGTCGATCGCTTCAACGGATTTCGCCCAGTCGCCGTTCGCCGTCTGTACCGTTAACGCTCTACCGACCATCTTCTGCCCCGTCTTCAAGTGCGGGGTCAATCCTTTGATGATGCCTTGTTTGTGATAAGCGTCCGATATATTCGGAGTGGACACACGCGAGAAAGCTTCGAAAAGATCGGCCTCGCCGTACTTCTTGGCCAGGTCGCTGTTCACCTTCGCACCGGCCATCGCTTTCTTCATGTTCTTCGCGGCTTCCGTGATATCTTTGGTCTTGATGATACCGCCGCCGACTATGATCACCGACGCGCCGGCTTCCGCGTAATTGCATACCGTCTCAACGGTGATGCCGCCTGCAACCGCAACGGGTATCGAAACGGATGATACCACGCTTTTCAGAACGTCGATCGGTGCGTCCTTACCACGCATCTGTTGGTCTATGCCCATATGAAGGCAAATGTATGAAACACCGAATTTCTCGACGGTCTTCGACCGTTCGACGGCATCCGGAACATTAAGCATATCGACCATCACTTCCGCGCCGTATTTTCTCGCCGCCATGACGGCTTCCGATATTGTGGAATCGTCGGCAAGCCCCATGACCGTGATCACGTCGGCACCGGCCTTCGCAGCTATCTCAACTTCAAACGAACCGACATCCATCGTCTTCGTATCGGCGACGATCTTCTTCCCCGGGAACTCTTTACGTAAGATACGTATCGCTTCGGCGCCTTCGCTCTTTATCAACGGAGTGCCGACCTCGATCCAATCAACCCCGCCGGCAACGGATTCATGAGCAATTTCGACGCTCCGTTTGATGTGCATCAGATCGAGAGCGATCTGCAATACAGGTTCCATACGCCTTCATAACGGTACGAATCTAAAATCTTTGCCGAATCTTTGAACACGAAGCCACTCAGCTCGCCCGTCTATCATCACGATCAGCTCAACAACGATCATCATCGTGGCATCCGTCAATCACAGCGCATCGTAATAACGATTGTGCCGTGAGACAGATAGTTTTATCATCACATGTAACATGGTAGGATTAGTGGTAAGATGACCATATCCGTGGACATAACAGACGATCAGATGAAGGTCATGCTGATGTATGCCGAAAAAAAGAGCATGACGATAGCAGACCTCATAGAGAGCATCGCGGAGTGGATGGAGGACGAGCTCGATACCGAGGATGCGGATAAAGCGCTCGATGAATTCTATAAGAATCCGGAGACGGCGACTTTCGAAGAAGCGATGAGGGAGCTCGGTCTTAAATGACATATAATGTCATAATTGAAAGATCCGCACTGAAGTATCTCGGAAAATTGGACCCTGCGGTACGCGAAAGGATAATGTTCTGGATAAAGGAAAATCTGGAAGGATGTAAGGATCCGAGAAGCATCGGAAAGGCGTTAAGCGGAAAGTATGCGGGAGCATGGAGATATCGTATAGGTGAATACAGAGTGATCGCCGAGATAAAGGATAAGGAACTAATTGTTATTGTGATAGACGTCGGCCCGAGAAAAAATATATACAGATGATTTTCCGGAAAGGACGCGAAGGCAGTCTATTTTGAACGGAAGAAAAGGTTTAACCTTGGTGTATGATGCACATACGATACGATGCGCGGCAGGAAGAGATCAAAGGAAGCGGTCAGCACAAAGACGGCGGTGCTGTTCATCGACGAGATGAATGATCTTCAATCGCAGATAGCCGAGTACTTTTTAACGAAATTTTACGGTGACGTGTACGAAGTGCGTTCCGCGGGGACGAAGAAGGACTGTGTTGATTGTGAATTATTATCAATAATGTATCAGAGCGGCCACGACATAAGACGTACGGCGGTCTCCAAGGACCTCAACGCAAGGAACATGATAGATTACGATTACATAGTATTTCTTCAAAAAGTGACGTATGATGATGTACACGACCGTCTGACGTTCCCGGGAAAACATATACTGAAGGATTTCGGCGGAAGGGAGAGCTTCAAAGCTACCGACGATCTTGAACTTGCGAATTGTTATATTGCGCTGATAGAGGAGATAGGAGCCTGGGTGGAAGAGACGTTCTCATCACCCGATAATCTGAATAAAATGGTCATTTGATATGATACGAGTGCTCGTTCACGACAAATGTCAATGCGACCCGAAGAAATGTACGGCGAAACGTATGCTGAAATTCGGTGTTGCGAAAGACGTAACGATATCAAAGATACCGAAGGGTTCCGTTATACTGTCTCCGTTCGCAGAACAGGCGCTCTCGCCCGCAGACCGCATATATGCGGCGAAAGCCCTCGTCGTTATGGATCTGACGTGGACGAATATCGACGAGTTCCCGAGACCGAAAGGGATGAACGAACGCGCCCTTCCTTACCTGATAGCGTCGAACCCGGTCAACTGGGGAAGGCCGATGGAGCTGAACAGCGCCGAAGCGGTGGTCGCTTCGTTGATGATACTCAACGAAAAGGAACAGGCATCGGAGATCGCGAAAAGATTCAACTGGGGCGAGGAGTTCATGCGCCTGAACGGCGAGATGTTAGATGAATACTCAAATGCCGAAGACAGTTCCGACGTCGTACGGATACAGAACGAGTATCTTGAATCCGTAACAAAAAAGTGAATCTTTTTATTGGACGTACACTTAACGCGACAACGATGCTCGGAGATATCATTCACGTCGTTTGGCTTGTGTTCGGTAACGACCGTCTTACGACGAAGGAGATCGAGGAACGTTTGGAATCCATGTTCAACTACCGTTGTCCGGACGATTTCGCTAAAACGCTCACAAAACTGAAGCAGGCGGGATTCGTTAAAGGAGAGGTCTCCGTGGAACACGGAGGATGGGTCTGGTGGGTGGACGACGAGTGCAGGAAGTCCGATCTCTCCAAAATAATGTGACCCGTTCATTTCATATATTTTCCGTGCGTGTCCCAGAGGGGGAAAGATGAACTTCAAGGACGAAGAGGTGCTTGCAGGCTGGGAGGACATCCTGGCGAAGAAATACAGTCTTAAGATGGCCGAGACAGCCGACGGTTATCCGGACAAGCGAAGCATCTACGTTTCTTACGAAGACATGGACGAATACGATTCCGACCTGGCGATGTATATCATCGACCACCCCGACAAGTGTTTGGCACTAGGCCGCAAAGCAATAAAGAATCTGATGCCGCCGTCGTGGGATCAGCAAGGCAACATCAACTTAAGGATCATAGGTCTTCCGGCGGATGCACGTGTTGAGATCAGGAATCTCAGATCCAAACATCTCGGAAAACTCGTGGCGATCGGCGGTCTCGTAAGGAAAGCGACACAAGTAAGACCGAAAATGACGAAAGCGCTTTTCAAATGCACGAAATGCGACGCAGAACAGTGGGTCGACCAGTTCGGGATGCTGATACGCGAGCCCACGATGTGTACAAGCGCGGACGGCAGCTGCAGCAGAACGAACGCACAATTCATACTCGTCGACGGGAGGTCGCATTACGTCGACACTCAGAAGATAGAGATACAGGAGAGCCCGGAAGGGTTAAGGGGAGGCGCACAGCCGGAACGTCTTGCCGGTTATTTGGAAGACGATATAGCGGGAACATCCTCCCCCGGTAACCGCGTTATATTGAACGGGATAATCAGAGCGGTCCAGAAGAACGACCGCGACCGTTCGTCGGTGTTTGAAACATTCATAGAAGTACATTCCATGGAGTTCGAGCAGCACGAATACGATGAGATAATCATAACGGAAGAGGACGAGGAAAAGATACAGGAGATGTCCAAGGACGAGAAACTGTTCGATAACATGATAGGGTCGATATCACCGACCATATACGGTCTGGACACGGAAAAGGAAGCGATAGCACTGCAGCTCTTCGGCGGTACGAACAAGGTGATGGACGACGGCACCGTTATACGAGGGGATATACACATACTTCTCATCGGCGATCCCGGAGTTGCGAAGAGTCAGTTGTTGAGGTACATGAGCACATTGGCTCCGCGCGGGATATATGCGTCCGGGAAGTCCGCGTCAGCCGCCGGTCTCTGCGTTCACGGGAACACGATCATAAGCACCGGATCCGGAGACGTAACGATAAAGGAATTCGTTGAGTCCAGGATGAACGCACCGGAAGAGTACAAGGAAGGGATATGGAGGCAATCGGTTAACGGAGAGAGCATACTCGCGGTGACGGAGAACGGTTTCCCGAAGATGTTGCCGGTATCGTACATATGGAGAATAAGGACCCCCTCGCTTCTTGTGGAACTTACAGCCGAAGGAGGCGAAAGGATCCTGATAACGCAGGAGACGAAAGTGCTTGCGAAAAAGGACATATTATTCGACTGGGTCGCGTCCGGAGAGATCAAAGCGGGCGACCGGGTACTTATGACAAAGGTCGGAAACAAGATCAACATGCGTTCCGCCGAGATAAAGGAGACGAGAAGGATCGAAAGCGATCCCGGATATGTGTATGACCTGACGGTGGAGCAGGCGCACTCGTTCTTCGGGAACGGGTTTGCAGTACACAACACCGCCGCCGCGGTGAAGGACGATTTCGGCGACGGGAGATGGACGCTCGAAGCGGGCGCGTTGGTACTGGCGGATAAAGGACTGGCGTGCGTTGACGAACTGGACAAGATGTCCGAACAGGATACGTCGTCACTGCACGAGGCCATGGAATCTCAGAAGATATCCGTGGCGAAAGCGGGTATCACGGCAACATTACAATGCAGATGTTCTTTGCTGGCCGCTGCCAACCCGAAGCGCGGAAGGTTCGACGACGGCGACATCGGAGGCCAAATAAACCTGCCGCCGACGCTGATGTCACGTTTCGATATGATATTCACGATCAAGGACAAACCGGAAAAGAACACCGATAGGAGGATAACGGAACACATACTGAACGTTCACCGCCGCGGTCAGGTGAAGAAGAGCGGTTCCGCCGATGTCCAAAGCAGTAAGATAAAAGATGAGACGGAGACGATCAAACCGGTCTACGAACCCGACATCCTGAGAAAATACGTTGCGTTCTCGAAACGCATAGTCCCGGTGATGTCCGACGATGCATATGAGAAGATACGTGATAATTACTTACAGATAAGGAACACCGCCGGCGGAAGCAGTCGCTCCGTACCTATAACGGCAAGACAGCTGGAAGCGTACATACGTCTCTCGGAAGCGTCGGCGAGAGCAAGACTCAGTACCGTGGTGACGAAAGAGGATGCCGAACGCTCGATAAGGATAATACACTACTACTTGGACAAGGTGCTCGGCGGGGAGAGGGAAGGTAAGACGATATGGGATGCCGACAAGATCATGACGGGCATGCCGGCCACCGTAAGGGATGAGATGGATATCATAAAGGATACGATACGCGAGTACGAAGCAAGAGAAGGGAAACCGATGCCGAAGACGGAACTGTTCACGATACTGGCCGGCCAGATAAATGAGACGGAAATATCCAGGACGTTAGATAAACTGAGGGACGCGGGAGAGGTCTACATGCCGCCCGGAGGATACCGGGTAACATAGGTGAACTATGATATCGATAAAGATACACGTCAGAGGCGACGAAAGATTACTGGCGGCATGCGATGAGGAACTCCTCGGAACGTCGCATCGGGAAGGAGAGATGCATCTCCGTGTGTCGGAAGCATTCTACAAAGGGGAAACGATCACGGAAGAGATGCTCCGCGAGCGCATGAGAAGCGTTACGATAATGAACCTGGTCGGAGAACGCGCCGTATCCGTCGCCGTCGATCTGGGTTTCGTATCCGATGATGCGACGATCATCATCGGCGGGGTGATGCACGCGCAAGCCGTGGTGTTATGATGTTCTGCGTCAAATGCGGCAAGGAAGAGACGACATTCGACGGTCTGTGCATCGATTGTTTCCTGGACGGGAAACAGTTGGTGTCGTTGCCGCAATACATCGACCTGGAGAGATGCACAAGCTGCGAAGAATTCCATGTGGGTCACAGGTGGCTGGCACGAGAGACGGAGGAAGCGGCGAAGGATGCCGTTGAGCATAAGCTCGCGGTCATACCCGGAATGAGGGTGATGAGCATCGGAATGCTCGTGACGGAACAGGATGAGAAGAACTTCCTGGTCAATGCGGACGTGGAAGGAGAACTGCTCGGGAACATGGTCGCGGCGTTCTGCGGAACGACCGTTCGGATAAAGAACAACGTATGCCAAAGATGTTCAAGACAACTCGGGAATTATTATGAAGCCACTCTGCAGATACGCAGCGGAACGAAAGATCTCGACGACCGTATACGGGATGATACGGTCCGTTACGTGAGAGACCGCATAGAAAGCATGAGCTCCTCGAACCGTCAGATATTCCTGACGAAAGTGGAGGAAGTACCCGGCGGCGTAGATATGCTTCTCTCGTCCATCTCATTGGGAAAAGCGTTGGCGAAAGAGATCGCCGACATGTACGGCGCCGAAACGAAGGAAGCGGCGAAGCTCATAGGGAAGACGAACGACGGTAACGATATGTATCGTCTTACATACCTGGTGAGAATGCCCGAGTATCATCTCGGTGATGTGGTTATGCACAACGGAATGCCGTATAAACTCTCGGGCGTGAGCAAAGGCAACGGAAAGCTCATCTCATTAGGCGAATTCCGCGAAACCTCGATAAGAAGTTCGGATATGCATTCGCTGAAGGTGCACACGAAGAAAGACGACCTCATGAAGGCGACCGTGGTCAGCAGGTCCAAAGGAGAGATACAGATACTGCATCCTTTGAACTACTCAACGATAGACGTGAAGGTGCCCTCTGACGCGGCGATCGACGAATCCGTCGATATCGTCGATGTCGATGACGTGATATTCTACGTACCGTGACCGCTTTCGGGCGATCCGCACAATATCAGACCGCATTGTTTTTCTTTTACATTGCGTTGACCTTACGATGATCAAGACTCCGAGATCGATCGACGACATCGTCGCAGGTCTGCTCAAGGCGGCCAACACCAAGTTACCGGATGATATAGGATGGGCGCTGGAGGCCGCGGCGGGGTGGGAGACCGATGAGACGGCTCGTTCTCAACTGGGCGGCATAATGGAGAACGTGAAGAAAGCGAAGTTCCTCGGAAGGCCGATGTGCCAGGACACCGGAGTACCGGTGTTCTACGTGTCCGGGAAGATGGTCCCGGGTATGGAGGAAGGCATAAGGGAAGGTATCAGGAAAGCGAACACGCTCGTACCGCTGAGGCCGAACACCGTTCATCCGATAACCCGTAAGAACAGCGGCGACAACCTGGGAAAGGGGATGCCGATCATACACTACAAGCCGTCGGACGACGAGTACACCGATATTACGGTGTTGATAAAAGGTGCGGGATCGGAGAATATGACGAGACTCGCAATGTTAAATCCCGCGGACGGTATCGAAGGGATAAAGGCGTTCGTCATATCGGCCGTCTTGGAAGCCGGCGGAAGGCCGTGCCCTCCGACCGTTGTCGGTATAGGAATAGGCGGAACATCCGACAGATGTGTGGAGATGGCAAAGGAAGCGTTGCTCATACCGCTGGATAAAGTGAACGAGGATATCGCGGAAAGGAAATTGGAAGAGGAACTGTTCACGATACTGAACTCAAGCGGTCTGGGACCGATGGGCCTGGGCGGTGACAGCACCGTCCTCGGTGTACGTATCGTAACGGAGTATTGCCACACCGCAAGCCTTCCCGTTGCCGTGAACCTGAACTGCTGGGCAGCTCGCAAAGCAACCGCGAGGATAAAGAGCGACGGCACTTACGAATATATCGGGTGATAGAATGATGATCACATCGCCTATGGACGAAAGCACCGTAAGGAATTTGAGATTAGGAGAAACGGTGTATCTGCGGGGAAGCATAATAACGGGAAGGGATGAGATGCACATGCGTGCGTTATCCGTAAGGGAAGTTCCGAAGGAACTGTACGGTGCGACGTTATTCCACTGCGGTCCGATAATGTCGGAGAAGAACGGAAGGGCGGATGTGATAGCGGCCGGCCCGACCACGAGCGCGCGCATGAACTCCATGGGAGCGGAGATGATACGCAGGTTCGGGATACGCGCGATCATCGGGAAGGGAGGGATGTCCGATGACGTCCTGAAAGCCATGGAAGAGACGGGCTGCGTTTATCTGGCGGCGATCGGCGGTGCCGCCGTCTCACTCGCCGAAGGTCTGAACGAAACGGTCGGAGTGAAGTGGGAGGATCTCGGAATGGCGGAAGCGATGTGGGAATTCGAAGCGGAACGTTTCGGTCCGCTGATCGTCGCAATGGATGCGCACGGGAACAGCATCTACAAGAAAGTGGAAAGCAAAGTGAAGGATTTTGTTAAGGGACTTCACTCCTGATCCTTCTTCTTCCGGTCGGAGTATATCTTCGACGTTTCCGGGTGCTTGCCTATGTTTATCCTGTAAAGTATCGCGAATATCATAAGCACCAGTCCCAATATCCCGCCGATCAGCATCATCGAATGTGTAAGGTCAAAGCCGAACAGGTACGTCGTCCCCTCTCTGACAATGAGGTTGAAATCAATTCCGCTCACAACTTCCATCCTGAGGGTAACATCAACGCTCGGCGCCTCGTAATAAACGTTGTTTATTGAAACGGTGTATTCGCCTGTGCGGCAGTCCACGCTGTATGTCCCGTCGATCTCGGTCGTCGTTCTCCTGACAAGGTCACCGCTGTTCGTGTCGTGGACGTACACGTAAATACCGCTTACCGGGAAACCGTCACGCGTCACGGTCCCCTCTATGGTCCCGAAGGCCTCCACCAAGGCGATGATAAGATCGTTCACATCCCCGGAGGAGGTATCGACATCCAGGACGCCGGGGTTCAGCACAGCATATCCTCGGCTCACTAGGGACGGGATGCTCAGCGTTACGATCCCGTCGGACGGGATACTCCCCGGCGGTAAAGTGAACGTGAACATTCCGCCGTTCTCGGTCACGGCGGTCTCCGTACTGCCCATTATGCTTATCGTCACTTCGTCGAGACCCGTCCACTCTTCCGTACCGACCACGAATCCGGTGACCAACCGTCCTGTGATGGTTATGTCGCCTTCGGCGGCGGAGACGTTCCCGTCATCGATCAACGGCACCGCAGCTATCGTTACCAATACGAACAATGCGACCGCAAAGCCGACGTAACGCGCCACGGCTATCCATCACGCGCCCCGTTTAATTACTTTTTGCAGTCGCCGTTGCGCCGGATGCGATCAGACGCGGTCAAGCCATTTCTCGTACTTGGGGTCCTTCCCGCGTACCACATCTGCGTATTTCGACGCAAGTTCCTTTGCGACCTTGCCCGGTTTACCCTCACCTATCAGACGGTCGTCTATCTTCGCGACGGACGTAACTTCCGCGGCGGTCCCGGTCATGAAGACCTCGTCGGCGGTGTACATGTCTATCTTCGATATTTCAGACTCAACGACCTCGTACCCGAGACCCGTCGCTATCTCCATTATGGAGTTCCTGGTTATACCTTCCAGTATGCTGTCCGACGTCTTGGGCGTATAGATCTTCCCGCGTTTGTATATGAATATGTTCTCTCCGCTGCATTCGGCAACGTTGCCCTGGGCGTTCAGCATAACGGCTTCATCGGCACCGCGCTTCTTCGCGTCCATTTTCGCAAGACAGGACGTCACGTATATGCCGTTGACCTTCGAGCCCGCAGGGGCCGCAAGATTCCACGGTCTGAACCACGACGATGTTATCAGCGTAGCACCCTTCTCCTGTGCGTCCTTACCGAGGTATGAACCCAGGTATACGGAAGTTATGGTGAATGTCAGCGGCACGCCTATCGGATTGAGGCCGACCGCCTCTCCGCAGAGGAACGCGCACGGTTTCACGTAATCGACCTTTCCGTTGATGCGGACCGTTTCTTTTATGGCGTTGCGTACCTCTTCCGCGGTGTACGGAAGCTCGAATCCCATGACCTTGCACCCGTCCAAAAGCCTTTTGACGTGTTCCTTCAGCCTGAATACGGCAAGTCCTTTCGCTGTTTCGTATACGCGTATACCCTCAAAGACGCCGGTACCGTAGTTCAGCGCGTGCGCAAGAACGTGCACTTTAGCGTCATTCCAGTCGACAAACTTCCCGTCCATCCATATCTTCGCGGTTTTTTCCATTTCTCCAACCTCACAGAGCGTTAAGCGCCTTCACATATCTTTTCGGCTTGGTGCGCTCTATTATCTCCTCTACCTGTGCATGGCCGCCTATCAGCCCGACGTGTCCGTCGGTCGTCGATATAAGGGCGTACGCCGATTGTCCCTCTTCGGGAATGAGGCGTACGTCACTCACATCCTGCAGTCTTTCCAGCCTTGCCATGGCAGTCTCGGCAGAATCCTTTCCGATCACGGAGAGTACGATCCTCGCTTTACCGGGGACCTCGCACTTTCCGACGACGATCGTTTCAACGTTTATCTTGTTGCGCGTGAACTCACCCATCACGCGCTGCATCACGCCGAACTCATCTTTGACCATCATTGATACTACGTGCATGACCGCCACCAAGCGTTAATATCACCATGTAGAATATATTAATTGTTATCAAAAGCGTATCCGCCGCGTATCTGGCAGCACATTCGGAACGCCGTCCGTATGTGTTGCGGGCAACCAGATAATCGCATCGTTCGGTGGTTTTATATCCTATCATTATTTTAGCGATTCATGCAAAAGGTTCTGATTTTGATGGGCAGCAAGAACGACCTTCCGGTGGCCGAGAAGGGGACGCCGATATTGAAGTCGTTCGGTATAGGTTACGAGATAGTCGTGGCGTCGGCCCACAGGACGCCCAAGAGAGTTGAGGCGTTGGTAACAAAGAGCGACGCCGACGTTTTCATAGCGATCGCAGGCGTATCCGCAGCATTGCCGGGAGTGGTCGCATCGCTTACCACGAAACCCGTGATCGGCGTACCGGTCAGCGGCGCCGTCAACTTGGACGCAATATTATCGGTGATACAGATGCCTCCCGGGATACCGGTGGCAGCGGTCGGTCTCGACAGAGGGGACAACGCGGCTCTCTTGGCAATAGAGATCATGAGCTTAGCTAACGCAGACCTGAGCAAGAAGATGGCCGATTACCGCAAGGACATGGAAAAGAAGATAATAGCAGATTCGGAGTCACTGAAGAGCAATGTTTGATGCAAAAAGGTTCGCGGATGAGCAGATCGAAAAGATCGCAAAACAGGTCAAAGGAAAAGCGATAATCGCATGCTCCGGAGGAGTTGACAGCGTCGTGTGCGCCGTTCTGGCGAACAAGGCGGTCGGAGACAAACTGCTTGCGGTCTACGTTGACACCGGACTCATGAGGAAAGGCGAGACGGAACAGGTACGAGGGATGCTGCAGGACCTCAAGATAAATTTCAAGGTACTGGATGCGGCCGATGAATTCTTCGCCGCACTCAAAGGCGTCACGGACCCGGAGAAGAAGAGGAAGATAGTCGGCGAGAAATTCATCAGATGCTTCGAACGTGAAGCGAAGGAATACGGCGCCAAGTATCTCGTTCAGGGAACGATCGCTCCGGACGTAATAGAATCCGGTTCAGATGGAAAAGGAGTGGTGAAATCGCATCACAACGTCGGCGGTATACCGAAGGATATGAACTTAGAACTCGTGGAACCCGTTATCGATCTGTTCAAGGACGAGGTACGACAGGTTGCGCGCCTTCTCGGGATCAAAGTCTCGGAGCGCCAACCATTCCCGGGACCGGGGCTGTCGGTAAGATGTTTGGGTGAAGTGACGCCGGAGAACATCGCGATCGTGAGAGAAGCATGCCACATCGTTGAGGATGAGGTTCAGAAGGCATCCGCCGCAGGGAAGATGGAACTTCCGTGGCAGTACTTCGCCGCCCTTCTTCCGATAAGGTCCGTAGGTCTCTACAAAGGAGAGAGAGCATACGGCAGGACGATCGTCGTAAGGGCCGTGATGTCAAAGGATGCGATGACGGCGAAATGCGCGAACATACCGTTCGATGTACTCGGAGCAATATCAAAGCGTGTAACGGATGAGATGGGCGACAGGGTCAACCGCGTTGTTTACGACGTGACCGAGAAACCGCCGGCGACGATAGAATGGGAATGAAGGCCTTCAGGCCTTTTGCAGAATATCTTCCAATATCTCGGCGGCATCTCTAACAAGACCGGGGCACAGCGCTTTGACGCGTTCTTTCGCGATCGCCTGATCAGCATGCAGCAGATCGACACCGAGAAGCTCACGGCATCCCGTGGACCCGTGCTTCTCTTTGAATCGTTCATCGAATTCCCGAACAAGCGAGAACGTCCTCTCCACCGCTTCTTTGTCATCGGCCGAACAATTCCCGTATCTTAATCCGATGACCAGATAAGCGCCGGTGACGGCGCCGCATGTCGCTCCGAGACGTCCCATACCGGCCGCCAGGCCGCAGGACACCTTCATCGCCGTGTCTTTGTCCAAAAGATCGTCGCAATACGTTGACAACAACGCCTGCGAACAGTAGAAGCCGCTTTTAAAGCATTCCGATGCGTCATCCGCTTTGCTTCGCTTGCTCATCGTGTTCACTCTCAAAAATCGAGATCGTGCTCGTGCCGTATCACTTTTACGAACGGCTGAGCATCTCAAGCTGGCTGATGATGTTCCAGATCAGCGTCCTTCCGTGTAACGGTATATTGGGGTCGTTCGCCAGATCGTCCAAGATCATTATGGCGCTCGTGGCGCGGACGTCCATCGCATCCTTCGTATCCAAAAGCCTCGTTTTAGCGTCGGTCGCCCCCTTCCTTATGTTCCTGGGCACCGAACTGTCATCGGCAAGCATGTCAAGGACATCGGTTATCTGTTTGATCTTGTTCGCGGTCATAGGTTCACCCCGGGGTCACATCGATTCGAACTCTTCCTGAAGGTCCATGGTCATCTGTTCCAGGACCTCTTCGAAATTCACTGATCTGTATTCTCTCAGACCGCCGAGATCGCTCTGTATCTTCGCTACGTAGTCGTTATTCTCTTTTATGAGTTCCACGTTGCACAAAACCTCTTCCATAAAGTCCACCTTCAGGATGAACGCTCCAACAATTAACCAGTATTTAATCGTTATCGGCAACGTCCGTTAACTTTGCCGCGATAGAACGTTCAGGCACGGAATACGGCCTTCATAACGGCCGGCAGGCGCAAAGTTGATTAACGTTCTCTGTGTAGTGTTCACGTATTTGCAGGTGAACGAATGGAGAGAGCTGATAGGGTATACGGGAAAGAAGAGGTCATGGGCATGATGGAACCTCTCGTTTCCGCATGGTTCGGCGAACGTTTTGACTCTCTGACCGAACCGCAGGCCAAAGCCATACCGATGATACATCAGAGGAAGAACGTCCTCGTGTCATCGCCCACCGGATCCGGGAAGACGCTCACCGCATTCCTTTCCATAATAAACGAATTGACCAGGTACGCGAAGGAAGGAAGACTTGAGGAAAGGACGTACTGTATATACATATCACCGCTGAAAGCGTTGGCTAACGACATCAACAGGAACTTGAACACCCCGCTGAAGGAGATGATGGATGTCGCCCGGGAACGCGGTATGAGCGTTCCCGAGATCCGCGTAGCGGTACGTTCGGGAGATACGACTCAATATGAAAGGCAGAAGATGTTGCGGAAACCACCGCACATACTCATAACAACGCCGGAATCACTGGCGATGGTGCTCGAAGCACCGAAATTCAAGGAACGCCTGAGGAACGTGGAGTGGGTGATACTCGACGAGATACATGACATATGCGATTCGAAGAGAGGCGCATTCCTTTCGATAACCCTTGAAAGGTTAAGGGCGCATTGCGATAACGAGATAACGAGGATAGGATTGTCCGCTACGCTTGCTCCGATAGAGGCGATAGCCGGTTTCCTGGCGGGAGTGGACAACGGCGTTCCGCGCGATGTCACGTTAGTGGAATCCGGAACGAGGAAACAGCTCGATCTGAAGGTCATATGCCCAACGGACGATATGACCACGTTATCATCGGAAATAGTCAACTCGAAGATGTACGATCAATTGAAGGAATTGATAGAACAACATGAAACCACGTTGGTATTCACGAACACGAGATCGGGCGCGGAAAGCGTTGTGTACAAGTTGAAGGAACGCGGTATGGAGAATATCGCGGTGCATCACAGTTCTCTCGGTAAAGAGACGAGACTGGACGTGGAAGAACGTCTTAAACGCGGAGAGATAAAATGTGTCGTATCGTCAACGTCACTTGAATTGGGTATAGACATAGGTTCCGTGGATCTCGTCTGTCAGATCGGTTCTCCGAAATCCGTTGCTAAAGGATTACAACGGATAGGAAGAAGCGGGCACAGCATGGGAAGGACCGCAAAAGGTCGGTTGCTCGTATTCGATCAGGACGATCTCGTTGAATGCGCCGTCATGTGCCGCGCGGCACATCGCGGCGATATCGATCGTGTGGGGATACCGGAGAATTGTTT
>Ga0123353_10000928_pt1 | contig 35803 bp, 33 predicted proteins | sample TergutLab28metaG_3_FD_92763 | JGI IMG/M metagenome (GOLD analysis project Ga0123353, IMG submission 92763) | Labiotermes labralis P3 segment gut microbial communities from Petit-Saut dam, French Guiana - Lab288 P3 | ecosystem: Host-associated > Arthropoda: Insects > Digestive system > Gut ... | reverse complement strand
TTCGGTCCACTTGTGACCATAGCCGCCGCCAGCGTCCCGATCATTATTCGTGTAACATTTACCAATAAACCGCAACGCCGGCGCGTGTTCCTTGTACACCTTCGTGATTTCGAATCCCATGTGTTCCTTTCAGGGTTCCTTGGACACGTTTGCCTGTCATATACGGCTTGGCAAGCCACAAATTCCCATCCGCAGCCGGGTCAAAAGTTTTTCCACCATCTCAAGCCCTTTGGCGTCGGCCTCTCGGAATTCGCGGACGCAGTCGGCCATTCTCGAACGGACTTCGATATTTTCGAACGCCGCCGTCACGGGATCATGCCCCGCTTCCTTGATGTACTTACTTCCCATGATCGTATTGGACCAGGCGAAATGATCTTCAATCTCTTTCAATGCTTCCTTTTCTTCCGGGAAGTACTGCGCCGCCTGATAAAAGAAGTGCATGATATAGTAACGCCTTTCCGCCATCTCGCACCACGTGGGGTCGGCAACTGCGTGAATTCGCTGTCGTATTTGCTGATCCGTAATTTCGCCCTGTGGCAATTCATTCGCGAACATCTGCGCCCCCGGCACATAACGCAGACGCCGGACTTCGCGGATCATGTCGTCCATGCTCAATCGCAGAAAACGTTCCCATTCGTCATAATAGTGAGCGTCTTTCCCGTGAACACCCGCGTGCAGATAGTCGCGTACCTGGACGATTCCCTCGTAATATACTTCCTTGACAGGCCGCACGGCTTGACGTTTTCCGACAATGGTGATTGTCGTGTTGTTTTGATACCAGTTTCGAATCTCTGCAATTTGCGGTTTTCTATTGTCCGGGGCCGCGAAATATGGGGGATAACCAAAGGTCACCAGGACATCCCCGCCTTCTTTATACCCAATGATGACCGCGCCGAAAAAACGGCCCTCGACCGGCCTGAGAATTACGGGTTGTTCCAGCGTGCATAACGCATACTTGATGTGGTCTTTCATTTCCTCGTTATTCAGATGTTCTTTTTTGTCCGGATTGGCATAGAACGTCTGTCGCGCGGGAAAGCCCACGGCCTGATATAACCGATCAAGCCCTTCCGGCGTTTCCGCGAGGACGCAGGGACGCATGGCATAGCCGGTAAGAATATCGGCCAGGGTATAATTTATGTCGCAGCGCCACCCTTCATTTTTATGAATATAACCATATCCTTGACCAGAATAATCCATGAAATACGAAAATTCGTTGGCAAATGTCACGTAGCCGGGACAGTTATGCTTTGTTTCGCCCGTCACCGGGGTGCTTTTGTCCGGGAGGAGGAAACTTTCCGGGTAATCGGCCCTGTGAACCTCAAGAACTTTTTCGCTCATAACATTCATCTCCTTTCTTTAGGCATTTCAGTAATATTCGCGTCACATCGCATTCAACATATCAATTATTTTTACAAAATCCCGCTGCCGGGCCTCCTCGCCTTTGAAGGAGAGGTGCCGCCGCGTCTGCGCCCGTTTGGCGGAGGGCGACAGTTTCAGGAAATTCTCGTACGCCGGCGAAAAGCCGGCCAGTTTTTTCGCGAACGCCTCAACCAACTCCTGTTCGTCGGCCACCGAATCGGGCCTGGCGTCCCACATGCCGCTTTTCTTCGCAGCCGCCACGGCCTGTTCGCCCAGCTCGGTCATCAACTTCTTTTCCCGCAGCGCGTCCACCGTTTTCTTGTTCTTGGCGGACCAGATGCTTTTCGCCCGCCGCCGCGCGAAATACTTCAGATACTTCGTGTCGTCAACACGCCGCATCTGTCCGTCGATCTAGCCGAAACACAACGCCTCCTCCAACGCGTCATTGGCGGACACCGTGACGACCGCTTTGGTTTTACCGAAAATCAGCCACACGCCGTCGCTGGCGGCCGCGTTCTTACGAAGCCACGCGCGAAAATCTTTACGCGACGGGAACAATAGTTCAGACACATCTGCTCTCATTTCGCAATTCCTTACTATAGATTGCTGCCACACCGCCACGCAAACTCAAAAACAAGGCTGGACGTGTCCGAAAGGCAGGACGTTCCAAGCCTCGGGCGGGGCGCCTTGGTATAAACAGTATCAAGGCGCATACGGCCAGACCAACACCCCGCTTGTTTTGCATTGGATTCCCTTACTCGAATTGCACAAATACGGCTATCAGAAAGTATACCTTTTGACAATAGCCAAACCCCGGCGGAAACACAAGGGCAAACGGCGGGCAAGACATGAAATTCGCCAATTCTCAGAAAACGGACGAACTTTTTCGGGAAAATTCTTGACGCGGTGCGTTTGGGAATTTCTTTTTGGGACGTTGGAATTTGTTTCGTGCTTCGGATTTCGGGTTTGGCCTTTCGGCGTCAGGCTTTCCGCAGCCGGGCCACGACGGCGCTGCCGGCGAACCAGAGGCAGGCGCAGAGGATGATGGTTGGCCCGGCGGCGGTGTCGGCCCACGGCTGGGCGGAGATCAGCAGCCCGGCCACCGACGACGTGACGCTCACCACGATCGCCCACCAGAACATGCTGCCGGCGGAGCGGGCGAGATTCCGCGCCGATGCCGCCGGCACGACCAGCATCGCCGTCACCAGAAACACGCCCACCGTCCAGACCGAAAACATCACCACCATCGCCAGCAAGGCCGCGTAGATATACTGATACGCGCGCGTCCGCACGCGATGGGCCGTCGCCAGCACCGGGTTGAACCCCACGTACAGCAGCCGGTTATACCCGATAAACTGGAACCCCATCAGCACGATCAGCAGCAGGGCTTCCCAGAGAATCTCCTCCGGCCCGACGGTGAGAATGTTGCCGTAGAGAAACATTTGCGTGTCGCGGATGACGTGGCGGTAATGTCGCGTGACGGCCAGCCCGAACGCGACCACGGCCGCGAAAAACACGCCGATAATCGTGTCCAGTGACAGCGAGCTCCGCTTGCCGACGGCCGTGATCAGCAGCCCGATCGCCATCGCAAGCCCCACCATGCTCAGCCGCACGTCCAGGGCCGCCAACAGCCCGATCGCGACGCCCGCGAACGCCGAATGGCTGACGGCTTCGGAAAAAAACGACATGCGGAAATTCACCACCTGCACGCCCATCGCGGCGCACATTGGCGCCAGCAACAGCACGGCCACGAACGCCCGCTGCATGAACTCCAGTTGCATGATCTTCAGCGGAATCGCCTGTCCGACGGCGTCGAAAAGGAAGGTCAGGTCAATCATGGCTGCCTCGCGTAGCACGGGCGTCTCGCCCGTGAGTCCCACGGGCATCTTGCCCGTGTCCGTCGCATGGTGTGTGCGTTTCGTTCGCATGTGGCTGTGATGTGGGCGTCTGGTCTCCCGGCTGCGTTTGCATGGGCGAGACGCCCATGCGACTCACGGGCGAGACGCCCGTGCTACGAGGCTCGGCCTCGTCGTGCCGATGTTCCGGGCAGGTACACGCCTGGCCTGGGATTTGGGGCATGGCGTGCAGATTGGCCAGGCCCAGGTGGATGCCGAAGGTGGCTGCCAGCACGTCGGCGGTGAGGGTGGTGGCGGTGGGGCCCTGCCCAAGCAGGCGGCGGTTGAGGCAGATGACGTGATTGGCGTGGGCCGTCACCATGGAGAGGTCGTGCGTGACCATGATCTGTGTGAAGCCCTGGGCGGCGCGGAGCGTGTCGAGCAGTTCGCACAGCAGGCTGCCGCCGCCGATATCCACGCCGGAGGACGGCTCGTCGAGGATGAGCACGTCGGGCTGCTGCTGGATGGCCAGGGCGAGCAACACGCGCTGCAACTCGCCGCCCGAAAGGGCGCCGACGCGTCGGCGGGCGAGGTGGTCGGCCTTGACTTGCGACAGCAGGGTCAGGGCGGCCTCGCGAGCGCGACGACGGATGCCGAACCACAACGGCATGCGCTGGCTGCCCATGGCGAGCATTTCCAGCACGGTCATCGGCATGCCTCGGTCGAAGTCCAGCCGCTGGGGCACGTAGCCCAGCCGGGCGGGGCGGTCGCCCGCGGCAGTCAGGCGGATACGGCCTTCGTGTTGCATCTGCCCCAGCAGGGACAGCAGCAGCGTGGTTTTGCCCGCGCCGTTGGGGCCGATGATGGCCGTGGCGCTGCCCCGCGGCACGGCGGCGGAGACGTTCTCCAGGATGCGAACCCCGCCCGCCGTCACGGAGACGTTGTCAAAAATCACGGCGGATGTCGCGTCAAGCATATTCGATGGTTTCTTTTGCAGGCGAGTTCATTCGGCTGATTTTATCGAAAGCCAATAGCCAGTAGCCAATAGCCAGTAGCCAATAGGTATGGACAAATTTGCCGTGAATTACACGATACCGATCGTTTCATTTTGCATAATCATTTCCGCTTTCACTGCCTTTTCGCTGGTTTTTACGCCAAAATCGTTCCGTACCTATTGGCTACTGGCTATTGGCTATTGGCTACTGGCTTTTCAGCACCCGCACCAGCGTGGCGAGGTTTTTCCGCATTTGGGTTTCGTAGTAATCCGGCGGGGGATTGGCTGGGCCGCTGGCGACCGGGTCGAGCACCTCGACGGGCAGGCGCAGCTCGTTGGCGAGCGTTTGGCCGGCCTTGGAGGACGAATTCGGCTCGACGAAAATCACGGCAGCGCCGCTGGATTGGATCCGCTCGATCAACGTCTGCATGCCGGCGGCGGTGGGGTCCTGACCGGGGATCTCCTCAATGACGGCGGCGATTTCCAGCCCGCAGTCCCGCGCGAGATAATCGAACACCGCGTGCTCGGTCACGATCTTCCGGTTGGGCACGTCCGCCAGCGCCGCCTTCATCTCGTCCGCCAACGCCGTCAGCCGCTGAGAGTACGACAGGGCGTTTTGTGCGAGACGCTTTGTGTTCGCGAGACTCGGATCGACGTCGGCCAATCCGTTGGCGATTTCGAGCGCCATGCGAGCGGCCCGGCGCGGACTGGCGAACAGGTGCGGGTTCCATGGGCCGTGATCGTGATGATGGGCGTGGGCACGGTGTCCGTGTCCGTCGTGGCCGCAGTCCACGTCGCAATCCTCCTCGTCGTCATCGTCCGCGTCGTGATCGTGTGAGCAGGGCGTCATCGGCAGCAGGCCCAGGGTTCCGAGCTTCGTCGTCGACGCGATGATTACTTTGGCGTTGGGATTGGTCTTGCGAATCGCGGGCGCGAAGGCGTCGTCCAGCCCCAGGCCGTTGAGGATGATGACATCCGCGTCGGCGACCCTCTGGATGTCCTGGGCCGACAGTTCGAAATCGTGCGGACAGCCGTGCCCCGGCGGCAGCAGCGATTCGACCGTGACACCCTCGCACTCGGCCGTCACGCCGAGCGTGAACAGATACACCGGATACGTGCCGCACAGCACGCGAAGCCCCGCCGGCTTGCCGCGCTGCGACGAGTCCGCCGACTTGGAACAGCCCGCCAGCAAGACCAATATCAAAACCATCATCGTGATCATGCGAATGGGCGACATGGCAGGGCGATGGCATAGTATTTGCCCATGTTGTCGCGAAGAGGAAGAGGTTGCTCGGCTCTTAGCCCCGGAAGGGGCGCCTTGGGTAGCCCAGGGTGAGCCGTACTCGGCGAACCCTGGGAACAAGGTTTTTTTATCATCTAAGCCCCGTAGGGGCGCCTTGGATGTTCGTGTTTTCAAGGCGTCCCTGCCGGGGCTTTTCCCGTTTTGGGTGGTGTCCCCAGGGTTCGCCGAGTACGGCTCACCCTGGGCTACCCAAGGCGCCCCTTCCGGGGCTAAGAATTCAGCCCATTCACAAAAATAGGACAACCTTGCTACGCTGGCCTTGGCTGACATCGCCCTTGATCTCCTGTCGTTATGTGTACGATAATGGGTACACGATAATGATAGTCCAATATCATTGTCAATCGTTCATGAGAAACCGTTATCAATAATCGGAACATTTTTTACCAACCGAAAGGGCTGTCGTGGAACGCAAACCCGCCACCGAACGCAAGACGTCGCAACGCAGCGCCTTGCTGAAGGCGTTTGAATCCGCCGGTCGGCCGTTGAGACCGCAGGAGGCGCTGGCACTCGCCAGGCCGTTGGCCAGCGGGCTTGGCATCGCGACGGTGTACCGCAATCTTCGGACGTTGGCCGGGCAGGGCGTGCTCAAGCCCGTCCACCTGCCGGGCGATTCCACCGTGCGGTACGAGCTGTGCGGCAAGGCCCATCATCACCATTTCCACTGCCTCCGCTGCCACCAGGTCTTCGAGGTCGACGGCTGCCCCGGCAACATCGAACCGCTCGTGCCCAAGGGGTTCGTGCTCGAAGGCCACGAGGTCGTCCTCTACGGCCAATGCCCGGCGTGCAGGCCGACGAGGCGGAAATCCGAAATGCCAAGCACGAAATCCGAGACAAAATCCAAGAAGAAAAAACCAAAATCCTAGAGCACTTTCTCGCCGCGAATTTCGCGAATTTTTCAAGAGAGTTCGCGTAATTTGCGGCGAGAAATGTACGGCCTCAATCGTGCATTGTTCTACACGGCGAGGCCACGCGTTTCATCGCGTGGCCTCGTCATTTTCGTTTGGAGTTGACGGATTTTCCTATTTCCGTCGCCGCAGCATCGCCAAGCCGCCCAGGGCCAGCAGGCTCATCGTCGCGGGTTCGGGGATGTCGGTGCCGTAGAGGGTCATCGAGTTCATCTGGAGAATGTTGGTTTCGGTGGTAGTCACGCGAATATAGCGGGCCGCCGCGAGGGAGTCGAACCAGAAGGTGTCCGAGTCGATCATCTTTTCTGTGGCGGGATAGACGCACACCTGGGTCCAGTTGGCCGTTGCCCAGTCCGCGTCGTTGGTCACCTCAACGGTGAGGCCGCTCCAGCCCTGGCCTGGCCAAAACGCGTAGGTGAAACCGACCAGGTTGTATGAATCCCCCAGATCTTTGATGAAATAGGAAATGCCTTCCGGGCCTTGTTCGGCAGGGTGGATACGCAGACAGCCTTCCGAAAACAGATTGTTCGGATGGTCCATGGACATCCAGCCCATCGCGTCGACGATCGTGTCCCTGTCATCCACGGTGGTTGCGCCCACGACGAAATAATCGTCAACCACCTGGGCCTGAGCGGCACCGGCCAGGGCGATCATGCCAGCCACGGCCAGCGACAACAACGCATTCCGAAACACGTTCATGGGTTCTCCTTTTCATGTATGTGGATCACAAATAGGCACAATCCTTCCAAAATGTATCCTACCACCACTTGTCGTTTCCGCAAGGGAAAGGTTGGTCCCTGTTTATGTGGTGGTTTGTTTTCGATATCATGACGGCCTACACTTCCTGACGTGTTGCATGGCGACATTGCGGCGGTGTTGCGAATTCGGAGATTTCCATGCCCAATTCGGCGGTGATGGCGGCGTATCGAGCGTTGGCTGACCGGGCCGGCGAGGCGCGGGCGGCGATGGACGGGCGGCGGGTTCATATTCACGTCGGGTCAGCGACGTGCGAAAACGCCGCCGGCGCCGCCGACGTGCTCGACGAATTCCGCAAACACATTGCCGCCTCCGGGCGAACGGATATCCTCCTCCGCCGCACCGGATGTACGGGCCTGTGCAGCCGCGAGCCGATCGTTTCCATCCACGCGCCCGACCGGGCGCCCGTCATGTACGAGCGCGTCGACCGCGACCGCGTGCACGCGATCTTCACACAAACCATCCAGGATGGCAGCGTCGTCGATGAAGCGGTGCTCGGCCACGAGGAGTTCGTCGCCCGGCAGACGCGGGTTGCCCTTCGCAACAGCGGCGTGATCGACCCGGAGGACATTCTCGAATACGTCGCCAACGACGGCTATCGCGCGCTCGCGACGGTGCTGGACAAGGCCGATCCCGAGTGGGCGATCGAGCAGGTGGCGGCGTCGAAACTGCGAGGCCGGGGCGGCGGCGGATTCCCGACGGGGCAGAAATGGGCCTTCGCCGCCCGCTCGCCGCAGACGACGCGGTATCTCATCTGTAACGCCGACGAGGGCGACCCCGGCGCGTTCATGGACCGCAGCATGCTCGAGGGCGACCCGCACAGCGTACTCGAGGGCATGGCCATCGGCGCGTTCGCCATCGGGGCGCGTCGCGGGTTCGTGTACATTCGCGCGGAGTATCCGATGGCGATCGCGAGGCTGGAGCAGGCGATCGCGGCAGCCCGCGAACACGGGCTGCTGGGCGAGAATATTCTCGGCGGCGGGTTTTCGTTCGACATCGAGTTGCGTCTTGGCGCGGGCGCGTTCGTGTGCGGCGAGGAGACGGCCTTGATCCGCTCGGTGGAGGGCATGCGAGGCCAGCCGCGGCCGAGGCCGCCGTATCCGGCCTCGAGCGGGCTGTGGGGCCAGCCGACGATTATTAATAACGTCGAGACGTTCGCGAACGTGCCGCCGATTTTTTTGCGCGGGCCCGCGTGGTTCGCGTCGCTGGGCACGGCCAGCAGCGGCGGAACGAAGGTCTTCGCGCTGGCGGGCAAGGTGCAGCACACCGGCCTGGTCGAGGTGCCGATGGGCACGACGCTGCGCGAGATCGTCTTCGAGATTGGCGGCGGCGTCGCCGACGGCAAACAGCTCAAGGCGGTGCAGACCGGCGGGCCCGCGGGCGGGTGCATTCCCGCGTCGAAACTGGACTGCCCCGTGGATTTCGACAGCCTGTCGGCCCTGGGAACGATCATGGGGTCGGGCGGCATGATCGTCATGGACCAGGACGACTGCATGGTGGACATCGCGAAATTTTTCCTGGCCTTCAGTCAGGATGAAAGCTGCGGCAAATGCACGCCCTGCCGCGAGGGCACCAAACGGATGCTGGAGATCGTCGATCGCATCACGCACGGCCACGGCACGCTGGCGGATATTGACAAACTGGAGCGGCTTGGCACGCTGCTGCAAAAGGCCAGTCTGTGCGGCCTGGGTCGCGCGTGCCCCAATCCGGTGCTCAGCACGATCCAATTTTTCCGCGACGAGTACCTGGCCCACGTCAACGAAAAACGCTGCCCCGCCCGCAAGTGCAAGCAGTTGATTCTGTACACGGTGCTTCCGGACCAATGCGTTGGCTGCACGGCCTGCGCCCGCGCCTGCCCGGTCACCTGCATCGCCGGCGCGCCGAAAAAAGTCCACGAGATCGACCAGGCGCGATGCATCAAGTGTGGCAAGTGTTATCAGGTGTGCCGGTTTAACGCGATTGGCAGGCAATAACAACAGAGCCAGCAGCCAAATAGGTAAGGCGGCGTTTGTCATAAATCGAGAATGTAGTATGGTTGATGTGGAACATAATGGATTGGCCTTCCCGGTCTCGTGTCGAAGTGTCGGCACACAGCCCCGGAGGGGCGTCATTTATAGCCCAGGGCGAGCTGTACTCGGCGAGCCCTGGGGTAGCGGCTCTTCAAAAACAAGCCCCGTAGGGGCGTCTTATGGTGGTGTGAATGTCGGTGTTTGCACAACGAGAAGACGCCCCTGGCGGGGCTTGAATACTCTAGAGCAGCTTACCCCAGGGTTCGCGGCGTACCGCTCACCCTGGGCGATATCAGACGCCGCTTCGCGGCTGTGTACCGGCGTTCCAAAACGGAGACCGTGGAGGCCGATCGATTTCTCTTCAACGTCAAAACCACAACCGACCATGCCATTGTTTCCAAAATGGCAGTGACAGCGGGAAAAGAAATGGAAGTGTTAGAGATCAAGATCGTGTAATTTTCGACAGGTTCATCCATACCTGGTGGCTACTGGCTATTGGCTACTGGCTTTTCCGGGAGAAAACAATGACTTCACCAACATCAATCCAAACCGTGCAATTTACGATCAACGGCAAGACGGTGCACGCGCCGAAGCACTGGACCCTCCTCCAGGCTGCCGATCACGTGGGCGTGCGGATTCCGCGGCTTTGTTTTCATCCGGATTTGAGTCTGATGGGTTCCTGTCGCGTGTGTATTGTGGACGTGGAGAACACGGGGCAGTACATGGCCGCGTGCGCCACGCCGGTGGCGGCCGGGTTGGTTGTGCGGACCAACTCGCCGGCGATCCGTCAGGCGCGGCGGGACATTGTTGAATTGTTGCTGGACAATCATCCCAAGGACTGCCAGACCTGCGAGCGTGACGGGCGATGTGAGTTGCAGAATCTCGCGTACGATCTGGGCGTTCGCGAGCGGCTGTTCGAGGGCGAGCGGAAGTCGTTTCCGCGGGAGGATTCCGGCGCGAGCGTGGTTCGCGAGAGCGACAAATGCGTGTTGTGCGGTCGGTGCGTTCGGGTGTGCGCGGAGGTGCAGGGCGTGTGCAATCTCAGCCAGCACGGGCGGGGGTTTGGCACGGTGGTCACGCCGGCGCACGGGGCGGCGATGGACGAGAGCGTGTGCATTCAATGCGGCCAGTGCGTGAACGTGTGTCCGACGGCGGCGTTTATTGAGCAGGACGCGACGGAGTCGGTGTGGGCGGCGTTGGCGGACGGGGGCAAGCACGTGGTGGTGCAGACGGCGCCGTCGATTCGTGCGGCGATTGGCGAAGGGTTCGGCCTGCCGCCGGGCACGCCGGCGACGCGGCGGATGACGGCGTCGTTACGGCGGCTTGGTTTTGACGCGGTGTTCGACACGGATTTCGGCGCGGATTTGACGATTGTCGAGGAAAGTCACGAGTTTCTTCAGCGGCTTGCCGGCGGCGGGCCGCTGCCGATGCTGACGTCCTGCTCGCCTGGCTGGGTCAGTTTCATGGAGAAATTTTACCCGCAGTTGATTCCGCACGCGTCGAGTTGTCGTTCGCCGATGGGGATGGTGTCGGCCTTGGCGAAGACGTATTACGCCAAGCGAATCGGCGTGGCGGCGAAGGATATTTTCATGGTCGCGGTGATGCCCTGCACGGCGAAGAAGTACGAGATCCGCCGTCGCGAGCACACGATTGACGGCTTGCCGCTGACCGATGCGTTGCTGACCACGCGCGAGGCGGTGTGGATGATGAAGTCGTTTGGCCTGGAGGAACTCTGGGCGCGCGAGGAGGCGGATTTCGCGTCGGACGCGGAGGCGGCGTTTGACTCGCCGCTGGGCGTGTCGACGGGCGCGGGGGACATTTTCGGCTGCACGGGCGGCGTGATGGAGGCGGCGTTACGGACGGCGGCGGCGAAGCTCGACGGCGGCGACGCGCCGCTGGAATTCACGCAGGTCCGGGCCGTCGAGGGATTGCGCGAAGCCACCGTGCGGCTGGGAGGCAGGGACCTCCGCGTCGCCGTGGCGAACGGCCTGACCAACGCCCGCCGCGTGCTCGACAAAGTGATTCGCGGCGAGGAACAGTTTCACTTGATCGAACTGATGGCCTGTCCGGGCGGCTGCATTGGCGGCGGCGGTCAGCCGTACCCGCCGAGAGGATTCCGCGTGCTGGATCCGAAACTGCTCGCCCTCCGCAGCCGGGCGCTGTACACGATCGACAACGAAAAACCGCTCCGCCGCTCGCACACGAATCCCGGCGTGCTGGAACTTTACCGCGATTTTCTTGGCGAAATCGGTGGACACAAGGCCCACGAATTGTTGCACACCCAGTACAGCCCGCGGCTGCCGCGCGGCATTTTGAGGATGCATCATGGACAATTATGACGACGCTCACACGACGACGCTGCCGACGGACAATTGGCCTGCCGTTCGCGACAAAGCCCACGCCGCGCTGGGCGAGGGCGTCTCACGTGACGCGGACGTCTCGTCCGCGTCTGCCGGCGAAGGCGATTTGCCGTCCTCCAGCGGCCAGGCTCATGGAACGCACAACGCGGGCGAGACGCCCGCGTCACGTGAAGACCTCGTGGCGTTTATCGAGCAGGCGCGGCGGCAGGAGCACGGCGAGAGCCAACTGATTGGCGTGCTGCACCGCGTGCAAAGCCGGTTGGGATATCTGTCGGCGGAGAGTCTCGACGCGGTCGCGCAGTTGATGCAGGTGCCGACCGCGACGGTGACGGGCGTGGCGACATTTTATCATTTCTTCCGCCTCACCAGGCCTGGCGCGTACAAAATTTCCGTCTGCCTGGGCACGGCCTGCTATGTCAAGGACGTTGCCGCGGTGGCCGAGCGGATCAAGCAGGAGTTGGGCATCGACTACGGCGAGACGAGCACGGACGGCACGTTCACGCTGGAGGCCGCCCGGTGCCTGGGCACCTGCGGCATCGCGCCGGTCGTGATGATTGGCGACGAAATCCATGGCCAGGTCGTGCCCGACCAGATCCCGCTGCTGCTGGACAAATACCGCCAGAGGCCGCGAGGATAGCGCATTCACATTGCGCGCCGAGTGAATTTTTTCGTAAACATTCGCCAGGAGGTGGTACTATAATCTACACTCCGTTAGGAGCATTCAATGATCACGCGAGAAGTAGATTATGCGATTCGGACGGTGCTTGCCCTGGCCAAGCGCGACGCAAACGCCACGGCGGCGGCGACGGCTGATTTGGCGAAGGAAGCGGATATTCCGTTTCGGTTTTTGCGCCGGATCGTTCGTAAGCTGGTCGAGGGCGGGATTCTCACGTCGCAGCGCGGCAACGGCGGCGGCGTGAAGTTGACGCGTGGGGCCGACGCGATCTCCCTGCTGTCGGTCATCCACGCCGTGGACAGCCGAAGCACAAAACTCAACCTCTGCACGATCTCCACCGCCAACTGCCCCCGTAGCGGCCGATGCCGTGTCCACCAGGAACTCTTCGCTCTGCAAACCCTGCTCCAGAGCAAATTGGAACAAATCGCCATCAACCAACTCCTGCTCGAACCGCTGGAGGAGGGATGTCCGCAAGACGTGACGGGTGAAACGGCAGCGACAAGCGACCCGTGACAAGCGACAACCCCTACAGCGCCTGATGGCAGGGCCATATCGGCGACTCCGGTGATTTACTCGATATACGTTACTTTTTCCTTCTCGAAGAAACCGCGTCGCTCGGGTTGTTCCGCCGGGGTGCCGATGGCGATGACGTTGAACGGGATTTTTGGCGCGGCGACATGAAGCCGTTTCGCCAGTTCCATCATCCGCTCCTGGCGGGGATAGACGCCGCACCAGCAGGTGCCCAGTCCCATCGCGACGGCCTCCAGCAGGATGTTTTGCGTGGCCGCCCCGCAGTCCTGCGGAAAGTAGCCTTCCGGGTGGCCATCCTGCGGAATGGCGACGACCATGATGGCTGCCGACGCGGTGGCGCACATGCCGGCGTGCGGGTGAATCCGCGCGATCTCGTCCAACACGGCCCGGTTCGTGATGGCGACAAACTCCCACGGCCTGGAGTTGCAGGCGGACGGCGCGAGCATGGCCGCCTCCAGCAGCCTGTCCAACTGTTCCCGTGTCACGGGTTTTCCCGGTTGATAGTTGCGAACACTGCGCCGATTCTTGATGAGATCTGTTGTCATGATTGCGTTCTCCATATCGAAAGCACATGCCGTGAAAGTCTAAAGGATGCGATTACCCTGCCGTCTCAGACGTTCCTTCTCTCATCACTCGTTACTCATCACACGTCACTTGTCTCAAAACTCCACCACGCGCCAGAACGCTTCTTTGGGCTGATGGTGTTCGTCGAACAGCAGCGGCCAGTTTTTTCGGCCTGGGATGGGCCAGTGGTCCAGCCAGGTCGTGTCGTCGGCGCTGCCCCAGGTTGTCACATTGGTGAGAATGCCTTTGTACTGGCGGAAGATGGCGAACGCTTCGGCGTAGATGTCGGCCAGTTTGGTCATCATCTCCTCGGTGGGAGCGTCGCGTCGCGTGGTATCGTCGGCGCTGAGCACGCCGATGTCCATCTCGGTGATGTGAATCTCGACGCCCAGTTTCGCGTAGCACTCCAGGCCTCGACGCACGTCGTCGAGGTTGACGTCCAGCCCCCAGTGCGATTGCAGGCCGACGCCTGTGATGGGCACGCCGCGGTCCTGCATGCCGCGGATCATGGCGCAGATGCGGTCGCGTTTTTGCGGCACGTGGTCGCCGTAATCGTTGTAGAACAGGCCTGTGCCGGGCGGCATCGCCTCGGCGGCGAAGCGGAACGCGTGGTCGAGATAGTCCGGGCCGATGGCGTCGTGCCACGGGCTTGGACGCAGCACGTCGTCGCCGTCGCCGACCGCCTCGTTGACGACGTCCCACTTCGGCACGTCGCCGAACAGTTCAGCCATCGTGAACATATGCGCCCGCATCCGCCCGAGCATCGTGTCGCGGTCGGCGGGCGGATCGATCATGTGCGGCGGCGTCTGGTGGTGCCACACCAGCGTATGGCCTCGCATGGCCATGCCGTGTGCCTTGGCAAAATCCACGATCCGCCGGGCCGGCTCGGGCGTGTAGACGCCCGGCGACGGATTCATGTGACACGGTTTCATCCGATTTTCGCACGTCAGGCTGTTGAATTGCGTGGTTAACAAGTCATAATGCGAGTCGAGGTGCCACGGCTCAATGGCTGCCCCGACGGTGAAAAACTCCTTGTACGCATCCTTGAGCGTTTTCATGCGATCTCCTGTTTAGAAAGGACGAACATGTTGAAAGCGACGAATCTCGACGCGACGGCAGCGGCCATTCTCGGCGAACTGGAAACCATGACCATTATCGACGCGCACGAGCACCTGCCCACCGAGGCCCAGCGGCTGGCCCAGCCGGTGGACGCGCTGACGCTGTTTTCGCACTACTGTCGCGGCGATCTGGCCGCCTGCGGCATGCAGGCCGACGCGATCCACTTCGTGTACTCCGACGCGCCGCTGGCGGAGCGGTGGGCGGCGTTCAAACCGTATTATCACCGCATCGCCAACACAGCGTACGTCCGGGCGGCCCACATCGCCATGGAAAAATTTTACGGCCAATGCGAGCTGCGCGACGACAACATCGAGTCCATCACCGCCGCCATGCGGGCCGCCAATCAGCCGGGACTATACAAAAAAGTCCTTCGCGACGCCTGCCGCATCGAGACCTGCCTCGTGAATACCGACCCCTTCGTGGAGAAAGACGCCGCCGGCCTGCTCACGCCCGTCTGCCGGCTGCCCTGGCTGTCCTGGGGCGGGTCGTTCGCCCAGCTCCTCGAAGCGTACGGCCCCATCCTGTCGCGCGAGATCACGAGCGTGGAAGATTTGCAGGAGGCGGTGCGCGTGTGTGTGCGGGGGATCAGGCGGCACGGCGGCGTCGGGTGCAAGATGTTTGTCTTTTCGATGGGCGCGCCCGACATGAAGGCGGCGAAGAGTGTGTTTGAGGCCGCCCGGCGCGACGTGGAGTTCGCCAAAACGCTGCCCCACGCCAATCCGCTCACGGACGTGCTCTTCGACACGGCCTTTGACGAGATGCGAACGCAGGGCCTGGTCGCGGCGGTGCACACGGGATATTGGGGCGATTACCGCAAGTTGAATCCCTCCGGCGTGATCGACATGGCCGACCGGCATCCCGATCTGGCCTTCGACGTCTATCACCTGGGCTATCCGTACATGCGCGAGGCGATCCTGCTGGGCAAGACGCGAGGCAACGTGCACCTGAACATGTGCTGGACGCAGATCATCTCGCCGCATTTCGCGCACGAGGCGCTGGTGGAGATGCTGGAGGTGGTGCCGGCCCACAAGATCATCGGCTTTGGCGGCGATTATTTCGTCGTTGAAAAAGTGTACGGCCATCTGGTGATGGCCCGCGAGGTCATCGCACGGGCGCTGTCGCGAAAAATCGCCGACGGCTGGTTCACGGTCGACACCGCCATCGGCATCGCGCGGGCGATGTTGTACGAGAATCCGAAGACGCTGTACAAGTTGTAAGGCGGTTGCGGTAGAATGATGTCATGGCCAAGCGGGATTATTATGAGGTGCTGGGCGTCGGGCGTGACGCGACGCCGTCGCAGATCAAGTCGGCGTATCGTAAGCTGGCGCGGAAGTTCCATCCCGACGTGAACAAGGCGGCTGACGCGGCGGACAAGTTTCGCGAGGCGACGGAGGCGTACGAGGTGCTCAGCGACGACAAGCGTCGGCCGATGTATGACAAGTTCGGTCACGCGGCCCCGTCGACAGGCGGCGGTCCGGGCGGGGGGCCGCGATGGGGCGGTCCGCGCGGCGGGCAACGCGGTGGGGTGGTGGATATTGGCGAGATGTTCGGCGGCGGGTTTGCGGGGATGAGTCTGGAGGAGATTCTCGGCACGCTGGGCGGTGGCGGGCATCATCCACGTCGAGGCCGGCGTGGCGGCGGCGCCCGAGGTCACGGCCATCCGTTTGGCGGCGGGCCTTTCGGCGCGACGTACGCCGCCGACGTGGCGGGGCAGGACGTTGAGCATCATTTGAATCTCGATTTCATGCAGGCGGTCCTGGGGACGACGGCGACGCTGCGAATCACCGCCGACGACGGCAGCGCCGAGACGATCAACGTCCGCATTCCGCCGGGCGTGAAGGAAGGCTCGCGGGTTCGCGTTCGCGGCAAGGGGCAGGCGGGGCCGGGCGGAGCGGGCGACCTCTACATCGTCACGCACGTCGGCGAGCACGCATATTTCCGCCGTGAGGAAAACGATATTTATCTCGACGCGCCGTTGAGTTTCGCCGAGGCCGCCCTGGGCGCGAAGATTGACGTCCCCACCGTCACCGGCGACCGCATGACGGTGACGATTCCGCCGGGAATGGCCAGCGGGCAGAAACTCCGCCTGCGAGGTAAGGGCGTCACGCCCCCCGGCGGCGAAGCCGGCGACCAGTACGTCGTCGTCAAAATCGTCCCGCCGAGAAACCTCTCCGCCAACGGCAGACGGCTGATGGAAGAATTCGCCCAGACCGAACCCTACGACCCCCGCAAGGACGTCCCATGGCACGCGAAGTGAATCCATTACGCACCGAGGCCGACGCGGCCGCCGCGAAGCTTGAACTCAACAAGCGCGTGCGGCGAGGCCTGTGGATGCTCGCCGTCACCCTCCTCGTCGCCGGCGGGATCATGTGCTACCTGATGGCCACCGTCCTGCACGCGGCCAGCATGGTGCCCGAGGGCAGCGACCGCAGGGATTTCCTCGCCAGGCTGGCGCTGATCTGCCTGCTGACGGTGCTCTGGGACTTCGTTTTGCTGGTCTGGGTCGCCTGGCGGATCATCGCCTATCGCCTGCGCCCGACCCGTCACGGCCCGACGCCCTACATCAACGCCTGGGCCTTGGCGGGCCGACGCTTCCGCGTCCAGCCAACCGGAAAAAACAAAGGCTCCATGCCCGACATCCTCAGCGACGAAGGCGACCTCCCCAGCACCGGAGACTTCCCGCCAAACGCCAGGCCGCCAGGAGAGAAACCTCGCCGAGCCGAGGACGACGAAGACGACGAGGACGAAAACAACCGCTCCGGCTGGCGCGAATCGCCGTGAGCCGTGACGAGTAACGAGTGATAAGTGACGGACCAGGGCAAACGCATGGAACGTGACGCGGGCGTTTCTGCTTCGCCAAGGCTACGCAGAGCAGGCCCGCCTGCGTGGCGGCAAACGATGTGGCGGGTTGGCTTGCCTCTTTGCGCTGTAGGATGTTGTGAACGAGAGAACGTTTTGTAGTTCGCAACATCCTACAGCGCAAAGAGGCAAGCCATTTTCAAGATATGTTTACTTCCTCGTCACTCGTCACTCATCGCTCGTTACTTTTTTCGCGACGATTTTCCCGCCCAGCAGCATTCGGACGGCTTCGTTGGCGAGGGTCAGGCCGAAGATTCCGGTGAGGGTTGGGAGGCTGCCAAGGCTTCGGCGGAGGCGGCCTCGGGTGTAGGTTTCCTGGTCGTCGTCGCCGTCGACGCCGGCGGCGGGGGGTAGGTGGTCGACGGGTTCGATGGAGTGGACGCAGGGCAGGGACAGCGGCAGGTTTCGCTTGCGGAGGGCCTTTCGCATGCGTCGCGCGAGGGGGCAGTGGATGGTGTGTTCCAGCGGCCCGACGCGGACGGCGGTGGGATCGGTTCGCAGGGCGGCACCCATGCAGGAGATGGCCGGCAGGTTTTTCGTCAGGACGGCGGCGAGCAGTTCGAGTTTTGGCGAGAAGGAGTCGATGGCGTCGATGACGAGGTCGACGTCGCCGGCGAGGACCTGGTCCATGGTGTCGGCGTGGATGAAGAGTTCGAGCGGTTCGACGTCGCAGGCGGGGTTGATGTCCCGCGCGCGGGCGGCGGCGAGTTGGGCCTTGGATTGGCCGACCGTCGAGTGCAGCGCCAGCAACTGGCGGTTGAGATTGCTGGGGCGCACGCGGTCGAAATCGACCACCCGCAGCCGCCCGACGCCAAACCGCGCCAGGGCTTCGACGGCATATCCGCCCACCGCGCCAAGCCCGGCCACGACCACCCGCGCCCGCCGCAGCCTCGCCAGGCCTGCCGTGCCGATCATCCGTTCCAGTCGACTGAACTGCGATTCCATGGCGGAAATGATATCACGTTTTTCGTTGCGCGACGGTGAAATCGTGAACCGCTCTATGGCCTCGATGTACTTCGGATTTCGTGCTCGGATCTGGCACGTTGCCCGTCACGGCTTGGTGGGCAATCCAAGGGCTTCCGCCGTCCGCAGAATCTGTTCCCGCATGGGTGAGAGCGTCTGCGGCATTACGCGCACGCCGCCCAGGACGCTCATGAAATTGGTGTCGCCCGCCCAGCGCGGCACGATGTGAATGTGCAGATGGCCCGGCAGGCCCGCGCCGGCGCAGCGGCCGATGTTGATGCCCACGTTGAAGCCGTCGCATCGCAGCGTCTGCGCGAGCACCGTCTGTGTGTCGCACAACAGCCGCATGACCTCCAGCCGGGCCGCGTCGCCGAGGTCGCCCAACTCGCCGACGTGCGCGAACGGCGAGACCAGGCAATGCCCGCTCGAATACGGATAGCGGTTCATCACGACAAAGCTCTCGCGGCCTCGGAAGAGCACGAGATGCTCCGCGTCGGAGGCGGGGTCGTCGCGATAGCGGCACAAAAAACAGCCGCCGTCTTTGGGCCCCGTCTCGTCGAGCGAGGCAATGTACTCCATTCGCCAGGGCGCCCACAGGTTGCGGCTCTGTTCCGTGTTGGGAAATTCTTTCGTCATGATGACACCTTAACGTCGTTAACAGGATGAACGGGATGCACAGGAAAACGACGAGATTTTTGTTTGCGGCGAGTTTCGTTCATTCCGTTTATTCCGTTCATTTTACTTGTCGCGTTTTTTAAAGCGTTCGATTCATCCATATCGTTCACGTCATATCGGCGAAAAACAAGGGAAAACCACGTATGATTTCATGTAAATCACCTGTGTTTTCCTGTTGGTAATTTTCCGCAATTCTACGCAGGTTTGCTATCTTCAAATTTTTCGGTTTTGCGGTATGATGAATCATGGCGCCGGCGGTGATGCCGGCGGGCGTGGTTTTTTCCCATGCACATGCACACAGACGGGCCTGACAATTCGTTGGCGGCTGGCGTGATCGTCTGGGTTCGCGACGCGTCGTGGCGTCGTGCGGCGACGGCGTTGCCGCTGCGCACGCGGGCAGTCGAGAGCGGATACGAGGCGTTGGCGGAGTTGTTGGCCGGACCGGTGGCGGCGTTGGTGGTTGAGTTGTCGCTGTTGTCGCCGCGTCACGTTCGGCTGTTGGAGGTTGCCCGTTCGCGTCGCGTGGAGGTGCTGGGGCTTGGCGGGCCTCATCCGAATGTACGGATTGAAACGCTCAGCGGCGTTCGGTTGGTGTCGCCGCACGATTTGGCCGTGGTGACGGCGCCGATGGCTCCGGCGCCGGCGAGCGAGCCTGCCTGGCCTGCCGCCGTCGCGCCGGCGGATCCGCTGGCGGGATTCGTCGCCGACGAGCCGGCGCTTCGGGACGTCGTGGCGGCCTCGCAGGAATCAGAACACGAGGTGGCCGCGGAAGCGGACGGCGGAATCGAAGAAGAAGTGGATGAAGAATTGATCGCCGCCATCGAAGCCGACCGCAATGCCGCCCAAGGCCGCTATGAGTCCGCCGCGCCGGTCGCCGCGCCGCCGACGGGCAACGGCAGTGATAACGGCAACGGCCAGGTCTTGCCAGCGGAGAAATCGCCCGCTGCCGCCGAAGCGCTGCCGACCGAACAGGCCGCCCCCTCGCCGCGAGGCCTGCTCAGCCGCGACGAACTCTCCGCCCTCCTGGAGGATGCGCGATGATCCAAACCTCGCATGCGCCCGATTCCCCCAACACGCCCGATTCCGCCGAGGACATCCTCCTGCTGGGCGAACCGGGCGTGACCGAGCCGCTCCGCGCGCAACTGGGGCGGCGGCAGACCGTCGCGTTCGCCAACGCGTACGACGCGATGCTGGCGCTGCACGATCGCCCGCACCGGTGTGTCGTGGTGGCCGCCACGCAGCCGGAATTGCCTACCCTCTGCCGGGCGCTGCGTCGCGTGCACGCCCGTGGGCCTCTGTTGGCCGTGGGCGGGGCGGCCGCCGAGCCGGCGATGCGGTCGCTGACGCCCTCGCCGCTGGATGACTACTTCATCTCGCCGCCCACGCGGGCCGACGTCGATCGCATCCGCGCGGGACATTTTACCTCGCCCGCCGAAGCCGCCGCGACGATTCCACCGCACGTGATGCTCGACACGCATCCGCCCGCCGCGCCCGTCGGGGCCGCCAACGGCATGGTCGCGCTCGCGCCGGCTCAGTGGGCCGAGCTGCTGGCAGCCACCAGCGTCGTCAGTGTGCAGGAGGCCGTCGCGAAGCTGCTGGCGGCGTGCGGATTTTCCGCCTCGTGGCGGCGTGCGGACGACCTCGGCGCGGCCAACCCGCTGCTGACGCTGACGGGCGACACCATGCAGTCGCTCGTGGCCGCCGAACCCCACGCGCCGGCGCCGCCGGAGGCGAGGGCGCTGCTGGCCGCCCTGGGCCAACTGCTGGGGCCGCTGGCGAAGAACGCTGTGCGGATCGAGTCGCTGCACAAACTTGCGATTACCGACCACCTGACCGGGGCGTACAACCGCCGGTATTTTTACCACCTTACGGAACAAATTCTCACGCGGGCGGCCAAGGCCAACGGTCGCGTGACGCTGCTGCTGTACGACATCGACGACTTCAAGCATTACAACGAAAAGTACGGCCATGCGGCGGGCGACGAGATATTGCGTCAGACGGCGGTGCTGATGAAAAAGACCAGTCGCGTGCACGACATCGTGGCGCGGATCGGCGGCGACGAATTCGCCGTGCTGTTCTGGGACGCCGATCCGCCGCGGTCGCCGAATTCCAAACCGCTGGAAACGTTCGCCGAATTGGCCGAGCGGTTCCGCCAGGCCGTCCGAGACCATTCGTTCTCGTTCCTGGGCCCCGACGCGAAGGGATCGCTCTCGATATCGGGAGGTCTGGCGCATTTCCCCGGCGACGGCCAAGGCTGCCGCGACCTCCTCCGCACCGCCGACGCGGGGTTACGCGCCGCCAAGCGACAAGGGAAAAATCGGATTTATCTCGTCGGGCAGGACGAGGAGTAGGCGAAAAAACGCGGGTTTGGCTCTGCCTGTTTGCGTTGTGGGACGTTGCGAAAAGCGAACGCTTCGCTTTACATAACATCCCACAACGCAAACAGGCAGAGCCAAAATTGTATCTACCGATTCAATTCATACACTCGAAACCCGTACGCTCCGAGTTGGACGTCCAGCGCGTCCGTTGCGGAGATCGTTGCGTCTTTGGCGGGGTTGTCGTTGACCCAGGAGCATAATGTTTCGTGGGTTTTCCAGGTTTTTTTGTGCGGGTCGCCGGCGATGGCCCGCTGGACGGCCGGCGTGTCGACGGGGTTGGCCAGGCGGACCTTTACGGTGGTGGCCCGGTCGGCGAAGTTCATGAGGATCAGCAGGCAGCGGTCGGCGGTGGGGCGGAGGAATCCCACGACGGCGTCGTCGCCTTCGATGAGCACGCCCTCGATGGAGAGCGGCGTTTCGTTGCCCACCAGCGGCTCGTCGTGGCGGAAGCGGAGCAGTTGCAGGTATTCCTCATGGCCTTTGCGGCGGAACTCGGGATCGCGGGCCTTGTCGCTGGCCGGCGGCGCGTCGGGCAGTTCGCGGAAGGTCATGGGGTCGTTGACGTACTGGCAGTGGGTTTTGAAGGTGGTCGGTCCGGCGAGCATGGTCTGCACGGTCCAGGGTCGGGCCTCCTCGGAGCAGTAGCCCTCGATGCCGTCCTCGCTGACGGCCATCGGCAGCAGCGACGCGTAGCGGATGAGCAGGTAGTCGCGTGTTTGTTCGGGCGTGATGCGTTGGGGAGGCTGGCCGACTTGTTCGGGCCCGCCGCCCATGCCGTGGTCCCAGTAGGCTTTTTTGACGTAGGGCACGACGGGGACGTATCGGCCCGTGGTGATTTCGCAGGTGGCCTGGGCGCCGAGTCCCGCGTCTTCGTCGCAGAGGATGGAGTCGGTGCCGGAGGCGCGGATGCGTTCGGCGATTTCGAAGACCTGGTCTTCGACGGCGTTTCGCGTTTCGCCCGGCCAGAACCAGCGGGCGTGGTTGGTGGCGCGCGGGATGCAGCCGTCGATGAAGACGCCGTTGTAGCCTCGTTCGAGGAGCGAGTCGAGTTGCCCGAGCATGAATTGTCGCCAGCCCGTGCTGCATGGATCGCCGTCGGGCGCGTAGCCGACGTAGCCGTTGGCGGCGGTGGCGTCCCAGGCGTAGAAGAGGTCGAGGTTGGCGCGGTGGGTCCACCAATCGCGGCGTTCGCGGACGGAGTTGGCGGCCTTGTCGAGGCCTACCGTCGTGAACCAGATGTTGACGTGGAAGCCGAGTTCGTGCATCCAGTCGAGCATGATTTTTTCGCCGGCGGGGCCTCCCATGACGGGGTTGGCGCCGTAGTGGAACGGGCTGAGTGGCCCTCGGCCTGACGGGTTGGGCGCGACGGCCATGATGGCGTCGTAGCCCCAGTCGGCCCATTGTTTGAGCATGGCGTAGAGTTTGGGGTCGTCGAATCGTGAGAAGTCCTCCGCCTGCGTGCCGGGGCTTAGCCAGATTTCGATGCAGCTTCGGTGGTGGACCCATTTGGGCTGGTCCGGCACGGCGATGCCGTAGCGTTGCTTCGCCTGGTCGCGCCAGTTTCGCATCATCTGGACGGCGCGGTTTGCGTACGGTTTCAGGCCGATTTCGCCGCCGTAGGCGTGCGATTGGCCTGGCAGGAGGAGTCGGTCGGTGGTCCAGAGGATGGCGAAATCGGCGGTGGCGGGCTTGTCGCCGGGGCGGATCCACGCGATGGGGCGGGCGTCCATCATGAATTCGAACTGCCAGCCGCGTGCGTCGTCGCCCGTGTGGAGGTAGACCAGCGGAATGGCCAGGCCGATCGTGCCGTGCGGGAACGGCATGCCCGGTTCGACCAGGTCGGCCAGTGCGCCCGCGCCGTGCGTGCGCCCGCCGTAGGCGTGGGCGCTGGTGTACCGCCCGTCAGGCCCGAGGTCGAACCCGCCGATCGTCAGCTCCGTCGTGCAGACGGGCAGCCGTTGTCCGCCGGTGCCCTGCGGATTGGCGACCGTCATGGCCAGCCGCATCTCGCCGTCGTCGGTGAATTGCATGGTCAATTCCACGCGGGCCCGCGCGTGCGTCGCCGTCGCCCGATACCCCGTCGTCACGCCGTCCTCGACGAGGCTCGTCACGCGGACCGACTCGCCCTCGGACTCCGGGCCGAACAGCGTCATGTCGAAGTCCGCCTCCGCCCAGGCGGGCGCGTCCTCGCCCGACTCGATCGCGCCCCACACATAAAACGTATTCTTGCCTTTCAGGCGGACGCGCACGGGAAGTTGATCCAGCGTCAACCCCTGCGGGGATTTCCACGACAAGCACAGGCCTTGGGACGGGGTGTACTGAAGCTGCGTCGGTAGGGACATGCGTTACCTCGGTTGTTCGCGGGTCGATGGCGGGAGGTTTGCCGAAAGTCTCCTTCGCCAAAGAATTTCCTTTTTGCCGGAGACATGATAAAGCAAGCGACCGTTCCTGACGATGCAAAAGAAGAGAATTTTGCGCGGGCGGAATTGCTATTGGAAACCAACGTTACATGACCGAACGAGACACGCGACAATCAGACGCCGATGACATCGACCTCAATGCCGTGATGGCGCAGTTGGTCGGGCTGTTGCCGTCGGACCGCGCGGAAGTGACCGCGCTGGCGGAGCTGCTGCAATCGGCCGCTTCGGACGCTTCGCCGGTGGCGGCGATCAGCGGGCCTCTGACGGACGCGGCGGCGACGTTGTTGCAGGCTGTTGCCGGCACGCCGGACGGCGAGGCGCTATTGACGCAGGCGGCCAATCTGGTCGGCCAGGCGCTGCTGGCGGTGGAAGCATGTCAGCAGCAGGAGGCCGAGGCGGCACAGAACGAGGCGCCGCCGGCCCCCGCGGTGGTGGACGATGCCGCCCACCGCCTCGCGGTGACGATCGCGGCCGCGCCGCACCCGGTCGCGAATCCACCGCAATCGGCCGCGAATCAAACGCCCACGCCGCCTCCGGCAGCGATGCCGCCGATGGAATTTCCGTCGACGATCGTGCCGGCGGACATCGACGTCGAACTGCTCAAGGAATACATCAGCGAATGCCTCGACCACGTGGCCTCCGCCGAGGCGGCGCTGCTTCAACTGGAGAGTTATCCCGACGACAGCGACGAGCCGATCAACACGATTTTCCGGGCCTATCACACCATCAAAGGCACCAGCGGCATGCTGAACATCGCGCCGGTCCAGCGATTGGCGCACCTGTCGGAAAACCTGCTGGACAAGGCCCGTTCCAAGCAGTTGCATCTGGTGGGCGGGTACGCGGATTTGTGTTTCAAGTCCTGCGACCAGATCAAGGCGATGGTGAAATCGCTGCGCGACGCGACACCGGGCGGCCAGTTTCCGCTGCCGGCGGGATACGACATGTTGTTGAACATGTTGCAGAATCCCGAGGCCTCGGGCGTGAATCGGTCGGGCGTGCATAATTCGTTGCGTGTGGGCGACATTCTGGTGGCGACGGCGAAGGTCGATCGCGCGACGATCGAAAAAGCCATTGGCGAGTTGAACGGCAAGCCGCTCGGGCAGGTGCTGATCGAGCGGGGCGACGTCAAGCCGCAGGACGTGGCGGCGGCGCTGCGGACGCAGCGTCAGTTGGAAAGCACGGCCTCCGGCGACGGCGTGCGGTTCGAGTCCACCGTTCGCGTGAACACGGAGCGGCTGGACACGCTGATCGACATGGTGGGTGAGATCGTCATCGCGCACAGCATGGTGGTGCAGGATCCCGACGTCGCGGGCGGAGGCGGGCTGAGGCCGAGGCTCCAGCGGAACGTGGTTCACACGGCCAAGATTCTCCGTTCATTGCAGGATCTGGCGACGAGCCTGCGCATGGTGCCGCTGAAGGCGAGTTTTCAAAAGATCGCCCGCCTGGTTCGCGACCTGGCCCGTACGACCGGCAAAAATATCCAGTTGGTCACGAGCGGCGAGGACACGGAGATCGACCGCAACATGGTCGAGGTGCTCAACGACCCGCTGATTCACATGATTCGCAATGCGGTCGACCACGGCATCGAGCCGACGGAGGCGCGGATCGCGTTCGGAAAAAGTCCGCAAGGCACGATTCATCTTCGGGCGTCGCAGTCGGCTGGCAACGTCGTCATCGAGTTGCAGGACGACGGTAAGGGACTTGACACCAACCGCATTCTGGCCAAGGCCGTCGAACGCGGGCTGGTGAGCGCCAACGCGGAGATGAGCGAACACGACATTCACCGGATGATTTTCCTGCCGGGCTTTTCCACGGCGGACAAAGTCACCGACGTCAGCGGGCGCGGCGTGGGCATGGACGTGGTCAAACGCAACGTCGAAGCCATCCGAGGCCGCCTGGACATCGCCGCCACGCCGGGCGAGGGCACGCTGTTCACGCTGCGGCTGCCGCTGACGATGGCGATTATCGACGCGATGCTCGTGAAGATCGGGCGGCAGACATACATGCTGCCGACGGTGAGCATCGTTCGCAGTTTCCGGCCCGAGCCGGGCATGATCAGCACAGTGGCGGGCCGCGGTGAGATGGTCACGCTCCGCGGCGAGTTGATGCCGATGTTCCGGCTGCACAATCTCTTCAACGTGTCCGACGCGCAGACCGATCCGCTACGTGGCCTGCTCATGGTGGTCCAGTGCGGCGCGAAGCACGTCGCGCTGATGGTCGACGAACTGCTCGGGCAGCAGCAGGTGGTGATCAAGAGCCTTGGCCGAAGCCTGAGCAATATCCAAGGCATCAGCGGCGGCGCGATCATGGGCGACGGGCGCGTGGGATTGATTCTCGACGTCGCGGGCATCGTGGCGGTGGCGCAGGGCGAGGACGAAGTCCAGCCGCAAGCGGCGTAGCGTAGCACGGGCGTCCCGCCCGTGAGTCGCATGGGCGTCTCGCCCATGCAACGCGGCCTTGGAAGAAACGTTTTGGCGTCGGTGTGCGCGGCAGTGATTTTTCGTGACGAGGTGCCTGCCAACCTCGGCCACGGGCGAGACGCCCGTGGGACTCATGGGCGAGACGCCCATGCTACGGCGTAATTGGTGAGGACGACATGGACCAGAAAGAAAACAAAACCCGAGCGGGAAAATATCTGACGTTCAACCTGGCGGGCGAGGAATATGGGCTGGAGATCCTCCGCGTGCGGGAGATCATCGGCATGCAGGACATCACGGTCGTGCCTCGGATTCCGACGTTTATCAAGGGCGTGATCAATCTTCGGGGCAAGGTGATCCCGGTGGTGGATTTGCGGCTGAAGTTTCATTTTCCCGAGGTGCCCCCGAGCGAGGAGACGTGCATTATCGTGGTGGACGTTCGGGGCGTGGAGATGGGCATCGTGGTGGACAAGGTCAGCGAGGTGCTCAGCATCGCCGAGGCGGACATTGACGACACGCCGAGTTTCGGCGTGAACGTGGAGACGACGTTTATTCTGGGCATCGGCAAGGCGGGCGGCAACGTGACGATTCTGCTGGACATCGCCCGCGTGCTGACGAGCACGGAAATGGCGCATCTGGGCGCGGCGTAGTAGCACGGGCATCTTGCCCGTGAGTCGCATGGGCGTCTCGCCCATGCAACGCGGCCTTGGAAGTAACGCGTTGGAATTGGTGTGTGCGGCAGCGATGTTGTGAGACGAGGTTTTTGTCAACCTCGGCCACGGGCGGGACGCCCGTGGGACTCATGGGCCAGACGCCCATGCTACGTGGCGAAACGAGAAGAACTATGTTCAAGAACTTGCGAACAGGCGCGAAGATCACGGTTGGGTACACCTTTATCCTGGCGATTTGCGTCGGGGTGTGCCTGCTGGCGATTCTGGAGATGGTCTGGGCGGGGCTGACGGACGTGGCCTGGATCATGATCGGGGTGCTGGCCGGGGGCGTCGGCGTGAGCGCGGTGCTGGCGTGGATGACGATTCGGTGCGTCGTGAAGCCGCTGGATCGGATCATTAACGGGCTGGAGAGCGGCTCGCAGCAGACGGCGGGCGCGGCGTCGCAGGTATCGCGGTCCAGCCAAAGCCTCGCGCACGGCGCGAGCGAGTTGGCGATCGCCCTTCAGGAGACGACCTCCAGCGTGGAAGAGACGCATTCGATGACCAAGCAGAACGCCGCCAACGCCGCGCAGGCGAAGATGCTCGCCGCCCAGGCCAAGGCCAGCGCCGAAAAAGGCTCCGCCGCCATGGAGCGCATGGCCGCCGCCATCGACGACATCAAGGACTCCAGCGATCAGACGGCCAAGATCATCAAGACGATCGACGAAATCGCGTTCCAGACGAACTTGCTGGCCTTGAACGCGGCCGTGGAAGCCGCCCGCGCCGGCGAGGCGGGCAAAGGCTTCGCCGTGGTGGCCGAAGAGGTTCGCACGTTGGCGCAGCGGTCGGCGGAGGCGGCGCGAAGCACCGCCAACATGATCGAGGCGTCGGTCCGCAGCAGCGAAAACGGCGTGCAGATCAGCCGCGAAGTCGAACAGACGTTGCAGGAAATCGCCGTGGGCTCCCGCAAGGTGGACGATCTGGTTGGCGAGATCGCGGCCGCGTGCCACGAGCAGTCGCAGGGCGTCGAGCATATCTCGGCGTCGATCAGCCAGATGGACCACGTGACGCAGCAGGCCGCCGCCAGCGCGGAGGAATCCGCCAGCGCGAGCGAGGAGTTGTCCGGCCAGGCGGACGAGCTTCGCAAGATGGTTCAGGATCTGGAGTCGATGGTGTACGGCGGCAGCACGGCGCGGAAGGTGGCGCGTCGCATGAGCCGGGACGTGTCGGCGGAGTTCCGCATGGACGCGATGGCCGCGGCGGCGCATCGCCACGACGTCATGCCGAAATCGCCCCTGATACCGAATTTTCCCGAGTCGGCCAGTACGGGCCAAGTGTTTCGCCCGATACGCGACCTGAATCTGAACTCTGAGAGCGTCATCCCGTTCGACGACGCGATCCTGTCGAAATTTTAACGTGATGTCCGTCCCGGCGGATTTCTTACCCAAGTTCCCCACGCGGCGAACCGACAAAGAATAAACTATTATGACGGCGACCCTGACCGATACAACTCCGCTGACCGAGGCCCAGTTCAAGGCCATCAGCGCGCTCGTGAAGTCGATCTGCGGCATCGACCTGCACGACGGCAAGCGCGAGTTGGTCAAGGCCCGGTTGGCCAAGCGAATCCGGCTGCTGGGACTGACCACGTTTGACGAGTACATTCAGGTCATCCGTGACGACTCCAGCGGCAACGAGCTGACGAGCATGCTCGATTCGCTGTCGACGAATCTGACGTTTTTCTTTCGTGAGACGGCCCATTTCGAGTACCTGCGGACGGTGGCGATTCCGAGGCTGATCGAGCATCGGAGACCCCAGGGCAAGCTGCGGCTGTGGTCGGCAGGCTGTTCCACCGGCGAGGAGCCGTACTCGCTGGCGATGCTGCTGGCGGAGCATTTTCCCGAGCTGCGGAGCTGGGACGTCCGCATTCTGGCGACGGATCTTTCGACGCGCGTGCTGGCGCAGGCCCGCGAGGGCATGTACGACGCCAGCCGCGTCGGGCAGGTTCCCGCGGCGCTGGCGCAAAAGTATTTCACGCCCAACGACGACGACGGGCAAACGTTCCGCGTGTGCGATGAGGTGCGGTCGAAGGTGACGTTCGCCCGGCTGAATCTGATGGAACGTTGGCCGATGAAAGGGCCTTTCGATTTCATCTTCTGCCGCAACGTGATGATTTATTTCGACAAACCCACGCAGGAAACCCTGGTGCGAAATTTTTACGACCTGTTAGCGCCGGGATGCCTGCTGATGATCGGGCATAGCGAAAGCTTGACGGGCATCGCGCAGGCGTTCCAATACGTTCGACCGGCGGTGTATCAGAAATGACACGAGTAGGCGAAAGCATACGACATACGGTAGGCGTCGGCGACATGAAGATCGCCGCGACGCCCGGCGACGTGTTGGTGACGCATGCCCTGGGCAGTTGTCTTGGCATCACCGCCTACGATCCGCAGACGAACATCGGCGGACTGCTGCACGTGATGCTGCCGGCGTCGACGATCAACCCCGAGAAGGCCCGCAAGCAGCCGTTCCTGTTCGTCGACTGCGGCGTGCCGGAATTCTTCCGCGGGCTGATCGCCTGCGGGGCCGTCAAGAGCCGGCTGGTCGTCAAAGTCGCCGGCGGCGCGTGCGTGCAGAGCGGCGGCGAGGACCGCTTCGCCATCGGCAAGCGAAACTACCTCACGCTCCGCAAACTGTTTTGGCAGAACGGCATTTTCATCGCGGGCGAAGACATCGGCGGCACCGAGCCGCGGACAATGTACCTGGACATCAGCACCGGACGGGTGTGGCTCAATATGTGTGGAGTCGAGAAAGAGTTGTAGGAGACAAACATGGCAGTGAACATTCTGGTAGTGGACGACAGCGCCGTGGCGCGGTCGGTGATCATGAAAACCCTGAGACTGACCGACCTGGCCATCGGCGACATCTTGCAGGCCGCCAACGGACAGGAAGGCCTCGCCGTCATGGAGACACAGTGGATCGACCTGCTGTTTGTCGACATCAACATGCCCGTGATGAACGGCGAGGACATGATCACCGCTGTCCGGGCCAATCCCGCGTGGGCGAACCTGCCGATCGTGGTCATCTCGACCGAAGGCAGCATGACCCGCATCGGCAGCCTGATGCACCAGGGCGTCCGGTTCATTCACAAACCGTTCACGCCCGAGTCCATCCGCGACGTGCTGACCGAACTGATGGGGGTGCAGCAATGAGCGATCCGCATACTCAGCAACTGTTGAACTCCGTCGCGCAGGAGACGTTCGAGACCCTCGCGTTCATGTACTCGGTGCATGAACAGGACTCGCCCGCCGGCCCGCCGGTGACGGCGGAGGTGAGCTTCCGCGGACCCATCCATGGCCGGCTGGTGCTGACGGTCTCCGACACGATGCTGCCGGCGCTGGGGACGAACATGCTCGGCTTCGCCGACGACCAGGCCGCCAGCGACGACCAGCAGCGCGACGCGCTGAAGGAAGTCCTCAACGTCATCTGCGGCAACCTGCTGCCGCTGCTGTACAACCGGTACGACGTCTTCGACGTGCAGGCGCCGGTCATCCCGGCCTCGCCGACGTCGCCGGACGTCCCCGTCGACGGCCAAACCCGCCTGTACCTTGACGGCGGCCAGGTGCACATGGCGCTGTACGTCGAAACGGCATTGAACGCGAAAGTCGCGTAAGAAAGCCACAAAGCCACTAGCCACAAGCCACCAGGTATGGCGGCGTTTGCTGTCATCCAGGGCACACGGCTGGTGTGCGAATGAAAACGTGATCACGAGTCCGCGAAGCCGCGAGGCCACTCTCTCGGACAAACGGAACGTTTTCACATTCGCACATCGCAAACCCTGGTGGCTAGTGGCTTTTTTGTGTCCGCAACCGAGGATCGAACCGTTCGAGAACATTTCCGATGCCCCATTCCCGCAAAATCCGCGTGCTGATCGTTGACGACTCCGCCGTCGTGCGGCAGGTGTTGTCGGCGGAGTTGAGCAAGGCGCGCGATATCGAGGTCGTTGGGGCGGCCATTGATCCGTACATCGCCCGCGACAAAATTGTCGCATTGACGCCGGACGTCGTGACGTTGGATCTGGAAATGCCCCGCATGGATGGCTTGACGTTTTTGGCCAAGCTGATGAAGTATCATCCGTTGCCGGTGGTGGTGGTCAGTTCGCTCACGCCCGCCGGCAGCGAGACGGCCCTGGAGGCGCTCGAGCTGGGCGCGGTCGACGTGATGTGCAAGCCGGGGTCGGCCTACAGCGTGCGGGACGTGTCGGCCGTGCTGGCGGACAAAATCCGCGCCGCGGCCATGTCGCGATATCGCCGCGGCGCCACGCCCGTGCCGCCGGCCCCCGTGCCGTCGTCGCCGGTTGGCGCGGCGAAGTCGTTGGCGAATCCCACGGCCGCGTCGCGGGTCGCGTTTGTCACGCCGGTCGGGCTGAAACAGACGTCGCACAAAATCGTCGCCATCGGCGCTTCCACCGGCGGGACGCAGGCCATCAAGGACGTGCTGATGGGCCTGCCGCCCGACGTGGCCGGCACGGTCATGGTGCTGCACATGCCCGAACATTTCACCGCCACCTACGCCCAGCGGCTCAACGAGACCTGCCCGATGGAAGTCCGCGAAGCCAAACACGGCGACATCGTGATGCCAGGACTGGCCCTGCTGGCGCCGGGCAACAAGCACATGGTGCTCACGCGAAGCGGCGCGCGGTATTACGTCGAGTTGCGCGACGGGCCCGCGGTGCATCACCAGCGACCCAGCGTGGACGTGCTCTTTCACAGCGTGGCCCGGCATGCGGGCGTCAATGCGGTGGGCGCGATCCTGACAGGCATGGGGGCCGACGGCGCCGCCGGACTGCTGGCCATGAAAACCGCCGGCGGAGTCACCGTTGCCCAGGACGAACAGACCTGTGTCGTCTTCGGCATGCCCCACGAAGCCATCGAACTCGGCGCCGCCGACACCGTCCTGCCCATCAACCACATCGCCCCCTACATCCTCAATGCCCTGGCGGAAAAAGCGAAAATCGCGTGACGGCCATTTCTTCGACACGGTAGTGACGTTGCAGGCATGTCGTTCATTCGACTTCGCGAAAACTGGGCTTGTCAGTCATACGCATGGTGGACTCTTCTTTCGTGATAACCGGATAACCGAGCATGAAACGGTCGGGCATGTCATCGCAGGTTCGTACCATGACCGCGTTGAGGTCGTAGCGATTTTGAATGTCGACCATCAGGCCCAGGGGCTCGCCGACGTTGAGTGTGTTCAGCCGCTCGATGGCCGCCGTGGGCATCCAGCGGACGCCGTGGAGGAAGAATTTGCTGACGAAGCATCCGTTGGCGTCGGGCTGCGGGCAGATGAAGAGTTCCAGTGAGTCGGTGGTACGACGGCCTCCGGTCACGCCCAGCAAGGCGATGGGGTCGGGCGGATTGTTGGGGTCGAAACCGCCCCATGTCAGGAAAGCCTCGTACTCCGGGCGGGATTTGACCAGCAGCCGGTTGGCGAAAAGCGGAAACAAACTGTCCGACAGATATTCCGTGTCCAGGTTATCCATGCCCGGAAAAGGCGAAAAGTCCGGCAGCGTTTTGGCGCCGCGGGTGTAGACGAAACGGCAGCCGCCGTCCGGTTCGCGGTCCAGCCGACCGACGGGGCTCCACTGGCCATCGCGGTCAGCCACCGCCGCGACAAGCGATAAAAATGGATTGACTGGTCATAGCTCTTCCTCAAGCAGGCGACGCCGGTTCTCCGCCAGCAACTGGCGCGTAAAATCATGCCTCACCGATGAAAAACGGTTCGGCGGCACCTCATCCAGCAGCCGACATCGGCACGCCCAAGACACACTCCGCCACCGCCAAACTCCACGCCCTGAACCCGGATATAATCATCACACCCCACACACACCAAGTCACCGCCGAAACGTTAACATCCCTGCTCACCGACTACGACTACGATTTCGCCATCGACGCCACCGACAGCCACCAGTCCCGCCAACTGATCAACCGCGCCGCCCACGCCACCCAAACCCCCTACATCTTCGCCGGCGTCCACCGCCTCACCGGCATGGCCATGACCATCCTCCCATATCACACCGCCTGCTACGACTGCGCCTTCGGCCACCACAACAAATGCGACTTCGCCGCTCACGCCACAGAGAACACTGAGAACATCAAGAACGCCGAGAACGTCAAGAGCATCGAAATCGTGAAACCAACCGACACAGGCCCTCTCGACGGCACCTCCATCCTTAACGCCGCCACTGGCCTCAATGCTCTCGGTGCCACGCCCGGCATCCTCGGCGTCACGTCCGGCCTGCTCGGCACCCTCCAGGCGGCAGAGGCAATCAAATACCTCCTCGGCCACGGCGACCTCCTCACAAACCGCCTGCTGACGATCAACCTCGCCACCATGACCTTCCGCCATCTCACGGTACGACGACACCCCCAATGCCCAACATGCCGTTCGCGGTGATCAGTCGAGATCGGAAAGCTTCGTCACAGCACCCCGACTGAGACAGTGAGGATGGAAGGATGAAAAGGCCCGCCACATCCGTTTCTGGCTTTTTCGGCGGCGACAGGGATGGGACGGGATTATTGCCGGCGAAGACGACCATGCCACCATACAAGAAGCCATCGCACGGGCAGTCGTTGGCGTCCTGATGGTTTCCCCCCAGGCGTGCGGAAGCCCATACATTCAGGCGAATGAGTGGCCTCATTTCCGCGACGAGAAGGGGCGTTGTCAAAAACCTTTCATGGGCGTGACGCTTTCTCGTGTCGATGAGAACGATCACAATTTGGGAGTGCTTGGACGCATTGAAGGAAATCGCCCCCAATTGCTTTATGTGCCGGAGGATCAGCAAAATCTTGCCTGGGATCGGTGCAAGAACAAACCGGCACTTGCCGCTGAATTTGTGGAAAAGTTTATCGCCCAGTTGTTCCGTAAGATTTCCGAGGTAGACAAGCAACCCGTATGTCTTTGGAAACTTGACCAGGGAACGTGGAAATGCGCGTTGGAGTTACGGCCGCACACGGGGACGGTTGTCTGGCTGGATGCGGCGAGTCGGACGCTAAAGGTGAAAGGGCCTGATTGGCCGTTCTGGCAGTTGTGCCCTTCGGACGAGCAGGTCCGTCACGCGCTGGGCGAGACAATCGCGGCGTTCGGGCCCATGGCGCATGAGCAACTGGCCAACGCCGACGAGTGGCAATTCCTGCCCCGTGATGACATTCGGTCGGACGCCGACTAATCGAATGCCCAGATGAGGCGGCTGCTCAGCCATGATCCTTCCGTTTCATCGTCACCTAAGATTCGAAGGCATGTTGGGCTGCGATGATTTCCTGCCGCAGGGTTTCCGGACCGGGCAGGGCGGTCATGTATCGGAACGCGAAGACCTTGGCCTTGATGCCGCCACGCCGTAGTGCACTACGGCGGTAGCCTTCGTGTAACCGGCGATGGCCTGCCCTGCGCCACATACACCGAGCCGGACCTCGCCCACCTACGTCCGCGTGGAATGCACCGATGCCCAAGGCCGCACAACGTGGCTGAGGCCGTTCCACAAGGCCGGTTCCCAGCCGCCGACGCGTGACGAACGAACCGTGGTGCGGCGGCCGACTGGCGGCGAAATGGATCGGCAACAAGGTCATGGCCATCGACACCGACCACGAAATCCGCAACCCGCTATTCCCGCTGCTGCCGGTTATTCAGCGTCCGTTGTAATGGTGTCTACTCTGCGTCCCATTTGATCTTGTCGAACGCCGGATAGACCACGCTGGTGCCGTCGTTGTAGTGCCAGACCACGTCGCCCCAGACCCATGGGCGGACCTTGATCTTGACGGTTTTTTCGTCTGTCGTCCGCGTGACGTTGGAGGCGGTGGGGCTTTCGCCGATCTCGCCGTCGTATTCGATCTCCTCATCCAGTTGGCGAAGGTCCTTGAACTCGATCCAGTCCGGGGCGCGGTTTTTCCTGTTGAACTCCAACGCGTAGCGGCGCACGGCTGCGAGGTCCGGTCTGCGTATGAAATTCACGCCGTTGTACAACTGGAAAATCTTGTGTGTCCGTTCGGCGTCGCCCAGCACCGTCCGGCTGCGGTGGCCGATGTACCAGCCCATCTGGAACAGCCACAGGTAATGCTCGTCCCCCTCGCCGCCGACCACCACGTTGGCGCCCTTCCAGCCCATCGTGCATTCGCCGTACACCTTGATGCCCACGTGCTCCATGCAGCGCCACATGCGCCACCAGTACGGCTGGGCGGGCACGGCCGTGTCTGTTCGGCCTTGGTGTTTCGGCGCGTAATCGACGCCCTGCATGCCGCCGAATCCGCCGTCGACCAGCACACGTTCGAAGCCCAGCTTCGCGCTCATCCACTGCGACGGCCAAACGACGCGGTCGAACCAGCCGGTGGCCAGGCTCATCGGTATCCACTGGTAGGGTGTGTTGAACGGCATCGAGCCGTCGCGGCGCACACGCACCCAGTCGGGGTTTTCGCGGAAGAGCGGCAGGCCCCGTTCCTTCAGCAGCGGCACGGCATCAGGGTAATGACAGCCGTTGAAGCCGTAATACGTCTCGGCGGTGGGAATCGTGTCGCTCAGCGCGGCCGGCACGGAGGTCTGGACGAAGTCAGGGCGGAACCAGAAACCCGGGTAGTAGCCTTGCCGCTTGATTTCGGCATTCATGGCCTTGAGCTGCGGGTTGGTATCGTGATTTTCGTCGAAGCGGTACGCGTCGTCGGTGATGATCGGCACGGCGTGCCAGATGTCGTGATACATCGCCAGCACGTCGATGCCCTGGTTGGCAATCTTGGGCGGGTAGACTTCGGCGAATTTCTCGGGTCCGCCCGACGGCCTGATCGTCCAGTGCGGCGCGTCGACGCAGACGGTGGCGATGGTGTCCTGCAAGCCCATGCGGCGAGAGACGTCGCCGTAGGCTTCAAAGCGGGCGTTGACGAACCGCTGCGGCAGCGGCTGGCTGACGTCGCCGGTGTAGAGATACTCCACCGTGTCCACGGCCGTCCGCTTGCCGGCGATGGTGCAGTCCCACGCCAGGTTCGGCCA
>Ga0123353_10000927_pt1 | contig 35815 bp, 27 predicted proteins | sample TergutLab28metaG_3_FD_92763 | JGI IMG/M metagenome (GOLD analysis project Ga0123353, IMG submission 92763) | Labiotermes labralis P3 segment gut microbial communities from Petit-Saut dam, French Guiana - Lab288 P3 | ecosystem: Host-associated > Arthropoda: Insects > Digestive system > Gut ... | reverse complement strand
TCTCACTCCCGAAGAACAAGCCTTACAGCATCTCGGAGACCGCAACCCTAACCTCCATACCTTGATAGACATATTGGATTTGGTGGTCGAAACAACAGACGAAACATTGAAAACAGTAAATTAGGCACTGTCCCGAATTTTGTGTAACGATAATTTAGGTCGGGGTTTAGCTATGTGCTAAATCCCGATTCTGACAATGTGTATTTTTATTCCGCCCTTTCTACCGTCCCGTTCACTTTCAGTTTGATGACCTCGATACTTTCCAAGCCGTCATTATCGACCACTTTCACGGCGATGTTGTGCCGTCCGGCTTTGAATTTGGCAGTTTGCCTGCCGGCTTTATCGATCATTACATCGGCTCTGAACCCATTTTCGGGGTTGTGATCAAAGTCCCAGCTGTAAAATTCTATGCCCGCCTCGCTTGTTCCTGCGGCGGCAAATTCAATCTCCCAAATACCTTTTTCCCCGCGCGAAACGGTTTTGCTTTCCACCGTCAATGCCGGTTTTTTGGCGATCGGTACGATGTCCTCGACCTTGACAAGATGGATGATAATATTTTCCTGATTTTTCAACCGCGCGACTTCCTGTACCGCGCCTTTGCCGAACGAGAAAGCGATGATATAACCGACGGGCTTTCTGTCTTCGATATTTTTGTCGTACAGCCGCTTGTCGGCGCGTTTTACTGCCGAAAGGAAATTATCGATCACGTTACGCCCCACGTTGTCGCTGCGCTTGACCTGAATGGGCGTGTTGTCGGGCATTTTGCCGTCGAGGCCGAGATCGCCGCGCTGTTTGGTATTGCTCACGCCACCGAACTGCTGCACGATCCACTCCTCGAACTCGAAGGCATTTTTGTAACGCAGCGTGTCATAATCGTACTTGTAAAGTTGCACGGCGAACGGGTCGCTGAACAGGTCGCGCTGCTTGTCTAAACGCAACTCCGTAACTTTTACCGCCGCTACCGACTGGTCGATACCGATCCATTTTCTGTTGAGTTTATCGGCAACTGCAACCGTCGTTCCACCACCCACAAACGGGTCGAGAACTACGTCGCCCTCGTTGCTTGCGCACTCAATAATACGTTTTAATAAGGCTTCGGGTTTTTGGGTAGGATAGCCGATAGATTCTCCTCCACGAATTATTGGAATACCCCACACTGCATCGGGATATTTACCCTCTTTCATAAATATAATTTCTTGTTTGCCGTCTTTAAGTGCTGATACCTTATATCGTTTACCATCTTTGTCAATATGATTATAGCGTTTTTCTGTGAGTGGAGAATAGGGGATAAGAATCCTATTGGGATAAAACTGGCAATTATTGCCTTTTGAATACCAAAAAATAACATCGTGTTTTCGAGGTAAACATTTTTTGGGAACGGAATTGCCTGTATAGCTCCATATTATTTCATTCCTGAAATTTTGATACCCGAAAATCCTGTCCAAAATTTCTACCCGAATATAAGCGTCTGCGTGCCAGTCGCAATGCAAAAAGATGCTACCGGTAGGTTTCAGGACACGGTGCATTTGCTCGACGCGCTCTTTGAGCCATGCAATGTAGTGATCTATGCCGCCGCTCCAACGATCCTGAAAACTGCGCACTTCGCCCTCGTCACCCCAGATCACTTCATAATTGCGGTTGCTGAAAAATGGCGGATCGAGATAGATCAGATCGACCGTCTCGCTCTCCATCCCTTTCAGAATTTCGAGATTGTCCCCTAAGATAAGTTTGTTTACCGACATAAAAAAGCGTGAAACTGCCCGCGAACGCTTATTTACATCTTCCGGCTCTGGTAAACCGTTTCACCCAAATAAGCACGAACAGCTCACGCCGTAGCGTGAGCTTTCGCAACCTATTCTCGGATGAAATTTACCAGATTTCGAAGATGTGAGAATAAGAGCTACAAGCTCAATTATTTATTTTCTTTATTTTACATGTCTTTTCGTTCTTACACTCGCAAAGGTAGCAAAAACTATGAAAAAACGTGTGATGACCTACGAAAGACCGTCACACGGATTTTATTTGACACAAATATGCACACTTTGTGTATTTATGCATATTTTTGTGTGAAATGAAATATTTTGTCAGTATTTGTCCTTAAATGTCATAAAAATGAAATACTCAAAGCAAGTGATCGAAATAGCCGACTACATTTACGGAAATCCTGAAAAAACAGGGAGAAAGTTTTAGCGCATTTTGGCACACTTTGGCACAAATCGCGCAGAACGCTAAATAGACACATCACAATGGCGCGAGAATATAACGCCACGCGCCTTATGGGCGACGAAAAGGTAAAAGAGGAGGTGAGGCACGCAGAAATCAGAGAGGCTGCTAAAAGGGACGTTTTAACCCGCTATGAGACCCTTGAAATTTTGTCGAATATAATAGACGGAGACGCTCAAAAGGTTGGAGCTAAAATATCTACCGGCGACATAATTACTGCTATCGCGCAACTCGCGAAGATGGCGGGATGGTATGCTCCGACTAAATCGGCGAACACCGATGCTGACGGCAAAGACATTATCATTCCGCCCCGAATCATTTTGATAGAAGACGGTGTAAGATACGAGATAACAGATGATTGTTTACAATGAAAGAAAAAGAGAAAGAATTGCTACCCGAAGCTATGCGAAAGGCGGGGGGCATAGTATCATACGCTTGCGCCAAACTCGGCATCGATCGTAGGACATATTATCGCTGGCTCAAAGATGATCCTGAACTTGCCGCCGAAATCGAAGACATCAAAGATGAACGGCTCGATATTGTCGAGGACGCGCTATTCAAACGAATCGAGGCAGGAGATACTGCCGCCATTATCTTCGCCTGTAAAACGCTCGGCAAAAAGCGGGGCTACACCGAGAAGCAGGAAGTCGAGGTGTCCGGCAGCATGACCTATTCTGTCGATAAGCTGGTTTTAACAAATGATTTCGGCGAAGAATTGGAAATCGATGGAAACGAAATTTAGCCCTCTTGCGTTAAATATTTAACGCATCTATCGATTTTTGTTAATTTATTAATGCAATTTTTGGGCGTATTATAAATTGAGAGAGCGAGGATCGATGCTACAAATGCCACAATATTAAAAAAGGGAAAGCCACCTCAATGGGTGGCTTCTCTTTTGAACCGTCCGAGAAAATCGGACAGTTGAAATTTAACCGGCTACAAATTGTAGTAGGTTGGCTATTTCTTATTTTTCAACGCTTTTTTCTTTTCTGTTTCAAGCCTCCGTTCTACTTTCTTGACATCCTCAGCGGGAGGCATTAGCTCCGGCTGTATCCCACGCTCGATAAGCATTTTACGAACGGCAAGGTTATTATCAATGTGTTCCCGCTCTATCGGATTAATTCCTTTTAAGTCCTTAGTCTGCACGTTGGTACTGGTCATTTCGGCGGCTAAATCCTTTGCCTTAATGCCTATTGTTGGCATGAAGTCCGCAATAGGACGCGCTTCGGGTGCGCCGAATTTACGTTTTAACTGGGAGGTCGATAAACGGAACAGGGCTTGATCGCCTTTGGAGCGAATAATCCCAAAGCCCTTATTGTCAATGCCCCTCTCGTACAAAACGCCGGATAGTTTACGTTCGGTCTCTATGAGTTTCGCCCTCGCCTTGACCCTTTCGCCCTCCATTAATCGCTGGGTGATCAATTCTGCTCTGCGGGTCTGAACAGCAAAGTAATTCTGAGCAAAAGATATTTCGGGCTTCCTACTATCTCCATTTTGAGCCACCAAATAACAGGCATATCGAGTTAATAAAATATCCTCGATTTCATGGATAGCCCCCTTGCCTGCCTCGATCACTTTCCCGACGTCAGGAAAGTGATCAGAGATGCTCACACCCGCATTATTCGCGGCCTCTTTGGCTTTATCGACCACCTTTGAGAAATTCTCCCATTTAGAGTAACCCAAAAGGTGCTGCAATTCTCGTGCGCTCCAACATTCCACTCCCTCGTACTCAGAAGCGGCGGATTCGAATTTATTAAAGAGATCGGTTATTTCACTTGCTTTCATAATTCTACTCCTTTCCCATTATTTGCGAAATTAACCTGTATTTCCATAAAGTTAGTTTTCGGCAAAGCTACAAATTATTCTCGACCTCCGAAATAATACCTTTTAACGTCTTGATACTGTCAAAGAGGTACAACTCGGATATTATTAGGGGCAAAAACTCGCTCCACAAAATTGTGGAAACAATCGAGATAATACCAAAGAAAAACACCCGCTCTACACTTATCGGGTGTATAAACGGGTGTAATTCTCGTAATTAACTGATAATCAGTGTTGATTGTGGAGACGGAGGGAGTCGAACCCTCGTCCAAACAGGGAACCCGAAAGCTTTCTACACGCTTAGCCGGCGTTTGATCCTCCTGCTTGCATCCGGCATCCGGCAGCCTAACACAAGCCCCAGCCCGCCTGATTTCGCCGAACGGCACGGGCATCCCGTCCGACTATCCCCTCATTGATGATACCCCGTAAGCCGCCGCGTCAAGGAGCGGGACACGGCAGCGAGGTACTCGTCGGCAGACCAGCCTTGGGCCCGCGGATTAAGCGAATTTACTTGGTAAATTACGCAGCGAGTGCATAGCTATTATTGCCATTTGTTGGTTGAACGTTCATTTTTACGAGCCTCCGTACAACGCTCGGCGTGCTTACGATCAAACTCTGCCTGCTGTCAAAACCGGTCGTCCCCATGTGGTTTTGCGTTCGCGCAGTGCGTGAACAATCTTACAAAGATAACGTTTTTTTGCGTAAAAAAGTACGTGTAAACAAAGGTCTGTTCACACGAATTTGTGCGAACAGACCCCTAAATACATTACCGCGTCACTTATTATTATTTGCGGATCTTTGCGTGAAGTTCGGCGCCGGGGCGGAACTTGGCAACGTGCTTCGGAGCGATCTTAATAGCCGCTCCCGTGCGCGGATTGCGTCCCATGCGGGCGGGTTTCTTCGCCACCGAGAACGATCCGAACCCTACGAGCGAGAGTTTATCACCTTCGGCCAGCGCCTTTCCGGTGACTTTGATGAACGCGTCGAGCGCTTTCTTTGCATCTACTTTTGTGATGCCGGCCTGTTCGGCCATTGCTGTTACAAGTTGAGCCTTGTTCATAACCGTGCGTTTTTAGAGGATTAAGGTTTATTCTTCCAAATTTCCGGCAATATAGTGAAAATTATATAATCTCGAATAAAATGAGCCGAAAAATCGTGATTTATGGTTTATTCACACAAATTTGTCATCCGACAAGTAGAAAAACATGCGCGTGCGTTACACGAATTCGATCATCACCGTGTTTTTCGAGACGTTCTCGCCCGGCTGCACGTGCACCGAGCCTACGACTCCGTCCGCAGGCGCAAGTATGCGGTTGTTCATCTTCATGGCGCGGAAGATCATCAGCACATCGCCCGCTTTCACCGTATCGCCCGCCTTCACTGCGATCTCCTCTACCGTGCCGGGCATGAACGACAGGATACGCCCACCCTCGTCTGGCTGCCACGGTCGGCGTGAAAGGAACATCTTATTGAGCGTCGTCTCATAGCATCCGCTTTCGGTGCAGATCATGTGAAACTCGCGGTTCTTTATTTCTTCGCGGCGCGCTTTTTCTGCTTTTTCCGCCCGCTCTTTCTCAGCCGCCCGGTTTTTTTTCTCCATCTCACGGGCCTTTTTTTCTTCTGCTTTGACCTTTTTCTCCGATGCCGCCCGTTCTCTTTCCTTGCGGGCTTTACGAACCCTGGCGGCTTTTTCCTTTATCTCGGCAACAAGTCCGCGTTTACGCGTTGCATCATCGCCCTCTTTTTTCTCTTTCATAAGCCGACAAAGGTTTAGAACGGCGGTATGCCGTGTTTCTTCATCGGACGCTTGACATCTTTCGTCGCCGATACATGCAACGCGCGCTCGATGAATTTACGCGTGTCCTCAGGCGAAATAACCGCATCGACATAGCCTTTGGATGCCGCCACGTAAGGGTTCGCAAACTTCTCACGATATTCGTCGATCTTGATCTGGCGCATCTTAACCGGGTCTTCGGCCTCCTGTATCTCCTTCTTGAAGATGATATTGGCCGCGCCTTCCGCACCCATAACGGCTATCTCGGCCTGAGGCCATGCAAAAACGAAGTCCGAGCGCAGGTGGCGCGAACCCATAGCAATGTAGCCCCCGCCATATGCCTTGCGCATGATTATGGTGATCTTTGGCACGGTGCTCTCACTATATGCGTACAGAATTTTCGCCCCGTGCCGGATCACTCCGGCGTGCTCCTGGTCGATGCCCGGAAGATATCCCGGCAAGTCTTCCAGAGTGATTATCGGAATGTTGAACGAGTCACAGAAACGGATAAAGCGCGCTATCTTGTCCGAGGAATCACAGTCCAGAACCCCCGCCAGAACCAGCGGCTGATTACATACGAAACCCACCGTCTCGCCGTTCACGCGCCCGAAACCGATAACGGCATTGGCGGCGAACATCTCCATAACCTCCATAAAATCGCTGTTGTCGGCCAACGCGCGGATTACGTCACGCACGTCATAAGGCTGCGACGGGTCGTCCGGTACGATCTTTTTAATATTATACTTACGGAGCGGCTGGGCGGGTTCGATTTTCTCCGCACCCTTGTTGTTCGCCGGTGGGAGCATCGAGATAAGTCGCCGTATCTGATGGAAGCACTCCTCCTCGCTGTTGGCGAAGAAGTGGGCGTTGCCGCTCGTCTCGGCGTGCACGCGAGCGCCTCCGAGAGCTTCGGCCGAAATATCCTCACCCAGAACAGTCTTGATGACCTCAGGCCCCGTGATGAACATTTTCGAGATTTTGTCCACAACAAAAACAAAGTCAGTGAGCGCAGGCGAATATACCGCACCGCCGGCACACGGGCCGAGAATCACCGAAATCTGCGGAATAACCCCGCTCGACAGCGTGTTACGGAAGAAAATCTCGCCGTAACCTGCAAGTGCATTTACCCCTTCCTGAATCCTCGCGCCGCCTGAGTCATTAATCCCGATAAGCGGAATTTTCATGTTCAGCGCGTAGTCCATGATCTTGGTGATCTTGCGCGCGTGCATGAAGCCGAGCGACCCTCCGGCCACCGTGAAATCCTGGGCGAAAATGGCAACCGGCTGTCCCAGAATCGAGCCGGTACCTATAATAACACCGTCACCGGGCAGCTCTTTGTCCTGCATTCCGAAGTCGGTGTTGTCATGTTTAACAAAGATGTCGTACTCCTGAAACGTCTCTTTGTCGAGCAGGGCGATAATCCTCTCACGTGCCGTGAGCTTACCCATAGCTTTCTGTTTCTCAACGGCTTGCGCCCCTCCGCCGTCATGGATCTTTTCCATGCGCTTTTTGAGGTCGAGAACTTTCTTGTTTCTTGACATAGTAGATCGATTAAGTGATTGGGCAGTAATATGTTAGGTGGTTGTTTGTGAACAGAATAACAAATCTGCCGCACTGCAAGTTTACGAAACTTTTTCGGTAAAATGCGCCAAAAAGGCGAGAAACAGTGCAGCACGAAACGTAACAAACTGATATGCAACAAATTGTCATTCCTCACGAGCCGATTCTGCGGGATGACAATTTTCCAGAAGCCTTTCTATAAATTCGAGTATCGCATCGCGTCCCTCTTTTTTCGCCGACGAGGAGATGAACATCAGCGGCAACTCCGCCCACGTTTCGAGCAACTTACGACGGTAACGCACCACGTTAGCCGTCGTCTGCGCCGCCGACTGTTTGTCGCACTTCGTGAAGACAATGCCGAAAGGCACGCCCCGCTCGCCCAGCATCGAAATGAATTCGAGGTCGATGGCCTGCGGCTCATGGCGCGAATCGACCAGAACGAACAGAAAACACAGATTCTCGGCACGCGTCACATAGTCTGTTATCAGTTTCTCGAACCCCGCCTTCGCGCTCTTTGACACTTTTGCATACCCGTATCCCGGCAGATCGACCAGATACCAGCGGTCGTCGACCAAGAAGTGGTTTATAAGGCGCGTTTTGCCCGGTGTTCCCGAAACTTTTGCAAGTTTCGGGCGCGCCGTGAGCATATTGATAAGCGACGATTTGCCGACGTTGCTGCGCCCGATGAACGCAAATTCCGGCAACCCGTCACGTGGAATCTGAGCAAGTTTTGCACTGCTGCATTTGAAAACCGCAGACTTCATTTAATTCAATTACGAATTGCGAAGCAATCACCGACCAGCGTCCCGTCAGTCGCGCCGCAAGGCGCGGTGCGGATCAGACACGGAAGGTAATTACGAATTTTAACATATTGTCATTGCAGGCTTGACCCGCAATCTGTTTTCGTCATTGCGAGAACCGTATGGTTCGAAGCAATCCAGTCGTTTTTTCTGGATTGCTTCGGGTTTGGCAACTCTCGCAATGACGCACGCGCTAATTTATTCTCTCAAAATACGGTATTCGTGCGAGCGGCGCATCAATGGTTATGGTCGTTCCGCCTCTATGTGTCCGGCCCATGTCGTCACGCCAGCGACCGCGCGGCAGACGCACCGTGCGCGAATCGCCCGGAGTAACAACGGGCGCGACCAAAAACCGGTCACCCAGCATGAACTGGTCGCGGCACTCGGCAAATCCCTCGTGAGGGAACGCATATTCCATGTGGCGCACTATCGGTTCACCTCCGTCGGCCGCTGCACGCGCAAGCTCCATAATATAAGACAAGAACCGCTCGCGCAGCCCGACAGCCGCAAGTATCGCCGCCTGATGCTCGTCGTCGAGCAAACGCCACGGCGCGGCCGAGAACTGCATCATCGGCATCAGCGCATGTACCTGTGCCGAGCGCACGAACTGCCGCTGGTCGATATTGACCGCTCGCGCACCATGGAACGAGTCGTACTGTCCGCCGCCGATCATGTCGGGGCACGTGAAAGCATATCCGAGCAGACCTGCCGCCGTCATCTGCGGAATAAGCGACTCGACGGCCCACCATGCATGATGCTTATCTCCCAGTCGCTGCACGAGCGGTTGGTTGCCCATCTTCCAGCACGCGCGATATTCGTTGAACGGGAATTCCAGCCCGATCTCGGCCCACGCCTGCGTGTGATCTACCGAGAGAGCATCCGGATCGAAACCGCGTACGCGTGCAGGATTGTAGAATCCGGGGTCTCCGGCATCGAGCTTAAATCCGTCGATGCCGTAATCGGTTTGCAGGCGTCGCAGTTGTACGATAAAATGTTCCCGCGCTGCGGGATTCGTCATGTCGTAACACGCGCTCTGACCATTCCACCACTCGATAACGCCAGGCGCGTCGAAGTTCGGGCGACGGAGCAGAAAGCCGCGCGCCGCCAGATAGCGATACTCAGGCGAGTCGGGACTTACAAACGGGCATACCCACAACATAACGCGGAATCCCATTTCGTTCAGCCGCTCGACCATCCCGCGCGGATCGTCGAACTTCTCAGCGCGAAAGTCGAAGTTGCCGTAATAGCGCATCCAGTTGTCGTCGATCATCAGCACCCCCGCCGGCAAGCCCGACGCAACGATCCCCTCGGCATAGCGCAGAATATCGCGCTGGTTCTGGTCGTAAGCCAGCTCGATCCACGTGTTGTACTGCGGCGCGGTGAAAAATTCCTCCGGCGGCCGCTTGCCCGACGGCGGAAAATGTTTTCGCATCGCTGCCATATAGGCTTCACGAAGTGTTCGTCCCGCTGTTACGGGTTCGATGATCTCGTGGTGCGAACGTACGACGAGGCTGCGGTCGCGCCGCTCGAACGAGAACGGACGGTCGCTCCAAATGTAACGCCCGCTGCTCGAAATAAGCAACGGAACATTCTGATTGTTAGCATTTTGCCGCGAGAGATCGAACTCGCCGAAAGACGCTGCAAATGGCATCCGTTCGCCGATACCGACGGCGCCGCCATACCACGCTTCATTTTCGTAGAGCAGTATTTCGGTTTCGAAAATAACCTGTCCCACCGTTTCTGACGAATGCAACGCGCCGAGCAAAAAGAATGTCACAGGTAAAAGTAAAAATCTTCTCATAGGCGATATGGGTTTGTTTGTCTGACACAAAGATACTTTTAATCTGGCAAAAATGCAAAAGTACCTCGCGGCACTCGCATGAATAACTCTGCTTGGACAAAGATCAACGAAAACTTATCTTTGTAGCCGAAAACGCCTATCTTTGTATAAATAGGCTTTAATTATTCGAAAAATGAAAAAACTTATTCTCCTCGCGGCAATATTCGTGCTTGCCGCCCCGCCCGAAAGTTTTGCGCAGGCAGCGCGCCGCGAGTCGATCGCGCTTCAACACGGCGCTCACCGCATTGGCAAGCGCGCCGACGCTGAAATGCAGCGCTGGCGTGAGCACGGACTGGGACAATTTATTCATTGGGGGGTCTACGCAATTCCGGGCGGTCACTGGGAGGGCGAATATTATGCGGGTGCGGCAGAGTGGATTCGCTCGTGGAGCGGGATTCCGAACGAGGCGTATGACAATCTTTACAAGCAATTCGACCCCGTGGATTTCGACGCGCGGCAATGGGCTCGTCAAGCACGTGATATGGGCGTTAAATATCTGATATTCACTACGAAACATCACGACGGATTCTGTCTGTGGCCAAGCCGATATACCAAATACACGGTGGCAGGCTCGCCGTATGGAAAGGATATCGTCGGACAAATAGTCGATGCCTACACCGCCGAGGGGATCGACGTGCATCTCTACTTCTCGATTATCGATTGGAATCATCGGGGCTACCGCTCGGCGCGCCCCGAAACTGCGGAGCAACGGGCGGCATATGAGGAGTTCAAAACTTTCACGCGCAATCAGTTGGTTGAACTGCTGACCCGCTATCCGGCAGTTAAGGGGCTGTGGTTCGACGGTTCGTGGGATGCGGCATGGATAGCCGAAGCGGCGTGGGTAGATGCGCTGGGCACAGAACTGCGCGCCATGCATCCGGGGCTTGTGATCGGCAGCCGCTTTCGCGCAGATGAGTTCGGCAACAGACACTACGACGCGAACGGCGACCTCATAGACGATTACGACCAGACGTGGGAGCGCAGTCTGCCCGAAAATTTCGCACAGACGAACGGCGTGGATTGGGATTGTGTTATGACCGTGCCGGAAAACCAATGGGGTTACCACTCCGATTGGCGCGGTTACGTGAAAACGCCCTACGACCTGCTCGAAATGCTGGTGCGGGCGGTCTCCATGAATGGTAATTTCGTGGTGAACTTCGGTCCGGACGGTCGCGGGAACATTCGTCCCGAAGAGACGTACATCGCAGCCGAAATGGGTGCGTGGATGCGCCGCAACGGCGAAGCGATCTACGGGTGCTCGCACGTGGCTCAGATGAAACAGCAGGGTTGGGGTTATTTCACGGGCAAAAACACGGACAAGGGCAAGCGCGTCTATATGACCGTCTTCAACCGCCCCTTGGACAATCATCTGCGCGTGGAGATCGAGCGTGGGGCGGCGCTTCCGTCGCGGGCTTATTTTCTCGACGGCGGGGCGGAGGTCGAGTTTGTCGATGGCGGACGCAACAAGCACAATAACCGTCTGCTGCGATTCGTCATTCCGGATAATTTCGACTCCGGAGGCAAACCGTTCGTAGTCGTGCTTGAATTCGACCGTCCTACCGACACCACCGATGAAAGCTATCAGCAGGCGCGAACCTGATTCAATTACGAATTACGACTAATGCAAGTCCAATTCGTAATTAAAATAAATCCGGTCGCAGGCGCTGTGTGCGTTCCAGCGCCTGTTCTTCCTGCCATTTTGCTATCTCGGCGAAGTTGCCCGACAGCAATACTTCCGGCACATGCCAACCGTTGAACTCCGCAGGGCGCGTGTAAACCGGCGGAGCGAGCAGGTTATCCTGAAAACAATCGGTGAGCGCCGACGCTTCGTCCCCTATCGCGCCGGGCAGCAGACGTACCACGCTATCGGCAATGACCGCCGCCGCAAGTTCGCCACCCGTCAGCACATAATCGCCGATCGATATCTCGCGCGTCACCAGATGCTCGCGGATACGGTGGTCGATACCTTTGTAATGACCGCAGAGGATGATTATATTGCCCAGCAGCGACAGGCGGTTGGCCTCGCGCTGGTCATAGCGCACACCGTCGGGCGAAGTGTATATCACCTCGTCATAATGCCGCTCGCCGCGCAAATTCTCTATACACCTGAAAATCGGTTCAGGTTTAAGCACCATTCCCGCCTCGCCGCCGAACGGATAATCGTCCACCTGCCGGTGTTTGCCGACAGCATATTCCCGAATATCATGCACCACGATCTGCACATGTCCCGTCTGTTGCGCACGCCGCAAAATCGACGCATTGAGCGGCGAGGCGAGCAACTCCGGAACGACTGTCAGAATATCTATACGCATCCTTTATATGTTAAGATTACCCGCCCAGCACTTCCGTCACAAAGGGATTATACAGTGCCTCATGCCCGAGCGTGCTGGATGGGCCGTGACCCGGATATATCGCGACATCGCCGCCCAAAGGCAGCAGGAGGTCGATGATGCTCTGCATGATCCAGCGGTAGTCGCCGCCGGGCAGGTCTGTGCGCCCGATGCTCTCGCGGAACAGCGTGTCACCCGTGAAAAGCGCCTTACTCTCAGGCTCATAGAAGCACACATGTCCCGGAGTGTGGCCGGGCGTGTGGATGATTTTCAGCGTCGTGTTGCCGAAACGTACCTCGTCTTCGCCTTTCAAATCGCGCGAAACGGCAGGCTTTCCCGCCACCTCGAAACCGTATATACGCCCGTATTCGACGCACGAATCGACCAGAAAACCGTCGTCGCCGTGCATGGCTAATGGCGTATCATAAGTCGTCGCAAGATAATGCACACCCAGAATATGATCGACATGCCCGTGCGTGTTTAGGGCCAGCACGGGTTTCAATTTTTTCTCGGCGAAAAATTCGGCGAGCGCCCTGTCTTCGGCCGCTGAATAGTTTCCCGCATCGATAACGGCGCACTCGCCCGTCTCGTCCCACACGACGTAGGTATTCTCCCGAAAGGGATTGAAAACAAAAGTTGCTATGTTCAGAGCCATTTTATATCGCAAGTTATATTTGTAAAACACACGCGTGTGTTTCGACAAAGATACTATATTCGGGCGACCCGTAAAAACTCGGTATTAAATTTGTACTTTTGCGCGAACATGACACGAATATGATAGAATACAAGGAACACAGCCTTCCCAACGGGTTGACGATACTCGCGAATCGTGACACGACGTCGCGAATGGCGGCGGTGAATATACTGTACAAAGTCGGGGCGCGCAATGAGAACCCCGAACGCACGGGGTTCGCGCATCTGTTCGAGCACCTTATGTTTCGCGGCACGCGACATGTGCCGCACTTCGACATCCCCGTGCAGCAGGCGTGCGGCGAGAACAACGCGTTCACCAATAACGACTATACCGATTATTATATCACCCTGCCGAAAGATAATATCGAGACGGCATTCTGGCTCGAATCCGACCGTATGGAAGGTCTCGACATCACGCGCAAAGCGTTGGAAACCGAAAAAAAGGTGGTCATCGAGGAATATAATCAGCGCTACCTGAACCAGCCTTACGGCGATATGTGGCTGCTGCTCAGGGAGATGGCCTACAAAACGCACCCCTACCGCTGGCCGACCATCGGGCTGTCGATCGAGCACGTCGCAGCAGCGACGCTCGCCGAGGTGAAGGAGTTCTACCGGCGATGGTATAACCCTGCGAACGCAATATTGTCGGTATCGGCGGATATTTCGGAACAGCAAATTTTCGAAATGGCCGGAAAGTGGTTCGGGGACTTGCCGTCGCCCGCCGACGCTCAGACACAAGAATTGCCGAGCGAGCCGCCGCAAACCGCCCCGCGTCGTTCGGAGGTCGTGCACGCCGTTCCGGCATCGGCAGTGACCATTGCGTTTCGCATGAGTGGGCGCATGGACCGGCAGTTCTACGGGTGTGACGTGATGTCCGACCTGCTTGCCGGCGGCACGTCGGCGCGGCTGTATCAACGGTTGGTCAAGGAACGGCAGCTTTTCTCGGCCATAAATGCCTATATCACGGGTGACATCGATCCGGGATTGTTCGTCGTGACCGGACACCTGCATCCGGGCATCACGCCCGAACAAGGCGAGCGCGGCATTTGGGACGAGCTGGAACGCTTGCAGAACGAACCGGCGTCGGAATACGAGCTTGAAAAAGTGAAGAATAAGTTCGAGGCGGGGGTGATCTTCGGCGAGCTTAATGTGATGAACAAGGCGATGAATATGGCATTCTACCGCATGTTGGGCGACATGTCGCTGCTCAACGGCGAGGTGGCGATCTTCCGTTCGATAGGGGCGGAGGAGATCGTACGAACAGCACGCGAAGTCTTCGTGCCCGAACGCAGTTCGACGCTGATTTATATTGCAGAGGAATAAAATGAAAATCGATAATAAAACCCAACCCGCGATACGCACTCCTGAGGCGATCGCCGTGCCGTTGGCCGAAATGCAGACTCTCAGCAACGGCGTGCGGCTCTATACGCTCGACTGCTCGGATCACGACGTGGTGCGGTTCAGCTTTGTATTCCATGCCGGGACGGCGATGCAGAGCGTGCCGTTCTCGGCATCGTCTACCGCGAATTTGCTGAGCGAGGGAACGCAGCGGCACTCGGCGCAGCAGATCGCCGAAATACTGGATTATCACGGGTCGTTCTTCGAGGTGACGATCGACCGCGACTATGCGGTTATAAACTTTGCGTCGCTGCTGAAATATTTCCCGCAGACGCTGGCAATGGCGAGCGAGATCGTGCTGCATCCCACATTCGCGCAGGACGAGGTTACGCTCTATTGCGAAAAGCGCAAGCAGAGGCTCGCCGTCGAGCGCAGCAAAGCGACCATGAAAGCGCGCGAACTGTTCGGCACGGCACTGTTCGGGGCAGAGCATCCCTACGGCGTGTCGTATGACGAATCGCTCTATGACGACCTCACGCGCGAGGATGTGGTCGAGTTTTACAAGCGTCACTACACCGCCGGGAATTGCTTTGTGGTGTGCAGCGGACGTGTCGGCGAGCGCGAACGGGAGATGATCGCAGAGGTCGCGGCGCGCATACCGGTGGGTGTATCGGCGGGTCACGCTTCGGCTTCGCTCAGCGACCAATCGACGCGCGGCGGTGAAGTGGCAGCATCTGTCGAGTTCCCAACGCCCCACTCTACCCCGTTCGCTTTCCGTGCACATGAGGGCGCGGTGCAGTCGTCCGTACGCATGGGCGTATTGCTCTTTCCGCGCACCCATCCCGACTTCATTGCTATGCAGGTACTGTGCACCGTTCTGGGCGGATACTTCGGCTCGCGCCTCGTGCGTAACCTGCGCGAAAAGCATGGATATACCTACGGCGCGTTCGCGTCGATGGCGACGCTCGAACATGCCGGCTACATGGCCATCGCCACCGAGGTCGCGACAGAGGCCACGCAGGATGCCATAGCACAGATATTCAGCGAGATAGAACGCCTTCGCACCGAGCCGGTCGGCGGCGAAGAGTTGCAGATGGTGAAGAACATTATGACGGGCGAGGTGATGCGAATCCTCGACGGGCCGTTCGGCATCGCCGATGTCACGATCGAGAATGTCTCGAACGGAACGACTAACGATTACAACGACCGCTGGCTCGCTGAAGTGCGCGATATTACGCCCGAGCGTCTGCTCGATGTCGCCCGACGCTACCTCCCGCCCGACGCCTTCACTACCGTCGTCGTAGGGGATAAGTCGTTGTATGGTGATTAATGTTCGGCAGTGACAAAATAATAGTGGGTTCGTCTTTCAGACGAACCCACTATTATTTTAGGGCCTGTTCGCACAAGTCTTATCATGCGGCAGGCCGGAAATCACGCGCGCGTGCTACCTGCTTCGGAACAAATCCAATCCCGCCTGCAACCAGTTGGCATAGCCCTGAATATCTTTTGTCCAGGCGCGCTTCGGACCAAGCATGCTCCCATCGCGCGGGTCGAGCATAATGTACTCCGGCATACCTACCGTGCCGAAATTAGTTCTCGCCCACTCGACGTTGATACGATCCAGGCGTTTGAGCACACGTCCGTCGGGCATCGTCATCCAGTAACGCTCCGGCATTTCGTACTTAATGTCCATATAAACGCACACCATCACGAACTCTTCCCGCAGCAGTTGTCTGACCCGTGGATCTGTCCAAACGTTCTGCTCCACCTCGCGGCAGTTTACGCAAGCCACTCCCGTGATGTCGATAAACAACGGTTTATTCACATGCAGAGCGAATTCCGTTGCCTCTTCCACGTCGAAGAACGCCGGGAAACCGATCGGAGATTTCATTCTCTCGACCGTACTGAACCGCGGCGGCTGACCCGTAAGCGGGTTGATACGTCCGTCGAATCGCATCGGATCACTACTTCCGCCACCGCCTGTGAACTGCATCTCGCGCAACTCTTCGGCCGACGCTACGGTAAAGCTCTGTGCCGTCATCGGTTGCAGATAGCCCGACAGCGGTTTGAGCGGCGCACCCCACAGTCCGGGTATCATCCAAAGCGTAATGACCATCACGGTAATGGCGAAAGTCAAACGAAGCGGCCCCACGTATGGCAGATCGCTGTCGTATTTCGTCTTGTAAACTCCCAGCAGATACAAGCTCCACAGCAAACCGCACGCAATCCATATCGCTACATTGAACTCGCGCGACATGAGGTTCAGTCCGTAAGCCTGGTCGATGATCATAAGGAACTTGAACGCCAGAACCACCTCCACAAAACCTATCGACACCTTCACGGAGTTCATCCAGCTTCCGCTCTTCATCTTATCCAAAAGCGAGGGCACGAACGCCAGCAGAGTGAACGGTATCGCGAACGCTACTGCGTAGAACAGCATTACTACTACCGGCTCCCACCACGTGGTGCTCGTAGTCGTCGCATCCACTATAACGTTACCCACGATCGGAGCGGTACACGAAAACGAAATAAGCACCAGCGTCAACGCTAAAAAGAACACGCCGACGAGGCCTTTTTTATCCGCCTTCGCATCGGTCTTATTCACGATCGAACCGGGCAGCGTGATCTCGAACGCACCGAAAAACGCCGCGGCAAAAACGAGGAATATGATGAAGAATATGATGTTCGGAAGCCAGTGTGTGCCCAGCCAGTTGAACATGCCGGCCGCTCCGCTCGCGCCGCCCATCAACTCGGCGACGATCGTGATCACAAATATTGGCAACGTATATAGCACAATTATAAAGAACCCGAAAGCGCTCGCCCTGAAACGCGCCAAAGCCTTGTTTTCACCGCCTTTCAGGAAGAACGCTACCGTTATCGGCACCATCGGGAAAACGCACGGCGTGACTAATGAGACAAAACCCCAAATGATAGCCGTGATAATCTTTCCCCATAGTCCTTTGCGCTCCTCTTCGTGTCCGCCGGCCGTCTCGAAATCATCGGCCGCCGACACCGTCACTTCTTCGACAACGGCATCTTCTTCCGTCGCTCCTGTTGCCTCATTCGCATTATCGGAAACAGCAACAGCGACCGGAGGGGCCGCTGCCGTTGTTCCTGTTGTTCCCGTTCCTGTCGCCGCCGCAGGCGGTGTCGCCGCACCCGCTGCGGGCGCTACGCGTACAAGCTGAACTGAGAACTCATAATCGCCCGGAGGCATACACGACATGTCGTCGCACGCCTGCCACTCGATCTCGCCCTTTAACGTAGCACGTTCGCTTTTCAGCCGCACGTCCTGAGTAAAGCTGGTCTTTCCGTAGAAATACCCGACCTCGAAACCCCATACGTCGTCATGCTCGCGCTCGACCGGCTTCACGGGCTTGACGCCGCCCACCAATTCGATGTTCGGGTTGGCTTCGAACGTAAAACTCGTCGCAATCGGGCCCATTTCATAAGGACCGAGGTCATAAATGTGATACCCATCAATGATGTCCACATCGAACGTTATACGGAACACATCGTCTTTGACATGCTCGGTCTTTACTTTCCACGTGACGACCTCTCGGTTTTGTGCCGACGCCGAGTTCGCCACAAAGACGACTGCCAACGCCAACATTAAATAACGGAAGAATTTCATGTGTGAAACATTTTAGCATTTTAACAGAAGTTATCCTTCTGCGAGGTTAGTTAGTTTAACGAATTGCAAATGTAAAATATTTTACGCAAAAAAAGAAACCCGCAAGAAAAAATCTATCCTGTTACCCGCTTCGGTCTGCCAATATGAATTTTACCATCAGGCCGGCCGGAAGACACAAATTACATCATATATAATCGAAATCCGGAAATTTCCCGGAAATTTCGATTTTTTCGGGAAATAATACCTCCGGTCTTTTGTATCGTACCAAACACGAACGGAGGTATCTATCGCTCGCAGTTTCTCGATAGATACCTCCGTCCCGCATTCGGAATGGCGCTAACCTAACTTACTCTCGACCTCTTCTTTCGAAAGCCGTTTGGTGCAGAAAAACCAATCGTAGCAGGTAATACCTTCCTCGCCCGCCATTCTCGATTTTGCCGCCCCGCATGAACCGGCAGGAGGTACGATCACATCGTCGCCCGGCCGCCAGTCTGCCGGAAGTGCAACACCGAAATTATCGGAGGTTTGCAGCGCTATCAATACTCTTTTGATCTCGTCGAAATTACGTCCGATAGACAACGGGTAGTAGATAATGGTGCGGATCACGTTCTTGGGGTCGATAAAGAACACGGCGCGTACCGCTTTCGTGGAGCTCTCGCCCGGCTGCACCATACCGTAACGTTTCGAAACTTCCATCGTAATGTCTTCGATCAGCGGAAATGTCACTTCGACATCCTTCATGCCTTTATACTCGATCTTCTCCTTAATCGTGCGCAGCCATGCGATGTGGCTGAACAGCCCGTCGATAGACAGACCCACGAGCTGACAGTTCAGCGCATCGTAATCCTTTTGCATCGACGCAAAAGTCATAAACTCGGATGTGCATACGGGCGTAAAATCCGCAGGATGGCTGAAAAGAATTTTCCATTTCCCCGTATAGTCCGAAGGGAAATTGATGTTTCCTTGCGTTGTGATTGCTGTGAATTCGGGCGCTTCATCACCGATTCGAGGCATTGGATAAATTTGATTTTCCATTTTCAAAATGTTTTTATCGGTTAATTATATTTTTTAGCGTTTACCGAGCTGCGCATCCAGCGCGCACATAGCGGCAGGGCTGTCTTCGACTTTTTTCAGTTTTTCCAAAATCTTACGCGCAGAGTCTTCTTCCTCCACCTGTTCGCCGACAAACCAGCTCAACATATTCTGCGTGGCGTAATCTTTCAGCTCGACAGCCATATCCATCAGCCTGTGGATCTTTCCGGTAACATTCGTTTCGGTCGCCAATACTTCTTCGAATGCGTTTTTCGGAGAATCCCACTCCTGTCTGACTTTTCCGATCGGCTCTAACTTCACTTTCCCGCCCGTCTCGCCGATGAATTTCATGATACGCGTAGCATGTTCGAATTCTTCCTTAGCCTGCAAAGCGAACCAGCAAGCCATGCCTTCATAGCCCTTGCTGTCCATATCGTAAGACATGGAAAGGTATAAATAAGCCGACGATAGCTCTGAATTCACCTGTTCGTTCAATGCCGCTTCCATTTTCGAGTTAACCATAATCGTTTTGTTTTAAATATGTTTTTATCAGAATTACAAAAATAGGCAATTTCGTTATACTTTCCAAATTCAGGGCGAAATATTGCAATCGATTTGACATGCAATTCAGAGAGTTTTTAACACAAAGTTGTGATTTGCTTTCGAAGTCGTATCTTTGGCAGATCAAAATACGACCAACGCACTAAACGGTATACTTCGAATAAATTATTAATTATGAAAACTCTGACCGTCATTCTTTTAGCGCTGCTCTTCTGCGGCTGTTCACAAGTACAAAATTCCGGCGCGGACGACCTTATCCAACGTGTTTCGCGCGGCACGGCCACCAATATCGTGACCGAGATCGCGCTTTCGCCTGAAGGCTGCACGCGCGACTTTTTTGAAATAAGCGCCCGCGACGGCAATGTGCTCATCAGGGGCAATAATACAGTGAGCATCGCCACGGGCTTTAACTGGTATCTAAAATATACGGTGGGCGTACACATCACATGGAACAATCTCACTCAGGAGCTTCCCGTGCCGCTTCCGCTTCCAACCGAGACGATACGCCACTTCACCGATCTGCCGCTGCGTTACTACCTCAACTACTGCACTTTTTCCTATACTATGGCTTTCTGGAACTGGGAGCGCTGGGAGCAGGAACTCGACTGGATGGCGATGCGCGGCATAAATCTGCCTCTCGCCATCACCGGCAGCGAGACGGTATGGCGCAACCTGCTCAAAAGGATGGGACACACCGCCGACGAGGTGAACGAATTTATCTCAGGCCCCGCGTTTATGGCGTGGTGGCTGATGAGCAACCTCGAAGGCTGGGGCGGCCCCAATCCCGATGAATGGTATGAAAATCAGGAAACGCTGCAAAAGAAGATAATCGCCCGTATGCGCGAGCTGGGCATAGAACCTGTGCTGCCGGGCTATGCGGGAATGGTGCCGCGCAATATAGGCGGGAAACTCGGCTTCGAGGTCGCCGATCAGGGCAAATGGTGCGGGTTCGACCGCCCTGCGTTCCTGCGCCCCGACAGTCCCGATTTCGACAAGTTCGCCGATATGTACTATGAGGAATTGGAGAAACTCTACGGGCGGGCGAAATACTACTCTATCGACCCCTTCCATGAGGGAGGCAGCACGAGGGGCATCGATCTCGATGCCGCCGGCCGCACGATCATGGGCGCTATGAAACGCGCCGCTCCCGACGGAGTGTGGGTTTTGCAGGCATGGCAGGCAAATCCGCGCATGGCTATGATCGAGAATCTCGACGCGGGAGACCTGCTCGTGCTCGACCTTTACAGCGAAAAGATGCCGCAATGGGGCGATCCGCGCTCGCAATGGTATCGCCCCGAAGGCTTTGGCAAGTACGATTGGCTCTACTGCATGTTGCTCAATTTCGGCGGGCGTGTCGGGCTGCACGGACGCATGGACCGCCTGATCGACGGTTTCTATATGGCACAGGAGCACCCCAATGGCCGCACTCTGCGCGGCGTGGGCACAACGGCTGAGGGTATAGAGAACAATCCCGTGATGTTCGAACTGCTGTACGAATTGCCGTGGCGGGCGGAGAAATTCACGAAAGAAGAATGGCTCGATTCTTACATACCGGCGCGCTACGGGCGCTACGATGCGACCGTCAGGAAGGCGTGGGAGTTGTTGGCCGAAAACCCGTACAACTGCCCAGACGATTATCCTGGCGAAGGGACAGTGGAATCGCTCTTCTGTGCACGTCCCCAGATAAATCCCACGCGCGTTTCCACTTGGGGTTCGTCTCTTCTTTTCTACGATCCGGACGTGACACGCGAGGCGGCGAGACTGCTGTTGTCCGTTGCCGACAGGTTTGCCGACAGCGAGAATTTCAATTACGATCTGGTCGACGTCATGCGCCAGAGCATTGCCGACCATGCCAACAAGCTCTCCCGCGAAATAGCGGAGGCGCATAAGGCGGGGGATGTCGGGAAGTTCCGGGCGCTGGCGGACAAGTTTTTGGAGGCGCTCCTATGTCAGGACCACCTGCTCGCCACGCAGCGCGATTTCCGTCTGGGCAACTGGCTCGAACAGGCACGCGCGCTGTCGCAAGTGCCGGAGTATCAAAATCTTTACGAATGGAACGCCCGCACGTTGATAACCGTCTGGGGGCCTCGCGTCGCTGCGGAGAATAGCGGTCTGCGCGACTATTCGAACCGCGAATGGAACGGTCTTTTGGCCGACTTCTATTACCCGCGCTGGGAGCGCTTTTTCGACAATACCGTGAAAGAGATGCGGGGAGAGACAGTCGTCCCGATAGATTTCTTCGCAATGGACGAGGCGTGGACACACGAACGGAAGGCCTACGGTGCGCAAGCCGAGGGAGACCTTGTGCAGGTCGCGCGAGAAGTTTTCAGAAAGGTTTTCGGAGATCGATGATAGTTGACAACGGGCAATTCTTGTTGTCCGACTATGATTTGGTTTCAAATAAAAACACTCAAAGCGAGGACGGCATCGAAAGATGCGTCTGTCCTTGCTCTCTTTTTATTCTCAAGAATTATTTACCTCTCTCTTCATCCTCAGGCAGGCCGGAAAACACGTATATACTCAGTTCCCGAAATTCAGATTTTTGAATCCCAGCACCTCCGTCGAAATTTCACCCAACCAGCCGCTCGAAGCGTTCACAGCCGTCTGCACCTTGATAAAATCGATATACTGTAAGTTGGCCGGCGAACCGTCGGCGTTCATGGCGTTCGATATCTTGAAGTATGTATACACCGCGTCACCGCCCGATGTGCCGGCATCCCGAAACATATCGCTGCCCACGTTATCGACATAGCCCCAATCGTAATCGCCGTTCACCCATTGCCCGCCCTGCGTGATGAAATTACGCGGCGCGAGCGATGTTCCGCGCAACGTGTATTCGGACGCACACACCCATGCCGGATAATAGAAATGCTGCCTATGGAATCCGGGCAGGTGCGGCACTACGCCCTGTGCACCGCGATTGTCGCGCCACGGAGTATCGCCCCACGCGCCGGGTCGGAAGTATGTCACCGCGTAGTCCTGCACTGTTTCGGGCTTGCCGGTCTCGCTCCCGCGCAGCTCATACCACATGCCGTCGGGCACACCGTTGCCATTCACGTCCTGAGCCACCCACACCACTCCCGGCTCCGAGCTGCCTTCATATTGGTTGCCCGCAATGGCAAAATCATAATCACCCGTGTTCGGAATGCTATGGTCGAACCACACCGTTATGTACCCGCCGAATCCGCCGAGCGAGACATAGTCTTCCGCGTCGAGCCTCTGCTCGGCCCACCGGCAGGCCTCCGCCATCGTCGTTATATACTCTTGGCCGCTGCCGGGTTCGTTTATGAATTGCCCGGGTGCAGGGAGATATTCCAGTACTTTTGCCGCCGTCATGCGGCTCTCGCCCGTCATTGCGCGCATCCGTTCGTGTTCATTGCCGAGACTCTCCACATCGATCCCCGCAGACGCTATAATACGTTCGCTATCGATACAATACACCTGCACTTCGAGACGATACGTTCCGCTCGCCGGCGGCGTGAATGCAAAATATTTCGCAGCGCCGCCGCCCTGCGGCCCGCCATCTACTGACCATCGGTACTCCACCCCACTCGCATCGCCCTCCACCGATGGCGCAAAATACGTCGTGCGATCGGCGAAAACGGCTACCGGCGCATCGGCCGAGCCGCCATAGTACGGCTGCTCGAACCATACGCGCAGGCGCGGCACTTCGTCGTGCACCCTTATCGTAAGCGTCTTCACGTCCGTACCGTCTTCGTTCACGACTTCGAGCGAGAGCGTATGTTCTTCGCCCGCCGTCGGCAGGCGGAACGTGTAAGTGCACTCAGCGCCGACAATCTCGCCGTCCATCCGCCACTCGAACGTCGCCTCTTCCTCGTCGGCATTCTGCACGAACGGTTCTATCGTATATTCTTCGTCCGCACGCACGTCCAGCACGCCGCCGGGTATCATGAACGAGATCATCGGCGGCGCGAGCGGCCCCACGTCTATACGTACTTCCTGTTCGTTCTCAGCCAGTCGCGTTCGCACCCTGAACAGCAGGTAATAACGTCCCTCGCCGGGCGGTGTGAACGTGAACGCCCGCGTAGCGGCCAACACCTCGCCGTTAATAGACCACTCGAACGTCGTCACCTCGTCGATATGCTTCACCTGTGGATCGAGCGTGATCGATCCACCCGTTTTAATCTGGTACACACCGGTTTCGCTCGTGAAAATGATCTCCGGCGGAATGACTTCCGTCCTGTCGCTCTCGTTGCATCCCGCCGCCACGAGCGCCGCCACGAGTGCTATACGTATAAGGTATCGGTTCATTTTCATTTGGAATTTCGCAAGCATGGGTTTTCCAACCTGACGGTTGTTTTCGTGTTTGCGGATTTATAATCCGCAACGTTCGGCAGAGGCAATTTATTGTGTTATCGCCTGCAAATCATCCCAAAATGCCGGATAAGATTTATCGACCGCCTCTGCGGCGTCTATTTCTACCGCGCTTTCTGCCCTGAGGGCAGCGACGGCGGCAGACATCGCTATGCGATGGTCGCCGTAGCTCGATACGCGCGCACCGTGCAGCCTGCCGCCCCTGATGCGCATCACATCATCCTGCATGGAAAACCCGACGTTCGCGCCCATTTTGCCGAACACTTCGCACAATGTTTCGGCGCGGTTCGTCTCCTTATGCAGCAATCGCGACACGCCTGTTATCTCGCTGACACCCACGCAATTAACTGCCAGCGCAACCAACGCGGGGAAGAGGTCGGGGCAATTCGTCGCATCGAACTTGAACGCCTGCAACTCTTCGCCTGCGGGACGGCACACCGTCACCGAATTTTCGGCAATAACTATCTCCGCTCCTGCACGTGCCAACGCATCGAGCACGGCCATGTCGGCCTGTTTCGAAAGCGGATTGAGATTGCTGACCGTCACTTCGCCCGCAATCGCACCCGCCACCAATATGCACGACGCAGCGCTCCAATCGCCCTCGATGACGTACTCGCGCGGCGGCGCATAGCTCTGCCGCCCCTCGACGTAGAACTGCGTGTAGCCGCGATGGCACACCTCTATGCCAAACCGCTCCAAGATGTCGAGCGTCATGTCGATGTACGGCGTGCTGCGCGGATTGACGACGGTGAACGTGGTGTCGGCGGCGGCCAACGGCAACGCCATAAGCAACCCCGTGATAAATTGCGAACTCACGCGTCCGTCCACCGTCGCGTCGCGGCCCCGCACGGGGCCGCATACCGTTAACGGCAGCCGTCCGCCCGCACCCGAACCGACACTTACGCCAAGTTCGCGCAACGGATCGATGATCATATCCATAGGCCGCGCGGCGACCGTCCCGCGCCCCGTTATGGTTATCGGCACGTCGCACAGTGCGGCTATCGGTGTGAACATCCGTGCCGACAGTCCCGACTCACCTATATCGATGGTCGAAATAGCCGGCGTCAATCCCCCACGTATCAGGTACGTAGTCTCATCGGCGACTTCATGTCGCGCACCGAGCGAAGAGGCTACGGCCAGCGCCGCCGCCGTATCGCTGCACAGTCCCATATTCACCAGCCGCGTCGTGCGCCCGCGCGCAAGCAATGCCGCCGCAATAGCCCGCTGTGCATAGCTCTTCGACGGCGGCGCTTTCACCACGCCCGAAACGGTCGCTCTATGTATCTTTTTTATCACCTCAGAGCGTACTAACTATCTCAGCTTGAAGTCCTTGCCGAGATAAACATTCCGCACCATCTCGTCAGCGGCAAGTTCTTCGGCCGAGCCGGCTTTCAGGATTTTTCCTTCGAATAACAGGTAAGTGCGGTCGGTGATGTCGAGCGTCTCATGGACGTTGTGATCGGTGATAATGACCCCGATATTCTTGTTTTTCAGCGTCGCCACGATGCTCTGTATATCCTCCACCGCTATGGGGTCTACCCCCGCAAACGGCTCGTCGAGCAGTATGAATTTCGGGCTTATCGCCACCGCGCGCGCTATTTCCGTCCGCCTCCGCTCGCCGCCCGAAAGTTGGATGCCCTTGCTTCTGCGTACTTTTTGCAGGCGAAATTCGTCGATCAGGCTTTCCAGCCGCTCGCGCTGAAACTCTTTCGAATAATCGGTCATTTCGAGTACCGCCTTGATATTATCCTCGACCGACAGGTGACGGAACACCGACGCTTCCTGCGCCAGATAACCCACGCCCATCTGCGAGCGGCGGTAGACCGGAAATTTCGTAAGGTCGGTCACCACACCGTCGTCATCTTCGAGGAAAATGCGTCCCGAAACGGGTTTGATAAGCCCCACTACCATATAGAACGTCGTCGTTTTGCCCGCACCGTTGGGGCCGAGCAGACCGACGATCTCGCCCTGATTGACCTCGATCGACACATGATCCACAACCACGCGCGCCTTATAACTTTTGACAAGATTATCGGTGTAGAGCCTCATGACAGAAAAATATTTTAAGCAAAGTTAGTGAAAATTCCAAAATAACTGCTAACTTAGCTTTATAAAGCGACCCAAAAACGATGAGCGAAATCGCTGATATTGTACTTCACGAGCGGCTTAAAGAGTATTTCGGATTCACGGCTTTCAAGGGAAACCAGGAGGCCGTGATACGCAACGTGCTGGCCGGGAACGACACTTTCGTGCTGATGCCGACGGGTGGCGGCAAGTCGCTGTGCTACCAGCTGCCCGCGCTTATGATGGACGGCGTGGCTATCATAATTTCGCCCCTCATCGCGCTGATGAAAAATCAGGTAGACTCGATGCGCGCATTCAGCACGCGGGAGGGCATCGCCCATTTCCTGAACTCGTCGCTGAACAAAGCGGCTATCGCCGAAGTGCGCAAAGATGTACTCGAAGGGCGCACCAAGTTGCTCTATTTCGCGCCCGAATCGTTGACCAAAGAGGACAATATCGCATTCCTGCAAAAGGTAAAGGTATCTTTTTATGCCATCGACGAGGCGCACTGTATCTCGGAGTGGGGGCACGATTTTCGCCCCGAATACCGACGTATCCGCCCGATAATCAACGACATAGGCTCTGCGCCGCTCATCGTGCTCACGGCGACGGCCACGCCTAAGGTGCAGATGGACATACAGAAAAACCTCGGCATGCAGAACGCACAGATATTTAAGTCGTCGTTCAACCGCCCGAACCTCTATTACGAAGTGCGCGCGAAGAAAGACGCCACGCGTGAAATCATAAAGTACATCAAGCGACACGAGGGCAAGTCTGGTATAATCTATTGCCTGAGCCGCAAAAAGGTCGAGGAGCTGGCCGAACTGCTCGTGGCCAACGATATAAAAGCGCTGCCCTATCATGCGGGGATGGACGCTGCGAAGCGCGCGGGAAATCAGGACAAATTCCTGATGGAGGAGGCGGACGTCATAGTGGCCACGATTGCGTTCGGTATGGGGATCGACAAGCCCGACGTGCGCTATGTGATCCACTACGACATCCCCAAGAGCCTCGAAGGTTATTATCAGGAGACGGGACGCGCCGGACGCGACGGCGGCGAAGGGCGCTGCATCGCGTTTTACAGCTATAAGGACATTCAGAAGTTAGAGAAATTCATGCAGGGCAAGCCGTTGGGCGAGCAAGAGATCGGTAAACTGCTGCTGTTGGAAACGGTATCGTATGCCGAGTCGTCTATCTGCCGCCGTAAGACGCTGCTGCATTATTTCGGCGAGAGTTATCCGGAGAGTGATTGCGGCAACTGTGACAACTGTCTAACGCCGCGTCCGCGCGTGGAGAGCATGAAGCAGATGCAAATGCTGCTCAGCACGCTGTTGGCGGTCGGCGACAAGTTCAAGGCCGAACACATCGTGAACATCCTATCGGGGCGCATGAACAGCCTTATCAAGTCATACAATCACCACCTGTCGGAGTGGTTCGGGGCGGGCGTCGAACATGACGAACGCTACTGGGGCGCGGTCATCCGTCAGGGGCAGATACTCGGTCTGGTGCGCAAGGGGATTGAGAACTACGGGCTGCTGTCGGTTAGCGCGGCGGGCGTCGGGTTTCTCGAAAAGCCGTTCTCCGTTACAGTGACGTTGGACCATGAATATGAGGAGAGCGAGGATGACGGCGATGTGATGCAGACGGGCGGACGCGGAGGAGGAGGCGGTGCGGCGGACGAGACGCTGTTCGCGATGCTCAGAGACCTGCGGCGCAGTATAGCCAAGCAGCATGGTCTGCCGCCGTTCGTGATTTTCCAGGACCCGTCGCTTGAAGATATGGCCATTCAGTATCCCGTTTCGATCGATGAGATGAGCAACATCATGGGCGTGGGTGTGGGCAAGGCGAAGAAATTCGGAGCGGAATTCGCCGCGCTCATAGCCTCTTACGTCGAAGAGAACGACATCGTGCGGCCGAAGGATATGGTCGTGAAAAGCGTAGTGAACCGCAGCGGCAACAAGGTGTTCATCATCCAGAGCATCGACCGCAAGATGGACTTCGAGGACATCGCACATGCGCGCAACATGGAAGCGGACGAATTGCTGCACGAACTCGAAGCGATCGTAAACTCCGGCACGCGCATAAACATCGACTACTATATAAAGCAGGCAGTGGACGATGACAAGGCCGAAGAGATATATAATTATTTTAAGGAGGAGGCTCAGAGCGATTCGCTGGCCGATGCAATGCGCGAGCTGGGCGGCGGTTTCTCGGAGGACGAGGTGCGGCTGGTGCGATTGAAGTTTTTGTGCGAAGAAGGGCATTAATAAATTGTCATTCCGAGCGTGCGAGCGTGCGTCATTGCGAGCCTGAAAGGCGAAGCAATCCAGTGTTTTCTATGGATTGCTTCGGGTCTGACGCCCCTCGCAATGACGCACATGTGTATGCTAATTTTTAATTGATAGTGAGAGTACGGGCAAAGAAGCACTTGGGGCAGCATTTTCTGACCGACCTCAATATAGCGCGCAAAATCGCAGCGGCGATAGAGGGCGGCGGAGTGGTATTGGAAGTGGGGCCCGGCATGGGCGTACTCACGCAATTCCTGCTGGAACGCCCTGATATAGAACTATATGCGGCCGAGATCGACGGCGAAAGCGTGGAATATCTGAAAGCGCACTACCCCACCCTTACGCCGCGCCTTATCGGGGGCGATTTTCTGCGGCTCGACCTGCGCGCGATTTTCCCGCAAGGGGTGCGCATCATCGGCAACTTTCCGTATAATATTTCGTCGCAGATTTTTTTCAAAATTCTCGACAACCGCGACCTTGTGCCGCAGGCCGTCGGAATGGTGCAGCGCGAAGTGGCGGTGCGCATCGCCGAGCCGCCCGGCAGTCGTAACTACGGCATACTCAGCGTGTTGCTGCAAGCGTGGTACGATATCGAGTATCTGTTTACAGTCAATGAAAGCGTGTTCGATCCGCCGCCGAAAGTGAAGAGCGCGGTCATACGGCTGCGGCGAAACAGGCGCAAAAAGCTCGATTGTGACGAACGATTGTTCGTAAAAGTGGTTAAAGCTGCATTCGGCCAGCGGCGCAAGATGCTGCGCAATGCACTGCGAGCGGCATTCGGCAACTTCGGCGGAGCGGAGCACCGTTTCTTCACCACCCGCGCCGAACAGCTCTCCGTCGCCGATTTCGAGGAACTGACGCGTTGGATTTCGGAGAATGGATAGCGGCAAATTATTTAAAATAAATTGTCATTGCTGGCTTGACCCGCAATCTAATGTATATGCGAGATTGCGGGTCAAGCCAGCAATGACAATGACAGTTTCCAAAAATAATATCTTATATTTGTCCGTTTTTGACTAAATAAACCGTCTATTATTCATAATAACCCTTCATGCTTATGAATCGATTGAAATTAATCTTTGCGCTGCTGTTTTGTGCGGTGGCGGCTACATCTGCAACATCCGCCCAACAATTAGAAGGCTTTCGTTACGGCAATGAGCAAGCTCCGACGGGGCGCGAATGGGAATCTCCCGAAGATCTGGCGCTGAATAAAGAGCATCCCCGCGCGTGGTTCTTCTCGTTCCACGACGTGGAGAGCGCGCTGAAAATCCTGCCCGAACACAGCCGTTACCACATGTCGCTCGACGGTACGTGGAAATTCAACTGGGTGAAACACCCCGACGAGCGGCCGTTCGATTTTATGCACCCCGCGACCGACGTACGGCACTGGGACGACGTGCAAGTGCCGATGAACTGGAACGTTTACGGGATTCAGAAAGACGGCTCGCTCAAATACGGCGTACCTATATATGTAAACCAGAAGGTGATTTTCCACCACGAGGTGAAGGTCGATGACTGGCGCGGAGGCGTTATGCGCGAGCCGCACCCTACGTGGACGACATACGAGTACCGCAACGAGGTGGGAAGCTACCGCCGCGAATTTACCATTCCGCGTAATTGGCAGGGACGCGAGGTTTTTCTGAACTTCGACGGCGTGGATTCGTTTTTCTACCTTTGGGTGAACGGAAAATATGTCGGTTTTTCGAAAAATTCGCGCAACCTTGCGGCGTTCAATATCACGCCATACCTGAACGCAAGGGGAACAAATACGGTCGCCGTCGAGGTTTACCGCAACAGCGACGCCTCTTTTCTGGAAAATCAGGATATGTTCATGCTGCCGGGAATTTTCCGCAGCGTCTATCTCACGTCTGTTCCCCAGACGCATATTCGCGATTTGCAGGTGATCCCCGATCTGGACGGCAATTATCGCGACGGCGCGCTGGATATCTCGGTCGATATTCGCGGCCCGCAGCAAAACCTCACGGTCGAGTATCTGCTGTATGAAAACCCCGTGTTGTATAGCGACCAGACGCGGTTCGTAAAGCGCGAAACAGGAACGGCCCGCCACAGAATGGAACTCGCCGCACCGAACAAATGGTCGGCCGAAGAACCATACCGCTACACGTTGGTGGTGAGGCTGTTAGACCGTCGCGGACGCCCGGTGGAGACTGTCTCCACGATCACAGGTTTCCGCAAGATAGAACTGCGCGACACACCGGCCGAAGAGGATGAGTTCGGACTTGCGGGACGTTACTATTACCTTAATGGCCAGCCTGTTAAGATGAAAGGCGTGAATCGCCACGAGACCGACCCTGCAAAAGGTCACGTGGTTTCGCGCGAGCGGATGAAGGAAGAAATTATGCTTATGCGGCGCGCGAATATAAATCACGTGCGCAACGCCCACTATCCGATGCAGCCCTATTGGTATCACCTGTGCAACAAATACGGCATTATGCTCGAAGACGAGGCCAACGTCGAAAGCCATCAGTATTATTACGGCCCGGAATCCCTGTCGCATCCGCCGGAGTGGCGTGCAGCGCATGTTGCGCGCAACGTGGAGATGGTTCACGCCACCATAAACCACCCGTCGGTGGTGATCTGGTCGCTGGGCAATGAGGGCGGTCCGGGCGAGAACTTCGTGGCGGCCTACCGTGCCATAAAGCTTGTCGATACGTCGCGTCCCGTGCAATATGAGCGCAATAACCGCATAGTGGACATCGGGTCGAACCAGTATCCGTCCATCGACTGGACGCGGCGCGCCGCAACCGGCACGCTCGACCTGGTCTACCCGTTCCACATCTCCGAATACTCCCATTCGATGGGTAACGCCGTGGGTAATCTTATCGATTATTGGGAGGCGATCGAGTCGAGCAACTTCATCATGGGCGGCGCTATCTGGGAGTGGGTCGATCAGTCGCTGTATAATTATGACCGGGAAACGGGCGAGCGTTACGTGGCGTATGGAGGCGATTTCGGCGATTTTCCGAATGACGGTCTGTTCGTGATGAACGGCGTCGTGTTCGCCGACCTTACGCCGAAACCGCAATATTACGAGGTGAAGAAGGTGTATCAGAACGTCGGAATTCGGGCAGTCGATATGACCGCCGGGCGCGTGGAGATTTTCAATAAGAATTATTTCACGACGCTCGACGATTACCGCATTCGCTGGTCGTTGTGGCAGGACGGCAGGAAAGTCTCGGAAGCGATGCTGCCGGCGACGACGATCGCGCCGCGCGGGCGAGCGGAGGTCGTATTGCCTTACTCATACGCGCGCCTTGCGCCGCAATCCGAGTATTTAGTTAAGTTGGAGTTCCTGCTTTCCGAAGATAAACCCTGGGCTAAGGCGGGATATGTGCAGAAAAACGAACAACTCGCAGTAAAAGAGGCTGTCGGGCGACCGACGATTGCGGAAGTTGCATCGTCAGGCGACAAGAGCCTTGCTGTCGGCCCTCTGTTGGGTCGAACCGCAACCAGCAGCGTTGCGGCATCAAACGATAACAGCCTTGCCGTGAGCAGCGAAGAAAGCGAGTTTCTTGCGATAATGGGAGACGATTTTAAAGTTTTGTTCGACGGACGCAACGGCACTATCCACAGTCTTATTTATGGCGGCGTGACAATCATTCGCCCAGGCGAAGGGCCGCTGCTCGACTGTCTGCGCGCACCGGTCGATAACGATAACTGGGCAATGCGCCATTGGTTCGAGAACGGGCTGCATAATATGCGCCACGAAACAACGGCAGGGAGTGCGAATCTACTCTCAAATGGTACGGTCGTGCTGCGCTTTACCGTCGAATCCCAAGCCCCGCAGGGCGCGGTGCTCACGGGCGGCACGTCGGGACGATATGTTATCACCGAGAACTCCGAGCCGTTCGGCCCTGATGATTTCAAGTTCACGTCGGAGCTTACATGGACTGTCTACCCCGACGGCTCGATAGAGTTGCAGGCCGATGTCACATCGAACAAGCCCGAACTCGCGCTGGCGCGTATGGGCTACGCCATGCAGCTGCCGGCCGAACTGTCGCAGTACACTTACTATGGACGCGGGCCGGTGAACAATTACGCCGACCGCAAGACCGGTCAGTTCATCGAAATCCATGAAAGTACGGTGAGCGATCAGTTCGTCGCGTGGCCAAAGCCGCAAAGCACCGGTGTCCGCGAGGATGTTCGTTGGTGTGCACTCACTACGCCCGATGGTAAAGGAGTACTGTTCGTTTTCGGTACGCCGGGTTGTGCTTCGGCTCTACCGTGGAGTGCGCTGGAAATGACTTTGGCGACACATACGCACCGTCTGCCCGCAAGCAGCGGTACGCACCTGCGTCTCGATGCAGCGGTCACGGGGCTTGGCGGAAACAGTTGCGGACAGGGTCCGCCGCTTATGCACGATCGTGTATTCGCCACGCCGCGTAACATGAGTTTCATCATCCGCCCCATCAACACAGGCGATGACCTTACTCAAAAAGCGAACGTTGTCATAGGGACGAAATAAAGTAGCTGTTCATAAAATAAAAAAGCCGCCTCGTTTTAACAACGAGGTGGCTTTTTTATGAAACACTGACCCTAATTGAACGACTGGATCACGCGCTGCGTTTCAATAAACTTGTCGAGTTCGCGGAGGTTATGCTGCGCCTCGGTCAGGTTGCCCGCCTGACGGAACGCCTGACGTGCTTCGTCATAGCGACCTTGCATCATATTAACCACGCCCAGATTATTGTTGAACGCATTGTTGAGAGCAGTATTATTATTGCGGTTGTTGGAAACACGGTCGAGGTTGATACGCGCGCCGGCGAAATCGCCGCGACCGATTTTAAATGCCGCAACATTCAGATTGGCCACGTCATCGGTCGGGAACTGCCGCTCGATAATGCCGTATATCCGGCTTACCAGTTGCGCATCATTGGCATGTTCCTGCGCCAACTGATACAACTCATAGTGGCTGAGCAGCGACGGGTTGGTTTCGAGCACCGCGCGAGCGTCGTGCACGTTGTATTCACGAACGGTAAAGTCGACGCGATAGTCCGTGCGGCGCAACGACGGCATCATCTCGGCGAGTATCAGTCGCCACGGTTGCCCGCCGCGTATCTGCCTGATACGCGCTTCTTTGGCATCGGGAGCATCGCCGCTGTCGATGATCGTCAGTATCTCCTGACGACCTTCCATAATACTCTTTTCGACCAGTTCACGGAATCCTACCCAATCTTCGGCCGTGTAATTCGTGGTAATTGCCGCCACCGGAACTCCGAAATTGGTCGATACATAGTTCTTCAACGCCTCCACCCGGCCACGCGCCAAGCGTTCATTATTGGCATACGGACCGTCGGGCGAAGCAAAACCATGCAGATATATACCCCTGAACGTCATGTCGGCATTATCACGCACTTCTCTGAGCGTCGTGTTTATCTTGTTGAGTTCCTGCGAGTTATTGCGGAAATCACGCACGATCTCCATGCGGTTCACGTGGAAATCGATATGCGCCGTCGCCGAGATCGCACGCTCTTTAACTTCCTCCTGCACGGGTATGATAACTGCCGCCATCGGGGTCATCACATACGGCGCGGGAGGTTGCGGCGCATGGATATTCGCCATCGTTTGGAGGAACGTGAAACGGTGTGAGCACGTAACGAGAACCTCGTCGAACACAAGAGTGGCGTTGCGCATCCAATCTTCGTAAGGCACTGTCTGTCTGTATTTTATCGCACGCACCTCACGTCGTCCGATCGGTTCGCTCGCCTGTTGCAGGCTGTAACGATGACCACCAAGCACGCGGTCGCGTTCGATCATACGGCTCTTGTTACGCCCGTTAATCGCTATCGGTTCGAGCTGCTTGACCGTTGCCCCTGCACGTATGGAAGGAATGATCGTCCACGCCTCCGTTGTGCGTAAATGTCTGCCGTCCACATTGATCGTGAACTCCACATCGACATTGCGGCCGTCGCGCGCAAACTTATCTATGGTTATGTCCAGAACCTCGCCTGCCTGCCCGAATGCCGAGAGCGACATCGCAGCGAGAAACATGGTGAATATTATCTTTTTCATATCACACATTTATTATATTAGAACAAGTATACGAACGACAATCCGACCTTCGTCGGTCCCCAATAGTCCCGCTTCTTCTTGCCGAGTTCCTCTCCACACACTTCGGAATTGTATTCCGTCATGTCGAGACGCATGTATCCTGCGCCGATCGTCGCTTCGAGATTCCAGCGCGGGCCCAGATACCACTGATAGCCATAACTTATGCCGCCGCCGTACATCCAGCCTTCAAAACGACGGTTTTCAAAATCCGGCCATAAGTCGAACGGCAGTTTGATCCCGCCGGCATTGAACTGACCGCCAATGAGATGAATACCGAAGAACCCGCGATTGAACCTCTCGCAGTTCCATAGCCTCAACTCCGGCTGCACCAGCCAGTGCTTGATCTTCTTATTGTCATCGAACGTCCACGGATTCCAATTTCCGCCGAGTTCAAGCGTCGTGCGCTCACCCAGCCCGAACTCAACCTGCAAGTTCATCGTAGTGGTCGCCCAATACAGCAGATTGGTCTTAATAGCAAAGTCCTGAGCCTTAGCATTATGCGCATTGCCAAATAGCAAAAATGCGCCGCCGATCGCCAGCAAAAAAGTTTTTATTCTCATCATTAAATCGGTTTTAATATTTTTCTCTCGTTATTTTCGTCTCGACTGCCCTAAGATTTTTCCCGTCTCTGAAAAATTCCGGACGCGAACTCTCAGCCGGTCGTTACATACCGTCATTGCAACTTTCCTGCCATAAATCTCTATACGGCCACCGTCCATGCAAAATCCTAATTCAACATTCCTCTGCTATACATTCGGAATGTTATTGCTCGGAAACCACACACGGGCTTAAAACGGCAGATCGTCGAATTCGTCTTTCGTCGCAGCGTTCGGCTCTTCGGTCACAGGCATCGGCACATAACCGCCAGTCGGCGCACCTGCACCAGCTTCCGCCGCATAAGGCATCGAAGGCGCAGGTGCGCCCGCCTGACCTTTATCCAACTTCCACGCTCTCAGTTCGGTATACCACCGTCCGTTATATTCGCGCGACTCTACGCTCACCGACATTTTCGCTCTTTCGCCCGGCTTCATGGCCGCCGCATCCTGTGCCTTATCGCCCCAGAACGACACACACACCTTTCGCCCGAACTCACCCGGCTGTTCGAAAATCACCTCCTGCTTCACCCACTCGCCGCGCGCGCTCACGCCCTTTACCTGCGGCAGTATTTGTACGACTGTTCCTTCGATCTCCATTGTTCTTTTATATTATATCCGTAAAAGCGCACGTGCTGACATTTTTATTCTTTGCCTGCTCCTTCCTCATCATCTTCCCCGCCTCTCAGTTCTTTGAGAAGATCTCTGAAAGCATATTCTTCCATCCCACTTAAATTCGTGGTAGCAAGGGTCAGGTAATGCTCCGCCGCCTCTGTGTTGCCTTTGCCGAGGTAATATCGATACAACAGATACCTGTTATATACATTAGGATATATCGCCATCGCCTGAGCAGCATA
>Ga0123353_10000926_pt1 | contig 35823 bp, 30 predicted proteins | sample TergutLab28metaG_3_FD_92763 | JGI IMG/M metagenome (GOLD analysis project Ga0123353, IMG submission 92763) | Labiotermes labralis P3 segment gut microbial communities from Petit-Saut dam, French Guiana - Lab288 P3 | ecosystem: Host-associated > Arthropoda: Insects > Digestive system > Gut ... | reverse complement strand
TCCGCCGGGAGCTTTATTGCTGGAAAAATTAATTCCTACGATCCATGCTTTTTCTATATTGGAGGTATTTTCTTCTACTGTTTTACTCATGAGATAATTTTATCATATTTTACTGGTAATAGCAAAAGATATTCTGTTGACTGCGTATGGCAGGACAACAAGGGTTCTTCTTTAGCGGGCTTGCTTTTTGGCAAAATAACATTTATTGCCCAACGAGCGAGAGTCGCGCAAAAGTGTACTTTTGCATGACAGAGCGAGGCAGGGCAACAAAGGTTCTTCTCACACAAGGCTTGCCCTGCGTGAGAAGAACCTTTATTATTGCTTTAGTGGAAAAAGTTAATTCTCCTCCAGATTGTTTTAAATGTATTTATTTCAAAGTGACTTGGGATGAAAAATTCCCCCGCGCATGTTCTGTTTTTAATGTAAAATGCGTGGAGCTTCCATCTTTTGCTGTTCTGCGGAATACAGGACATAATTGCCCTTCTTTTAAAGATTCAGGAAAAGTTAAGTAAAGTTGGTATACGAGGTATATAAACTTTGTTGACATACCTTGCTCGGTTAAGCGAAGCTGTATCTCGTAGATTTGTACACAGGTTTTACCTTTGTGCGTAAGTTTATACGATACATGCAAAAGTTTGAGAAGCATCATTCGCGACCTTCGCTCGTTGGTTGATAAATCTGCGGGGCACAGCTTCGCCCGACTTGAAAATGATTGATAATGGTTTTAAAATGTTTGTATGTTAATAACTGACCTTATAGAGAGAAAAAAACAAGGCGAATCGCTATCGTGCGAAGAAATCAATTTTTTTATCAAAGGGTATGTTGAAGGAATAATTCCCGATTATCAGGCAACTGCATTGCTAATGGCAATTTGGTTTAAAGGGATGGATTCCCGCGAAACAACAGACCTTACTCTTTCGATGACACATTCAGGAGATGTCATAGACCTTTCAGAAATACCGGGCATAAAAGTAGATAAACACTCCACAGGCGGGGTAAGCGATGGGACAACTCTCATAGTAGCTCCTCTTGTAGCAGCGTGTGGCGGAAAAGTTGCTAAAATGTCAGGCAGGGGGCTTGGCCATACAGGCGGTACTATTGATAAACTTGAATCCATTCCCGGCTTTTGCGTAAATATCGGGATGAAGAGATTTATAGAAATAGTATCGGAAACAGGACTTTCACTTATAGGGCAGGATAAAGAACTTGTCCCTGCAGATAAAAAACTCTATGCGCTCCGCGATGTTACAGGAACAGTGGATAATATCTCCCTTATTGCATCAAGTGTAATGAGCAAAAAAATCGCTTCCGGAAGCAATGCAATCGTTCTTGATATAAAGACAGGTAACGGCGCTTTTATGAAAAAAATAGGTGATTCTGTAAGGCTTGCGGAGGTTATGGTAGAAATAGGAAAACTTGCAGGGCGAAAAACTATAGGTATTGTTACTGATATGAATCAGCCTCTGGGCTTTAGCGTCGGTAATGCTCTTGAAGTTAGAGAAGCAATAGAAGTTCTTCAGGGAAAACACGAATCGCACTTAAAACAGGTCGCTTTTACTCTTGCCTCAAGAATGCTTATGATATCCGATATTTGCGCTACAGAAAGTGAGGCATTCGAAAAACTGGAAGATGCTATTGCCTCGGGAAAAGCTCTTTTTAAACTTGCTAAAATGATAGAGATGCAAAATGGAAATCCTGATGTTGTTTCTGATATTTCACTTCTCCCGCAAGCTGCAAAAAAAATAGGGGTAAAGTCAGATAAGAAAGGGTATATAACTGCGATTGAAACAAAAAATGTGGGGATTGCTGCAATGATGCTCGGGGCAGGAAGAGAAAAGAAAGAAGATACAGTTGATCCTGCTGTAGGTATATGGCTTAACAAAAGACATGGTGATTTTGTTAAAGCAGGGGAAGAACTTGCTATCTTTTATGTAAATGAGACAAAGAATCTGGACGATTCGATTTCTGTTTTTAAATCAGCCTATAAAATAGGAGATAAAGAGCCGGACGAGCTTCCTCTTATTTATACAGTCATAGAAGAATAAAATCTGCATTAGAGACGCATGTGACTTTAAGTCAGCTTTGTTGGAATAGATGATACTGGTATAAAGTCGATAAGTCGAATGCCTGTTTACACAAAGCCCTGTTGCAGAATCACGATGCATGATGCTGTTGTCCTTGTTGAAAGGACGATCAATCATCAATGATTGTTTTGATTGCAGCATGCGCTGCATAGAGCCCAAACATTGCAGTAACTATTGGATAACTCCCAAGTATGTTTCTCTTTCTTCCTCTAATATATGAAGATCCATTTTCTTCTTCCTGATCCTGAGTGTTGTTTTTTTGAAGTACTAGCAGTCCTGTTTTTATTGGAGGCTCTGTTGAATATACTACTGTTATCCCTTCTGTGATCCCTTTTTGTTTTAAATAATTTCTTAATTTTTTGGCAAGAGGGCAGACATCTGTTTCTGAGATATCTGCTATTTTTATTTTAGATGGATCTCTCTTTAGCGCTGCGCCCATAGAGGATATGATTGCTATTTTATTTGCAACACAATATGCCAGTAATTCTGCTTTTGGCGAAAGAGAGTCGATAGCATCTATTACAATATCCGGCTTTTCTTCAAATATTGAATCAAAAGAATCTTTATGGGCAAAAATATTTTTTCTGCTTACTATGCAGGATGGATTTATATCTTTTATTCTTTCTCCCATTACATCGACTTTGGGTTTTCCAACTGTAGAGTCAAGTGCTCCTATATGTCTGTTTATATTTGAAACTTCAATAACATCAAAATCCACGAGAGTAAAATGACCTGTCCCGCACCGGGCAAGAGCTTCTGCTGCAAATCCTCCTACAGCGCCAAGTCCTACAACTGTGACTTTTTTCTCTGCAAGAATTTTTATTTTTTCATTTCCTATTAATTGTATAAGCCTTGAAAATCTTTCCATTTTCTTCGATTGCTCCGCTTAGTTCTGTTATATCTATTTTTAAAATTGATGCTGCTTCATTATAGACAGCAAATAGTCTTTTTAAGTATTTTTCTCCATAGTAGTTGTCTTCTGTATGGCTTAGCGAGATACCGGCCTTCGTTGGTATGACATGGTGTTTGCTGTTTTCTCGATCATTAGCTGGCATGACAGGGTGTTCTCTGTTTTCACAATCCTTAGATGGCATAACTGGATATGCGTGTGCAACATTTATGCTGTTTTCTCCATCATCATCTGATCTGAAAGAAGAGGTGGGTTGCTTTAAATAACAGGTAAAATCTGTTTCAAACAAAAGGTATTTTAAATCTATTTTTAAAATTGAATCAGCTGCTTTTCGCGAAAAAGCCCCATATCTTTCAAGGCCAAAAGAGGGATAGCCCCCAAGCTCTGTTATTGTTTTCATAACCTCTGCAGATCCATTATATGCATGTACAATAAACGGAGCTTTGATCCTGTTTTTTACTTTTTGAAGCTCTTCTTCCAAAAGCCCCCAGGAGCGGACACAGTGTATTGTAAAAGGCTTTTCGCTTTTTAAAGCAATCTCCAGGCATTTTTTAAAAAGATAAAGTTGTTTTTCTTTATCTGCTCCTTTGAGTTTGTCAAATCCAAACTCTCCTATAAACGCACCTGTTCTGGAAGATATTTCTTTGAGACTGTTTATTGTTTCTTCATCTGCTTCTGCGGTATCCCATGGATGGATCCCTATAAAAGGTATTACATTAAAATATTCCTTATTTCTGGATAAAGAAAAAAGTGTCCCATTTTCCCATAGGCTTTTTTCACGAATATTATTAAGTATCATTCCAACAGAAATATTTTGCGCTGGACTACCTTGTTCTTCGGAATCCTTGCAACAGGTCATTTGTTTTTCCAATTCACAGGAATATGGAGCTTCCTGTATAGATGGGGTGGAGTTCATCTGTTTAATATTTTTTGATGAAGCCCATGTGATTATCCTATCCATTGCCGCGCCTGAGTCATGGGTATAGAAATGGCAATGAAAATCGTTTAATACCATAAGAATAATTATACAACAGTGTTATTCCCCTGGAAAGCAGAATCCATCCATGCATCCAAAAATATACACCACAATGGATTTACTCTTGCGAAAAGTATAGAGAGTAGGAGTTAATGAATTTTATTAAATTTTTCCGCGATTGACTTTTGTTCTAAGTTTCACTTTCGCTACAGAGCAGGCAAGTTTTAGAGAGTCAGTCATATCGGTTTTTGCTTTTATTTCAACCAATCCTTTTAGAGGTGAAACAGCAACGCTCTTTACTCCAGGAACTGTTTCAAGGGCTTTTTTTAGAATTATTGCATTGTCTTTGTTTAAAGAGTCAATAAGATATAAGTAGGTGTTTTCAAACATGATATAAATATTACATAATGCTCATTTATTGTCAAATATGTTTTTAAAATTCTGTCTCTCTGCTGGCGATACTCAACGTGTTTGTCCACGATCAGATTCCGAATTATCAGGATGCCATGCACAGGCAGGAGCACATAGCCTGTCCTGATGGAACTCGGAGTTGTAAAATAGTAGCTTTATATAAAAATATATAGTAATATTTAAATGATAAATTATAAACAGGAGAGAGTTATGGGATGCAATAATGAATCTGCTAATCTCAAAAAATGTAATTGCAGCTATTCTGGTTGTAGCAGGAAAGGGATCTGCTGCGAATGTCTTAGTTATCACAGGTCTCAAAAAGAGCTCCCTGCCTGTTATTTCCCTCAAAATATATAAAAAACATACGATAGATCAATTAAAAAATTTATAGAGATTAATAAATAAACCGTGATAGATAAAAAAGAACTTTATAATATAGCTGACTTTATATTAAACAAAGCTGATGAAAAAGACCTCCATGTAATAGAAGAGGTGCTTAAACGGCGACTTACACAAAAAAATAATGGTCCGCGAGGAGTGGATATTAATCATCTTGCCCATACAACCGGAGAAGCTGTTTCAAGGCAGCTTTCAGCTTCAAGAGAACAGATAAGGGAAACTGTGACTGGTTTTGTAAAAAATATTATAAAACAACATGCTCCGGAAATAAGCGACAATGAACTTAAAGTGCTTCTTGATGAATGGGCGCCGGATCCTGAATCAAGAAAAAATAAAAATGCAAATAGAGAAAAAAAACTTCCAAATGATGTTGTACTTAAAATGATTGATCAGTTTTTGCGGTTTAGTAACGGTGAGATGTCTTTGGATGAACAACAGGAACTTAGAGATACTTTGCCGGATTGGCAGCAGGAGTACTGGAAAGGATTTCCTCAAAAAACACGCGGCCTTCTTACACTTTATTTAAAAGGAAAAATTGACAGTGAAACATGCTGGCATGAAATAAAAAAGGAGTTGTTTGATGGACAACAGGAAAATAAAAAAGGAAATCAGCAAAAAAATAATTCATGATCTTGCTGGTTCTATTATAGATGAGATTATCCAAATAAGAAGGAAATTACATTCAAAACCAGAGATCGCATTCAAAGAATATGAAACAGCAGCTTTTATAAGAAATTATCTTGGAAAATTGAATTTAAATATATCTAAACCATATATAGAAACAGATACAGTAGGTTTTATAAAAGGAAAAGGAGATGGCAAGACTGTTCTTCTTCGCGCAGATATAGATGCTCTTAGTATTGAGGAAAAAACTTCTCTGGAATGGAAGTCCTGCAATAAGGGTTGCGCTCATCTATGCGGACATGATGGGCACATAGCAATATTGCTTGGCGCTATTACTGTTCTTTCACAGCTTACTGAATATTTTCAGGGTAATATAAAATTTGTTTTTCAGCCTGCAGAAGAGGGTGGTGGTGGCGGAAAAGTACTTGTAGAAAAAGGAATTCTGGATGATCATCCCCGGGTTGATGAAGTATATGCTCTTCATGGATGGCCGGGAGTAAAAACAGGGCACTTTGAAACATGCAATGGAGCTATGATGGCTGCCATAAATGATTTTGTAATTGAAATAAAAGGGAAGGGCGGTCATGCTGCAATGCCTAATCTTGCTATAGATCCAATTGTTACAGCAGCTTATATCGTAACAGCATTGCAGACAATAGTATCCAGAAATGCAGATCCAATAGATGCAGTTGTAATAACAATAACTTCTCTAAATGGGGGAAGTTCTCATAATGCAATTCCGGATTCTGTTGCAATGAAAGGAACTCTAAGATATTTTAAAAAAGAAAAACAGGAATTTTTCAGAAACAGAATCGAAGAAATAGTCAAAGGTATTTGCAGTGCAAATAATGCTGATTATACTTTTGAATTTGATCCACGTTATATTCCGACTGTTAATAATAATGACAAGGTAAGTTTTGTTGGCAAAGTAATAAAAAATCTTTTTGGAGAGGACTTCTGGTCAGATTCTGCTGTGCCTACAATGGGTGGAGAAGATTTTTCTTTTTATCTTGATAAGAGACCCGGTGTTTTTTATAGAGTTGGTCTTGGGTATGATCATCCTTCTCTGCACAACAGCCTTTTTGATTTTGATGATAATATTTTAAAAAGCAGTATTATTTCAATGTGCGGTATAGCGCTTAGCGCGCTTGATTGTGATATTATCAATTAACTGCTGTCTACTTAATTCTTGATACCAAATTTTCCGATTCTGTAATAATTTGCATAATGGTATTGATCATTTCTTCAGTTAATAGAGGGTTGTGAATTTCTTCAAGTACTGCTATTAATGTTTTTTTTGTTAAAAGTATCTGTCGTTCAAGAATTCTAACAGCTTCAGGATTTATCTTTTTATCTTCATCATTATTTTCAAGCCATGAAGTAAATACTTTTATAAGCGAAATGGTTTTTTCCCGTATATAATTTTTCTTTTCTACTAATACAGGGTCTTCTTTTTGTTCAATTACTGTATCTGCTATACTGTTGATATCAGACATTTCAAAAAAATCTTCCAGGCTTATAACAGGATTTTCCAGCAATACTTTTCCTCCGTACATAAAAGCATCGCTCATAACTTCCGGTACCATCAAAAGTTTTTTCTTGCCAGCGAGCACTGTTTTAAATCCTTTTTCAAGCCTGCTTATCCATTCGCCGGCATCAGCATTGTTTTTATCAACTATTTTTATAGATGCTGTATATAGCCCTTTTTTCCAATCATCAATTTTTAAAATGAGAGCAATATTAAGAACTGTTTGTTTTGTCTCTTTATTTTCAAATAATGGCGATAAATCGTATGCAGTAAAATAGAGGTTGTGTGAAGAGTGATCTTCGTGTTTAATAATAACTTCAGTATTATCTTCTTTATCATCAATAAGAAGAAATAAAATATTTTCCTCTCCAAAAAGGGAATATAGTGGTTTAAGAACACCAAGGTGCGATTCTTCTGTTACTCTCCTGAGAATTGATCCATCTTTGGTTTTTATTTTTATATTCCAGGGCATTACCATGGGATTTAAAAAAGGGAGAAATCTATGACCTGGAACAAGTATTTTTTTTTCAATTTCAAAAGCAGAAAGATTGATAAGGAAATATCCTCCTTTAAAAAATTCTGATTTATTATTGAAATTTATACTCATGCTATTACTCATAAAAATTGACCTCTATACTTAAAACATAACCTTTAAATGAATAAAATAATACATTTTATTATAAAAATAATAAATTATTAGTATTTTAAATCAGCATAATTTATCCATCCGCCGGCAAAAACAAGTTCCTTATCAAAAGAAGTTATTTTAAAACTATAGTTTTTACTTTTATTATCGGCAGATAATGTTATTATCTGTTTTTCAATATTTGTTATTATATCGGTTTCTATTTTAGAGAAGATACTAAAAATTTCTTCAATTGCTTCAGATTGTAATTCAATAGCAAGCATGCCGCAGTTAAACATATTTTGCCTGAAAATTCTTGCAAAACTTTCTGCCACAACTATATTTATTCCATTCGCCTCCAATGCCCATGGTGCATGCTCTCTTGATGAGCCGCAGCCAAAGTTTGTTCTTGTAATTATTGCTTTTTTATCAACAATTTTATCTTTCGAGAATTTATCGAGTTTTAGTCCCTCCAGCAAGTAGGGCTTTAATGCTTTTTTATCAACTTCTGTAAGATATTTTGCTGGTACAAGTTCATCGGTATTTATATCGTTTCTGTTTAAAAACAATACTTTTCCATTAAAAGTTTTCATTTTTTTCCACCTGGTTCATAGAGTTTGGAGTTTGTTATGTATCCTTTTATAGCTGATGCCGCAGCTGATGCCGGGCTCATTAAGTGGACCATTCCCCCTTTTCCCATCCTTCCATTAAAATTTCTGTTTGTGGTTGAAGCGCACACCTCTCCTTCTGCAAGAACTCCATTGCTCATTCCAAGACAAGCGCCGCAGGTTGGATTTGTTACACAAAATCCGGACTCCATAAAAATATCAATTATTCCTTCTTTAAGAGCCTGCTTATAAATATCAGGAGTTGCCGGAGAAACTATAGCCCGCACACTATCTGCAATTTTTTTCCCTTCAAGAACAGATGCTGCAATTCTAAGATCTTCTATTCTTCCATTTGTACAGGAGCCTATATAAACCTGATCAATTTTTGTCCTATCCATCTCTGTTATTGGTTTGACCTGGTCTGGCTTATAACCAAATGTTGAAAGCGGTTCAAGATCCGAGATATCATGAACAATAATTTTATCATAAATTGCATCGTTATCAGATATAAGTTTTGAAAAATCAGCTGCTGCTTCTTCTGCTGAATTGTATTTATCTTTTATAAATTCCCATAAATACTTTGCTGTTTTTATGTCCGGATAGCAGATGCCGGATGTTCCGCCTGCTTCGATCGCCATATTGCATAATGTCATTCTCTCTTCCATGCTCATATTATCAACAACAGTTCCTGTAAATTCCATTACTTTACCTGTAGCTCCGTTTACACCAATCAGCTTGATTATTGAAAGAATCACATCTTTTGAATAAACCCCTTTTTTCAAACTTCCCTTGATTTCTATTTTTATTGTTTTAGGGTACTGAAACCTGCATACCCCTTTGTGTATTCCAACTGCAAGATCTGTTGTCCCTACTCCAGCTGCAAATGCCCCAAAAGCTCCATGTGTGCATGTATGGGAATCTCCCATGATTATTGTAAATCCAGGACGCACAAAACCTTTTTCAGGAAAAAGTGCGTGGCAGACTCCATTCCTCCCAATATCAAAAAAATCTTTTATTTTTTGCTCCTTAGCCCAATTCCTGAGGATTAGCCCCTGGTGTGCTGTTTCTGAATCTTTTGCAGGAGAAACATGATCAATAACTGCTTTGATTTTATCTGGATCAAAAACTTTATCCATTTTCCTTTCCATAAGATCAAGGATTGCTGTAGGAGCAGTAATTTCATGACAGAAAACAGCGTCCAGCTTTATTACAAAAGTTTCTTCTCCTGGCTGGTCAATTATATGAGACTCAAATATTTTTTCAGCTATAGTTTTTCCCATAGTTGACTCCTTATAGATATATCATTACGAAAAAATATTCGCAAAGACGCTAATGAGCAAATAATTCTGCCACACCTTATGGATGCCATAAAAAATTGTGGTTCGTGGCTAAAGCCCTTAGTATAGCTTTGCGCCTTTGTGATATAACATCCTATCATTAATTTTTATTCTTGTTAAATTGCTTTTATAATACAGGTTTTTGTGATAAATTTATAACTCCGCGATAATCTGCGGACCGATAAATGCCTATTTTGAAAAGGAAATATTTTGAATTATTTTTTATCAGAGAAAAATATTTATAAAATAATTTTTGTTTTTATTTTTGCTATAACAATAATTTTTACTGTAAAAGCGCAAGATAGAGGACTTCATAACAGTTCAAGTCCTAAAACTACTCTTTCCAACTCATCTGTTATAAGCATGATAACTGTTTATCCTGGTAGTCAAATTTATTCTCTTTTTGGACACAGCGCTTTTCGTATTTATGATCCAGGTAATGGACTTGACCAGATGTATAATTATGGAACATTTAATTTTACTGATGGTTTTTTTGTTCTGAAATTTATAGAAGGCAAACTAGATTATTATCTTGATATAGGTTCTTTCCAAAGGGCTTTTCGGTTTTATTCAGATTTTGAAAAAAGAAAAATTTATGAACAGGTTCTTGATTTTGATCTGGAAAAACGACAAGCATTATTTGATTTTCTTGAAAAAAACGGAGAGCCTGAAAACAGGGTATACCGGTATGATTTTATATGGGATAACTGTTCTACCAGAATTGCAGATGCAATCGATAAAACTTTTCCTGATCTTGTTGATTATTCTGCATATAAAGGATCAGAAGAAAGTTTTAGAAAAATGATAATGGCATATCTTGATGAAAAACCTTTTACAAATTTTGGAATACAGCTTGTTTTTGGAAAAGTTACAGACAGGACTCCTGTAGGGCACGAACTCTTTTTTCTGCCAATTTACATGAAAGAGGCTTTTTCTGCTGCTGTAATAAAAAACAGCAGGAATGAAACAGTTCCTCTTGTCCTTAAAGAATCAATGATCGCTTCTCCCGAGAGATCTTATAATAAAAAATCTGATTATCCATTTTTTATTTTTTTATCTATTTTAATGATCTATCTTGTTTCAGTTGTTTTGCAACATTGGAAAAACAGATCAAGCAATAATTCTGTTGTTTTTAGATTATCAAGCAAGATGTCTACGTTATGCGAAAGTATTGTATTTCTTTTTACAGGCATAATGGGACTTCTTATTACTTATCTGTGGTTTTTTTCATATCATACTGTGACGGTTTTTAATTTTAATTATTTGTGGTGTACCCCTTTAAACCTCATACTTTTTGCAGGAATAGTCTTAAAAAAGAAAAAATATTTACTTTTGAGTAATCTTACTCTCGTAATGTGCGTAACATATCTTGTTTGTATTGCTGTAGGAGAACAATATCCTCTTCCTGCTTCTTTTTTGGTTGTGATATTTTTGATAATAGCAGCTTTAAGAAAATTTAAGGTCTTTACTCTATAGAAACAGAACTTTCCGATGTTACTGTTATCTTTTTGCCTGAATACCCTGTTTTGGTTACCTCATTATCAGGGGGTAAATAGTTGATATAATAGTTGCTATTTGGAAAATTATCATCCTCACCTGCTGCTGTTGGAAGATTTATCTGTTCGTTGGTTAAAAAAACCATATTCGTATGATTTGGAGTAGGAGAATATTCGTCATTGGCTTCCCAGAGCGCTCCTTTGCCACCTGCACCTGTTCCAGCTGCTTCGACAATATTTATACCATGCACACGATTTCGACCTTCGTTTATTGTGTTGGGGCCTATATATTCTGCAATAATCTTTTTATTTATATGGGTAATAAGAATACCATCTGCTGGTACATATTTTTTTCCTTCTCCGGATGCGCTTGTTTTTCTTTCAAGTAAAAAGTATTGCGATTCATCGGGACTAAGTGGAATTTTATATGCTGTCTTACTGTTCGCTTCGATATCCTCTATGGTTATTGATGTTGTAGTAACAGGCTTTATTATGACCCAATCATCTCCACCTATATAATCGCGCTCCCATGCAAGCAGAGGCGCAGGATCTTCTCCCAGCCCCCCGCTGCTTCCCCAGCTTCCGGCGCTCATAAGACTCCATCTGCCAACACCATGAGTTTCGTAGGATGTATCATAAAGGTCCGGGAGCCCAAGCACATGGGCAAACTCATGGCAAAAGACGCCTATTGCAGCATCTCCTGGAGTAAAATTATATTCAGGTTGAATTGTATAACGGTTGATCAATGCTTCGCCAAGAGAAATAGCTCCGTTTCCATCTCCGTTACTTCTTGCTGCGTTTAGGGTCCAACTGTGCGACCATATTGCATCTTTGCTGACACCTGGAATTTCTTCGCCCTGGCCTGCATGAACAATAATTACAGTATCTACAATACCTGGTTTTAAGTTAGCATATTTGGAAAAATCAGTAACATATCCTTCGGAATATGCAAGCCTGACTGCTTCGCCTACAAATTGTCCTGGAAAGCTGTCAAATCCCTGCCTATTTCTGCCATAATATTGCCACCCCTTAGAAACTCTAACAGGTCCCACAATATCAAAATTAAGAATAAGATTGCCTCTGGACATATCTTCCCAATATTTTTTCATTGTAAGAGAGATGGGGTTTTTTGCATCATTAGCGCCAAGAATATTTTTAAATACATTAACAATATCAGGTGTTTTAAAATGCAGAGGATCACCTGGTGTTGTTATGGTTATACTGGCGCTTTCAGTACAGCTTAATATCAATAATAAATAAGCATTTAAAAGTATATAGCGTTTTCTGTTTTTAAATAAAATTTGGATTATTAAAAATATTAGTAGCAGCGATGGAATAATGTAGTTGTTTTTATTTTTAAAATTTAATGGCACCCCAGCTTCAAGCTGTTCGTCAATCTCTGAGCCGAAATCTGCAAGTATAACAAGAAGGTTCATTTCTCTCGGAAGTGCCGGAGCTCTTGCCGGAGAACTTCTCATCATGGATTTATAAAGAGGCTCTTCCATTCTGGTAATGTTTTCGGTTCTTTCCCTTCCTTTAGGGTTAGTATTTTTTGGATGCGGCGGCATTGCGTTTGCAGCAAAAACAAAAACCAGCGCAAAAAAAACAATTAAAGCTCTTTTTTTATAAATCATTGTCATCTATAGATCCTTCCCTGCAGTTTTAAGTGAAATAACGTCAATACGGTAGCCTCTATCCAAAGGTGCTGTAATGTTTTCTCTATTTGCAGGTATAAATGAAAAACTTTTTATATATCCCAATTCCTGATTATATGAAATTTTAGATTCAAAAGGGGAATCGTTTTTTGAGTTAAGAGTTTCCTTTGCTCTATTAAATATACTTTCTATGGTAAATGATTTTATAAAGTCTTCTGAAAGATTTTTGTTATCAAAGCTGGATGTCCAGTTTTGAACAATATTATTTTTTACTGTTATTGTAATGTGTTCAGGTGAAAAAGTTGCTCTTGAATAAATTATCTCTTGTGTATAGTTTTTTATTCCACTATTTTTCCATTGTTTCTCAAATTTTAATAATGTTTTCATTTCAGGGGAGTTGTTTTTTTCCTTGTTGCCAAAGGCAAAAAGTGCTGCAGGAATAGATAGTAAAATAATCAATATGGCAAAACTTTTTTTGATCAAGAAGCCCCTCTCAATGGTATGATCCAATTTTTGTCGCTTGATTCTAAAAACCATAAAATAGTTTAATTCTGCAAATTATACCATTTATAAATAATTAATGTAAGTAATATAATACTGCTATTTGATTTTTATGTAGCTAATTAAAATCTATAACCAGAACAAATTCTAGCTATTATGGCTTGTAAAAAAAGTTTTTAAAACAGGCTGGAGTCTTTTTCTTGACCAGAGAGTTTCTCCTAAATAATAAGCTCTGATCCTGCTCTTTGGCAAAGAAAGTTCAATGCCTCCAATTTCATCTCCGATGTCCAATAATGCAAGATTGTTGGAAGACTTCATCTGGCTGTGCATCTGGTTGGGAACCTCTGCCATCTTGTTGAAAAATTGCGAAGCATCCCCCAATAGGTGGGGCGGGATCGGAAACAGTCTGCCGCCACTCTTTTGCAAATAAAAATAGATCTTATCAAGAAGAGAAACATCATTTCCAAAAACAATAAGTTCCCGCTTAAATTGTGTATCTGTATAAGCGATCATTATAAAAAGTATATCAAGTGAATTTTCAATATAATACTTATTGATTTCTTCATACAGTCCAGGATCTTTTTTTAGCCAATCTTTAAGTGAAATACCAACAGAAGAGAATCCTGTTTTTTTTCTTCCCATAATCCACTCTTTATAATCTTTATGCAAAATATCTTGACTTGATAAATTAGATATATTCCTTTTTTCTGTGGAAAGATTTTTAAAAAGTTCAGCTCTATCGATTTTATATTCCGATATAAGATAGTTTAAAACTTTTATATCTTTTTCTGCTGTTTTTCCTGATTTATACGAAAGATTTGAAGTATCGAGCAGTATGGCGCCGGAAAGAATGGTTGCGCTCGCTTTATCCAGTAAAAAGCGCTCTTCTTTTATTATTTTTTCTCCAACAAGCGTTGCTGTTGAGCCTGTTTTTTCAATTGTTTTAATAACGTTATTATTGGTTTTTTCATCATCATGATGATCTATTACTTCTTCAATGCAGTTGGAAAGAAATTCCTGTTTATGGCTGATTTTATTGTGGTCAACAAGAATTACTTTTAATTTTTGTTTTTCAGCCAATTCTTTAAGATTTATCTGATCAATAAAAATAAGATTTTCCTGGTTTACTCCTGTTTGTGAAAAAAGATAAATAGCCTCGTTTCTAAGCCGTAAATCTTGTTCTAAAATATTTATAACAGGTATAAATATCTCTTCTTTTTTTTGATTAATATTTTCCTTAAAAAAAGCATAAACAATTGATGAGGCTATTGAATCAATATCAGCAGCTTCATTTCCAATAACAACATGAACTATGCTCTTGGTGGGAAAATTTGATTTTAAATACAAAAGATACTTATCAAGCATATTTAATAAGTCTCCCATGCAGGACTTGAAATAACAACTTTTTCAATGGAAATCGTCTTATTGTATGGTTTTATATATATATTCCCAATATGTATGAAAATGAAGGAAATGACAAGGTAGTGCAGTGAATGATATAGAATTGATATATATGCTATCTTAAAATTAGCAATTTGGGATTGTTTTATACAGTTTTCTCCTATATAAATAAAAGAAATATTGTAAAATATAGTTGAAAAACAGCAGATATTTAAGGAAAATGAAAATAGATAGTAAATTTTACAGCTAGTGAGTGCCGATATATAGATAAAGGAAAATAAGGTAATGGTTTTCGATTCTAAATCCATGTATTCTCATGCTCTCTATATACTCGAAAAATATAAATCAGATCCTTGTTATATTGCCCAATACCTTGGAGAACTTCTTAAAAATAATGCTTCAGCACATGAAATAGATGTTTATACATCCAAAATCAAGGAAATTATTAATGATGCTCAGAATAATAAATGTGAAACCAAGAAGTCCGGTGATGCAGATGGAAAAACTTCAGAAACCTCAGTAGATGCGAAAGGCGCAGATCTTGAAGAAGCTCTTGAAAAGACTGTAAGAGAGCTAAAAATCAGAAAATCAATAGAGGATTATTATCTGCCAAAACAACTTGTAGATGCAATAATCGAATTGGGCGCAATACCTGAAAATTCCATGGAAACCAAGATAGGAGTTGCTTTTCTTGATATTGCTGACTACAGTTATGTCTCAAAATTCCTAAGCCCCATGGAAAACCAATCTGTTTTAAATGGTCTTTATTCCTGTTTCAACTGGGTTTTGAAAAAAAGATCAGGATATCTTAATAAAATCGAAGGCGACAGCATTATGTTCCAATTTGGCGGACTTACAGATCCTGTAACCCGGTATATGGAAGAAAAAAGTGCTGTAAGGCATATTGCAAAAGAACTCTTTTATACCTGTGTTGAGCTTCAAAAAGTATGTTTTTTATTTAACCAGGCAGATAACAGTTTTTTTGATTCTGATATGGATCAGGAAACAAAAGATGCGATCCTGATAGCATACAATATAATTGGGAATTTAAGGTCAAATAGTGACTTTTTTAATGCTATAAATGCCCTTTTCCAACTAAGAATAAGAATTGGAGCAAATGTTGGAGAGGTTACGATTGGTAACTTTGGTCCAGCAGGCGCAAAACAGTGGGATATCATAGGTCTTCCTGTAATTGAAGCTAAAAGAATGGAGTCCACAGCGCCAATCGGTGGTTTGAGAATTTCAAAAAAATTTTTTGATATACTGATGGAAATAGGTGTAATTGAAAACTATTTTAATCAATTCAAGCAGGAAGCCCAACTGGCAATGGGATATTTTAAAGATATTTCAGTCGATGAGCTTTTTCTGTACAAAAAAGTTCTTCTTAAAGATAAAAAGAATGCTATTTTTGAAAGCTATAGCGTTCAGGTAAGCCCTTCTTTACCCGAAGTCCTTTCTGATCAGGTAAAGCTTCTGCTCTATAAAGGAGAGGAAGGGATCGATAAAATTTTGGAGCTTCTTGAATATTATAGAGGAAACAAGTTTGTAATTAATGCCATAGAATCAGTATTTATTCAAAAAGGTGTTAATCTGCGTAAAGGCGATATTTTAAAGATGATGTATCCTGCAAAATATACACTTTTTCTGAATAAACTTGATCAAAAAGAAGAGCTTGTTAAAAAATTTATTAATATTACTTATTCTCTTTACGACCTTTTCGATAAACTTGGAAAATATCAGGATAAAGTTAATTCTCTGCCTGGATATGGAAAATCAGATGTTTCACTCTATATAAAAGAGAATAGTCCTTCAGATATTGCTGAATCTATTCTTGTTTATTTTCAACAAAAGAAACTTGCGATTTATTATAGAACCTATTTTTATGATATGATTTATCCCTCTATTTTTATCAGTATTCGATCTGCGCTCATTGAATATATGAATAAATTATCAGATACCGGTGAAGCTGATACTGTACTCTTTGAAGAGGATGGAGAGCTTGAACCTGTTGATGATGAAATTCCCGAAAGCCTGGCAGAAGATTCCCAAAACCCTCCTGATGATGTTGAAGAGCTTGAGCCTCTGGAAGAATTGAACGAAGAAACCTGATTTTTTTTTAATTTCCTTTTTTACCGTTGACATTCTTTAATCTCTTGTGATATTTTTCGCCCGTTTAACTAATTAAAGCTTATTAAATTAAAACAGCAAGATTAAAACTTTTTTGGGGGAAAAAATGAAAAAATGTTTTTTATACCCGGGACAAGGGGCTCAATATCCCGGAATGGGGAAAGATCTCTATGATTATAGTGATAAAATTAAAAAACTTTTTAAAACAGCTTCGGAAAGTGCAGGGATAAATTTAGAAAAGCTCCTTTTTGAAGGATCTGAAGAGGATTTAAAACCAACAGATAAAACCCAGGTTGCAGTTACACTTATGAATATTGCATCTTCAATGCTTCTTAAGGATGAAGGAATTGAAAGCGCTCTTTGTGCTGGTTTTAGTCTTGGTGAAGTTGCGGCATTTTGGGATGCTGGAATTATTGAAACAGATACTTTATTTTATATTGTAAAAGAGAGAGGCCGCATTATGGAAAAAGCAAGCAGGGTGCTTGATTCTCCTACAGGCTCTCCTGGAATGGCTGCAGTCATAGGGCTTGATTATGATAAAATCTCGTCTGTAATTGCTAGTGAAAATATGAAAGAAGTATTTATTGCGAATTATAACAGCCCTTCCCAAATTGTAATATCAGGAACAGATAAAGGGCTTTTGGAAGCTGAAAAGATTTTAAAAGATGCAGGAGCAAAAAGGTATATAAGATTAAAAGTTTCAGGTCCATTTCATTGTCCTTTAATGAAAGAAGCTGAAATCGAATATAAAGAAATAATTCAGAAAATTAAGTATAATGATCCTGTTAAAAAAGTTTTTTCAAATGTAACAGGAAACCTTGTAACAACAGGAGATGAGGCAAAACAGCTTTCATCACAGCAGCTTACTAAAACAGTTTTATGGGTCAATGAGGAGAAGCATCTTCTTGAAGAAGGTGTTCAAATGTGTATAGAATCAGGCCCTGGAAGTGTTTTAACAGGATTATGGAAATCTGTTGGAGGGGATATAGTATGTTATCCTGCAGGAACAGTTGAAAATATTATTAAATTAAAAGGATAAAGGAGGCAATAATGCTGTTAAAAGGTAAAAAAGCGCTCATAACAGGAGGAGCCAGAGGTATAGGGAGGGAAATAGTATTATCTTTTCTCAACAATGGCGCAACGGTATATTATATTGATCTTGCGGAAGGCGACTGCATGGCTGAATATAAAGGTATTGCAAAAGAAAAAGGGTGTGAAGTTTTTTTTCATAAGGGTAATGTAGCGGAAGAGGAAGAGATAACAGCTGTTTGCGAAAAAATACTTGAAGAAAGCAATGGTGTTGATATACTGGTAAATAACGCGGGTATCACAAGAGATGGTCTTATTTTCAGAATGGCTGCAAAAGATTGGGAAGATGTACTTAAAATAAATCTTACAAGCGCATTTTATATAAGCAAAGTTATCTCAAGGGCAATGATCAAACAACGGGGTGGTTCCATTGTAAATATTGCTTCTATTGTTGGTGTAATCGGTAATGGCGGACAAACAAATTACTCTGCATCAAAAGCAGGTCTTATTGGTTTTACAAAAAGCCTTGCTCGTGAAGTAGCTTCAAGAGGAGTAAGGGTAAACGCTGTTGCTCCAGGTTTTATAAAAACACCAATGACAGACAAGCTCAATGAAGCACAGGTAAAAGCTCTTTCCGAGAAAATACCACTTACAAGGCTTGGTCTTCCATCAGAAGTTGCTTCTGTTGTTCTTTTTCTTGCATCTGAACTTTCTTCTTATGTAACCGGAGAAGTAATTAAGATTGATGGTGGAATGGGAATGTAATTATTATCCACTACACCAGGGAAGTTTATGGGATGCCAGGCAAAGAGAGACAAGCTGGCAAAGGATATTGATTTCTCAGGGCTTGCCCTGCGATATTAATATCCTTTATTATTGGTTATGAGCGATTTTCTTAAAGTAAAAGATATTAGTTTCAGATATCCTCAGTATAAATATGTAAAAGAGAAAAATATATTCAATAATTTTTCTTTCTCATTAAAGAAAGGTGAAATTACCCTTTTTCTTGCACCTCCGGAATCAGGAAAAACAACTCTTTCAGGAATATTGACTTCGCTGGTTCCAAGATACACAGGCGGAAATCTTGATGGGAATATTTTTATAGATGGTACAGATATAACAGAAGAAAGGGCATATAACCTTATTACGAAAATCGGGATTGTTTTTCAGAATCCCGAGGAGCAGATCCTTACTACGGAAGTTGAAAGTGAAATAGGTTTTGCTCTTGAAGCCCTTGGCCATGATTATGATTTTATAAAAAATAAAACAGATGATGTGCTTGAGAAAATTGGAATCGCACATTTAAAAGGGATGAATCCTTCCCAGCTTTCAGGAGGAGAAAAGCGCAAGCTCCTGCTTGCAGCTCTTTTAGCTCTTGATCCGGAGATTTGGGTCCTGGATGAAACTTTTGAAGAGATTGATCCGCAGAGCAGGGTTTCGCTCCTAAACCTTCTTAGAGATCTAAACAAAACAGTTTTTATTCTTACTTCAAAAATGCTTGATATTTATAAAAAATATTGCAGCAGGTTTTTTCTCTATGATGGCAAAGAACTTATTGAAGAAACTAAAATTCCAGACACACTGGACACGTCGGACACGCCGAATATGCAGAAGAACAGTTTTATGGCAAAAGCCATTGAGACAGGTCTTTATCTTGATACTGAAAAAATTAATCCTGAGTCAAAACAAAGCAATGGGCAAGACCCTGGTGCAGAAAATATTTTTCTAAAAGCAGAGAATATTTATTTTAAATATGACAACGGAGATTTTGCACTTAATATCAATGACTTTTATCTTAAAAGCGGCGAAATTGTTGTTCTTATTGGAAAAAATGGTTCAGGGAAATCAACATTTGCAAAAATAATCAGCGGACTTCTTAAGCCATCTGCTGGATCCGGTAAAATCATGATTGACGATAACGGCAAATTAAAAGAGAGATCTTCAGATGAACTAAATAAAAATGTCTCTTATTTTTTCCAAAATCCAGATCTGCAACTTTTTCTCCCGACAGTAGGGGAGGAACTTGCATTTGGATTAAAAGGGAGTAGTAAGGATAAATCAGAAATCAAAAAGCTGGTTAATGAAGCAATAGATCTTTTTCACCTTGATAATTGTGATATGCCTCCTGCTTTAATGAGCTATGGAGCAAGGAAAAGGCTTCAGGCAGCTATCTATTATCTTCTTAATAAAAAAATAGTAATTATTGATGAAGCAGATTCAGGTATATCTTTTAAAGATTATGCTTTTATTATAAAAAATATTCGAAGTCTTGATCCCGTGCCAGCAATAATGATCATCTCGCATGATATAAAGCTTTCTGTGGGATTCGCAGACAGAATCATTATTATGGAAAATGGAACATTCGTTGAGTCAGATTGTGAAAAAAAGTTAACCAACCTTTTGGATATTTCAACAACAGGAGATGGGTAACGATGATTTCAGGAGCATATCTTAAAAAAAACAGTTTTCTTCACAGATTTGATCCAAGAATTAAACTCTTTTTTCTTTTGCTTTTATCAATATATTTTTTTCTCCCTCTTTCTTGTGTAAAATATTATGTAATCATTGCTTTTGTTTTTTTAACAGCGATTTTTGCTGTTGGTTTTAAAGAAATAATAAAACCAATAAAAGCAATCTTTCCTCTTCTTTTAATGATAACTATCTTTACCCCTCCATTCTATCCTGGTGGAAAAGTATATATGATGGTTTTTGACTACCCTTTTATTACAGATAAAGGACTTTACGAAGCATTTTATCTTATAGCTCGTTTTTCTGGATTAACTTTTCTTTTTTATTTATTTTTGAAAACAACAAAAATAGAAGATCTTACACTTTCCTTAAGGTTTTTCAGGCTTCCATATAAAGCAGCACTTATTATTTCTCTTACCTTCAGATATCTCCCTTATGCTGCAACAATTTATGAAAATACAAGAGATGCTCATAAAATGAGACTTACCAGATATTCTGAATCTGTTTCAAAATGGAACTTTCCTTTAAGGTTTAAAAAACTCCTTTCTGTACTTGCCTCGGTTTTGATCCAGTCTGTTAAAAGTATACCAACTCTTGCAATGGTTCTTGAAACAAGGGGAATAGGAAGAACAAACACACCTGGAAAAATCAGAAAAATGGATGGGATAAAAAAGCTGTGGAGAGAGCTTATATTGTCATTTTTTGTTATATTGATTATCGTATATTACATTTTTCTATGAGGATAAAGTGCCAAAAACAGAAAGATTTTCTGATACATTAGCTTTTAAGATAGCTTCAGTAGTAATTTTATCTGCAATTGTTACGATTTTTACAATTGTTGTGAGAATCCCAATTGCTCCTACTCGTGGTTATGTGAATCTTGGAGATGTAGCAATATTTTTTATAGCATTTATATTTGGCCCTGTTTCAGCTTTTCTTGCTGGAGGGCTTGGAACAGGTATTGCAGATCTTCTTGGTGGATATGGCAAGTGGGCGCCTGTTTCATTTATTGTTCATGGACATCAGGGATTTTTTATTGCAATTGTTTATAATATTTTTTTAAAAGAAAATTGCAAAGTCAATATATTTTTACAAGCTCTTTTGTGTTTTCTTGTGGGAGCAATTGTAATGGTATTGGGCTATTTTTTGGCAGGACTTCTTCTGGTTGGTCCTGGAGCTGCATTGGTTGAGATACCAGGTAATATAATTCAGAATCTGGCTGGAATTGCTGGAGGAATGACTCTTGCAGTTTCAGTAAAAAAAGCTTATCCTCCTGTAATCTACTTTAGGTGGTAACTGAAAAAATATGGAATTAAAATTTAACATATCTGAAGGAGATATGTCTGCTGCAGGTATTCCATCAAGTACTTTGAAGAAGAAACTTTTGCAACTTGGTATTAACCCTGCTATTATAAAAAAAGCAGTTATTTCTCTTTATGAAGCTGAAATTAATATGGTTATCCATGGCGGAGGTGGTGATGTTCATATAGACATAACTCCGGAAATTGTTACAATGACTGTAGCAGACAAAGGGCCAGGTATACCTGATATTGACCTTGCAATGCAGGAGGGATATTCCACAGCTACGGACATGATACGTGAAATGGGATTTGGCGCAGGGATGGGGCTTCCCAACATTAAAAGAAATTCTGACTTTATGGAAATAAAAAGTAAGCCTGGAGAAGGGACTACTGTTATTATTAAAGTAAAGTTTGCATAAAATCTCATTTTGTTTCTCTTTTTTCTTCTAAAAGCGGAATTATTTTTATTTATGGAAAAAAAAGATTATTACCATTCAGTTACCCTAGATGAAACACTCTGCCGAGGATGTACAAACTGCATATCAAATTGTCCCACAGAAGCAATCAGGGTCAGGGATGGAAAAGCTTATATAATAACAGATAGATGTATTGATTGCGGTGAATGTATACGTAGTTGCCCTTCTCAGGCAAAAAAAGCAGTATCTGATTCTCTCGATATAATAAATAAATATGATTTTAAAGTAGCTATTCCTGCTCCAAGTTTATATGGACAATTTAAGGAAGTAGAAAAACCCGAATATATTCTTTCTGCTTTGCTTGAAATAGGGTTTGATGATGTATATGAAGTTGCACGAGCAGCAGAAATAGTAACCATTGCAACTAAAAAAATGATTAAAACAAGCAAAGGTCCAAAACCTCTTATATCATCATCTTGTCCTGCTGTTGTAAGGCTTATACAGGCAAGGTTTCCTGCTCTTATTGACCACGTTATACAAATACAGTCTCCAATGGAAGTTGCTGCAAGAGTTGTAAAAAAAATATTACATAAGGATAAAAAAAACATAGGAGTTTTTTTTATTTCTCCTTGCCCTGCAAAAGTTACTGCAGTAAGGTCTCCGATAGGAGATGAAAGTTCTTTTGTTGATGGAATAATAGGGGCAAGTACTATTTACCTGGAATTAAGAACAGCTATTAAGAAAATCAAAAATCCCACAAGGTATTCAAATGTTTCAGCTGCAGGAATAGGTTGGGCTCACAGCGATGGCGAAAGCAATGCAATAGGTGCTACAAAAAGTATTTCTGTTGATGGAATTCAGCAGGTAATAAAAGTTCTTGAACAAATCGAAAACGAAGATATAGATGATATTGATTTTATAGAAGCAATGGCTTGTCCTGGTGGTTGCGTTGGCGGAACCTTAAATGTTGAAAACACGTTTATAGCCAGGTCTGCACTAAAAAGGGTTTTAAAAGAGAATCATAACGTTGTTTTGGGCGATGAAATACTTAAAAAACCTGGTTTTGATCTTGCATGGACACAGGAAATATATTCAAAACCAATTATGAAGCTGGATGAAGATATTGAAATAGCTATGAAAAAAATGGAACAACTTGATACTATCCACAAAGAACTTCCAGGCCTTGATTGCGGATCATGCGGCGCTCCCACCTGCAGGGCGCTTGCAGAAGATATAGTAAGAGGCTATGCTGAAAAAAGCGATTGTATCTTTATTCTTAAAGATGAGATTAGGGAAGTTGCAAAACGGATGGCAACCCTGGAAAAGAAAATGCCTTCTGTGTTTAAACACCTTGAAATTGAAAAAAATAAAAGTAGTAAATCAATAGATGATTGATAACCTGAACAATTTTTTAAAGTCTGGTTTTAATTTATGATAATAAGACTGGAACTCCTGGCAATTATTATCTTGTTATTTTTCTCTGCTTTTTGTTCTCTGGCAGAAACTGCTTTTACATCGCTCTCTTCTATTCAAATAGAATCTATTGCAGAAAAGCGCGCTAAAAGAGTAAGGCTGATAAAAAAAATTCTTAAGAAGCCTGAAAAATTTCTTACAACAGTTCTTGCAGGCAGCAATCTTGCAAATATTACGATTTCTGTACTGGCTACCAAAATCACATTACAACTCTTTGGAGAAGCTGTTATTGGTATCATGACAGGTATTTTAACGCTTTTTGTATTGATTTTTGGAGATGTAGTTCCCAAGAATATTGCGCTTGCGCATAATCAGAGAATTGCAGTTATTGCTGCTCCATTGCTAAATTTTATTATTATTATTTTTTCACCATTTGTTTTTTTTATCACTATCATAAGCAAATTTATTACAAGACGATTTTCGAAAAAACAGAAAGATCCAATAACAACAGGTGCAATTTTAAGACTTATAAAATATGCCGATGCCCAGGGTGTTCTCGAAGATTATGAGACAGAAATGGTACATGCTGTATTTCGTCTTGGACAACAGAATATTAGCAGCATAATGACATACAGGACAGATGTTTTTAGTCTTGAACAGGGCGTTCTTATAAAAGATGTAATGGAACTAATAAGTTCAAAAGGATTTTCCCGTATTCCTGTATTTGATAAAAATCAGGAAAATATTGTAGGTATAGTGCTGGTAAAAGACCTTGTTAAAAAAATATCCAGCGCAACAGATGATGTTTCTCTTATAAAGTTATCCGATATCATGATCCCTCCTTTTTTTATCTCTGTAACTAAAAAGATCCGGGAAGCTCTTTTTATAATGCAAAAAGAAAAACGAAATTTGGCTATTGTGCTTGATGAATATAGCGGTCTTGCCGGAATCGTAACAATGGAAGATATTCTGGAAGAGATCGTCGGAGAACTTTATGATGAAAGAGATTCCATGCAAATGGAAAGTGAAAAAATAACTCCGGCAGGTGAAAATACATATCTTGTGCAGGGAAATGCATTGATAAGCACAGTAAATGACAGACTTGGAACAAATCTTCCAATAGGAAGATTTTCTCAGACAATTGGAGGATATGTAATTGATGAACTTGGAAGAATACCAAAGAAAAAAGATGTGATATCTTTTAAAAATGTTATATTAACTGTCAATTCTGTTTCTATTACAAAAATCAATAATATTGTGATAACTATTCGAAAGGAATAAATATGGTGTTATTTTTTGCAGCTTTGGCGCCTGTTCTTTGCCTTATCGCGCTCATAGGCTTTTTTAAGATACCTCCGATTTATTCTGCGCTGGTTGCTCTTGCAACTGCTATTCTTGTGGCAGCTTTTTGCTTTAACCAAAAAATATATCTTTTAACCATGAGTATTGCGGAAGGGGTTTGTCTTGCCATCTGGCCAATGGTTATTGTTATATTTGCAGCAATATTTTCCTACAATTTTATTACAGTAACAGGCAGAATGGAAATTATAAAAAAACTAATAGTTTCTACCAGCAGCGAAAAAAGTGTTCTTGTCCTTTTGCTTGTTTGGGGGCTTGGAAATTTTCTTGAGGGGATTGCCGGGTATGGTACAGCAGTAGCAATACCTGTAGGAATAATGATCGCTCTTGGGTTCAACCCTTTTTTTTCTGCTTTTGTTTGTCTTTTGGGAAATACTGTATCAACCGGGTTTGGCGCAATAGGAATTCCTGCAATCACCCTCTCGATAATGGCAGATATAGACATAAGCATTTCATCAACATTTATTGTTCTGCAGCTTATTGTCATTGCTTTTTTTATTCCATTTCTCCTTGTTGTGTTAACAGAAAAATCTTTTAAAAAATCTTTGAAATATTTCCCTGAAGCCATAGCCGCTTCCCTGGGTTTTGGAATAACTCATCTTCTGGTTGCAATATTTCTTGGACCACAACTGCCAACCACTGCAGGAGCTATATCTGGAATGGTTGCTGTAATTATTGTTTCTTCTGTAAGAAAGAAAAGAGCATTGTCAGGAATTAAAGGGAAGGAAGATCCAATAGATGGGGATGATAAAAATATAAACACCAAGCAAATATTTTCAGGCATAAATATCCTGGAGAAAAGTAAAAATGATCTAACCCGTTTATCTCTAAAAAATATTTTGAATGCGCTTTCTGTTTATTTTGTTATACTTTTATTTATAGCACTTGCAAGCCCTCTTTTCCCAAAAGCAAAATATTTTTTAGATTCATTAAGCAGTAAAATAAAATTCTATCCCGAAGAAACAGGCAAAATAATTACTTTCTACTGGTTAACTACACCAGGTATGCTTATTTTTCTTGCAGTTACAATAGTAGCTATAATTGATATTTTTAGAACAAAAGAACAACCTGTTTTTTTTAATATTCTTTTTAAGACATTCAAAACTCTTAAGCCATCCTTGCTGACAATAATTTTACTTGTATCCTCTGCAATGGTAATGAGATATAGCGGTATGATAGAGCTTCTTGCAAAAGGGACTTCAACTATTGCAGGAAGTTTTTATCCCTTTTTCTCCCCTTTTATTGGCGCGCTCGGAACATTTTTAACAGGAAGCGACACTTCTTCCTGTATTCTTTTTGGAGAGTTTCAAAAGAGGGTTGCACTTGATCTTGGTATGAATGAGTATTGGCTTACAGCAGCAAATATGTCTGGTGCAACAGCAGGTAAAATGATAGCTCCCCAAAGCATAGCAATTGCAGCAGCAGCTGCAGGAATCACGGGTCAAGAGTCTGATCTATTCCGTAAAACAGCATTTTATTGTCTCTTTTATGTTATTTTTCTTGGAATTATTATATTTTTCTTTTCAGGTGTTTCACCTTTGATACTATCGAGATTTTAGGAAAATAAATTTTAACTGTCTCAATTTTTGCTAACTTCAAAACAGCAGATAATAACACTAGACAAAATCTTATAAGGCAATCTTAAAAAGTTCTAAACATCCCTTAATGATATTACTAACCCTTTCAGAAGGACCTATGGTTAAAACAGGTCCAAGAAAGAACATTAAGGAACATATAACTATTATTATATACCAGTTTTTATTTATAGCGGGAACCATATTAGCTGTTACAGTTAATACTGTCTTGTTTCCGGTATAAATCAAATAGAGAATCAACATAAACTGAATTTGGATAATCATTACCATCCATCTGCCGAAATCATAAAACATGAAAAAAACCGGTACATGATAGAGGAAAAGTAAAACAGGAAGAATAAAAAACAATTTCATGTATTGTTGTTTTTCATGTAAGAAACATTTTATCCAAAAGTATGCGAACATTAAGATTAAAGGAAAGTTGATAAGTATACTTATGCTTCCGGAAAATTGCAAAAATCCCTCGGCCCTCTTGTCTTGCCATCTTAATAAATGGTCCTGTAAGTCTGCGAAGAAGGTCATATGTATAAAATCCTCTGTATACACAAGATTTGTTTTTGTTTTTAAGTATTCTGCAAAGGCAGAAGCATTTGAAAATACAAAGGTTTGTTTGTGAAACAATAGATATAAAATAAAACTTGTGATAACAACCAGAAAGGTAGCAATAAATAATGCAATATATTGTTTCTTTTCAGGTAACTTGTAAAACAGTAATATAAAAATAAAAGGAATGTAAAAAAATACCAGAATAAGATGTATTGATATAGTAAATAAAGCAAAAAAAGGGATAAGCCATTTTAAATAAGGCTTATTAATAACAGCGATCAAGAGCAACATAAAGATAAGTGCATATATTTCAGATCTCCCAAAATTCTGAGGAGTGAAATATGTCGAGAGGGACGTGAAGCATGTCAGACACAGTAAGGATAAAAATAATATGAAACTTTTTATGTTATTGTCTTTGCTTTTATTAATAACAGAACTTAAATAAACAGAAACCAAAAAAATTAAAAATATAGAAGAACAGAAAATAAGGTGCCACACAAAGTATTTTGAAATAAATGAACCATTTGAAAGAAAATCTGCTATAGTCCCTATAAAACTCCTTGATGAAACGCCATAACGAAATGACAAAAGAAAAGTGGTTGAAACTATTGGATTCAAGTCACCAATTTTAGGTGCCAGCGCAAGTAGCTGAATAAAAAGAAAGAAAAATATCCCTGTCTCATATTTGTTTAAACTGTTTTTATATAGGATAATTAAATACATTGTAAAAGCTGTAAGTATATATAGAGCAGGTATTTTTACTGAAATTGTATGGAAAAAAACAAGAGAAAAAAAACTACATAAAATTATAAAATATGAAATAGCCATTAGCTTAAAACGAGTTTTGGCTGAATGAAGAATTTTATCCTGACTGACATAGTTTATCATTTCTAACATTATATCTTTCTCCTGAATACAAACAATTTTGCCATGATAAAATTGACTATCATTCCAGCTGCAATACCAACTGCCTGGGCAATTACTTTGTATGGAAGAGAAAAATAAAGCAACAAGGTTTTCATTACAAAAATATTTACTCCAAGACCTAAAAGCGAGATTGCAATAAACTCAAACCACTTTCGTATTGATAGTGTTTTTTCTCCTACATTGCTTTTGAATGACCATTTATGATTAATAATATAGTTTTGTGTAACGGCAACTAAAAAACAGACAACACTGATTTGAATCTCTGGCAGTCCGCCAATATCTGCGCAAAGAAAAAAGATGGTCAGATTAGTTATTGTTCCAAGGCCGCCTGTTATTGCGAATTTGATAAATTGATCAATGCCGCTATCAGATGCGACACAGTTTCTTATTCTCCAAACATTAATAAGTGCTTCCAGAAAAATACTTTTTGACATTTTTGAGGTGCCTTTTTCCCTGTCAGCGAATATAATTGGAATTTCTTTAATAGAACAACCTGCATTCCAGGCTCTGTATTTCATTTCGATTTGGAAGGAATAACCCTTTGAAATAATATTTCTAAGCCCAATTTTTTCAAGAGATGTTTTTTTCCACATATTAAAACCACCGGTTAAGTCTTTAATGGGACAGCCTAAAACCAGATGGGAATAAAATGAACCACCCTTTGATACTATGTTTCGCAACATTGACCACCCTTCAACACCTCCACCTTTTATATTTCGGGAACCAACAACAACATCGTGAGAACTGAGTTCGAAAAGCATTTTTGGAATGTATTTTGGGTTATGGGAAAAATCAGCATCCATTTCAAGAAAAGCGTCATAGGGTCGAGATAAGCCCCATTCAAATGCAGCAAGATAAGCAGCTGCCAGACCCTGCTTTTTTGGACGGTTTAAAATATGGAGCCTGCCTGGATAAGAGGGAATCAATCCTTCTGCTATTTTCGTTGTTCCATCAGGAGAATTATCATCAACTACAAGAATTTCGGTTTCCAGAGGGACAACATCAAAGAGAGCTTTTAAAAGGGATTCTATGTTTTCTGCTTCATTATAGGTTGGGATGGTAATCAAAAGGGATAGCACTTTATCAGCTCCATAAGGATAAGATCTAACAACATTAACCCAATAGTCTAATATTACTAGCTATTTAGGATTATTGTTATTAGATTGTCAATAGTCTAATACTTTAGTACTATGATTTTTAAAGGAAAGTAATAAAAGAGAATACTTGTCTTTTGCAAATTGTGGATGTATATTTCTGTATGATGGGGAATAGCCGCGAAGAAATCTGCAACCATAGCGCCATTGTTAATGCTTTAAATAAAGCTATTGAAATTTTTACTTTGCATAGTGAGGAAGCATTCGAAGAGGTAGTTAGCAATGGCTTGCAACCAGTCGCGGACGCAGCTAGTCTTAATCGTATTGCTGTTTATCGTCTTTTTGAAAAAGAAAGCGGTCGGATGGGACAGATTTATGTCTGGGCCTATGGCAAAACAGTTGAACTGGACGAAGAGCTGGTTGAATTGCCAAATGTCCCGCCTGTGATCAGGTGGTTAGATGTTTTAACCAAGGGCGAATGTATCAATGGCAATGCAAATGATATGCCCGCAGATCAGGCTGCTTTTTGTGCATTATTCGGTGTTAAATCAATACTCTTCGTACCTATTTTCACACATGGAGAATTCTGGGGCATTGTCACTTTGGAAGACCATACCAAGTACAGGTATTTTCAAGAGGACTGCCTGGATGTGCTGTGTTCAGCTGCTCGACTTTGCGCCAGTGCGTTTATCAGGAATGAGAGGGATCGTGAGATAGTTGAGGCTAATGAATTCAACCGTGCGACACTTGAAATCATACCTGTTGGATTCACTGTTATTGACCATAATTTACGTTTTATTGATTGCAATGATGCTATTTTAAATATACTTAAAACCACAAAAGATTATTATCTCAACCATTTTGAGGAGTTTTCACCTGAATACCAAAGCGATGGAGTAAAATCCAGCGAAAAAATGATAGAGGTTCATAAACGCTCGCTAAAGGGTGAAAAATTTGTGTTCGAATGGGTACATTGCTCAAGCATAGGAGAGCTTATCCCTTTTGAAATTTCACTGCTGCGTACGAAGTACAAAGGGGAGTACATAGTACTGGCTTATCAGTATGACTTGCACAATATCAAAAAAATGGAGAAAGCTGTAGCTGAGGCAGAAGATCTAATGCGTGCTGTTACAGAAGCAAGCCCTATTCCGTATGTAATGTTTGATGAGAATTTAAGTGCAGTTGATTGTAATGATGTTACACTGAATCTTTTTGGTTGTCCGGATAAAAAATATTTTTTAGATAAATATTGGGAAGTTTTTCTGCCTGAATCGCAACCTGATGGAGCTACTTCTCTTGAGAAGGCTAAGGCAAAGAGGAGCGAAGCGTTTGTCAGTGGACAGACCAGGTTTGAATGGGTACACCGCTCGCTTGCCGGAGAACTGATTCCAATGGAAAATACACTAACGCAGGTAATATATCGGGGGAAAAAGTTAATTATTTCGTTTAAATACGATATGCGCCCCATGAAAAAAATGATGGAAAGTATTCGCGAGCACAGCGAGCTTCTTAAAAAGCAGCTTGAACAGCAGAAAATGATATCTGAGATTTCAAGAGGCTTTATTTCTTCAGGCGATTCGGAAGCATATATAAAAGAAACCATTGCTAAATTCGGGCGATATCATAATGTGTCAAAGGTATTTATTTTTAGCATTGATTCTGCACACAGCCGCGTTGAGCAAGCATATCACTGGTCTGCCGATGGTTCGGCGCCGAGACATAATGAATTTGATTTATTTACTTTTATTAAGTCACGTTTCCCTGATAGATTTCCTGACAGCATTACATTGCCGCTTCTCTTCTGTGATGATGTTGCTGCATATCCTGAAGAGGCTTATTATGCGCTATTGGCTGTTGATGTCCGGGCATTTATTATTGCACCTCTTTATGTTGAAGGTCAATTGTGGGGATTTTTAACAGAGGAGCAAAATTCTGTGCCCCGTTGCTGGACTGATAATGAAAAAACATTTACAGCGATTACTGCAGGCAGTATTGCAGGTATTATCATGCGCAACATTTATAATAAAAAGCTCAAAGATGCACTTCAAAAAGCTACTGTAGCAAGCAGAGCCAAGGGAGAGTTCCTCTCCAACATGAGCCATGAAATTCGCACACCGCTTAATGCAATAGTAGGAATGACAACAATAGGCAAGAATGCTCAATATCATGAACGTAAAGATTATGCGCTTAGCAGAATAGAGGATGCCTCAATACATTTGCTTGGAGTTATTAATGATATTCTGGATATGTCTAAAATCGAAGCAGATAAGTTTGAACTCACATCAGCGGAATTTAATTTCGAGAAAATGCTTCAAAGAGTCGTGAATGTTGTTCACTTTCGGATGGAGGAAAAGCATCAGAAATTCAGGGTATACTTTGACAGAAAAATTCCGGAGATGCTGGTTGGAGACGAACAACGTCTGGCTCAGGTGCTTACCAACCTCATGGGGAATGCAGTAAAGTTCACACCCGAGAATGGATCAATCCATATCAGTACATACTTTTTTGGAGAAGAGGATGGTTTGTGCTCAATAAAGGTTGCAGTGACTGATACAGGTATCGGCATTAGCCCAGAGCAGCAAAAGCGGCTCTTTCAGCCTTTTCATCAGGCAGAGAGCAATACATCGCGCAAATTTGGAGGCACTGGTCTGGGGCTCTCGATTTCCAAAAGAATAGTAGAGATGATGAATGGCAAGATATGGGTCGAGTCTGAACTTGGAAAAGGTTCCAGTTTTATTTTTTCGATTAAGTTAATGAGAGGCAGGGCAAAAGAGCCTGGTCTCCATACCAGTTTAAGCGATACCAAAATTCTCGTTGTAGATGATGACAAAGATACTCTGGCATTTTTTAGAGTAATCATGAAGGAGCAAGGTATTTTTTGCGACACAGCCGGAAGCGGCGAAGAGGCTCTTGGTATTGTCGAGCGCAAAGGGACTTATGATATATATTTTATTGATTGGAAATTGCCGGGAATTGATGGTATAAAACTGGCGAGTATATTAAAGGACAAAGAAATTTCTCGTAGTAATTACTTTATGATTTCAGCTGCTCCATGGAGCTTAATAGAAGATGATGCTAAAAGAATAGGTATTCGCAAATTTTTATCAAAGCCCCTGTTTCCCTCCTCGATAAAAGATGCAATTAGCAGTTGTCTTTATGAAGATGATCAAAAACAGAAGGAGTCAGTGCAGGAGGTTGTGCCTGTTTTTGCAGACTACTGTATGCTGCTGGCTGAAGATATAGAGATCAACCGGGAGATCATTCTTACCTTGCTTGAACCAACACAGTTAAAGATAGATTGCGCAGAAAATGGCGCAACTGCTGTCCAGATGTTTCAGGAAGCGCCAAAAAAATATGACATAATTTTTATGGATCTGCAGATGCCTGAAATGGATGGCTTAACTGCCACACGAAATATCAGGAATATGAGTATCCCAAATGCCAAAACCATTCCCATTGTTGCCATGACAGCTAATGTGTTTCAGGAAGATATTGATGAGTGCTTAAAAGCTGGTATGAATGGCCATATTGGAAAACCACTGGATTACGATAAAATACTGGAGCAACTGTGCCACTACCTGCTTGATTAAAGCCATTCATTGACATCGCCTGTTCGATTATAAAAAGCATTAAGAATTAGCTATTTTTGCTTGCTTTCAGCGAATAATCTATTTAATATAATCAATGTTATTTAATATTTTTATTTAAGGAGAGGAAATGAAGAAAACTTTTTTAGTAGCGCTATTAGTGATTTTTGCAGTTGCTGGAGTATTTGCACAATCTGCAAAAGGGATGACTCACAATGGAGCAACAGGACTTATTGCTATTCCCAATGCAAAGCTGGGTTGGGATAAATCTGCAGATATTGGAATAGATGTTGGCTTTCATACAATTTTTGCTGATCCAGATACAACACATATACCGAAAGCATCAGTTAGTCTCTTTAGGCTTCTTGAATTTGCTTTTGCTTACGACACCCAGGGCGATTCTGATGAGGCAGATATGCTTTTTAATGGAAAGATTAAACTTCCGGTTGATAATTCAACACATCTTGCTCTTGGCGTAAATATACAAGGTCTTAAAACTAAATATTGGGGTGATAGCAGGGAATATGCAACACAGATATATATGGCAGCAACATATCCCGGAACATTTTTTAAAATGCCTGCAGAAACAACTATGGTAGTTGGCAAGACATTTGGAGATGATGCCGGAGCTCCTAAAGATGCAATAGATTTTGGAATGGGTTTTGATCTTTTACTTTTCCCTGATAAGTTTAAGAATTATATTCACTGGATAAGTGATTTTTCAAACTTTTCATACAGCCTCCATGCTCGTGGTGCAAATGCATTGTATAGAGGGACATTTAATACAGGTTTGAGGTTTGATCTTTCTGAAATCAAAGCTCTTTCCAAATTCAAGCTGGTGTTAGATGCGCAGGTAACAGATCTTCTTGATGATAACAGGACTTTTGTTCTTGGCGCAACTTTTGGAATGGGAATAAAATAATTTTTGAGCATGTCGCCCCGTTGAAAAACGGGGCCCACTCAATGTTGGCTTAGCTAGTCCACCATCATACCGCCGAAATGTTGCGAAGCATCCCCGCATTGATATCTGGCGGTACGGTATCTACAAATTCATTTCCCCTTTTTTCATAATCAAAACAGTTTTTCCGTCGTCCATTATGGCAGTAATATCAGGCTCTCTTACAAGCCCATCAAGATGTATAAGTGCAGGAGCATCACCGTCATAATTGCTGCCTATTGCTATATGGCATGTCCTGTAAGCCTTCTCGTCTTCCAGCATATTCCCTGTGATTTTTGCGCTGGGATTAAGCCCTATTCCAAGCTCTCCGATATTGCCTGCATTCTTTTTGTATATCTCCCCTTTGCCATTTGGCAGCTTGCCCTCTTTTTCAAAAATAATGGAATTTTCTTTTGCCTTGGCTATTGTTTCCTTAAGAACTTCTGCCTCGCTTTTCCCTTCTATTGATGTTACATATCCATCTGAAACTGTTACTTTGATAGGAGTATCTATCAATATGTCCCCATTTTTAACAGAAAAGCTTCCGTTGAATACTATTATGCCATTGCTTTTCCCAACCAGCGGAGATATAAAAACTTCACCTGCCGGAAGATTTCCGCCAGATCCTGGAAAAGAAAAATCACCATCATCGCAAAAAGCTTTTCTCCCTTTTATTGGTATTGTAAAATTTGTCCCCTCACTGGTTTTTATAACTATACTATCTGCTTTATTAAGTATCTCTTTGATTGCAATACATTCAGCTCGTAATCTTTTATAATCTATTGCAACTGTTCGTTTAAACATATCTGTTGTTATGCCGGGCGACCAGAACGATCTGCTTTTTTTTATTCCATTTACAAGATAGCGGAAAGTGCTGTCATAATCTTCTCCGCTTACTTTATAAGGAGATGCAATAGCTTCCCTGTCTTTGCCAAGTTTATTTGCGCTTATTGAAATTATTATATCAGGATTACTTTTTATTGCCCCTATGACAGCATCATCAGTAAAATCAAACTGATTTTTTATCTCTTGAAAGATAAGGCATGGTTTTCCATTTGCCGCAAGCGCTGCTTTATAAATAGACGAAGCAATTTCAGTGCAATCTGTTAGGGGGTTTGTTATGATAAGTATTTTTTCCCCATCTTTTACTTTAAGAACTTCTTTTACAGTAATTTCTGCGCTTTTCATAAGCTCAGGACATAATATATTTTGCATATTGTATTCTATGCCATTCGCCAGATTTTTTAAAGCGCAATGATTGCTAATTTTATTTAATATTTGTATATTCTATTAATTAACTTTTAAGGAGAGAATAAAATGTCTTCACATCAATTTCAAACAGAAGTTTCTCAGCTTCTTCATCTTATAATCCATTCACTCTACTCACATAAAGAGATATTTCTAAGAGAACTTATATCAAATGCTTCCGATGCTCTTGATAAATTAAAATATCTCTCTTTAACAGATGATAATTATAAAAACCTGGTTTATGAACCAAGAATAGATATTTCTTTTGATGATGGTGCTGCTAAAAAACTCATTGTACGCGATACAGGTATTGGAATGGACGAGGAAGAGCTTGCGCTTAATCTTGGAACAATAGCAAGATCAGGGACAAAGAATTTTATGACCAGCCTTACAGGAGATGCAAAAAAAGATTCAAACCTTATAGGGCAGTTTGGCGTGGGTTTTTATTCTGCTTTTATGGTTGCAGATAAAATAGAAGTGATTTCAAAAAAAGCAGGGACCAACAAAGCCAGCAAGTGGTCAAGCGATGGAAAAGGAAACTTTGAAATAAACGAAGCTGAAAAAGCAGATTTTGGAACAGAAGTAATTCTTTACCTTAATGAAAATGGAAATGAATATGCAAACAGATGGCAGATCGAAAATATCATAAAAAAATATTCAGACCATATAGCTTTCCCAATCTATCTTGAATATTTAGAAACAAAGTATGAAGGCAAAGATGACAAAGAAGGGAAGAAAGAGAAAAAAATAGAGAAAATAAATTCAGCATCAGCATTATGGAAAAGAGCAAAATCAGAACTTACAGATAATGATTATAATGAATTTTATAAAACGATTTCTCACGATGGAGATGATCCTCTATTATATATGCATACAAAAGCAGAAGGGACAATAAACTACACAACAATGTTTTTTATTCCCAAAACAGCTCCATTTGATATGTATCAGGCAGATTACAGACCAGGCGTGAAACTCTATGTATCCCGTGTTTTTATAACAGATGATAACAAAGAGCTCATGCCAACGTATCTGCGGTTTTTGCGTGGTATAATTGATTCCGAAGATCTTCCGCTTAATGTAAGCCGAGAGATCCTTCAGCAGAACAAAGTTATGGTAAACATAAAAAGCGCTTCTGTAAAAAAAGTACTTTCTGAATTTAAAAAACTCTCTGAAAGCAATCCTGAAAAATATACTGAATTTATAAAGCAGTATAACAGACC
>Ga0123353_10000925_pt1 | contig 35824 bp, 29 predicted proteins | sample TergutLab28metaG_3_FD_92763 | JGI IMG/M metagenome (GOLD analysis project Ga0123353, IMG submission 92763) | Labiotermes labralis P3 segment gut microbial communities from Petit-Saut dam, French Guiana - Lab288 P3 | ecosystem: Host-associated > Arthropoda: Insects > Digestive system > Gut ... | reverse complement strand
TCATATAGGGAAAATCATCATATTTTTTTCGCCTTAAAACAAGTCGCTTTGTTTCGATTATAGGTGCTTCATTTCTCGTTTTCGCCATAAATTATTAAATCCTTTCACGCATAATATAAATTTGCTCGTGCTACCGTTCCACGGGCGTATCTCCGTTAACGATGATACCGTGCCTCAGAATAATAGCGTAAGTCCTGTCGAATGTCCACCAGAAGTTTCCGCAGCAGAAACCCTCAAAAACAGTGGTAATATGACAGCAGACCGCTTTACAGCCGTTTAATTACATCAAATCGTACCTTACTACGTTTCCTCATCGTACGGCTGTTTTTTTCAACACGCTCTCTGAATATCCCCAAGAACCAGAGTTTTAGGGGTAAAATGAAACTTCCCTGTGATTTCAAGCGACTGATTGCATTTACGGGTATTTTCCTATAGAATAAACGATGATGTGAAGGGAGGAGCCTATGAAAGCGATCATCCTAGCCGGCGGCGCGGGCACCCGCCTGTACCCTCTCACCATGGTTACTTCCAAGCAACTCCTCCCCATCTACGATAAGCCCATGATTTATTACCCCCTTTCCACCCTTATGCTGGCGGGCATCCGGGATATCCTCATCATCTCTACCCCCGAGGATACCCCGCGCTTTGCACATCTGCTGGGCGACGGACGCCCGCTGGGCATCTCCCTTTCGTATGTGGCGCAGCCCTCGCCCGACGGCCTTGCCCAGGCTTTTATCCTGGGGGAGCGGTTCATTGGGGAGGATGCCTGCGCTATGGTGCTGGGCGACAACATCTTTTACGGCAACGGTTTCTCCAAGCTGCTGCGTGAGGCTGCGGACAATGCCCAGCGCCACGCCCGCGCCACGGTGTTCGGCTATTATGTGAGCGACCCCGAACGTTTTGGCGTGGTTGCCTTTGATGAGGAGGGCAAGGTGCGCAGCATAGAGGAAAAGCCCAAATATCCCCAAAGCAACTATGCGGTGACCGGCCTGTATTTTTATCCCCGGGGGGTCAGCGCCCGAGCCGCTGGGGTGCAGCCTTCAGCACGGGGCGAACTGGAGATCACCGACCTGAACCAAATGTACCTGCACGACGGTTTGCTGGACGTGCGGCTATTGGGGCGGGGATATACCTGGCTGGATACAGGTACGGTGGACAGCCTGGTGGATGCGGCGGATTTTGTGCGCATGCTGGAAAAGCGCCAGGGGATCAAAATTGCCGCGCCGGAGGAGATCGCCTACAAGAACGGCTGGATCGATCAGGCCCAGCTCCTTGAATCCGCCGGGCGCTACGGCAAGAGCCCCTACGGCGCCCATTTGAGGGCGGTGGCGGAAGGCAAAGTACGTTACTAAAGCGGGAGGGAAAGCGGATGACCATCTTTGTGACAGGCGGCGCGGGTTTTATCGGCTCCAACTTTATTTATCACGCGCTGCGAACATACCCGGGGGATCGTATCGTCTGCATCGACAAGCTTACCTACGCGGGCAACCTGTCCACCTTAAAGGCGGCGATGGAGAATCCCGGATTCCGGTTTTGCAAAGCCGATATTTGCGACCGCCCGGGCATCGACCGGCTCTTTGAGGAGGAGCGCCCCGATGTGGTGATCAACTTTGCGGCGGAGAGCCATGTGGATCGCTGCATAGACGACCCCGAAATCTTTTTGCGCACCAACATCCTGGGCGCCCAGGTGCTCATGGACGCTTGCCGCACATATGACGTCAAGCGATACCACCAGGTGTCCACCGACGAGGTGTACGGGGATCTGCCCCTGAACCGGCCCGACTTGTTCTTCACCGAGGAGACGCCCATCCATACCAGCAGCCCGTACGCGGCGTCAAAAGCTTCGGCCGACCTGTTGGCCCTTGCATACCATCGTACCTTTGGGTTGCCGGTCACCATTTCACGGTGTTCCAACAACTACGGCCCCTATCAGTTTCCGGAGAAGCTGGTTCCCAAGATGATTACCTACGCGTTATCGGACAAATCTCTTCCCGTGTATGGCAAGGGGGAGAATGTGCGCGACTGGCTGTATGTGGAGGATCATTGCCGCGCCATCAATCTGATTGTGCATAAAGGGCGCGTGGGGCAGGTATACAATGTGGGCGGCCATAACGAGATGCGCAACATCGACACCGTGAAAATGATTTGCAAAGCCCTTGACAAACCCGAGAGCCTGATCGCTTATGTGACCGACCGGAAGGGCCATGACCTGCGTTATGCCATCGATCCCTCAAAAATCCATAAGGAATTGGGATGGTTACCCGAAACCAAGTTTGCCCGGGGCATTCAGCAGACCATTCAATGGTATATAGACAATCCGGGGTGGTGGCAACCCCTGCTGAGCCCGGAGGAGACGGCGGGGGATAGGGCATGAGGGTGTTGGTGACCGGCGCGAGGGGCCAGCTTGGCGCGGATGTCCTTCATGAACTGACAAGGCGGGGGCATGACGCCATGGGCGTGGATATAGAAGAGATGGACATCACCGATGAACGGGCGGTTGCCAAGACCGTTCAAGAAGCGTCGCCCCAGGGGGTGATCCATTGCGCCGCTTGGACCGCCGTAGATCTGGCCGAAGACAATCAAGGCGCGGTTTTTGCGGTGAACGCCAAAGGCGCAGAAAACATCGCTAAAGCATGCAAACCCTTGGGAATCAAAATGCTCTACGTCTCTACCGACTATGTGTTTGACGGGCAAGGGACAAAACCATGGGAGCCGGAAGATGCCTGTCATCCCCTCAATGTATACGGCCAATCAAAGCGCGAGGGCGAGCTTGCCGTTGCCAAATGGCTGGAAAAGTACTTCATCGTGCGCATTGCCTGGGCGTTTGGCGCAAACGGCGCAAATTTCGTGCAAACCATGCTACGCCTCGGCAAGACCCGGGACCGTTTGACCGTAGTGGATGATCAGTTTGGCACGCCCACCTATACCCGTGACCTGGCTAGGCTTTTGGTCGATATGATCCAGAGCCAAGCGTATGGCGTTTATCACGCCACCAATGAGGGCGGGTACGTCAGCTGGCATGGCTTCGCCGCCGAGATATTCCGCCAAGCGGCCCGGTTCGATGCATCCTACGGCCGTGTTGTGATCGCCCCCGTGAGCAGCGGCGCGTACCCAACCAAAGCCAAGCGGCCCCACAACAGCCGTTTGTGCAAACAGAAGCTGATCGATCACGGCTTTTCGCCTCTCCCAACCTGGCAGGACGCCCTCTCCCGTTATTTAAAAGAGATTGAGGTGTGATATGGGCCAGCTGAAGATTACCCAATGCCCCATGGAAGGGCTGTACGTCATCGAACCCACAGTCCATGGCGATTCCCGGGGCTATTTTATGGAGGTCTACAACCAAAAAGAGATGCAGGCCGCGGGCCTTGGCATGCAGTTTGTGCAGGACAACCAATCCATGAGCACAAAGGGCGTGCTGCGCGGGATGCATTTTCAAAAGCAATACCCCCAAGGGAAGTTGGTCAGGGTGATACGGGGCAGGGTGTTCGATGTGGCGGTGGACCTGCGCGCCCACAGCAAAACCTATGGACGGTGGTTCGGCGTGGAGTTGACCGGGGAAAACAAGAAGCAAATGTATATCAGCGAAGGATTCGCCCACGGTTTTTTGGTGCTCAGCGATGTGGCGGAGCTGTGCTATAAGGTGACCGATTACCATCGGCCGGGAGACGAAGGCGGGATAGCCTGGAACGATCCTCAAATAGGCATTGCGTGGCCCGAGGTAGGCAGGCTTCATCTTAACGAAAGGGATCAAAAATGGGAAGGGCTTGGCAAGCCATAACGCAAGAGAGCCGCCGCGTTACGCGGCGGCTCCCCTTGACCCTGCGTTGTCATTTGTGCATCATGGCGAATCAGTAGCGCTCTTCGCACTTTTTGCAGCCGCATTCGCCCTTGCCGTCTTCGCCGTCCCACTCATCCCTGCCCATCTCCTCGTCGCCGCAGCGATTCCGCTTGCAGCAGGCGCGGCGCAGGCGCATGTGGGGCTCTTCGATGGAGGTGATGTGGCAGATGTTTACCAGGAAGATGTCGCCGCAGCCGTCATGGATGCGCACGAACTCTTCGTTGACGCCAACCACCATGCCGCTCACCAGGCGCTCGTCGTCGGTGTAGATGCGCACCGGCTGATCCAGCAGGCACCGCAGCCTTTCAACCAAACTGAACTTCATGTGTTTATCTCCTTTGTTTGCTAATGTGCGAGCGTTTCGCCTGTGGGCTATCCGCTCGATATATCGTATGGCTATCCGTGAGATATGTGAGAAAAAAGCCGCGCCCGTCATTGCGAGCGCGGTTTCGCTTGGCTATTGTAGGGCGCGGCCACAGGACGCGCCGTAATTGCCCAAAACAGCATGTTTTTGGCGCAATACGGCGGCGCGTCGAGTCGCCGCGCCCTACACTTGATGGATCAGTGCTTCTCGGTCTTGGTGGCCTTTTGCACAAGCCCGATCACCAGCAGCAGCACACAAGCCCCGGCAAGGGCGATCAGCAGGCTGTAAAAATTGAAGCCGGTGACCGTGCCGATGCCCAGCAACGAAGCGATCCAGCCGCCCAGCCCCGCGCCGATGACGCCTACCACAATGTTTGCGATGGAGCCCATCTCCGAGTTCCGTTTCATGATGATGCTTGCAACCCAACCGACCAGAGCGCCAAAGATAAGCCACGTAATGATGCCCATGCGCATCTTCCTTTCACCGGTGTTTTTCTGGTTTTCATTATGCGCAAATGTCGGAAATCCAGTATGGGAATTTTTGTCTCACATGATCTCTATCGGTCCTCGGCAACCCAGCCTGTTTTTGTTGTGGGATTTTGCGCGGTGTTGAATCATGCGGGCCTCTTTATTCATCTTTATTCATAACAGAACAATTTTGTTGCGCTGGATAGTGTAATGTGCTATAATTTCAATTGCAGTTAGGATCTTTATGGTCGGGACGGGCGATGGAAATGGGCCCCGTGTTTTGTAAATACTGAACCTGCCCGGCGCAGATAACTACGGTTATCCGCACGGGAAAAAAGAGGAGGAAACAGATACAAAAAACCACGGAAAATCAAACTTCCGTGGTTGACAAAAGGCAAAAAAGAAGCGCGGATAACCGTGGTTATCCGCATAAAGCCGGTTGTTGCAAACAAAGGTATTTGTTATAGATTCATCAAAAAAATTCACCCAAGGTCAGAGTGGAGAGCGATGTAAAATATGAAGACAGCGACGCAAAAGCCGACGCGGAGGCGAGGGCGCTTTACACTGGACGATCTGGAACTGACGATCCTTTCTTTGCCCACCGCCCTTTGGTATATAGCCTTTTGCTATATTCCCATGTTTGGCGTGGTGATGGCCTTCAAGAACTACAAGGTGAAGATGGGCCAGGGCTTTTTGTACAGCCTGTTTGTTAACAGCGAGTGGGTGGGCTTTCGTAATTTTCAGTTTCTGTTCCGGGGCCAGGACGCGTATCTGATGTTCCGCAACACCATTGGGTACAACCTGGTATTCATCATACTGGGCGTGGCCATCCCGGTAACGCTGGCCATCCTGATTTCCCAGATGTACAGCCAGCGAATGGCCAAGACATGCCAAACCGCCATGTTCCTGCCCCACTTTCTATCGTGGGTGGTGGTCAGCTACTTTGTGTTTGCCTTTTTGAGCATGGACAAGGGGTTGATCAACCAGATCATCCGTGCCTTCGGGGGTTCCAGCGTCAACTTCTATCAGGAATCGCAATTGTGGGTCTTTTTGCTCGTCTTCCTGCAGATATGGAAAACCATGGGATACGGAATGGTGGTGTACCTGGCCTCCATCAGCAGCATCGACGGCGCCCTGTACGAGGCCGCGCTCATCGACGGGGCCTCCAAGTGGCAGCAGGTGAAGTACGTCACATTACCCTTGCTGCGCCCCATCATGTCCATCATGTTCATACTGGCCGTGGGTAATATCTTCCGCACCGACTTCGGCTTATTTTACCAAGCCACGCGCAACTCGGGCGCCATCGTGGACGTGACGATGACCATCGACGTGTACGTGTTTAAGATCCTGATGGAGCGCTCCAACGTCAACTACTCTTCGGCGGCGGCGCTACTGCAGTCGGTGTTTGGTTTGGTAACGATTTTGACGGCGAACCTGGTCGTCAAAAAGATCGATCCGGAGGCCGGACTGTTTTAAGAGGGGAGGGTACGATCATGACGCAACAAAATATGAAGAAACGCAAATCGAGCCGTGGGGAAGGCATCAGCAAAATGAACCGGGTAAAACCGGCGACCAACGTGGTGATATCCGCGCTTTTTGTCATCCTGGCGGTGATTACCCTCACGCCCGCCATCTTCGTGCTGATCCTGTCGCTGTCTTCCGAGCAGTCCATACAGGCGGTGGGATATAGCTTCTTCCCCAAGGAATGGTCGCTGTATACCTATGAATACCTGTGGCGCGACAAGGCGGTGATCGGCCGCGCGCTGATCAACTCGGTGCTCGTGACCGTGGGCGGCACCGGCATCGGCCTGGTGCTGTGCTCCACGATGGGGTACGCCCTGTCCCGCCCGCATTATTTCCTGAAGAAGTTCTATACGTACTTTATCTTCATCCCCATGCTCTTCAGCGGCGGCCTGGTGGCTTCCTACATGGTGAACACCCAGATTTACGGCTTAAAGAATACCTATTGGGTGCTGGTTTTGCCCATCGCCTGCTCCACGTTTTATATCATCATCATGCGCACTTTCTTCCAAACCACCGTGCCGGACTCGGTGATCGAGTCGGCTAAGATAGACGGCGCGCGGCAGTTCCGCATCTTTGGGCAAATTGTCCTGCCCATATCCTTGCCGGCCATCGCCACCATCGGCCTGTTCTTTACCTTTGGCTTTTGGAACGACTGGTTCATGGCCCGGATGTACCTGGATACCAACCGGCAGGATCTGTACCCGTTGCAATATGTGCTGATCAGCATCGAACGGAACATCGAGTTTATGACCCGCTCGGCCCAATACATCACCGCGGGTGATGTGGAGAAGCTGCCGGGCGAAACCATCCGCATGGCCATCGTGATGGTGGTGGTGCTGCCCATCGCCTGCTCGTACCCGTTTTTTCAAAAGTACTTTATATCCGGCCTCACCATCGGCGCGGTGAAGGGATAACGGCAAAAACGGCGACTGGTTGGCCGCCGATATGCAAACATAGAAAGAGGAGGAATCTATCCCATGAAGAAACTGTTGGCTCTACTGGTAACGGTGCTGATGGTTGGCGCGCTGCTCGCGGCGCCGGCCGGCGCGGAGGACTACGTGAAGCTGACCTGGGTGCAAGGCACCGGCGCGGACGCCCCCGTCGACGTGGCGCTGGTGAACGAAGCGCTCAACGAGATCAGCCGTGAGAAGCTGGGCGTGGAAGTGGAAATCATCTACATGACCGGCGAGCAAGTGCTCAACTCCATCCGTGCGGGCGAAGTGTACGACATGTACTTCACCTGCGACTGGTATAACGACTATGCCACCCAGTCGTTTGCCGGTATCTTTGCCGACATCACCGACCTGGTCAAGACCGTGACCCCGGACCTGTACGCCACCATGCCCGAGGAAGTGTGGGAGCTGGCGAAGGTAAACGGCAGCATCTTCGCCATCCCGGTGAAGAAGGACTACTGCCCGGAAATGTTCCTGCAGTTCGACATTGACTTCTTTGTCGAGAAGCTGGGCATGGAAATACCCGCCGAGATGAACTACTTAGACCTGGAGCCCTACCTGGAGGCCTACAAAGCCGAGTATCCCGATCTGTACCCGCGGATGCTCAGCAAGGCCGGCGGCGGCCTGGACGGCATCTTCAACTTCATCAACCGTGACGTGGCCATCGGCTTCCCCTACGCCGCAGCGGGCACCGACAACGCCACCAAGATCATCAGCCTCTATGAGGATGAGGAGTTCGTGGCCAGGTTGGCCGCCCACCGCGATTGGTACCTGAAGGGCTACATCAACCCCGACGCGGCCACCCTGGAAGAGACCAGCATCGATCCCAAGGTCAACTTCATCAGGTTGGGCCAAGGTTTCTATGGCGCTGACGCCATCTGGAGCGCCGCGCGCCATTTCCCCAACGCGATTTCGAAGGTCTCCGGCCCGTACCTGTCGGTTTCCGGCGTGCGCGGCTCCATGAACGCCTTCAACTCGGCGCTGGAAGCTGATCCCGAGCGCTTGGAGCTGGCCCTGAAATATCAGGAGCTGGTCAACACCGACCTGACCTACCGCGACATCCTCCGCTACGGCATTGAGGGCGTGCACTTCAACTACAATGAGGACGGCACCGTTTCCAAGACCGACGAGGGCGACAACTATACGCCGTGGGCCTTCTCCCAGGGCTCCTACGCGCTGAGCTCGGTACAGGCTTCGGCCTTTGCGTCGGTACCCGCCGACCCCAACATGTGGGACGTTGTGTTTGCCGGATACGAGCATGCCCTCGTGGCGGCCGACTACGGCTTCTCCTTCGACCCGACCGCCGTGGAGATGGAAGTTGCCCAGCTGACCGTTATCCGGGATAAATGGCAGGCGCAACTCTACACCGGCTCGGTGGATCTGGAAGAGGGCCTGGCTGCCGTGATCGCCGAGATGGAAGCTGCCGGCCTGCGCGATGTCATCGCCGAAGCCCAAGCCCAACTCGACGCCCATCTGGCTGCCCGGTAAGTCCTACGTTTCAAAAAGAGGGCCGGCAAATGCCGGTCCTTTTTGTGCGATGTTATGGATTATGCCTCCTTCGGCAACGCCTGCAACAGGCGGGAAAGGGTATCGTAATCAAAGGCCTCCAAGGCCCGGCGCACCGCCGCCAGCCAGGGGCCGTCCTGGGGGGCGTGGGCCCATTCCAGGGTTTGCAGCAGCGCCAGCGCGCCGCCGCAGTCGTAGGCGGCAACCTTCTGTCCCATGGCGGCTACGGTGGATTGCCACAGGGCGGGATAAGAAGAAAGATCGGGCACGGCTACCTCGGCGGGCTCAAAGCAGCGCCGCAGCTGCCGGACAAACCCGCGCAGCTCGGCTAAGAAAGCCGGGGCTTGGATGCGCACCTGGGTGGCCTGGCCGTCGTAGATGGCCAATTCCAGCTCGGCGGCAAGGCGGCTCAGCGTCTCCGCGCCGATGCACCGCAGGCTCCCGCACAACGTATGGGCTTCCAGCCGCATGCTTGCGGCGTTGCGGCGGCTTTGCGCTTCTTCCAGCGCGTCGGCCCGCTGGGCGTAGGCCGAGCGGCAGGCGCGCAGCAGGGCTACGTACTGTTCCTCGTCGTAAGCCGCGCTTTGCAGGCCCACAGCCAGGTTGAGTTGGGGTAAGGCATCGGCCAGGTACTGCAAGACGGGCGAACAGTCTTCATCCCCATCGTCTATGCAAGCCATGCGCAGCAGGGGGGAAGCCTCCATATTTGTCTCTCCCTTCTGGCAATACGAAACAAATGTAGGGCGCGGCGGCGCGTCCGGTGGCCGCGCCCTACAACCGGCAAACACACCGTTTCTGTAGGGGCGGATTCCATATCCGCCCGAAACATGGTATCCAAGGCGGGCGAAAATGGATTTCGTCCCCTACATGGACACCCGCTGTCGCCGCCTTCGCAGTGGCATAAGATTTGTACACGCAGCATATACCTGCCGGGGCTCCTGCGCGTGGCGAAACAAGGCATGGGAAAACGATTCTTTTCGCCCTGTTCGACAGCGGCGCGTGATAGAGGTGCTGTTTTTGCCAGTGATGATTCTTTTCGCACGACGCAACCGGCGATTCGTGGGTTTTTGATGCGGTTTACGCGCAAAAAAACCGGATCGCATTTGATCCGGCTTTGGCCTTTTCTCTTACCCCGGCTGGTTCACCGGCCCCTCATCCTGCTGGAAGCCGGGCTGGGGTTCGACGCCGTCCACGTCGATGGGGATGCTGAACAACTTGGTTTGGGTAATGGGCCCGGCATCGCCGTCCACCGGCGTTATGCCGGATTTTCGCTGGAATTCCTTCACCGCGTTTACCGTGGCCGTGCCGTATATACCGTCCACCGGCTCGTCGGCGGGCAGGTACCCCAGCAGCTTCAGCCTCTCCTGCAGCCGGGTGACTTCCGGCCCTTGGTGGTTCCTTTTGAGCACGGAAAACGCGGGCATCGGCGTCACCGGCGGCGCTGTGGGCGGCACGTACAGGTAGTCAAAGTCCTCTCCGTCACCGTCATCGGTTTCCAGGTTGGCAAATGGATCATAGTCGAAAGGGGTAAAGGTGGGCGACTCGGCGGGCACCGGCGGCGGTATGTACTCGTTGGAGCCGCCTCCGCCTCCGAAAAGGCGGGCGACCAACAGCACCAGCACGCCCACCAGCACCAACCCTCCCACCCCAAAGAACAGCTTGCCTCGCGGCGTAATGCCCTCAAGCAATCCGCCTTCGCCGCCGCTGTCGCCGTATTGGGGCTGGAAAGGCGGGTACTGCCCGGTGTACTGCTGGGGCATGCGCGGATCATGCTGTTGGGGCATCATGGGATTTTGGGTCGGCATCATCGGGTTCTGCTGGGGCATCATCCGGGGATCCTGCTGCTGCGGGCGTCTGGGCGGTTGCTGCCGCCCCGCCAGCATCTGCCGACGGTACTTGGTGAGATCCGCCGCGCAGGACGGGCAGTAATTGGAGCCTTCCGGGATGTTTTCGTTGCATACGGGGCAAATCATCAATGCGCCACCTCCCTAGCACTCACAGGTGAACTGTTTGCCCGCCCTCGCCCGCCGTCTTTGGCAGCAATTTCTCCGCGACGCGGTAGCGAGGGCGGCGCTTGACCTGGATATATGTTTTGCCGACATACGTGCCTACGATACCCAGGGCGCAAAGCACGAGGCCGGTCATCAGCAGCAGTACGATGATCACCGTGGTGGTGGCCCGTGGCCCGTGGCCAAACAGCGATAACACCAGCCCGATCAACCCCCAAATGCCTCCCAGGGCAGTGATCGCCGCGCCGGCGCCGCCCACCAGGCGGATGGGCATATCCGAGCAGGAAGTGATGCCGTCGATGGCAAGCAGGAGCATCTTTTTGAGCGGGTACTTGCTCTCGCCCGCAAAGCGTTCGCTGCGGTCGTATTTGACGATGGCGGTTTGATAGCCTAACATGGGCACCAGGCCGCGCAGGAACAGGTTGGTTTCGGTATACTCGCTCAGTGCGTCCAGGGCATCCGAACCCAGCAGACGATAATCCGCGTGGTCGTACACGGTGCTTACGCCCATCAGCCGCATCAGCGTGTAGAACCCCCGGGCGGTGACGCGCTTAAAGAAGGTGTCGGTGGCGCGGCTGTTGCGTACCCCGTACACGATCTGCGCCCCTTGGGCGTAGGCCCGCACCATGTCCGCGATCACTTCCACATCGTCTTGCAGGTCGGCGTCGATGGAGATGGCGGCGTCGCAGCGGCCACGCACCTCCATCAGCCCGGCCATCACGGCGTTCTGGTGGCCGCGGTTGGCCGCGAAGGAGATGCCGGTGAAGGCGGAAGGATCCGAAGCGTGCAGCTCGCCTATGATACGCCAAGTGGCGTCGCGGCTGCCGTCGTTCACAAACAGGATGCTGCTGGATTGGGCGATCTCTCCGGCGGCCCGCAACCGGTCCAACACATTGCCCAGGCGCTTGGCGGCTTCGTGCAGCACTTCCTCTTCGTTATAGCAAGGCACCACCACGACGATGTTGGGCTTGTTGCTCTGTGCCAATCGATTCTCTCTCCTTTGTTGATCATAACCATCCACGATGTAGTATACCACATTTACAGGATTAATTCTATCAATTTGTTATGTTTTTGGGGGAAGTCAGCACTTGCACACAATGCATTTCAACTCGTGATCATCTATACACCGCTACCGTAGAATCCCCCCGCCACTGCCGTGGCCCTCCCCCCTTTAGCCTTAACTTGACCCACAGAATCTTTTCCTCAGCAGCGAACGGGACGCCGAGGGCGGCGTCCCCTACGATGAGAACGGTGCATAGGGCTGTCAGTTGATAGGATCGCCCTATTGCGCGCCTCTGCAAGAATTCACACGATTCTTTCCATTTTTGATGATCACATGGCCGTAACCCTGTAGGGGACGCCGCCCTCGGCGTCCCGCTGCCGAAAAAAAGTATCTGTGGGTCAAGTTAAGCCTTTAGCAAGGGGGGCAAGGGATTTTCTCAAATCTCACGTTCTTTTCCCTACCTCCCTTGCTAAAGGGAGGGGGACCGCCGCAGCGGTGGAGGGATTCCGCCGGAATGCCAAGCATCCCCCCGCCAGCGTGAGGGTTACGGCGCCGTTGCATAGCTGCCCGAAGTACAGCAGGCGGATGATTTCCGGCGTGCGAATTACCAGGGCGTCGGACTCGGCGCGGCGCAGGTTCCAGAAGGTTTTGGCGATTTCCTTGGGCTCCACCAGCACGTCGGGCACAAATTCGGGGAAGGCCTGTATGGGCTCCAGCAGCAGGTTGGTCAGGACCGCCGCCGCAACGGCCAAGGCGGCCAGGGCGATCACCTGCAACAGGATATGCAGCCCCAGGTAGGGCAGCAGTCGGGTGATGTATTGATGGATCAGTTTTTCCCGCATGCGCGCGCTCAACGCACCGATGGAACGGGCGTACTTCACAATCAGCCAGCCCAGGGCGGCGAAACCCACGCCGCAGCCAAAGAAGCGGGCCCAGATGCTGGCCCCCACCCGCTCCCGCCGCAGATCGTAGGTGTTGCCGCCGGGCATCCACTGCCGGGCGGTATCGGCAAAGGTGAGTTTGGCGCCGCCCCGGGGCATGGGCAGGGCGGACAGGCGCAGGGTCTGCAACTGGATGCCCGCGTTGGCTGCGGCGGCCAAGGGGATGGTGGCGCAGGCGTCGGCATCGTCGCCCACCCGCCGCCTGTGGCGCAGCACGCCGATCACCCGATAAGGTTCGCCGTGGAGCTCTACCTCCCGGTCGATGGCTTCGATCATGCGAAAAAGATCCAGCGCCAGCTGCTCGTCCAGCAGCATCACCCGTTCCCCCCGCTCGATCTCTTCGGGATGGGGGAAGCGCCCCAGCAGCAACAATCCCGGATATACCACAAAATGATCGCGGCCAATGGCTCTCAGCCCGGCCAGGGCCCCGGTATGTTCGGCGCTCAGCGCCACCTGTGGCAACCAACCCGAGAGGGTATGGGCCACCGCCACCTGCTCCAGCGCGGGCCCAACCTCCTCCAGCAGATCGATGCGCTGGCGCAGAAGGCTAGCCTGCTCAACGTCGGCGCCCAAAGCCATGGTCATCTCCCCGTCGGCCTGCGCCACGTATTGCAGCAACCCCGGCGTCCGCTCGATTTCCCACAGCGAATAAGCCATGAGCAATAGGCCCACGATGAGGATGAATAGGGCGATTTTACCCCTGATTTTTGGTTTTTTACCCACCGATGCACCCCCTCGGCATAATGAACAGCGTGAATCAAGAGATGAAGTGACCAAGGTGGGTATGCATGTAGGGGACGATGGCAATCGTCCCGGCAATCGTCCCGCCAATAACGGGCGGATTGCCATCCGCCCCTACAAGAGCGGCGGGGTTTCCGGTGTAGGGCGCGGCCACCGGACGCGCCGTGATCCACCCAAAACAGCACATCTTTGAAGCAATCCAGCGGCGCGTCGAGTCGCCGCGCCCTACATTCGAATTGCATCGTTCACTAATCCACATACTCCTCAATTCTCCCGCCTTCTTTTAACGCTTTGCTCTCTTGAAACACCGGGCGAGAGCCGTAGCGCAGGTCCTCTTGGATGGATACCTCCTTGTCGCCCCGCTCCAGCACGGTGACCGGCAGCTTGCGCGCCACCATGTAACTGCCCCAGATGTCGTACTTATGATCGGATACGTAAATGAAATCGCCTTTGCCGTCGCCTTCGCTGCGCACCGCGGCGGGGGGCAGCACGGAAGTGGCTTCCTTGGCGCGGTAGGTGAGCTTTACCGTTACCCCGTTTTGCAGCAGCGTGCGGGCGCCGCCCAGCTGGGCGATCATGTCCGCCGTGAGGGGTATATGCAAATACTTCCGATCCACACCCTCCCTGATCACGGCCGATACCTCGGCGCGGAGATCGCCGTACTCGGCCTTTATATCGGCCCGCATGCCCTCGGCAAACTCTCGCTTGATGCCGGAGACCTCGCAGCGCAGCACAGGTTCCTGCCCCAGGGCGGTGAGCTCGTAGGCCGGCCCGCTGCCGTCGTACACCAACCCTTCGTCGATGCCCAGGGCCACGACGTAACCCTCGTGTTCGGCGCGGATGGTGGTCATGCCTTCGCCCACCGATACCAGCTCCACCAGCTTGTTTTGCGCCCTGTCCAGCTCGCGCTGCAGTTCGGCCCGGCGGAGCAGGAATTCGTATACCTCGGTCTTGGTTTTGCTGTTGGCAAAGGTGTCTAAAAAGGCGGTGCTGGCCAGGTCGGCGGCGGTCTGGGTATCCAGGACGTCCTCCATCAGGGCGATGAGGTTTTCATCGCCGCTTTTTTGGATCATGCCGGCCCACACCTTGGTGTCCTCACCCAGGAAGATGCCCACCTTGGCAGCTTCGCCCAGCAACTTAGCCTGGGCGTCGGCCAGGGCCCGGCCGGTGTCGTCCATGGCGCGTTTGGCTTCGTTTTTGTCGCTGTCGATGGTGTCCACCAGCTTGATGTTGTCGGTTTCGTTTTTCATATAGGCCTGCTGGGCGGCCACCAGGGCGTCACTGGCGGCCTCCACCTCCTCGGAAAAGGAGTCAGAGAGTTTGGTGGTGCAGATGATTTCGCCTTCGGCTACCCGATCGCCCACGCGCACGTACATCTGATCGATCATGATGGGCGTTTTGCGCGCGCCGTCCAGGGTGATCTTGTCGGTTTTGTCGAAGTAGATGGCGGCGTCCCGGCTAATTTGCTCCTCAAACCGCTTGTAGCCCACGTCGGCGAACTTCACCTTTGGGGTGGTGATGGACAGGATGGTGTTGGCGAAAAACATGCTGCACGCCACCACCACCGCCATGATCACGCCCACCCGGATCGCTATCTTTTTCATCCCACAACCACTCCTTATTTCAGTTCCGATAATTGCACGCCCAACAGAATATCCTCTTGGAAATAAAAGTACATCACCAGCATGGGCACGATGTACAGGGCTGCCCCGGCAAAGGCAATGTCCTTCTTACTTTCGGACAGCACGTTAAACATTACGGACAGCGGGCGCTCCATCTCGTTTTGCAGGTACACCAGGGGTTGCTCCACCATGTTCCAGCTGTCCGCAAAGGAAAGGGCCAGCGCCGCGCCCAACACCGGGCGGCACACCGGCATCATCACATGAAAGTAAGACCGGATGGGCCCCGCACCGTCCATCATGCCAGCCTCGAACATCTCCGTGGGGATGCCCACCATAAACTGACGCAGCAAGAATATATAAAAGGGCGTAAACCACATGGGCAGGAGCACCGCCCAGGAGGTGTTCATCAGGTTGAGGGTGCGCAGGGTGATCACCGTGGGGGCCTGGATCACCTGAAAGGGCATGAGCATCAGCGCCATCACCACAAAAAACAACGCCTCCCGCCCCCGGAACTTAAAGCGGCTCAGGGCGTAGGCCGTGCTGGGCACAAACACCATCTGCCCCAGCAAAATGCCCACCCCGTAAAATACCGAATTCAAAAACAGCTTGAGGTACATGGGTTCCTCGATAAAGATGGTGTAGTACTGGCGCAGCGAAAACACCTTGGGCGACACCAGCGCCGGCAGCCAAGCTTCGGCATAATGCCCCTTGAGGGACAGATAGGCGTCCATCTCCGACTTGGGGAAAAACGAGTAAAAAAACGTAAACACAATGGGCAAAAGCAGCAGCGCCACGATGGCCCACATCAAGGAGTGGGTTACAAAGCGGAGTTTTTTTGCCATCTCGTTTCCCCCCTTTCAATCCAGTGAACAATGAACAGTGAACAATAAGCTGCGAAGAAATCCATAAGCTATGCCGGAATCAATTGTTCATTGTTAACTGTTCACTGTTCATTGCTTACTCCGTGCGGTGCCGCATCTCAAACCAATACAGCGCGCCAAACAAGATGAGCACGATGACAGCAAAGGAGTACGCCGCCGTGGTGACGTATTGGTAGTTGATCCGGGCAAAATGGTTGTTCATAAAGTGTTGCAAGGTGTACAGATCCGAGTAGGCCCCGCCGATGAAGTAGATTTCTTTGAAAATTTTGAAAGCGTTGATCCAGGCCAGCACGAATACCAGGAAGGCGGTGGGGGAGATCAGCGGCAGGGTGATGCGCAGCTCCTGATTCACCCGGGACGCCCCCTCCAGCGACGCGTACTCGTAGTACGCCTGGGGTACGGCCTGTAGCGCCGAGGTGAAAATGACTACTGAAAAGCCCAAGTTCTTCCACACATAGAGCAGGATCACCGGCAGCCGCAGCAGCGGCCCGCTGGTCCACACCGGGCGCTCGATCCCCAGGCCCAGCACATCCATCAGCAGCTGGTTGAACACGCCGCTATAGTCAAAGATCAGCAGCCAGATCAGGATCATAGCCGAGGAGGGCATCAGGTAGGGCAGCAGCAGGGCATTGCGGTAAAAGGCGCTGCTTTGGCCCAGGGAGCGCAGCATGCCCGCGATGGCGAAGGCCAGCACAAAGATGATGGGCGCGCACAGCAGCGACAGTTCCATGGTGGTGAGCAAACCCTGCTGAAACATGGGGTTTTGCCACACCCTGAGGTAATTGCTGAAGCCCACGTATTCGTTGAGCCGGGTGCCGTCGGTGACGCTGAAGTAAAAACCGTACACAAAGGGGATGAGGTAGAACACCAGCAGGCCCGCCAGGCCGGGAAGCAGAAAGAGCGCTAGCATGCGCTTGCGTGTAAACAATCTGCTCCCTCCCTCCGGCGAGATGTATCATGGGTATACATTATAGCGCGAAATATGTGTAGAAGCAATGAAGGCGCGCGTCTTGTGTAGGGGCGCACAGTGTGCGCCCGTGGTCGTGGCCAAATGGGTTACGGCGGGCGCACAATGTGCGCCCCTACAAATCACTGCCCCTCTAAAAAGATCATCCTCGACTTCTTATCCAGCTCGCGCAGCATCTCGTCCAGCCGTATCTGCCCTTGGCCGTAGCGCTGCAGGTCGCCAAACAATTCCTCCACCGAACCCGCGTCGTAATTGAGCATCACCGAGTCGATGCTCAGCACAAAATAGGGCGCCAGCGCCCGGTATTCGGTCAGGGCTTCGGCGGAGATCATCCAATAATAACGTTCGGCGTCGGCTAACCAGGCTTGGTTTTGCTCCAGTTCCGCTTCGAGATCCTTCTTGTCCGCCTCATCGGCCTCCTCTAGGCGCGCCAGGGTGGAGGCTATCGCTTCTTCGGCGTGCCGTTTGCTTTCGATCATGTAGGTTTCGGGCACGGGCTCGTTCAGGTCGGGCCGCAGCATGTAGCGGGAGCGGGCTTCGCCGTGCTCGGCCATGTACTCTAGATAGCGCAACGATACCTCGCTATGGGCAGAGTTGGGGTTGAGCGCGTACAGGTTCAGGTGGCACAGAATTATCGGCTCCTCCCCCTCCACAAAGCCGGGAGGCGGCGCCAATTGGGGCTTTGAATCCGGGTTCGACTGGTGAAAATTGTGAAACGGGTAACCGCTCAAAACAAATAAGGAGGGTTCTTCCCAGCTGTAGTTGTCGCGGTTATCCCCGATTTCCGGCAGTTGCTCCCAGCGCTCCAGCGCCGCGCGCAGCTCCGGGGTGTCAAAGCGCAGAGGTTCGCCGGGTTGTTCGTACCGGCCGATGTAGGACATGATCAGCGAGTATAGCACCTGCTCGTTGTTCATCCATGGCTCAAACAGGAGCCATTCCGGATGCTCCTCGGCCATATCTTCCTCATACCAACGCGCGATAATATCCAAGAAGTCCAGCATGGTGGCCGGCATGCCGCCCAGCCCCAGCCGCTCCAGCGCTTCGACCTCTACCTGCCAGATATCCAGGGAGAGACCTTCCGGCAGGCCGTACAGTTTGCCGTCCGCCAGCACGGCGTCCCGCACGGGGGGATACATAGCTTCCACGGCGGCCATCAAGGCGGGCGATTCAGACAGGTTGGCGAGGTATCCCTTATCCCGCAGGCCCTTAAACCCCGCCAGCGAATACACCCGGAACACATCCACACTGTCCTCTTGGGAGAGCAGGGCCGCGATGATATCCTGGCCGGTGAACATCATGCCGTCCATGGTTTGCAAGGCCACGTCGGGATTAGCCCGGGCAAAGGCGGCGGTGGCGTCGTCCATGTAACCCCCGGCCAGGCGAAGCACCGTGGAGGGCCTGTATTGGGGATCTAGGTTGCGGAAAAATAGGCCGCCGTAGGTGTACACCGCGTAATGCCCGGAAGGAAGCAGGGCCCCCGAGTGGCCTTCCGCGGCTTCGCCGGTGATGTAGGCCACCGGCTCACCTAGGGCGCCGTTTTCCACCGTGACGATTGTGCTGCCCTTGGTAATGTACACCGTGCCAGATTCCATGTCGCAGGCTAGGCCGCCCAACGAGCTATAGTAGCTGTCCGCCTCAAACAGGGTGCGTTCCACGGCGCCGGTTACGCTGTCTATCACCACGATGGAGGGTTTCCACTCGGTGTTATCTCTGCGCAACGCCGCCAGTTTGCCTGGCGCATAAGCGGTGATGGACTGGGCGTCGGCGACGGACAGGGTGGTGTACTCGCCAGTTGCGATGTCGTAGCGGCGCAAGGCGAAATCACCCCATGCGTCAAAATGTTTCATTACCAGCATGTAGAGCCACCCGTCGGCCATGATGGGGGATTGTATGGAGCGGGTCTCGCTCCAGTCGCCCATGTCCCGGGTCATGTCGGACCAATCCAGCTGCTGAATCCAATCGAACTTCTTCCCGTCCCACATGCCTAGCATGCCATAGGTGGTATCCAGGGCAAAGAGCGCGTCCTCGCCGCCGATCAATCCGTGGGGCGCATACAAGGGTTCGGCGGCCTCGCCTTCATTCTCGCCCACAGGGAAGACCCAAATCTGATCGCTGGTGAGCAGGATTTGGGGCTCCTCGTCGCCGGCCCGGTAGCGGTACAGGGCGCTGCCCAGCATGTACAGGGTATCGTCCACCGCCACGATGGAGCTCACGTAATCGCTGTGGGAACCTTCCAGGTCCCGGGCGAATAGGTCGGCGTTGCCGGATTCCGCCCCCGCGGGCATCGCGCAGCATACCAGCAGCGCGCATACCATGAGGGCGCACAGGGTTTTGGTTCGGTTCATGGGTGTTCCTCCTGCTCCACATAGTTAATTGCTTACCTGCTCCAAATGCATCATCGCAAAGCGCCTGTCGAGCTCGCGCAACGCCTCGTCCAGGGTGGTCTGCCCCCCCATATAACGATACAGGATGGCATTTAGTTCCTGGTTGGCCTCCGGATTGTCCAAATTCACGATGCTGGAGTGGGTGAGTAGGTTCAGGTGTTGGGCCACGGCCCTGTAATCGGCGATGGCTTGGGCGGTGATGATGAAATCCTCCGCTTCCCGTTGTTCGAACTGTTGCTGCAGGGAGGCCAACTGCTCCTCGGCGGTACGGCGGTCTGCCTCTTCGATATCGGGCAGCCTGGTTTCTAACTCGGCGATCTCGGCGCGGAGGGAGGCGATGTCCGCTTCGTAACTGTCGGAACGCTGGGGTTCGTTGTAGTCTGGGCAGAAGAGCAGGCGGTTTTCGGCGGCCATGTGCGCTACGGCAAAAGCCACGAACCGCTCGGCCAGCTCCTTATTGGAGCTGTTTGGGTTGATCACGTACACCGGCACCAGCGCCATCACGGCCGAGGGAACACCCACCTCAAAGGGTGGCGGCGGGATCACCCGCTTTGCCGGGCGGCCCTCCTCCCGCTCGCCGAAGCGATTGAAGGGGTCGCCCACGGTGGTATCGATCATGGGGCGGGCGTTGGGTGCGATAGGCATGGGGATGGCGCCGCGCATCACAGCCTCTAAATCCACGGACTCGTAGGGCAGCGCTTCGATGGCCTCCAGCACCTGGCGGAACAGCGGCGTATCCAAGGTGAGGGGCGCGCCCGCCGTCTCGTAGGTTAGGCCGTAGGTTTGCAGCGCCAGGCTCACGCACTGTTCCCTGGGCATTGCCATCAAGGAGACGGTATACTCCGGATTGTCGTAGGCAAACTCCTCTTCCCAGCGGTGCAGCAATTGAAAGTATTCCAGCATGGTGGCGGGCATTTCCAGCCCGAACTGCTCCAGCAGGGCGTCGTTTACGCTCCACGCGCCGGTAAGGGCCGTCATGCCGATGGGGAAGGCCAGCGCTTTGCCCTCGCGCATTACCGCGTCTTGCACAGCGGGGTACATAGCGGCGATTGTATCGGCCACGCCGGGAATCCCCGAAAGATCGGCCAAGTAACCCTTTTCCTTCAGCGCTTCTAACGATTGAAAGGTGTAGAGCACGTAGAGATCGGCTTGGTCCTCCGCGGCGGCAAAGTCGGCGATGATGGCGGCGGTATCGGTCATCAGGATGTCGGTACGGGCCACAGGGATATCGGGATGGGCGCGCCCGAAGGCTTGCAGCATGTTCTCGTCGATGCCAAAACCCTTGATGCGCAGTGGTTGGGCGTCGCCGGACTCGCCGGTGAGTTTGCACAGATGCAGCTCCGTGCCCACAAACACCCCGTACCACCCGTTTGATACCCCGGCAAAGGTGGAATTTAATGGGGCGGGCACGTTAAAATAAGGCCCGGCGACTAAATCCCCGCCTGCCGCGCCGGCTAGCACCTGCCCGCCGGAAGCCGCGTACACCGTATCGGATTCCTGATCATAGGCGATGCCCCCGTCCATCAGGCCGGACAACGTGCCCAGTTGGCCGATGCTGCTGCCGGTGCGGGCATCAAGGCAAATAACCGTTCCGCCCCCCGTGCCGGTGTATTGCAGCAGGTCCAGGGAAAGGGCCAGCAGCATGCCGTCCTTGTAGGGCGCCAGCTGGTACAGGTTGCGAACGGGCAGCTCGGTGCGCTCTCCGGTGACGGCATCAAAGCGCACCAGGGGGAAACCGTCGGCGCCCGCGCTGGCAGCGGGGGGCGGGAGCAGGCCATACAGCGCGTCGCCGCTCCACACTGGCCACAGCAAAAAGCGCGGGCTCGCGGGGTTGCCCAAACCATGCCAATCCAGCTGCAGTACGTGGGCAAAGGATTCCCCGTCCCACCGGGCCAGCATACCGGTGGTGTTGTCCAGGCGCAACAGCTCACCGTCCGCGGCCAGCAGAGTGGGCGGCGCCTCAAAGGACTCGGCGCCGCCCAGGGCAACGGCATCGGCTTGGCCTGGCATACAGGCGTACAGTTGATCCAAGTAAAAATAGAACACGCCGTCCAGGGCGGCGCCGCTCAGGGCCATACCTGCCGATTGCGGGGCCACCAGAATGACCTGGGTATTAGCGGTTTCAGCGGATACGGGCAGCGCCCAAAACACGCACAACACGATCACAAACCAACGCTTGATCCGGCTCATAAGAATCCCCCTTGCACTATACTTCCATCTATATAGCATACCCGATCACTATCTTACCCGCAAGAGAACAAAGATTAGACTATTATGTGAAATTTTATGCGGCCCCATGGGAAGGGATTGCGAAAAAAGCAGAAGCGTGGTACATTATGGATAGAAAAACTTGCACGTATACTTGACATCAGGAGTGATAAAACATGCAAAAATACGGCTCGGATTACAGACAGTACATGAAACTTGCTGTAGAAAGCATGAAGAGCTCGATATCTGAGGCTAGAGCCGACAAACGAACGTCTCCGGTTGTTGGCGCGGTTCTGGTCACGCCGAATGGCGATTGTGTGACGGCTTGCCGTGGCGAACTCAGTGAAGGCGATCACGCGGAATTCACCCTTCTGGAAAGAAAACGGCTATCGGCTGATTTGCAAGGGTCGGTTTTGTTTGTGACCCTCGAACCTTGTGCTCCTGGGGCGCGGTCAGGCTCAAAAGTATGTTGTGCGAAAAGGATCGTACAGAGGCGAATTGCGGAGGTGTGGGTTGGGATTGAAGACCCTGATCCGGATGTAAACGGGAAAGGCATTCAGTTCCTGGCAGACAACGGTGTTGTCGTGAACATGTTTGACAGTGATTTTCAACAGGAGATCACGCAGGCAAACAAAGTCTTTATAAGGGAAGCAAAGGATCGGGTGAGCCGAGCGGAAATTCAGCCGGCCCCGAAAAACCTTTCTGCGCTAGAAAAGCCGGTTCCCGATACCACGCCCGACGCTGATTTTAGCTCGGGAGCGGTTGAGGAGTTTATGAAAAAAAACGACGGGGTTGCCTTTTCGTTTAGCATGGAAGGATTTATCCGCACCTTCACCCAACTCAAATATCTTGCGAAAGACAGCAAAACCCTTCGCCCAACCGGACTAGGGCTTCTCCTTTTTGGGAAAAATCCGCAGATTTTCTTTCCTCATGCCGTAATCCGGGCGACATTTCTTGCTCCGAATGGAAAAGAGGATATTGAAACCTTCTCGGGGTGTTTGTCCAAACAAGCCAAAGACAGCCTTGAGTGGGTTCGGGGGAAGATTGATAAGCATATTGATCGATCCGCTGCCGAAAGAAAAGAGGTTTACGGCTATCCAATTGAAGTGATTCGCGAAGCCGTCATCAACGCACTGGTGCATCGTTCATATGACATCGAAGGCGCATCGATACACCTGGAGATTGGTAATGACGCAATTGTAGTGAAAAGCCCTGGCGGGCCTGTCAAGCTAATCGGTATAGAAAGACTTAAGAAGCTTGACGCCCCTTATTTAAGCAAAAATCCACGAATTACCTACATGTTCGAAAAGCTTGGCCTTTCCGAAAACAGAGGCCTCGGATTTAAGACAATCCGAAACCTTCCTGCAGAATACGGTCTTCCGTTGCCTACAATCCTCTTTGATGAGCCTTATTTGACTTTTACATTTCCACGTGCCTACGGAATCGGTGATTCGGACGAGCGAAGCCATGGGCTGAATGATCAGGAGATGAGAGGGCTTGACTATATCCGGCTCAACTCTCCAATTACACGGTTGGCCTATGAAGAGCATTTTGGGTTGTCAACGAGAATGGCACAGCGACACTTGAGACACCTTGTTAGCCTCAGTTTGATCGAAAGGGTTGGAGCCGGGCAAAATACATCCTACAAGATTGTGTTTTAGAGGTGATCGCGACATCCGGGGCGTCGCGATGTCGCGATTTAAATGCAATATAGGGAAATCGAACGCAATCGCGACATTCTGCGCGTCGCGATGTCGCGATTCAATTGCAACATCTGATTGGATTGGAATATTATAACGCTATGATTGAATTATCGCATATTCACAAGAGCTACCGTGTCGCAAGGCGGGAGGCCGGGCTCAAGGCGGCGTCCCGGGCGCTGTTCTCGCGCGCATACCACACCGTGCGCGCTTTGGACGGCCTGAGCTTTTCCGTGGCCGCCGGGGAGATGGTGGGGTATATCGGGCCCAACGGCGCGGGCAAGAGCAGCACCATCAAGGTGATGAGCGGCGTGCTGACGCCCGACAGCGGTAAATGCGTGATATTGGGCCGCACGCCCTGGAAACAGCGCAAGCAGCACGTGGGGGAGATCGGCGTGGTATTTGGCCAGCGCAGCCAGCTTTGGTGGGATGTGCCGGTGGGGGATTCCTTTGCCCTGCTGCGGGATATGTACCGGGTGCCAGACGCCGAGTACCGGCGCGTGCTGGCCACCCTTACCGATCTGCTGGACTTGGGCGCGCTGCTGCGTACCCCCGCCCGCCAGCTGAGCCTGGGCCAGCGCATGCGCTGCGAGATCGCCGCCTCCCTGCTGCACAGCCCGCGCATTCTGTTCCTGGACGAACCCACCATCGGCCTGGACGCGGTGAGCAAGATCGCCGTGCGCTCCTTCATCCACACCCTGAACCGGGAGCAAGGGACCACCGTGCTGCTCACCACCCACGATATGCAGGACATCGAGGCCCTGTCCCAGCGTATATTGCTCATCGGCAACGGGCGCATCCTGCTGGACAGCGACCTGTCCGGCCTAAAACGCCGGTACGGGGCACAAAAAACCCTTACGGTAACCTACGCCGGGCCTATGCCGGAGCTGGCAAAGGGTATGGCGCTGCTGCCCGACAGCCTAACCGGCCGGGCGGTGATCGCGGTGGATACGATGGTACTGGCCCTGCCCGCGGCTATCGCCTGGCTGTGCGAGCGGGCCGAGGTGACCGACCTGGCCGTGGCCGATCCCCCGGTGGAGCAGATGGTGGCGGCGATGTACAGGGAGTACGAGATATGAAAACCTACACGGGCATGCTGCGCATCCGGTTTGCCAGCGGTATGCAGTACCGGGCGGCGGCGCTGGGCGGGCTGGTGACCCAGTTTTTTTGGGGTGGGTTCGAAATTCTGCTGTATGCTACCCTCTACAAAAACGGCGCGCCTCCGTCCATGACCTTTGCCGAGCTTACCAGCTACACCTGGCTGCGGCAGGCGTTCCTGGCGTTTCTGGCAGCCTTCTATTTTGACGCCGACATCTTTACCTCCATCGAGACCGGCGGGCTGGTGTACGAGCTGTGCAGGCCCGCTGACCTGTACGGGCTGTGGTTCGCCCGCACGGCTGCCGGGCGGCTCAGCAGCGCCGTGCTTCGCTGCGGGCCCATACTGATCGTGGCGGCGCTGTTGCCCGCGCCCTACGGCCTGATGCTGCCGCCCAGCCTAGCCACTTTCGCTGCCTTTGTTTTTTCGCTAGGGCTGACTTGGCTGGTGGGGGTAGCCAACTGCATGCTGGTGTATGTGGTCTGTTGCCGGACGTTGTCTCCTCGCGGCGTGCGGCGGATCGCCGTTGCGGTGGTCGGTTTCTTTTCCGGTGAGATGATACCGATCCCCTTCTTTCCGCCCGTGCTGCGCAATGTGTTGGGGTATCTGCCCTTTGGCGCGGGCGCAAATATGCCGCTGCGCATATACAGCGGCAACATCGCCGGGGCACAAGCCCTGGAGGGCGTTGCCTTGCAGGCGTTTTGGCTGATTGCGCTGGTGTGTGCGGGGCATTTTCTGCTGGGCCGCATTTTACGGCGCGTGCAGTTGCAGGGAGGGTAGTTTGAGTTTCTGTTTACAAGTGTCGAATTTTGCATTATTCTGTCTGGGTAGCCTAACGTAGGCTGCCGACGGAGAGGCTTTACCTTGTTTCTATTCCTATTACCAGGGATGAAAGGGGGGCCGGAGCCGAGACCGCCCAGTGGGCGAATAGTCGAGGCGGAAGGCCAATGAGCTACAGAGCGACGCATCGCGGCGCGACAATGGCGAATTGAGGAGGGGCTCGATGCGAAATCTGATTGCTTTGATGAACGCGATGGCGCGTTTAATCGCGGAGATCAGAAAAGCGGTCACGGTAATGCACCACCGTAACCGCACCTAGGAGAGAGCCTATTGTCATTGAAACCTCTCCGTCGAACCTTTTTGATTATACCGCACATTACTGAAGTATGTCAACTTGAGTTTTCGGGTGATTAATATGCTATATCTCCGTTTTCTGTCCATGCACCTGCGGGCGCAGATGCAATACAAAGGTTCCTTTGTGATGCTGCTGATCTCCCAGTTTGTGATGACTCTGGGCGCCGCTGCCGGGGTGTACTTTTTGTACCTGCAGTTTGGCGAGATCGAGGATTTTGCCTTTCCCGAGATCGTATTGTGTTTTTCCGTGATCCTGATGGGCTTTTCCATCGCCGAGTGCTTTTTTTACGGGCTGGATTCCTTCCCTGCCCTGCTGCGCCGCGCCGAGTTCGACCGTGTGCTGTGTCGGCCCAGGGGCGCGCTGTATCAGGTACTGTGCTCCACTGTGGAGTTCTATCGCCTGGCCAGCCTGCTGCAGGGTATCCTTATGTTGGCTTACGCGCTGCCGGCCAGCGGCGTGGACTGGACGCCCCAACGTTTAGCCGTGCTGGCAGGCATGGTGCTGGGCGGGGCTTCAATATTTGCGGCCCTGATGCTTACCTACGCGTCGATTTGCTTCTTTACAACCGAAGGTATGGAGTTCTTTAACATATTCACATACGGCGGCCGGGAGTTTGGCCGCTATCCGTTTAGCATTTACGGCAAGTGGGTGTTGCGATTCTTTACGTTCATCGTGCCCCTGGCTTGTGTGCAGTACTATCCCCTGTGTTACATACTGGGCCGCGCGCCCAGCCCGGCCTGGGCGCTGACGCCCTTGGCTGCCCTGATCTTCTGGCTTCCCGCCGCGCTGCTGTGGCGGTTGGGCATCCGCCGTTACCGGTCCACGGGATCGTGAGTCAGCCATTCGCGCAGGCATTGCTTCATTAAATCCGGCTCAAGGGGCTTGGTGAGGTAGCCGTTAAAGCAACTACTGGCTTCATCACCGGCGTAGGCGTTGGCGGTGAGGGCGACAACAGGTACGCTTTGATAGTGATCGCTGTGCGCCCGTATCCGGGTGGTGGTCTCCATGCCGTCCATGCCGGGCATCATTTGATCCATGAAAATCAGATCATAATCGGTTTGGCGGATGCGTTCCAACGCTTCTTCGCCCGAGTTTGCCAAATCGGGATCGATGGAAAAATTGTTCAGCACAGCTTCGGCCACCATCAGATTGATCTCGATATCGTCTACCACCAGCACTTTCGCGTGGGGGGCGGAGAAGCCGGCTTCCGATTCGTTCGCCGGTGTATTTTCCGGCAGCGGCAGGCGGATGGTAAACGTGGAACCGTTGCCGAACACGCTTTGTACAGATATGTTGCCGCCCATTGCGTCGCAGAGGTGTTTTGTAATCGCTAGGCCAAGGCCCGCGCCGTTTGCCTTTCGGTTCCGCCCCGGATCCAACTGACCAAAGGGCACAAAGAGGTTGCTCAGCGCCTCCTCCCGAATGCCAATGCCCGTGTCGGTCACATGGAACGCCAGGCAGTTCTCTTCCACAGCCGCGCGGAGCGATACATGGCCGGTTTCGGTATACTTTACGGCGTTTACCACCAGGTTCATGATGGCCTGGCGCAGACGGTTTTCGTCCATGTATACCCGCTGGGGCAGGGTGTCAACAAATTCGTATTGGAATGCCAGATTCTTTGCTTCGGCGGCAATGAGGCCTAAGTTCGCGACGTTTTGCAGCATGGGCGCCAGCTCGAAGGCCGTCGGCGCTAGGGTCAACACGCCTGCTTCGATCTTAGAGAAGTCCAATATGTCGTTGATGATGGACAACAATACCCGGGACGATTGCTTGATTGTGGTGATGTACTCGCTTTGGCGCCTGCTTAGCGGATCGTCGGATACGAAGTCTAGCAGGCCGATGATGGCGTTCATGGGCGTGCGGATCTCGTGGGACATGTTTGCTAAGAAGTCTGATTTAGCGCGGTTGGCGCGCTCGGCTACATTCTTGGCTTCGATGAGGTCGGTGGCGTCGTTCATCAGGATCAGGATACCGGAAAAGTCCGACGCCTCGCTTACGAAGCGCAAAATATGGACTTGGTACTCGCGACCGCCAACGGAAATGGCCAACTCCTTTTCGTGCGTGTCTGCAACCGGGGAGGCGACCTCGCCCAGGGTGTCGGTGAGTCGCTGGCATACCTGGTTGGAGAAATGCTTTTCCGCTATGGAGAGGAAGGAGGGTGGAGAATGGCCTTCCTGCCCTTCCAGCGCGTCTTCTCCGATCAGTTTGTAGATGGAGTCGGTGGCCAGCAGCAGGTTGAGCTGGTTGTCCAGCAGCAAAATCACGTCCGGGCAGTACTCCAATAGGAGCCTGTTGTACATTTGCAGGCTCTCTTTTTCCTTGTCCGAGGTGATATCCCTTTCGATCAGGAGCATGGCGGGCCGCTCATCTACCCACAAAAAGGGACTCGATGTCATGCGGTACCAAGCCCGCGCTTTTTTGCAGTAATATTCGGCGGCATTCGCACCGCGCTGTACGCTCTGCATGCGGCGGCGCAATTCGCCGGCCATATCCGGGTACGAGGTGTTTTGCATGTAGGCCCGGGACGCTTCGTTCATGTACAGAATATCGCTCATCTCTGAATTGGTGATGAATACGCGCTCGGTGATGTTGTTGAGGGCCAATTGCATGGTTTCGGAAAGCTGGCGGTAATTCTCTTTTTGTTGGATCAGTTTTTGCTCACGGGCGTCCAGCTCCTCGATCATGCTGTTTACCGAGCTAGACAGTTCCCCAAAGTATTCGAGCCGCTGGCTGTAATCCCCTTGCTTAACTTGCTTTGCCTGCCAGGAGAGGTGCTTGAGCTTAGCCCGCAATTCTTTGAATACCGAAGAGAGATAATTGGTACGGGAAAGAACCGTGGTATCAAGCTGGCCCTCGGATAAATCTTGCGCAAGGGCGCCGATTTCCCGCAGCGATAAAATGATGTGGTTGGCAGCCTCAATGATCGGGTGAAATTCCGGCCCAAACTCCTTGGCTTCTAGCTCCACGCTCTTTTGGTTTAATGCGATTGCTCTTAGGCACGCAAAGATTTTTTCCAGCTCTTTGTTTTGGTTCATACCCTTAACCCCTTATTCCGCCTTGGCGGTAAAACGGCAAACCCTGTCGCCCTTGGACCAGCAATCTACTTCCCGCACCACGTAGTACTTGCCGGTGTATGTTTTGAGTATGCCGGCGATAAAGCCCTCGTCGTAATTGCACACCACCTCGCTGGTGATAGGGAGCCCGGAACAATCCAGGTCTTCCGCCACCGACAGCACCATTTCGCTGGCATCCTGGCTTACCTCTTCTAGCCGCAAGATGCCTACCTTTACATCCTTAAGCTTCTGTTGAAGCTGCGCTACAAACTGATCGAAAGGCAAGGATATATCCAGCATATTGGACGCGAATTCCTCGCCGGCCAGTTCCCCGGCTTTGCGGAAGATGTCGATGGCTTCGTCGCTTCCATACTTTTTGTTAAGAACGTCGCGCATGGTGAATTGAAACAGCCGGTACACCAGCACAGGCATGTCGCCGCCCAGGTTTTTTCGGCCCTCGGCTACATCGCCTAAGGATCCCCATTGGAAGCTGTTGTCATTGGCGTCGGATAAAAACTTAAACATGTATGCATCTCCTTTTCAATAGCTATTGGGGGCCGTTCTCAAAATATCACGTCCGAACATCAAAGTCAAATTAAGTTGTAAGGACGCCGCCTTATATTGTTTGCGATCACTGGAAACACTAAGCCAAATCATGTAGATAAGGCGGTGTTGCCTGTGACGGATTCGTTTCAGATGCCCAACCGGTTGATCCACGATACCTCGCCCTACTTGCTTGAGCACGCCTACAACCCTGTGGACTGGCGGCCCTGGGGGAACGAGGCTTTTGCCCAGGCCCGGGAAATCGACAGGCCGGTGTTCCTGTCCATCGGGTACGCCAGCTGCCATTGGTGCCATGTGATGGCCGAGGAGAGCTTTGAGGATCCCCTCATCGCCGAGCTGATCAACGCCCACTTCGTGCCCATCAAGGTGGATCGGGAGCAGTGGCCGGATGTGGATTCCTTTTATATGCAGGCCTGTGTGGCGCTCCAAGGTCACGGAGGATGGCCCCTCAACGCCTTTTTGATGCCCGACCGCCGCCCCTTTTACGCCGTGAGCTACCTGCCCGCAACCAACCGGCAGGGGCAGATGGGGCTATGCGGGCTGCTCTCCCGGATCACCGGCCTGTGGGAGAGCGACCGGATCAAGCTGGAGGAGTGGGCCGATCACCTCACCGAGTCCCTGGCCTGCAAGCCCCAGCCCGCCCAAGGAACGCCCGCGGACGCCCGCGTGCTAGCCGATCGGTTGGAAGAGGGGCTGCTCCGCGCCCAAGACGAGCGCCACGGCGGCATCGGGGGGGCGCCCAAGTTCCCCAACGCGCCTGCGCTGCGATTTTTGCTCCGCCGGGCCGGGCCGGATGCCTATCGCATGGCGGCGCGGGCCCTTGCGGCCATGGCCCGGGGCGGCATCCGGGATCACATCGGCCACGGCTTTTTCCGTTATGCGGTGGACAGGGCATGGCGCATCCCCCATTACGAAAAGATGCTGCAAGACAACGCACTGTTGGCTCACACATATTTGGAAGCAGCTCGGCATCCCGGTGCGTCCAACTATGCCGATGCCGATTTTGTAGGGGTGGCGCGGGATGCGCTGGCCTACATCACCGGCATGCTGGCCGGGGAGCAGGGCGGATTTTTCTCTTCTCAAGATGCCGACGATCCGGGGGGCGAGGGCGCGTTTTACCGCTGGACGCCCGAGGAGATTCAGAATGTGCTGGGCGCCGCCGACGGGGTGCGCCTATGCGCGCTGCTGGGCATCGGCGTGGATGGAGGCGCCCTGGAAGCCAAGACCAACCGAACGCCCCGCTGCGATCCAAAGTTAGGGTGCTTTGTCGATGATCACGATGAGCATGACGAGGTTCAGGGTTGGCTTCCCTTCCGGGCGGCAAACCTAGCCGAGCCCGATCGGGCTTTTTTGAACGCTTGCAGCCCCCTGCTGGCCCGCGCCCGGGACCAGCGGCCCGCGCCCAGGGTGATCACCCTCTGCCCCATCTTGGGCAACGGGCTGGCTATTGCCGCTCTAGCTACCGCAGCCCGGGAGTTGGGCGAACCCGCGTATATGCGGGCCGCCGAGAACACTGCGCGGTTCGTGATGGAACAGATGGCGCGCGATGGCCGCCTGATGGGCAGTTGGAGCGACGGGCAAGCGACGGCTCCCGCCACGGTGGACGGATACGCGGCCTGGATCGGGGGCCTGCTTGCGCTCCACGCGGCCGCTCCCAATCAAACCGATTGGCTCAACATGGCCGAACGGTGGCAGGCGGCCCAGCGTTCGCTGTTCACCCGCACCGACGGCGGCCTTGCCCTTACCGGAAACGACCTGCGCGGCGGCCTGCCCGCCGATCAATGCGCGGTAGAAGACGGGGCCGCGCCCTCAGGCGCGGCCATGACAGCAGAAAACCTGCTGGCCCTGCACAGGCTCACCGGCGACGCTCAGTACAGGGACGATTATGATCGCCTGCTTGCAGCTTCCCTGCCCGAAACGGAAGGGCAACCATTTGCTGCTGCGGCGTTGTTGATGGCGGCGGCTACATAAAGTCCATGCGGTTGTCGAACCGCCTGATCTTGGTATTCTTGATCCACTCATCCTGGGCTTGCCGATAGGCTTCGTTTTGCCTGTTGGTGAGCAGGGAGTCGGTCATTTCATCGCGCACCGCGTCCAAGCCGATCTCGTGCTCCTGGGAGTCGCCCACGTACTTGATGATGTGGAAGCCAAAGGAGGTCTGCACCGGCTCGGACACGTCGCCCACCTGGCCTAGGGCCATAGCCGCGTCTTGGAAGGCCTGATCGTAGACCTGCAACCCCTCCATCACCGGATACCCCATGGTCTTGAAGGGTTCGGTGAACATGCCGGTATCCTCGCCATAAGTCTCGACGATTTTGTCGAAATTCAGGCCCAGGCCGATCTTACTTTGCAGCTCTTCCACCTGGGGCAAGAGGAAACCAAACGCGTCGGCCTGGACAAGTTCCAGCTCGGCTTGCTTGGCGGCGATCGTCTCGTCGAGTTCGGCGATCTGCCCATGGAGCGCCGCTATGGTTTCGGTACGCGCGGCGGCCTCTTCTTCGGTGAGGGGTTCCGATGTGGGCGCGGGTTCGCCCGCTTCTTCTTCACCTGCTTCTTCCGAAGTCCCAGGCTCCAGATCGCTCAAGGCCGCCTGGGCGGTTTCGAGATTGGATTGCGCGGTTTGCAATTCGGTCTGTAACGTATATATGCGTTCACTAGCTTCGGAATCAATCTTGAGCAATACGTGTTTTACGTAGCGGTACCCGTCGGGCACATAGTAGATGGTCCGGCCGTTCGTCATATCCGACGCGTAGGCGGCGGGGGTCTCGGTATAGGCGGCCTTCTGATCGCCCACCAAACCTTGGTATTCTTCGGCCACCTCTTCGGCGGTTACCGATGCGTCCGCAATGGCGTATTCCCGCACCCGTTCGGAGATTTTTTCGGCTTTTACACCGTCCAGCACAGATTCCCAAGTGATCTCAAGCTCGGCCATCTTGGCGTTGACAGCTTCGGTGAGGGCCTCTTCCTCCAGATCGGAGGCGGCGAAAAACTGCTGCCGCACGATGCTGGCGTTGTAATCCCAATCGCTCTGCACCTGGGGTTCCAGCTCGGCCAGCTCCTCCTCGGTAAACTGATCCAGGCCCAGGGCCTTGCCCTGCTGCTGCACCACACGCTCGGTAACGATATCGTCGATGGCCTGCTCCAGCATAGCTTCGCGCAAATCAGGGTCGTTGGAATCAAGTTCCGATCCGTAGTACCATCGGTAGAAGTTGATGGTTTGATCCATTGCGGTATTCCAGGCGTTATACAGTTCGGCCTTGGTCACCGGCTTGCCGCCGACCTCCAGCACCGTCATCTTGGCGTTGAGCTCCTCATCGATGGCGATTAGGTTGCATCCGGCCAGCATGATCACCGCGAGTGTGACCGCGATGAGTTGAATCCATTTTTTTATGTTTTTTTGCATGATTGTTTCTCTTCCTCTCGCTCCGTCAAATGATACCCGTGTATTATAGCGAAAAAGGCGCGGGGAAGCAAGTGGGATTTCGCTGGGTACCTACACATTAAACCGGAACAGCGTCACATCCCCGTCTTGCATCACGTAGGCCTTACCCTCGGAGCGCACCAGCCCCTTCTCTTTGCAGGCGGCCATGCTGCCCGCGGCGGCCAGTTCGGCAAAGGCCACTACCTCGGCGCGGATAAACCCCCGTTCAAAATCGCTGTGGATCTTGCCGGCGGCCTGGGGCGCCCGTGTGCCCCGTACGATGGTCCAAGCCCGGCACTCCTCGGGCCCGGCGGTCAAAAAGCTGATCAGGCCCAGCAGCTTGTAGCAGGCGGAAACCAGGCGGTTGAGGCCGGATTGGCCGATGCCCAGCTCCCGCAAAAACTCCTCTTTTTCATCGGGCTCCATGCGCGCGATCTCCTCTTCGATCTTTGCGCAGATCACCAGCACCTCGGCCCCTTCGGACTCGGCGATGGCGCGCACCTGTTGGAGCCAGGGCAGCGCCTCCACGTCGGTTCCCAGATCGGCCTCGCCGATATTGGCGGCGTAGAGCACCGGCTTGGTGGTGAGCAAAAACCAGCTGCGCACGATCGCCTCCTGCTCCGGGGAAAGGGGGCAGGTGCGGGCGGGCTGCAAATTGTCCAGGTGGGCGGCCAGCAGGGCGGCGGTGTCCACTTCGTCCTGGTACTTCCGCTCGCCGGTCTTGATCATCTTGGCGGATTTTTCCATCCGGCGGGCTACGGTCTCCCGGTCGGCGGCGACCAGCTCGATCTGCACGGTTTCGATGTCCCGCGGGGGGCCGATGTCACCGTCCACATGCACAACGTTTTCATCTTCAAAGCAACGCACCACGTGCACCAGCGCGTCCACCTCGCGGATGTGAGATAGGAATTTGTTTCCAAGTCCCTCGCCCCAGCTAGAACCCTTTACCAACCCGGCGATGTCCACGAACTCCACCGTAGCCGGGGTGGTCTTTTTCGGGTGGTACATGGCGGTGAGCGCATCCAGCCGCGGGTCGGGCACGGCGGCAACGCCGGTATCGGGCTCCACGGTGCTGAAGGGGTAGTTGGCGGCCTCTGCCTTGGCCTGGGTGATGGCGTTAAACAACGTGCTTTTGCCCACGTTGGGCAAACCTACGACTCCCAATTTCATAGCGACAACCCTCTCTGGTTTTTGTTTTGGAATCCCCCCGCCGCTGCGGCGGCCCTCCCCCCTTTGGCCTTAACTTGACCCACAGAATCTTTTCCTCAGCAGTGAGCGGGACGCCGAGGGCGGCGTCCCCTACGATGGGAACGGTGCATAGGGCTGTCACCTGATAGGATCGCCCTATTGCGCCTCTGCAAGAATTCACACGATTCTTTCCATTTTTGGCGATCACATGGCCGTAACCCTGTAGGGGACACCGCCCTGGGCGTCCCGCTGCCGAAAAAAAGTATCTGTGGGTCAAGTTAAGGCTAAAGGGGGGAGGGGGACCGCGTGAGCGGTGGAGGGATTTTTCACGCGGCATCCATCGATGTTGGTTCGACTATCCGATGAAGAAGAACAGGAACACCCGGTTCAAATGCATGCTCAGGGTAGCTGCGTGGAGCAGCAGCGCGATCCGCGCCAGGGCCAGCGCTCCACGGCACTGGGCCTCTACCGGCAAGCCGAAAAACTGCCCCCGCCTTGCGGTGCGCGTAAACCACCACAGCAGCAGCCCCAAGCCGATGGCGCCAAACCCGGTGAGCATGTCCAAGTAACTGTTATGGGAATAACCGAAGCTTTGAAACAGGGGGAAGTAGGTGGTTTCCGGATCCGGTCCCCGGCCCAGAAATTTCTGCCAGGTGGGTTGAGCCCCAAAATCGCTCAACTTTTCGGTGATCAACCCCCATCGGCCCGATGTGACTTCGTCCAATCCGTACATCCGGGCGTACCCCAACATGGTGTAGAGCCGGTTGCCCAGCACCGGTATGCGCCGGATCCCCTGAGCCAAACCGTCTTGCAGCAGGTGCTCCACGTTGCTTAGGCGCGGAACCACCCGCTCAATGCCGTGTTCCTCATGATAGGCCTTCCATTGGGCGCCGGTGAGCAAATGAGGCTCTATCGGCTCACCGCTGGCCCGCAAGGCACGGTAGGTGTCCTTTGCGATGTAAATGGGGGTGTCGGCCTCGGCGGCGCCTATGGATACCTGCAGCGCGTAGATGTCCCGCACGTGTTGGGGCCGGAGCAGGGTGGAGCGTTGCCCGCCCGCTACTACCAAGGCCGCCACGACCGCGCCGCACAAGAGGCGCAGGGCTAAAATCCCCCCGCCACTGCCGTGGCCCTCCCCCCTTTGGCAAGGGGGGTAAGGGGTTTCAGCAGAGCTTTCGTTCTTAGCCCCTACCTCCCTTGCTAAAGGGAGGGGGACCGCCACAGCGGTGGAGGGATTTTCTCCGCCACGGCAGGCCCGCACGACACAAAGCAATAGCATGAAGCCCGCAATGGCAAAACCGGTCAGGCTGCCGGTCATGGCCAAGCCGCCCAGCAGCACGCCCAGGGTCAAGGCGTCCAGCGGCCAAGCAAGGGCGGGGCGTATGCCGGGCCGGGGCAGCATCACCCACAGGATGATGGCCACATCTAAAAACACGGCCATGAAGTTGGGCTCGTGGGTGCCTAAAAAGCGGATCAACGTTCGGACGTTCAGCACATAAAAGCGATTGTACGCCACACCGAATACCACCGCCGTCACCGCCGAGGCTACGTAGGTCCGCATGAGCCGCAGGAATATGCCGCCCGCTTGGTCTGTCGCCCGGAGGGCGGCGCGCAGCGCCAGCAGCACCAGCATGTTCACGCCAAAGCTCAGGCTGTCGCCCACCAATCCCTTCAACACAAAGCTGATGCCGCAAGCCACGGCTGTAAATAACCCGGCGATGATCGTGAAGCGATCGGGCAGCGCCCGCGCCCTGGCCAACGCCCAAGCGGCCCGCAGTACGATCCCAGCTTGCATCACCCGGGCCAGCGATCCCCCCAGGGCCGGAAAGGGCAGCATGTTGTCAAACATAAACAGAAATACATAGGCTGCCGCCAGCGACGGCAGGCTGCCCACGCCGCATAACAGCGCCAGCGCCGCCGCTGTCAGCCAAAGGGCGGGCGCGCCCAAGGGATAACACAGCACGAGCACAGCCAAGGCCGCCATCAACCATGGGGTGTCGGAAAGGGCGCGCAGGCGGCGGAAAGCCGCGTTTTGGGTTGATTTCATCGTATCCTCCCTCACCTACCGTATCATGGGAACAACCGTGGCGGCATCCTGTAGGGCGCGACGCCTCGGCGCGCCGGAGCGTCGCGCCCTACACATGCTTAGCGTAGCATCAGTGATCCACCGGCAGCGTGTGGCGCGGGAATTCCACTGGCCCGTCCTCCATCCCTTCGCCCCGCGGCACCACCCGAAACCTGTCCGGCGGATAATCCAGC
>Ga0123353_10000924_pt1 | contig 35829 bp, 42 predicted proteins | sample TergutLab28metaG_3_FD_92763 | JGI IMG/M metagenome (GOLD analysis project Ga0123353, IMG submission 92763) | Labiotermes labralis P3 segment gut microbial communities from Petit-Saut dam, French Guiana - Lab288 P3 | ecosystem: Host-associated > Arthropoda: Insects > Digestive system > Gut ... | reverse complement strand
TTGAGCAGCGGCTATACCGGAGGTGCAACATGATCAAAGGTCACGACGCAGAATCCATCAATGAAACTGTCTTGTTAGAGACTTGGAAACATCCGGGCAGTAACAAAATCCGTCCCGTGTTCACGGAAATTGACAGGGTTCTTTTACTTTGCAAACAGTGCTCTCACGGACCTTGTGAAATTGATTACTGGGTTCGGGACGAGGCAAATCTCACCGAATGCAAACCGCAAATCCCTTGTTGCAAAAAATGCCCACAATGGCTATGCACCCCATGCTGTTGTGAGAGAGGCGGCTGTAAGTGTGGTAATCCGACAACACCGCCCACAAAGAAATGCCAGATCGTGTTTGATGCTTCTGAAATACCCGATAGTTTCTTTACTTCAGGAGAGCGGACTGCGTTCCTTTTGTATGTAAGAGACCCGACTGACCACAAGAAGGATTTTGTCACAAATCCTTTACTGAGTTGGACTGGGGACATGCGTGAAGATTTCTACTTGAGTTCGCCGCATGGATTGGGGCTTGCGTTACAAAATTCATATCAGGAAGTATTGCGGCACAGAATTCGGTATGACAATGCGAAAAAAATATTCGTCATTTTTCAAGATATCGAAAACCCGGAAGGCAGACCTTTTGACCCGTACCTTCCATGGGAATGATACGTTCAGGGGGGTAAAGTTCAATACGACCTACCGTCGCAAGTTAACTGCTGGCTTAATATCGTCAATTAACCCCAGAAAGGGCTTTTTATTATGTCATTCATTCCGGTAACAAGCATTACAAACTTCAGTCCCATGCAAGCGATTGTTGGGGAGGAAACCAAGTTGGAAGGGACGGTGCAACCGTCGAACGCCACCAACCAGACTATCGTATGGTCGGTCGTCGCTGGCAATGCAAATATCGTCAACAAAAGCGACGGTGCCTACCTCAAACCCCATGTGGCGGGCGCGGTCAAAGTCCGAGCCACAATCGCCAACGGAATAACGCAGTAATTTTCGGGGCTTTGGCGGCACAGCATGGGAAATAGCATGGGTTTTCCGAAAAGTGTTAAAATTCCCGTGTTTTTGTGTGCTGATAAACTATTCTTATAGAAATGTGCCCTATGACCCCAATGACTGACCATTCTTCTTGTCCGAAAAACTCTTGCAATTTTTCCGCATGATGTTACAATGGCTCCCTTCGGGTTAGGATACGATTAGAAAGGGCAAACCGGATATGCCGCTGACCGAACGACTGTCGTTTGAAAAACCAATCTTTGAACTGGAAGCCCGAATCGAGGCTCTCAAAAGGGATTCTGCTGACACAGACACCCACAAAGAAATCGCCCGGCTACGCAAAACACTTCTGCAACTCCAACGAGATGTCTATGCGTCGCTCAGTCCTTGGGAGACGGTCGAAGTTGCCCGACATCCGAATCGTCCTCAGACGCTCGATTATATCGACATGGTGTTCGACGAATTCGTCGAACTGCACGGCGACCGCTTTTTCGGCAATGATCCGGCAATCCGAACCGGCTGGGCAAAACTGGACGAATTCAAGGTCATGGTGATCGGTCAGCACAAAGGACGTAATCTCAAAGAACGGCAATTGTGCAACTTTGGTTGCCCCCATCCCGAAGGTTATCGTAAGGCTCTTCGAATCATGCGGATGGCGGCAAAGTTCCGTCTGCCGATTATCAGTTTGATGGACACGCCGGGAGCATTTCCCGGTGTTGCTTCGGAAGAGCGAGGCGTGGCATTGACGATTGCCGAGTTGATGTTTGAGATGTCCGCACTTCCTACGCCGATTGTTTGTGTGGTGATCGGCGAAGGGGGATCAGGCGGGGCAATCGGAATCGGGGTCGGTGACCGGGTGGCGATGTTAGAACATGCCTATTATTCGGTCATCAGTCCCGAAGGATGTGCCGGTATCTTGTGGAAGAGTCACGAATACAAGGACAAGGCGGCGGAAGCATTGAGATTTCGGTCGAAGGACCTGCTGGGCTTCGGCGTGATTGAGGACATCATTGAAGAGCCGCTGGGAGGGGCGCACCGTGATCCGAACTTGGCGGCTTCACGATTGAAGCACTATCTGCGCAGTCAACTGAAAGAATTGGCAAAAACGCCGCCCGATCAACTCGTGAGCAAACGGTACGAACGTTTCCGCAAACTTGGCGTTTTCGACGACAGTGGCACTCGTTCCTATTGACATTAGGGGCACCTCTAAAAACTCACTGATTTTTGAGCATATCGATACTGTTCGACAAGGCTTAAAAATGCGCTAAACGATTGCGTATTCATTCGCATTCGTCCCTCTTCCCCCCCCTATGAGCAAAAAACACAAAGGACCACACGGTTTCTTCGATTACCACTCCGATACCCAATGGAACAGTGCTGTTAGAGGTGTCCCATGTTCACCGGAATACAAACAGGGCAAAAAAATTGGATTATTTATTTGACTTTGCCGATTTTGGAGGTATGTTGTGGAGTAGTGGGTTGTTTTCCTACGGCGAATAGAGTCCGGTGAGTTCGTTTCAGACTTACATAGGGTCGGCATTTGCCAGTTATCCGGTTCGGTGGATTGAAAGTCCCGAAGCCGCCCGGTCGGGGTTTGCCCTCGAAAAAATTGTTGAAAAACCGGTCGAAAAAGCCGTTGATCCCGATCTAGGGAAACCGCGTTCCGAATCCGGCGATGTTCTTGACCTTTCTCCGGGGGTCCGAAGATCACAGGAATCGAACTGGTCGGATTCGCGGATTAAACTCGAAAACAGCACTTCGGGCACAGAAAAAACGGAAAAATCGGTTGCTCAATCGACCGAGAAGTTGCCCTCTGGTGTGGAACTGACCCCAGCGGAGCAACAAGAAGTTGACGATCTTAAAGTCCGAGATCGAGAAGTGCGAGTCCACGAGATGGCACACGTTCTGGCGGGCGGTGCATACGTAACCGGCGGACCTTCCTATACTTATCAGACGGGACCCGATGGTAAAGGATACGCTGTCGGCGGTTCAGTGGGAATTGACACGAGTCCGATAGAGGGTGATCCCGAAGCGACGATTCAAAAGATGCAGACGGTAGTGGCGGCGGCACTGGCACCGGCAAAACCTTCGGGACAAGACCTGAAAGTTGCGGCGGCGGCTCGTCAGGCAGAGTCAAAAGCCCGGTCGGAACTCGCCCAAGTACAAACAACACCGTCGGAAAATGCCGAACAATCGGCAAATGCAGAACAATCAGAAAGTAAGGATGCTTCCGGGTTTTCCATCGTGAGACCGGCGGATAAAATGGCAGAGGCTTCGATAAAGTCCAAGGCAGAAGATTCGGTTATGCCCTCATTGGTGGTTCAATCGTGGGCGAGTTCGGAGTTTGCTCCAAGTTCTGCGTACAAGGCTCAATCGACGATGACCTTGGCATCTCCTCGATTCTCGGCATTTGCATAAGTGCCGATGAACATGGGCATTCTCTCGAAGGCACAAGAGTTGCGTCTGAAAATAGTTGCCCTTTATGAAGATGCACTTCAACGATTGAGAACTTGCATCAGTGTTTGGTGCAACGTCTCGTTTGCAACGGCGCAGACCGGTGCCGGATCACCGAAATCAATGGGCGAGCCATCCGGTTTGGTAACGATCCCTCCCGCTTCTTGAACGAGAACGATTCCCGCCGCAATGTCCCACGCATGACACCGAAACGCCCAAGTGGCATCAAAGCGTCCCGCCGCAACATAAGCCATGTTGAGTGCCGTCGAACCGGTACGGCGAAACGACTGGCAGACAGCAAACGTTTTCATAAAGGCAACCAAATCCGGCGAGTCGGTCCGAATCTGTGTGGGAAAACTCACAGCAACCAATGCTTCCCCCAACGTTTGCCAAGTGCCGGAGTGAATCCGCTTGCCGTTCAAAAATGCACCTTGCCCCCGTGCAGCGGAAAAAAATTCTTCGGTCATCGGATTGTAAAACACACCGCAGAGAACGTCCGTGCCTTGTGTCAACGCAATCGAAGTACCAAACAACGGAACACCGTGAACGAAGTTGGTCGTACCATCAAGCGGATCGACAATCCAGCAAAATTCGGAGGAACCGTCCCGACTTGAAGACGTAAGATTGCCTTCCTCGCCGAGAAACCGATGGTCTGGAAACGCACCGATCACAATCGACTCGATTGTCTTTTGAGCGGCAAGGTCTGCCTCGGTCAAAAGATCGGACGGATTCTTTTTGTGTCGGACACTGGTGGTGCCGAGCATTTCCCGAAGGATTTTCCCTGCCGACCGGGCAGCGTCCTCGCAAACAGAAAGGTACGATGTTAATGCGTTGTCCATTAAACTTCGGAAACGTTAATTGAGCAAAATTGAATATTCAGTACCGATAGAATTCCGGCTTGTAAGGTCCTGTGACCGGAATACCGAGGTACTCCGCTTGCTTGGAAGTGAGTGTCGTCAACTTCACGCCAATCTGCTCCAAGTGTAGCCGAGCAACCTCTTCGTCCAAAATTTTTGGCAAACAATGAACGCCAATCGGATATTTTTCGATTTCGGTCCAGAGTGCAATCTGCGCCAACACTTGGTTCGTGAAGGAGTTCGACATCACAAACGAAGGATGTCCCGTCGCACAGCCCAAGTTGACGAGCCGACCTTCCGCCAACAGAATGATCGAGTTGCCGGTGGGAAAAGTATAACGATCCACGAGCGGCTTGATCTGCACCTTTTTCACGCCGGGATAGTTTTCGAGACCGTGAACGTCAATCTCCACGTCGAAATGTCCGATGTTACAGACAATCGCATCGTTCTTCATCTTTGCCATGTGTTCGGCAAGAATAATATCGCAGCAACCCGTGGTAGTAACGAAAATGTTCCCGATAGGAGCGGCTTCGTCCATCGTCATCACTTGGAACCCTTCCATTGCCGCCTGTAACGCACAGATCGGATCAATTTCCGTAACGATTGTTCTTGCCCCATAAAACCGCATGGATTGGGCGCAGCCTTTGCCGACATCTCCGTAACCGGCAACGACGACAACCTTACCGGCAATCATCACGTCGGTTGCCCGCTTGATGCCGTCGGCAAGTGACTCGCGGCAACCGTACAGGTTGTCGAACTTGCTCTTTGTTACGGAATCATTGACGTTGATGGCGGGAACCTTCAATTTTCCTTTTTCGTGCATCTGGTAAAGTCGATGCACGCCAGTCGTTGTTTCCTCGGAAAGCCCTTTTACGCCCTTCATAATTTCGGCGTATTCCGGCTTGTGCAACAGAGCAGTCAAGTCGCCGCCGTCATCGAGAATCAGGTTAAGCGGTTTGCCATCAGGAAAAATAACCGTTTGCTCAATGCACCAGTCGAAATCGGCATCGGTTTCTCCTTTCCAAGCATAGACGGGCACACCAGTGGCGGCGATGGCGGCGGCGGCGTGATCCTGCGTCGAAAACTTGTTGCAACTGCTCCACGTTACTTCGGCACCGAGGGCGGTGAGCGTTTCGATCAGCACTGCTGTTTGGATGGTCATGTGCAAGCAACCGGCGATACGTGCGCCTTTGAGCGGTTTGGATGCCGAATACTTTTTTCGTAGTGCCATGAGACCGGGCATTTCGTGTTCGGCAAGTTGGATTTCCTTTCGTCCCCAGTCAGCGAGGTTTAGATCAGCGACTTTGTACTTCATTTGGGTTACTCTCTTTGAAATTGGTGAAGAATATAACTATTGAGTGCCGTTAAGATGCGAGCCTGAGGATAACCCCTGCAACACTCCTCGCGAACGATGTGCGATCATGAAGTCGGGAAACAGTCGGTTGCCCCCGTACTTTCAGTGAGGCATTATACAAACCGTACTTTTTACGTCAAGCGGTGTAATATCGGAGAGACTCCCAAGCGGGTGTGGAAAGATTTTTATCCGTTTACGGTACCCGATTCCTGTTTCACTTGTGCCACGCTCGTGGTTCTATCGAAAAAACTACGCCGCTTCTCCACGGGATTGGGACATTTCCCCCCAATTTTGTTTGTATTGCAATGCTTCGAGAAGTTCACGGAGCGTGAGCGTTTGTCCGTCCAATTCCAGTGGAATTTCCGCACCGGGATCGCAAACCATGTCCACGGTGCCATCTTCGGCAATTAAATGGTCAAAATCCCGGATTAAGCCGTCCTTGACCGCCTGACGAACTAAATGTCCACGCGTTGCAGGAATTTCGCTCGACCGGGAACCTAAACTGTCCGCCGCCCGCTTCGCTAACGCTGGAATGTATTCACTGGCAATTTCTACCACATGGGGGGTATAGACTTTTACCTGCATAACTTTTTCTTCCTGAACCTCTGGTCTTCCATTCTCTCCATCGGCATTTTTTGGGGCGGATTGTAACTTTTGTGCCGATTTTGCGGATTTTTTTGGTTGTATTGACAGAAATTCCGTTATTTTAGGTAAAATACGATTTTCCCTCATTGCCCACATTGACAGAATAACCCATTTTACCTAAATTGCCATTCTCTTTGATAGAACCGTTCTTTTCAAAACATCCGGTACAACTGCTATGAACATTTTTTTCAGCACAAACATTCCCGAAATGCGGTCGATCTTTCTTTTCAACCGTATGAGTTCCGACATTTCCGAAATCGTTCGCCGTCTCGAAACGGGTCAGCGAATCCTCACCGGCAAGGACGATCCGGCTGGGCTTATTTTAAGAGAGGTGATGCGTACCGACATCAGGGGAATTCAGGCAGCCCAGAAAAACACGATGATGTCCAATGAACTTCTTTCCTCGGCAGACGGCGGCTTGGCAAACATTTCTCAAATGTTGCTTGGCGACATCAACAAAAGAGATGACACCGGTTTGCTCGGCTTGATTTATGACGATACTCTGCCGACGGACATGAAAATGCAGCAGGTCAATGATATTTTGGCGATGATTAATAGTACGATTCAGACGACGACTTACAACGGCAAAAAACTTCTTGACGGTTCAATGGTCGATGTGGTGTTCCAACTCGGCAAGGATGTTCAAGACTCGATGCAGTATCGGATGAGTTTGCCGAGCATGACGGTCTCCCACCTCGGCGGAGCAAGCGGGACATTGGAAGATTTGCGGACGATTGACTTGAATACGGATGCGGGAAAGGCACAGGCTTATGCGATCATCAACGAGGCGGTCAATATGGTGGCGACGCAACGTGGAACGATTGGAGCGGTGCAAAAACACGTTTTGGAAAGCAATGCCAAAAACTTGGACATCCAGTTGGAAAAGGTTTCGGAAGCCGAAGGATTGATTTCTAATGTGGACATGGCATTGGAAACGTCCCGATTGAATCGGGCGGAGATTCTTGCTCAATCGGCAATGAGTGCGATCCTGTATTCCCGAAGTTTCGGACAGTTTATTCTCAATGCGCTGTTGTAGAGAACTGGCAGTATTCACGGTACATGCCAACGGACACACTTTGTCCCCATCGCATGTCGATGAGTGAGGCTTGACATTCGCTGCTGTATCCGTTACCCTGATTGTAGGCGGTCATGGGAAGTTCCTTGAATTTCGTCTAAAAACAAGGAATACTACTGTTTTTGCCCACTTCTTACCTGCCCGAATTGCCTACGTTCAATACGAAAACATGAACGGGTGAAAAAATTTACTACCTGGAACTCGACTATGAAAACAATTTACCCTTTTTTGATCGTTTCACTGTTTTTCGTCATTTTTGCTTCGGCAACCGGAGTTTCGGTCTTCGCCGAAGAACCGGGCTATACGGACACGCCATTGATTCCCGGCTCGACGTGGCGTGTTCACGATAGGGATAGACCGCAACCAAAAATCGTTGAGCCGGGGACAGGCGACCTCGGTGTAACACCTCCTGCCGATGCTGTTGTCTTGTTTGATGGTAAAGGCCTCGATCAATGGTCTCGCACCGACAACAAACCGATTGAGGGGGGAATCAAAGACGGTGCCTTTGACATTATGAAGACAGGACAACTGCGAACGAAGCAGGAGTTTGGCGACTTTCAACTCCACATCGAATGGAGAACGTCGGAACTCACGGAAGGATTCGACCGGATGAACCAGGGTAACAGCGGCGTGTATCTCATGGAGTTGTTTGAAATCCAGATTCTTGAGTCGAAGGCATCGTATATTTACGCCGACGGCAATGCCGGTGCGATTTACGGACAGTATCCTCCGCTGGTCAATCCGGCACGGGGACCGTTGGAATGGCAGAGTTTTGACATATTTTTCACTGCTCCGAAGTTCGACGGCAACACATTGAAATCCCCGGCGGTGATAACGTTGCTCTACAACGGTGTGTTGGTTCAGAACCACCAGAAGATACTCGGTACTGTCCGGCACCGAGATATACCGGGACAGTATCCCGTCAAAGAAAAAGGTCCGTTGATGTTACAAGATCACCATTCGCCGGTTGAATTCCGTAACATCTGGATACGCCCCCTGACATCCGAAAATGCTCAGCAATAAGGTGTCTCGTCGGAAAATTGCACGCCGAATTTTCGGCTTGTACGAAATTGGCATTTTTCCTTTGTGCCTTTCCGATGACGGTCTTTTGCCATCGGACTCTTTTCTCTTTGCACCGTTTACGTGCCCTGGGTGTCCGTTCTTGCAATTCCGATACGGTACGGTAGAATAGTGTCCGGTGTTTTTGTAATTTTAGGTTTTCCGACACGATGATTTTAGAACAGAACATACCCCCATTCGTAGATTGGATTCTGCCCGCAACACTCATTTGGTTGGCTGTTGTTGTGCTATGGATCGGCATCGCTTTAGCCATCGGTGTTGTCCTAGCCCTTATATGGTACGGTCCCGCCCAATTTTGGTCCCCTTTTGGGCAAGCAATTGTACGCGGGGTCGAAAATGCGTTCTTCTCGCCAGGCCGAACATGGGCACTTGCACGACTGACCATCAAGGAATCGATTCGCCGACGTGTTCTTCTCATTTTTGCGATGTTTTTGATTCTCATTTTGATGGCAGGCTGGTTCCTTGATACGAACAGCGAAAATCCTGCGAAACTCTATCTCTCCTTCGTTACCGGAGCCACAACGATCCTCGTCTTGTTGCTCTCCCTCTTTTTGAGTGCCTTGAGCCTTCCGACGGACATCAAATCGAAAACGATTTACACTGTCGTTACGAAACCAGTACGGAGTAGCGAACTCATTTTGGGACGCATCATTGGAATCGGTCTCATCGGCACCTTCATTCTGGTTTTAATGGGCGGGGCAAGTTATGTGTTTGTTACGAGCAGTTTGAAACACACGCATCTCTTGTCTGAAAGGGAAGATTTAACACCGGTCTCCATTGATTCCGCTGATAACACCGTCGAATCGCAACGAGTCACATTCAGGGGAGAAACCCAATTATCGAATGGTCATAAACATCCGGTCAGTGTTCTTGCCGATGGGCAGGTCATTATTGAGATGGTCAACGGTCATACCCATGTTGCTACTGTTGAAAAACGAGGAGAGCAGACCCGATACGTGGTCCAAAAAGAACAGGGAACATGGCAAGCCCGAATACCAATCTATTGCAAAAAATTGAGTTTTCGCAAGGGAGACGGCATGGAATCCAATGACGGAATTAACGTCGGCGATGAGTGGGAATATCGGTCTTACATTGCTGGGACGACGGATGGCAAAACGGCAAGTGAGGCGGCTATTTTCTGTTTTGAAGGGATCAAGGAAACGAGTTTTAACTCGGAAACATTAGCAGCAGGAGTTCCCGTCGAAATAACAATGGGTGTTTTCCGAACACATAAAGGAAACATCGAACAGCGGATCAACGGCAGTCTCTCTGTCCGCAATCCAGCGACGGGATTGAGGGTCGAAATTATGACATTCAGCACGGAAGAGTTCATTACCAAAACGTTGTTAATTCCCCGGCAATTTGAAGGGACACCGCAAATTGTTCAGCGGCAGGGGCGGAACGACGAAGGAGTCGGTTTTGTTTTGCCGAATGACGATGCCATCGAAAAAAGTAAGAATGACTTTCTGCTCACGCAACGTCGGGAATTCGATCTCTTTAATGATTTTGTTGCCAATGGTCAGGTCGAAATTTGGTTACAATGCTTGGATTCGGGACAGTATCTTGGAGTGGCACCGTTGGACTTGTACCTTCGGGCAGCGGACGCTTCGGTCTCGCTGAACTTCGTCAAGGGATTTTACAAAATTTGGATGCAGATGGTCATTCTGATTTCCTTCGGCGTGTTATTCAGCACGTTTTTAAGTGGACCGGTGGCAATGATTTCGACCATTGGCATTATGATCGCGGGTTTTTCAAAGTCTTTTGTGATCAAACTCGGTTTCAATGAGGTTCTGGGCGGCGGTCCGTTCGAGTCGTTTTATCGTCTGATGATTCAACAGAATTTGGTTGCGGATTTGCCGACGAGCATGGCAACGCAATTCATTAAGTCGGCAGATATTGTGTACAGCAAATTCCTTTTGTTGATAGGATATGCGGTGCCGCCGCTTTCGAAATACGCCGTTTATGACACTGCGTTGGTCAGCGGATTCAATATACCAATGGACTGGATTTTGAGTCACACGGTCATGACATTGGCGTATGCTGTCCCGCTGTTCATTGTCGCCTATTTGATTTTGAGCAATCGGGAAGTGGCGAAATAGGCTTTGCCAATTATTGTCCTGATATGTGCGACGAAAAATCATTCATTGCCGCTGTTGAGAGATAAACCGTCAACCTTGCCGAATCGTTTGAACTGTGATATACTACCTTAACCCTTTAAGGAAGCCCATCTCCTATGTTTCGTATTTGTTTCACTCTGCTGTTTTCAGTGACGTTGATCTGCGCGTCCCGCGCAGCCTCCCCCTCCGCGGACCAAATTTTCCCCGATACCACCAAAGGGTTCCTCTCCATCCGAAACCTCAAAGACTTCGACGATCAATGGCAAAAAACCCAATTCGGACGGCTCATGAACGATCCCCTCATGCAGGAGTTCAACAAAGAAGTCCGAAAACAGTTGACCGAACGCATGGAAAAAACCTTCGGACTCACCCTCGATGGTATTTTTTCCCTTTCTTCCGGCGAAGTCGCCTTCGGGATGATCGTCATTGCCAATCAAACTCCCGGTTTTGTTCTTACAATGGACGTTACCGAAACACGCACCCAAACCGATGAATACCTTGCCACATTGACTCAAAAACACATTCGTGCCAGCATCAAAAAAAGTACCGAAACCTACAAAGGACAACAGATTACCATCCTGACATTTCCGCCGCCGGAAACACCACGTATGCTGGAAAATACAAAGGTGGACATCAAACTTGAACCGAAGGAACGCAAAACACACTATATGGTCCAGCAAAATGTTCTCATCGCCTCGGATCAGTTGCCCCTTCTCCGTCTCATTGCCGATCGCATTGTCGATCAGAGCAGTGCGACATCGTTGGCAGAGGTTGAAGCCTATCAGGTGGTGATGAAACGTTGTATTGGCGATATGCCGGACGGAACTCTTCCCATCGTGAGTTGGTATATTGAGCCGCTTGATTACAGCGAGGCGATTCGGGGCTTGCTGCAAAGCCGAAATTCCACTACCCAAAACCGAAAAGATAAGCCCTCCGTTTTTACGATTTTGAAGCAACAAGGCTTCGATGCGATCCAAGGCATCGGCGGAACGGTCAGTGTGCAAACCGAAGCCCAGGAATCGGTCTATCGCACGTTTGTCTATACCCAAAAACCCTATCGGCTGGCAATGCGGATGTTAAATTTTCCGGATGGCACCAACTTCGTACCGCCGATCTGGTTGCCTGCCGACTTGGCACGTTGCACCACGTTTTATATTGATCCGCTGGCAATTTTTGACAACTTTGGAGTGCTCTTCGATGCCCTCGTGATGCCGGGCGAAGAAGGAGTTTGGAGGGATATTTTGAAGGGACTCGAAGAAGACCCTCATGGTCCGCAGATCAACATTCGTGAAGAATTGATCGCCCATTTGGACAGCCGGATACTGGGCATGTCCCGATACGAAAAGCCGATCACGATCAAGAGTGAAAGCGTCGTTGTGGCAGTGGAATTAAAGACCGATCATGAGCCGGGAATGCTGGAGGGTATTCAAAAACTTTTCGGTACTGATCCCGAAATGCAAGGAACGCAACACAATTCCTATACTATATGGCATCGTATTCCGATGGAAGGTATGCTCCAGCCAATAGAATTCGATGTGCCTCCTCTTGTAGAGGCGCCGCGTGGACTTGTGGAACCTTCGGTACAGCCCAAAAAACCGCAGCCCAATAACCAAAATCAGCCGCCTGCTTTTCCTGATGGAGGCGTAGTGGTGGCAAAGGGCTGTCTTTTTGTTTCGACGAACATGGATTATCTCAAAACGATCTTGGATCGTCTGGACGTACCAGACGACGCTGCAAAGTCCACGATAGGCTCCGAGGCGGAGTACAGGGAGGTGGATCGAATTTTTGCGGGAATGGGTTTGACAAACAAACCGCATTTTTTCCAATTTTTTGCCCGAACGCATGAGACCCTGCGTCCAACGTATGAGATGATCCGATTAGGTCAGATGGCGCAATCGCAGGCGGTCTTTGCGAAGTTGTTGAACGAGGTGTTATCTCCAGAGGAAGAGTCGGGAATTCGCAGGCAGGTGTTGGATGGCTCGACGATGCCGGAGTTTGAAAAGGTACAGCACTATTTCGGCAAAGTGGGCATTTATGGTGTTTCCGAAGAGGATGGCTATTTTATTAAGGGATTTACACTGGAACGAGGGCAATCAAACGAGCCGTAAGCGTGTTGGCGGGTGCGGCGGACGCCCAGAATAGCCGTCATCGGTGCCATACGTTTTCTGACCCTGGGAAGCAATGTCGGAAAACGTCCGTTTGCAGTTTGACACACCCCTATCGGATTGTCTGGGCATACTGGGTACTTTCCCTCGCAAATAGATTTCGATATACTATTGCCAGCGGTTGTGAGCCGCTCTGCTTTCTTTTCATCAATTTTCAAGGAGAATACTCATGGCACGTTGGATGATTGCGTCGTTTGTTTGCTGTTGTATGTTGGTCGCCGCTTCGGTATCCGGTCAGACAAACCTGTTTGACAACAAGAACCTCGCCGACTGGGACTTTTACGTCGTCCAGGACGGAGTCAAGGTCGAAGATGTTTTTTCGTTTTCCGGTAACGGTCGTATTCTGCAATGTACAGGACAACCGTTCGGCTATCTTGCTACGAAGGAAGCGTACAAAAATTTCAAGTTCTCTGTTGGATGGCGTTGGGCAGAAGGAAAAGAGCCGACCAACAGCGGTATTTTCCTCAAAATCACCGACCAACCGAAAGGTTCCTTTCTGCCAAAGGCATTTGAAGTGCAACTCCAACACAAGAACGTTGGCGATCTTTGGGCATTTCACGGACGAACATTAACCGATTCTTCGGACCGATTGGAAGCCACTGAACACAAAGAAATTGGTAAATTTAGCGGTGTCCGAAAACTCCTTAACATGGAAAAAGAGCCCGGTCAATGGAATACAATGGACATCCTTTGCAACGAGAGGCTGATCGTGATCGTAGTCAACGGCAAAATCGTCAACTGGACGACCGGTGCCGAAGCCGTTGCCGGACGGATCGGTCTCCAATCGGAGGGAGGTCCCATTGAATTCCGTAATGCCGTTGTAACGCCGTTACCGTAGTTCCCCATGTTCCATACGTTTTCAGTTGCACTGGCGGCGATTCTCTCCGTTTTCTGTATCGTCGGTGCCGGTCTCTTTTTCCGGCGCAGCGGTCGGTTGACGCACCAGGCAGAGCAACCATTGATCCGCTTGACCGTCGATCTGCTGTTACCTTGCCTGATTTTTGACCGGGTTTTGAAAACCGATGCGTTTTCCGATCCGCAGAATCTTTGGCTGCCGCCGCTCTTGGGATTCGGATTCACTGCCATCGGAATTCTCGTTGGTCTGTGCGTTGCCTTTCTATCGGCAAAACAAAGCGGACTGGCAACGTGGCAGCAGCGGCGAACCTTTGCGGGATGCGTTGGAATCCCCAACTACGGTTTTGTGCCGATTCCGCTGGTCATCGCTCTCCTTCCCGGCGATGACCGGACGCTTGGTGTGCTGTTCGTCCAAAATCTCGGCATTGAACTTGCCGTTTGGACAATCGTGCTGTCCACCATTATAGGCAAGATCGACAGAAAATCTTTGCGGCATGTCGTTAACGGTCCGAGTATTGCGATTGTTACGTCGGTATCGCTGAACCTGCTCGGCAACAGCCGACTTGTGCCTGCCGCATTTCACGAACACATTGCACCCTGTTTCGATTTCTTGTTGTCAGCGATTCATTTGATGGGCGCAGCCGGAATCCCGCTTTCGATTATCTTGATCGGTGCGATTTTTGCCGATCATTTTCATCGAGAGGAAATCAAGGGACGGCTACCCTCCACGTTAAAAATAGCGTTTTGGTCCATCCTGATTCGGCTTATTATTATGCCGGCGGTTTTCGTGTCTCTTGCCGTTTGGCTGCCATGTACCATCGAGATCAAGCGGGTCTTAATCGTTCACGGAGCGATGGGGTCGGCGATCTTTCCGATGGTGCTTGCCAAGCACTACGGCGGTGATCCGAAGACGGCATTCGACACGATTTTGAGCAATTCGCTCTTCTCGGTGCTGACGTTACCGCTCTGGGTCGCCATCGGCTTGAGCCTGATTTGAAGTTTTCCTAACAGAGCGAACGTCAGAGCCCGCCACTCTTTTGTACATGAATTCGGGTAAAATATCTGAATACATACAGCACTTCCTTCGATTCGTCATGCCTTCCGCCGATGCGTTGATTTTGCGAACCGTCGATTTCAGCGAAACAAGCCGGATTGTTACGCTCTACACCCGGCAGTTCGGCAAAATCGAAGCCCTCGCCAAAGGTGGGCGACGACTCAAAGGTCCCTTTGAATCATCTCTCGATATTCTTTCCCGAAATGCCGTAACATTCATTCCGAAGCGGGGAGATGTCCTCGACTTGCTTACCGAATCGAAACTGATCCGGCGATTCCACGTCCATTCATCAAACCTTGCCGGTACACTCGGCGGATATTATGCGGCAGAACTCATTAACTCCTTTACCGCTGTCAATGACCCGATGCCCTCCCTATACGACCTGGCGGTCAAAGTGCTTAACCAACTCGAAGAGGGAACGTTTGTGATGCGAACCTTGATCCGATTTGAAGGCAGGCTTTTGCAACTCATCGGGCATTTACCGTCGCTTCGGAACTGTGTGGAATGTAACATACCCATTCCGGGAGAACCGAACACTCGAATCGTGTTCGGAACGATTGACGGCGGAGTCCTTTGCTCTGATTGCTTGCCGGGGCATCGGCAAACCGTTGTGGTTGCGGCGGAAACGTTGGATACATGGGAGAGCCTTATCAGTCCGCTCGACAAATCGGAAGAGTGGAAGCATTTACCGATGAGTTCGCAGACATTGGGGGAAATTCGTCGACTTGGAAATCAGTACATCTGCTCTCTTTTAGGTTGGAAACCGAGATTGCATGATTGGTGGAACGTCATCGCAAAAAATGATCGTCAAGTCTAAAATTGTGCAGGGAAGCCGGGAACGCCGCAGAGCGGAGGCTACCATTTTTTTCTATGATTTTTCCTATACAATGGTACAACAACATCGGCATTCACTTATGCGTTACGGATTGTTTCTTGCTGTTTGTGCCTATTTCCTGTGGGGGATTTTTCCGCTGTATTTTCGCCTGTTACAGTCCATTCCCGCTTTGGAAATTCTGGCATACCGTGCATTGTTTTCGTTTCTCATTCTTTTGCCGCTACTCTGCTTCCGAAAGAACTTTTCCGAATTGAGAAAACAATTTGGCGATCTTCGAGGGCTGGGACTTCTTGCGTTTGGAGCCTTGTTAATCAGTATGAATTGGGGCTTTTACGTTTATGTCGTCAATCATGACTTGACGTTACAGGCAAGTCTTGGCTACTATATCAATCCGCTGGTCAATGTCATGATCGGTTTGTTCATTTTTAAGGAACGATTTCGACGGATGCAATGGCTTTCGATTATGATCGCAGCCATCGCTGTGCTCCTTTTTGCCGTCGAAGTCGGTTGTTTGCCGTACTGGTCATTTATTCTTGCGTTTACATTTGCCGGCTACGGGGTCGTCCATCGTTTCAATCCGACGCGATCAATGATCGCCCTTTTTATCGAAACGCTCATGATGTTGCCGATTGCACTCCTTTTTCTTCATTATGTCGGCGGCATCAGCAAACTTGAAACGTACTCGACCACACTCATCGTAACGATTGCTATGAGCGGTTTGGTAACTGTTGTACCGCTTCTTTTGTTTTCGGGGGCAGCACGTCGGCTTCCCTTTTCAACACTCGGACTATGCCAATATGTGTCGCCGACCGGTCAATTTCTCTGTGCGGTCATCGCCTTTCAGGAGCCGATGCTGCCGTTGCAATGGGCTTGCTTCGTTTTAATATGGATTGCCCTCATTCTATTGAGTTACGATTCGATCAAAAACACGTAGCCCCCCGCTTTCATGGGGGTAACGGAAAAGCGACTTTGCAATCCTCGTGCAATCGGACTGGAGCAGGTTGACACTTACGTCGGTTTAATTGTAAAATACGGGAAGCATAGACATTTCCCTTTCCTTCCTCATTTTCTTTATTGTTTCATGAATTTCGATTACAAACCGCAACATGTTTTTCTCATTGGCATTGACTCTGATGGTTGTGCGTTCGACACAATGGAGTTGAAACACAAGGAGTGTTTCGTACCGAACACCATTAAATACTGGAATCTTCAAGGGGTCAGCAAATATGCCCGCGAAGCATTCGAGTTTGTCAATCTGTACTCCAAAAGCCGGGGGATCAATCGCTTTCCTGCACTGATTGAAACGTTACAGTGGCTCCAACGCCGACCCGAAGTGAAACAGCGCGGCGTGAAAATCGAGATACCACAATCTTTGATCGACTGGGTTGCACGTGAAACGAAACTCGGTAATCCCGCTTTGAAGGCGGAAGTCGAACGTAATCCTGATCCCGGCTTGAAGCAGACCTTGGAATGGTCGCTGGCGATCAACAAAACGGTCGATTTTATTGTGGACAAGGGGGTTCCACCGTTTCCTTTTGTTCGGGAATCTCTGGAAAAGATGAAGGGCAAAGCGGATGTGCTGGTTGTTTCAGCGACTCCGCAGGAGGCTTTGGTACGGGAGTGGGAAGAGCAGAATATCGGTCAATACGTGGCAGCGATTTGTGGTCAGGAAGTCGGTACAAAGAAGGAGTCATTGGAAAAAGCCCAGCAGATTGGCAATTACGGCGAGAACAGGATATTGATGATCGGAGACGCACCGGGCGATCACAAGGCGGCGGTGGCGAATAGGGCGTTGTTTTTTCCAATCAATCCGGGAGCGGAGGAACAGAGTTGGCGACGGTTGTGCGTGGAAGGGCTGGATCGTTTCTTTGCGGGAACGTTTGCGGGTGTGTATCAGCAGGAATTGTTGGACGAATTTAATCGGTATTTGCCGAGCGAACCACCGTGGGGTACGTCTCAGTAGACTGAAAACAGGGAGGAAATACTCCTTTTTGCCGGGAAAAAGTGGTCGTTTGTCCCCGTTTTCTGTGTCCGAATGAAGTCTAACCCGGAGGCCAGTTCATTCGTCGTCCGCCTAACACGTGGAAGTGCAGGTGATAGACGGTCTGACCGCCGTTGTTTCCGCAATTCGTAACCACACGATACCCCTTTTCCAAGCCGAGTTCCTTTGCCAATTGACGGATCACTCCATAAATGTGTCCGAGCAGAGCGGCATCGTCTTCCGTCAGTTGATCCGTCGAAGCGATTTCCTTTTTCGGAATGACCAAAACGTGAACCGGTGCTTGCGGACTTACATCGTGAAAAGCCATGCAGAGATCATCCTCGTGAACGATCTTTGCGGGAATCTCTTTGTCAATAATACGCTTAAAAATTGTCTTTTCTGGCATAATACACTCCTCTATTTAGCCGGTACTCCGGGTTTAAGTTTAAGGCTGTAACCGTTACGAATTCACATAATCATAAAATTCGTGCTCTGCAACGTTTGTAACGGAAACGTCAAAGTACAACGCAAACACGAGATCATCAATTTGTTGTTTGATTTTTACCTGTTTGTCGAAGTCAATTATAGACAACATTTTTAATTCTTTCAACGTGATCGTTTGTTCCGTGAGGGTACGTCAAAATCATGTCCGGGAATATAGACCGACCCTCGAAAATTAGCACTTGCGTTGTCGGGATTTTCTTGCGAACTTTCGGCGACGTGGTAGAATGATTCACGGTATGTGTCCCCCCCTTCATAAATAGTGCGAACTCTTTTTATCCCCCTTTGTAGCCTGTTCCCGTTGTTGTCGGCAATTTGCGAGGCGGATGTGCCGGATGCCGTCAACACCGTTGCTCCGTACTTGGTGCGCATTGAAACCATCGGTGGACACGAAAAGGTCGGTAGCGAATTCGCTAACACAGGAACAAGCACCGGCGTTTTGCTCGATCAAGAAGGACACGTCATTACCGGAACGTTCAATTTTCTGCACGATCCGACGGCGATTCTGTTGGTCTTTCCCGACAGCACAAAAAAAGTTGCCAAAAAGATTGCCACCGACCACCTGCGGATGCTCACGTTACTCAAAGCAAATGATTTCACAGGAAGCCGAACGGTCTCTTTGCCGATGCGGAGCAAAGAGTCGATCCGAGTCGGCGAACGTTGCGTTGCTGTCGGGGCAGTCCTCAACGCCACTGCGCCGAATGTTGCACTGGGAATTGTCAGCGGCAAAGACCGTATTTGGGGCAAAGCGATTCAAACCGATGCCGCCATTGGTCCGAACAACTACGGGGGACTTCTGATTGATCTCGAAGGCAAAATACTGGGAATTCCTGTGCCTCTCTCAATGATGTCCGACGACGTGATTGCCGGAGCAGAAATGTACGATGCAGGAGTCGGTATGGCAATTCCGTGGGAAGACATGCTGACACGATTGCCCAAATTGAAGGAGGGAAGTGATATTCTGCCGGGTTCGGTGGGCTTCGGCTTCAAGGACAATCAGACTTTTATTGGCGATCCAGTGATTGCAGTGGTTCTGCCCGATTCTCCTGCCGACAAGGCAGGACTGAAAATCGGCGACACTATCGTGCGGATCGATGATGTGCCGATTCCAACTGCCTTGGAGGTTACAAAAAATATCCGGCAGCGGTATGCGGGAGAAACGCTGACTATCGTTTTTCAACGTCATGGTGTGGAGCAGACTGCTTCCCTGAAAACGGAAGCGAAACGAATAGAGCCGATCCGATGACTTCGTTGCGCCACATTCCCGGCTCGTTGCGGGTGATTTTACTCCACGACACGATACAATTCCAACTCCCAAATTCGGGCAAGGTTGCCGGGTGTCTCGGTGATGAAGAGACGAAAGGCATCACTCGTTACCGTGTCAAAACGTTTGCCGAAGTCGGCAAGGAGATTCCTTTCCGTTTTCGTTTCGGGAATGTCGATCCATTGATCGTTAACCCGCCGTTGCAATACGAATGCCCGAATTGGCGTGATCGGTCCTGCCTGTCCCGAGAGAATCCGTACTGCATTGACCGGCACCGGTTTGTCAAAACTCAACTCGACCCAATGCTCAACCGGTTGCCCTTCCGGTGTCGTTGCACTGACCCAGCGACTGGCATTGTCATTGAAATTGAACTTGCCGTCGTTGGCGTGTCTTGCAGCGTAACCTCCTTCCGCACGGGTACTGGAAACGGCAACTTTGGCATCGAGAGCGACATTCTTGCCCCCCCTGGGTAGCCAAGTCGGAGCAACAGGTGGAGGAGTCGGTTCGGCGGGATAAATCGGTGCAGCACGGGACCAGTATTGCTCCGGCTTGGGTCCAAGACCCTTTTCCATCAGAGCCTTGAGTTCGCCAAGATGTTTTTGATAGACACCGCGCGGTGTCGTGTCGTGCTTCTTACAGATTGATGCCGCCATGCCGACGACTTCCCCCATCATCCCGGTAGTCCGCATGACCCGGATTGTTCCCAAAGCCACTCGCGACACACTGATATTGCGCCCCGCCATGAACAGGTTCGACACGTTCTTCGAGTAAAAACAACGATACGGAATCGCATACGGATAGATTCCCTGATGGATCGCAATCGCCCGGAACTCTTCACCGGGAAAGAACCTTGCGTTGTGCGGCTCAGGAACGTGCAAGTCGATGGTCCACGACGTTACCACGCTGGCATCAGGAAAGATTTCACGCTGGACAATGTCTTGCTCTTTGAGAACGATGTCCCCCATCAAGCGGCGGGACTCCCGCTTACCGGCAATGTAAGCAACCCAGCCAAGTTTGCGGGTGTCTGCTTTTTCCTTCCATTCCGACACACTGTGATTTTTCATGTACGCCCAGTGTCCGAAAGCGGCACGCAGTCCGTTGTCGCGGATCCGTTCAAAGTCCCAAATCTTATCGAAGTTCATGCCGGTTTCCCAATCCCATTCACCGTCGAGAGCGGGACGTATGCTTTCTTCCGTAAATTGGTGTGCCCAGGGCAATTCGGGGAATTCCGTCTTGACGGGATTCCCCTCGGCATCTGTCGCCGGAACCGAATACCATTGGACGGAGGCACCCATCGTCATTTTGTCGCCGACTTCTGGAGCGGAAGGCTCGCCGGTTTCGGCTCTTGATTCTCTGCCCATCCGCCACTCGGCTCCGGCAAGGAAACCAAGATTGGCATCGCCCGTACAGTCGGCAAACATTGTACCGACGAATTTCGTCTCTTTGCCGCTTTCGATGTGCTTCCCGACGACCGACTTGATCGTAATCGAACCATCGGCATTCTTTTCCGTCTCAACGGCAATCATTCGGGTACTGAGGTACAGTGTGATATTTTTCTCTGCTGTAACGACGGCGAATTTCTTTTCGTCTTTGTACTTTTCGCCGGGTTGGGCGTTGCCCTCCATAAGGGGATCAAGTTCGGTTACGAGATTCCCGAGGTTCGGATACGGCGGATAGCCGATCCGACCTTGAAGATGCACACGGACTTCGGAACTGTTGTTTCCGCCGAGAACGGGACGGTCATGAATCAGTGCGACTTTGCAACCGAGCCGGGCGGCACCGATTGCTGAACACATCCCGGCAATTCCGCCACCGACCACTACGAAGTCGAACGGTCCCTCTTGGGCAATGGGAGCATCTGTCGCTTTTTCGGTCAACCCCAAGGCTCTGCGGCGAATCATGTCAATCTCTGCTTTGTCCTCCGGTGGCGTGTAGTTTTTGTCCGTTGTGAAGAGGATCGCATCGACCCGTCCGTTGAAGCCCGTCAAGTCGTGCAACGCAAGTTTTGCGTTGGGTCCCGTGATTGGAACGGTTCCGCCGCTCTGCCAGTGCCAAGGATTGCCTTCGGTGCCGAATACGGTGTTGAGTTTTTTGCCGTCGACGCTTAACTGGAACTGACCGGGAGCGTACTGTGTTGTCCACGGTGCAACCCAATTTCGGGTACGAACGAAAACCCGATATTCACCAGGCTTTGAAAACACTACTTCGGTATCAGCATCGGCAACCGGTTTGCCCAATCCGTGTGCCATCAGCACTGTTGATCCCATGACATCAATGAACTGTTGGTCGACGACCCAGCCCCCTTTGTTGGTGAAGGATTCCGCCTCGATAAAGACCAAGTCGTCTTGCGCAACGGCAAGGGCAGCAGACATCAAAAAACAAGCAGCAAGAGCGTTTCGCATGGTTTATACGAGGGCAAAAGGGTGTTGGGTGGCACTCTCTACGAATGTTGCCATTGTATTCTGTTCAGAAACGGATTCAATAGCGGCGGCAAAGAGACAGGAAAGAATAACTTTTCTATGAGTTGATATGTCTGCCAAATAGAGTTATACTGTTACTTTCCCTGTTCAACGTTTTGACATTTCTTTTTTAATGAAGAAGACTGATTCGGATACCCCTCCCGCACAAGATAATGAGCCTGTCAGCACTTTCCGTTCAGTTCGGGAACTGATCGAAGCATTAGGCATGGCACTCGTCTTGGTATTTCTTTTTAAGGCGTTTATCATCGAACTGTACTGTATTCCGACTGGTTCGATGGCTTCAACCCTGATGGGACGGCACAAAGATGTCCTTTGCGAAGTTTGCGGCTTTCCTTTTCAACTCAGTGCCAGTCAGGAGTCGAACGAAGGAGCGGAAAATCCACGCTCGAAAAATGAACTACCCCGGATTATCGGCGGAACATGTCCGCAATGCCAATATACGATGTATGTCGGCGAAAACAACATTGCGGGGCAGACATACATGTCCTTTAACGGCGACCGTATTTTTGTGAACAAGAGTTTATTCAATTATCGAAAACCAAGCCGATGGCACGTCACCGTTTTTCGTTACCCTGCTCAACCGCAGATCAATTACATCAAGCGGCTCGTCGGTCTCGAAAACGAAACCATCATGCTCCGCAATGGTCAGGTATTCGTGCAAAAGGAGGGAAGCGAACATTTCGTGGTTCAGCGCAAACCGCTCCGTGCGCTCCTTGCCATGTTGCGTCCGGTGGACGACAACGATTACGTCGTCCCGGCAATCCACGAACTCGGTTGGCAAACACGCTGGTACGGCGATGCCCATTGGGAACGTTCTGCCGATTATAAATCCTTCACCGGAACGAACGGTGCCGAGGAGACTTCGTGGTTAAAGTTCCGGTACATTACGGCAACGACATCGGATTGGCATCAACTGCTTCAGGGTACATTGCCGGAATCCAATCCGACCGGCACGCCGCAACTGATTACCGATTCCCTCGCTTATAATGCCTACCTCATCCAATATGCCCCGTCTCGTCGTCATGACGTGTTCAACGTAGAAACTTCGCAACATGGTTTGGCAAAAAACATGCAATTATGCCGCAGAGCCGCAAGCGGAATCGGCTTAAATTGGGTTGGCGACCTGGCAGTTCGGTGTTCGCTCAATGTTGAAACACCTGAAGGAACGATTTCTTTCCGCCTGATCAAAGGGGGCATCCATTTTCAATGTGATCTCGACATCGCTGCGGGAAAGGCGGTCTTTTCGATTCCCGACGTTCCTGAATTCGAGCCGTTCGGAGTCTCTGCGCCGATTGACATTGGACACGATCACGACGTGATGTTCTGTAACGTTGATGAAGAGATGCGTCTCATTATAGATGGCAAAGAAATTGACACACAGGGCAGGGGACGTTACGATGCCCTCTGTCGCGACAACAGTCCTTTGTCGCGGGATCGAAGTCCGACGGCTCTTGATTTGGAACCGGCGGCAATCGGTGCGCAGGGGGCTTCGGTGCGAGTCGAAAGCCTTAAAATTATGAGGAATTTGTACTATATTTCTGTGTCCAGCGATGACCCGAAGACGGACGGCATGTGCGACTTGATCCATTCGCCATTTCGGTATGATTTTTCTTTTAACGAGGAGAACATCAAGAGAGTTTTTGCGGCACCGGAACTTTGGACAGATTTCGGCAAAACGCATCGGACTGTATTCAAGTTGGGGAAAGACCAATTTTTAATGTGCGGCGACAACAGTGCGCAGAGTAAGGACAGTCGCCTTTGGACAAGTGAAGGGATTCCGCATTACGTTGAGCGGAAGTATATGATTGGAGAGGCATTTTTCGTATTCTGGCCTCATGGCATCCGCATTCCCGGCACGAAGCTCGCTTTGATTCCCAATTTTCCCAAAATGCGCTGGATCGATTGATAACAGAGATGCAATCGTCAGATTGCGTGTCAACCGTCAGCGAAATAATAGATTGCGTCTATTGACTCATCTATTTCAGGAGAGTACCATTACGTAAAACTTTGACTCGAAAGATGAAAGACATCGGCGAAGGAACGATCCGGCGGATTGATTGGACGGAATTAACTCCTGTCGTGTTGTTGTTGCGAATCTTCAACACTGCGCTGGGGTTGCGCATACTTCTCTTCGCTATGATCGGCTTCTGGCTGACGGTGATCCTGAACTCTCTTGTGGGCATCTCGCTTCTGGGGCAGGAATGGTCGAAACCGGCTCATTGGGAAATACTACGCCTAAATGTTCCACTCGATATGTTTTATTCCGGTGTCTTGGAAAGCCGTCTTTCGGTTTGGCAGAATCCTATGGTGCTCCTTTGGTGGCTGCCTTGTGTTGTTCTGATCTGGACGTTGTGCGGAGGAATGGTCTGCCGAATCGCTGCCGTTCGTTTGACCGTTGACGAATCTGAACCGACGAAGAACCTGCTTCTCTTTTTCCGAAAGCGGGGAATCGGTTTTGTCAGTTCGTTTGTCATTCTGTCGCTTGGCATTTTATGCTGTTTTCTGCCTGTAAAAATTGCCGGCTGGCTGATGGCTGTGCCGGTAGTAAATTATCTCGTTGCAATCCTTCTGCCGATACCGCTAGTCTTTGCCTTTTTTACAGTGATTCTTGCACTGGGACTGGCAGTCGGTTGGATGTTGCTCTTTGCGGCAGTAGGCGTTGATGGTTCGGACGGTTTTGATGCGATCAGCCGAATGTTTTCCTATGTCTTTCAGCGTCCGCTCCATTATCTCTTGTATTGGATTTACTGCGGAATTCTCGGTTGGCTGGGATTCTTACTCATTCAATTTCTGACTTATGCGACGATATTTCTGTGCTGGCACGTAGTTCCAGACCATTTTTTGGTGTCGTTCTGGTTGACGTTAGTCATGTCGATTCCGATGGTCTATGCGCTTGCGTGGTTCTGGACGAGCAGTGTGGCGATCTATCTGCTGCTTCGCCGCAGTGTGGACGCAACGCCGTTTAACGAGGTTTATCGGATTTCTCTGCCGAAAGTCCGGTCGCTGCCGACGATCAAACAGGACGAACGCGGCGCACCGGAGATTACGTCTCCTCTCCCTTTGGAAGAGGGTTAGAACTGTTCGAGGATCAACCATGCTAAACTACCTTTGCATTTCCATTGATGGTTTACCAAGCGGAATGGTCGGGGCTTATGGAAACACTTGGATTCAAACGCCGACCCTCGATTCGCTTGCTTGTCAGTCGGCACTGTTTGACCGATTTTATGCATCTTCAATGGATTTGTCGAACACATTGACCGAATTATGGCAGTTTCCATCGGACTTGCATAAAATTTTGCTCACGGACGATGCCGATGTTTTCCTGCATGAAAAAGCCACACTGTTCGATGAGAAACACCGATTGGAATCGAAATTCCGGTATCGACCTGCTGATCAAGTTGAAAAAACCGGATTTTATCGCAATATGGCAACAACTGTTGCTTTGTTGCGTGACTTGTCCAACAAGCCGTTTTTGCTTTGGGCACATTTTGAAGGGTTCCGAGGGCTGTGGGACTTTCCCCTTTCGTACCGGGAACGTTATCAAATTGATGAAGACCCCGATCCCTATCCTGATGTTGCTCCGCCGGAAATCATTGGCAAAAACTTTGATCCCGATGGAAGGCAGTCATTGCGGGAAGCCTACTCCGGTGGTGTTACCGTTTTGGACGAAACACTTGCAGGACTGCTTGCATTTCTGGCAACATCGGGTCTCGACAAGGAGACCGTTTTGCTGTTCATGTCGGTTCGCGGATTTTCGCTCGGCGAACACAATTACATCGGCACTGGCGGGGAGTTGTACGGCGAAAACGTTCACTTGCCGCTCTTCCTTCGCTTTCCTGACGGTTCTTATTCTGGATTCCGTAGTCAAACGTTGTTGCAGCCTGCTGATGTTTTCGGACTCCTCACGCAAGATGGCTTACCGGAAGAACCGGATGATGTCCACCCATTTCTTCGTATTGACGACAAAGTGATTGTAACACCGGACTGGTTTGTCTATCAAAAACCTTCTGGCAACGAATTGTACGTTAAGCCGGACGACCGCTGGGAAGTCAATGATGTTGCCGACCGATGTTCGCATATATTGGAGCAACTCCCTATCAACTGAAAAGAGCGCAAGAGCGACGGGCTATGACTTATAGCGTAAAGTCCGTTTTTCTGCGTTGCACAATGTTGCAAGTGCTTGAAATACAGGCACTTCAAAAAATGCAACGTGCGAGACGCAACGCAAAAACATGCCAAATAGCATGGGTTTTAGCATGTAGTTATGCACCCGCCGCCTCTGCAAATTCATCGTCATCCAAGTCAAAGTAATGTTTCTTCGCCACCTCCTTCGTGTGTCCTATCCAAAGGCTCTCCTTCGTCTCGCCCCAACGCTTTCGTACCTCATTGCTCCGACTCATCCGCATATTGTCGAACGGTCGAACTATTGTATCCAAGCCTGCATCACGTATGATCTTGGAAAGACCTGAAAGGTGCCGTTGTGTACCCTGAAAACGCTGAATCACAAGCTCGCTAGTACCGCACTGCGAAAATTGTTTGTCCAATTCTGCCCGCAATTCGGCAAACAATGGTACAACACGCTCACCACGTCCCGCATGACGCTCCGTCTTCGGAGATCGTACCAAAAAGCGATTTTGCTCCCAGTTAATATCAGACCACCGCAACTGCCATAATTCCGAAGGACAACGCAAGCCGCCTATCCTTGCCAATGCAATAATCGTCCGCCATTCCTGATTAGGACAGGCACTCAATAATTGATTGTATTCCGCCATCGTGATAATCTTATCTTTATCCCGATTGACAAAACTGCCTATGGGTATCCCAAGCATCGGGTTTTTGGACAACCATTCCTGACCGACTGCCCAGTTCATTACTGCTTTTACCAACGTCACGTACAGTGCTACACTTGCAGGTGAAAACCGTGTCAACAACTCTGCTTTCCACTTCAATAGCCTTGCCGACGTGATCTGTTCGATGGGTTCTGCTGGCACAAATGTTCCGAAAAAATGTTCCCGGCAAGCACGATAATTCACAATCGAACTTTCCTTCAGTTCGGTCTTATGTTCCAAGAACGCATCCCAAAGATACTGACAGGTTTTCTGTTCATGCTTGGTTACGGCAATCAATCCCGCCTTCGTCAGTTTCGTCTTGATCTCATCGTGAGCGTTTTGGAGCCAAAGTTCCGTCGATTTGTCCGGGATTGTAGTCCCGTTCCGCCGGTAGTACAGCAGAATTTCAACGACTTCTTTGAGCCGCTCCGCCGTCTTCCGTGAAAATCGGCGTGAGCCCAAGTGGATCGTGTGACGTTTCTTGCCATCGTACCATTGGACATTGTACCCGGCAATTTTACCGGATCGTCTATCTGTTGTTAGAGTTGCCATTCATTTTCTCTCCTTTCCTTCGGCAACCCACGCTATGTCCGATTTATCGGTTATTCCGGTTTTGCCGTCCACAAATTCACGGAGCGATTGAACGGAAAAAACAACTCGTGTGCCGACTCGAACAGTACGGACTTTTTTCTCTTTTGCTAAGTTCCACATGGTTCGGACACCGACGCTGATCATTTCGGCAGCAATTTCGACGGACACGCCGATGCGCTCGGTGGGCTGTGGTTCGGGTTGCAACGGGGTTGCCGGAATACGGAACGGGGAATTGGTGCCGGTGGGAATCGTGATTTTTGTCATGCGGGGCAGTGTACTAGACAAGCAGTTGTCCTGTGATCAGTTTTCTCAAAGTTTTTTTTTCATTTTTGAACATACGCAAATTCATACCGCATAATAGGTTGTACTATGTCCTTTTTTTATGAGGAGAACATTATGACTGACACTTTTGCCCGCATCTCAATGCACGGCACCACTCTTGGTGGTTCACTTGACAACGAGGTTATCATCACCGGTTACGTCGACAAGTTTGAACCGGAGGAACCAGCCAAACGGGACGTGTTGCGTCCGGTCGAACCAGATGAACCGGATACGAAGATTGAAGTCGGATACTCAAAAAACGCACTAGAACCTCTTGTAATCGAGTTTCAGGGGCGCAAGGTAAAACTCACAGATTCGATTTACCCACTGTTTCGATACATCAATGACTTGTATAGGGCAGAAGGAAAAACGGAATTCGAATTTTCCGAACTTTCGGAGGTGTTGACTGGGGACGAGTGCGATCTGAGTAGATCAGCCATCATATCGTTGATCCGACGACTCGCTCTTTTCCTTGAGAAAATCCGGTCACCATTGATTCTAACCTGTAAGAAGGAGGTACTCTATGTCAGTTGCAAAAATGCAACTGGAAAGTAGAGCATGTTTGCAAACGGTCAAAAACCCGTGTCTGGTAACGTGTTTCGCACAATCGAACCATTTTACCAGATGCTTTTTATGCAAATAGAACTCCGAGACACTGCCGCCGTCCTGCCCTATGACCGCAATCCTCGCATCAACGACAACGCCATCGATGCCGTCGCCGCTTCGCTCCGTGAATTCGGTTTCCGGCAACCTATCGTCGTCGATGCCGAAAGCGTTATCATTGTCGGTCATGCCCGATACAAAGCCGCTCTCAAATTGGGACTGCAAAAGGTCCCCGTCCACGTTGCAACCGATTTATCACCGGAGCAAATCAGGGCGTATCGGATCGCCGACAACAAGACAAATGAACTCTCCGAGTGGGACATGGACATTTTGCCCATCGAAGTATCGGAACTCTACGAAACCGGCTACGATGTCAAACTGCTTGCTTTCGGGGACAAAGAACTAACGCAGTTACTCAATGCCGGAATGGGTATCTGGGAAGGCATTACGGAGGCGGACGTTGTGCCGGAGCCGCCGGACGAGGCGGTTACACAGCGGGGGAATATTTGGATTCTCGGCACACATCGCTTGATGTGCGGCGATAGTGCGGACAGAAATGACTTCGAAAAACTGATGAACGGTGCGACCGTGCAACTTTGCAACACTGACCCGCCTTACAATATCCGTGTCAACCCTCGTAGTAACAATGCGATTGCGGCAGGGTTATCGAGGGCACTCAACGCAGACTACGAAAAAACAGGAAAACCGACGACGGCAAAATTACGAGCGAAGGATAGACCGCTTGCCAACGATTTCGTCAGCGACGAAGAGTTCGACCGGTTGCTTGACGCTTGGTTCGGCAACATCGTTCACGTTCTTGACGTGGGACGCACCGCCTACATCTGGGGTGGCTATGCGAACCTTGCAAACTATCCGAGGTTCCTGAAAAAGCACGGACTATACTTTTCGCAGTGCCTCGTTTGGAATAAGATGCACCCGGTACTGACTCGCAAGGATTTTCTGTGTGCCTACGAGTTGTGCTTTTACTGTTGGAAGGAAGGTGCGGGACATAAGTTTTTTGGACCGAACAACGTTCCTGACTTGTGGGACGTAAAAAAGATGCCTTCTCAACACACTGTACACTTGACCGAAAAGCCAGTCGAGTTGGCGGTCAGGGCGATACAGTATTCTTCGAAACCCGGCGAGAACGTGCTTGAAATTTTCGGCGGGAGCGGTTCGACGCTGATTGCTTGCGAGCAGACCGAAAGAAGATGCTACTGCATGGAACTCGACGAGTTATATTGTGATATAATCGTTAACCGTTGGGAGCAGTTGACAGGCAAGAAGGCGGTGCTTTTATGACGAAAGCGACGAAAAGACAATTCGATAAAACAAAATTGCAGGTACTTGCTGATTTTGAGAGCAGACTTTTTGATTTTCATAACGAGGCAAATGAAGCAGACATTATTCCAAACGGATTCAGATGTGAATGGGCATCCGCTATGGACAGAGTTCAGATGATTTTAATGGCTGCCCGTACATTGTGTCGTGAAAAACGGGCAGAATTCGACTTTTATGATAAATTGGACTCAAATCAGTAACTCCCTAAACTTGCCTGGATTCCCATCGCTGTTTATAGTCGTCGTCTTCAGCAATACGCTGTTCGATACGTAATGTCTCACGATATTGTGCGGCTTCGGCTATCAGTGTCCAGTGTGCCTCGCCACCGAGTTGTTCGATTGCAGACTTGATGTCATCTAAATTCGCACGGAAAAACTCTTTGCGAAAATTCACCTTATTAACCTGCCCCGTAATGAAAAGACGGTGCAACTGAGACTCGGCTGCTGGGGCATCTTCAAAATGAACCATCCCATGAATGTCAAACGGAAAAGGCACCGAAGCACCACCGAGTTCGTCAATTCGTTCGACAGGGTCAAGACGACGAGTCATTCCGATTTTGTACACATTTTCCCCAAACGAGCCGACATTCGAAATGACGTATACATGCCCTTGTTTGGTTTGCTGTGCCATCGACAAAGCGCGTTGCCCTTTTTCCTCTGCCTGCCTAATTCGCTCTTCGGCTTCTTCTAACTCCTTTTGATGGACGGCTTTTTCTTCTGCGGACATTGCGGCGAATTTACTCTGCAACTCTTCATAAATCTTTTTGGCGAGTGCCGCCTCTTTATCGGCTTCCTTCTGGGCTTTTTCGATTTCCTTGCGTACCTTTTCTTCTTCCCGTATTTGCTCCCTAATTGCCTTCTGTTCTTCTCGTTCTTTCAATTTCAATTCGTGGACAATCGTTGCCCACTTCAATTCGTTCAATCGGGTTTCCACATACATTGCCTCAATTCGTGTGTTGCGGAACGCCTCGCCATTCTTGTTTACAAGCACAGCCGCATCACGAATCTCCTGTGCCAGTTTTCCGTAATTGTCATGTTTGACACGGGACAATATTTCTTCAACCTTGCCGTTAAAGGCATCTGTTACAAAATCTGTTGCCGTGTCTTGGCGATTTTTCTCGACATAATCGCACGATGCACACTTCCTCATTTTGAACATTTCTCTTACTTTTGATCGTGCCTCTTTGAGTTGCTTTCCGGCTTCCGTGTGTCCGAAGTCAATAGCCAAATCATCAAGTAAACTGATACCTGGAATCAGGTACTCCCTGCCGTATCCTGCGATTTTTCGTTGTAATGCACCATACTCGTTTTTTGCTTGCTCAACTCGATTGGTGTGGTTGGCAACATCTTCACGTGCGTTCCGGGAATACTCGTCTGCTTCCCGGCGAATGGACTCGTATTTTTCCTTTGCCTCTCGCAGTTGTTTGTTTATGTGAGCCTGTACGTCGACTATTTTTTTGTAAGGCTCAAGAATCTCATTTTCTTTGCGAAGTTCCTCGTTTTGCTTTTGGGTGTTGATAAGCAAAACAAGCAGGACTACAACGCCTGCCCCCAAGCCAAGAATGACGGTTAGAATGAACATCGTAAACATAGTTCGCAGAATTCTAGAGTAGCGAGGCGGATAATTTTAGCACATTACGGGCATTTTGGCAAAACGGGAGAAATTCTCCAGAATCTTTCCAATTTTGCCGAAAAGGTTATTGACCGTTCCCCCGTTTGGGGGTACAATAAAGAAAACAAAACGAGAACGGAGAATTCAAGATGTCCCCAAAAGACGAACGAATGCACATTAGATTGACCGCCAACGAACGCAAGTTGCTACAAAAAGCGGCGGAAAGGGCAGGGTATAACAACATATCAGCCTATATCCGTGCTGTTACTATCGGCGACGAGCAGGGCATTTTACAGGAAATCAGAGAGGACATCAAAACGTTGCTGAAAAAGATAGACAGCGAGGAATGAAGGAAAAAGTTAGGGAAACGCCAACCTTGCAAGTAAACCGTTCCCCCTGATTTAACCAGAAAGTTCAAGTCAAACCGCTCTTATTTTACCCCCTGTGTCGGGAGCGTCAAGCGGTTGTGGCTTTGTACCCTGACGCACCCGACACGGAGGATTCTATGCAGACGGCAACATTGCAGCGTTAAAAGTAACGCTGGCAACTTCGTCAAATTTGAGACGGCGGCATCGTTGCCTTCCTTACAATCCTCTACTTTAACCACGAAAGGAGATTTTCGCATGACGAAAGAAGAACGTGAACTGCTAATGCTTGTTACAGAGATGGTGTGTGCGGTGTTTCGCTACGCATCCTTTGAGATGAGTCTCAAAACCCAAGAGCCGCCGGAACAACGTCGGAAGAAATTCGATGCGTTGTACGTCGCCACTACGGAACTGTTGGACAGGATGAAAAAAGTCCTGACAACCACAGAAAAAACTGAATCCCCGCAAGAATTAGAGCAATCGTCGCAATGATGGCGGTGTACACAACGAAGGGATAGGAGCGTTCGGCGTAGTCCGCCTGCGTTTTAGCGGCGGCGACGGATTCCTTTTCACGTTCGACCCGCTCTTGCTCCTTTTGCTCCCGCTCGTCGGCGGCTTCTGCAAGATTTTCATTGAATTTCTCGATGTTGGCACTCATCTGCCGCATGTAATCGTCATTGTACATAACCAATTTATCGGCATTTTTTCCATTCCCCCCGAATGAATCCCCGGCTCCTTGAAATCAAGTTGGAGCGGCAAGCCTTGTACTTGCAACTTGCTGCTCTTGAAAAAGAGGAATACGAAATCCTGACGGAGACGGAGCGCACCGACGAAGAGGAGCCAATGCCGGACTTTTCGATTTTCAAAGACACCACTTGCCGACTGCTGACGGCACTGTGGGAAGCACCGGACAGGATATTGTCGCAAGAAGACATTCGGGAATACGTGATTTTGGACGAGTATGCAAGTGAAAAGGCAGTGAAAAACGTCATTGCAAGGGCAAGACAAGAAGTCGAGGATTATGAAATTGAAATCAAAAACATTCACGGAAAGGGGTATCAGTTAATCACAGAAAAATAGCCCCAAAAAAAGCCCCAAAGTTTGGGGCTTTTGAGAAATACGCTAGCGGGCGTAGCGTAAAAACATGGGGCTATTTGGGGCTTTTGGTTTTGTAGAATACACCCCGTCATTCAAGATGGGAATTTGAATCGTACAAGAGCCTCGTCTTTTTGCCCCGTCCTGAATGACATCAAACGAATGCAAAAATCGGGGCTTTTGCCGTTAACACATCACCCCCAACAAAGAAAGGAGTTTCACGATGAAACGGATTTTATTGATTGCCGCTATGTTGGCGGCGTTTGCAGCCTTCGCTAATGCCGCAGACGTGGTTGTAGCGAAACGAGGCGTGTTCTTACGACCGCTCATTGTTCGACCGGCGGTTGTACAAACCATACCGCTGACGTTTGAAAGCCGACCGGCGCAAGCGTTCACTGTGGTCGAACAGCCGAGGGAACCCTTTGTTATGCGTGGAATCTTCACGGACAGAGTACGTATCCCTCGTGGGAAAACGCTATCGCTTGAGACGCAATAGTTCATTTTGGATGTACCCGCCGCAAGGCGGGTATGTCCCTTTTACAGAAAGGAGACTGCTATGAAAAACAGAAAATCACTGTGTGCCGGGCTAGTAGTGCTGGCGTGTGCTTTTACCTTCGTGGTAGCAGATGACATAAAACTGTACTACGTGGATCGGGACTTGAAGGATACTGATACGGTGCTGGACTTTACCGGAGGCAGTGCCTGTTCCGAAGAGCAGGTTTGCTTCAATGCCATTAACGAGTTCCGGGCATCGAACGGGCTTCACCCGGTTGCTTGGAGCGAAGATATAGCGGCGGGCTGTCGGGACTGGTCAACTACGATGCAGAGCCGAGGCTTCGACCATGCACCGAGCGGTATGCGAGGCGGCATGCGAGAAAACATCGCACGTGGAAATACGGACGGCTATCGAACGTTTATGCAATGGCGCAATTCGTCCGGGCACAGAGCGTTCCTATTGTCCCGGAACAGCACTGAAGCAGCGGTCGGCAAGTCCGGGAACTTTTGGACGTACCGGGCGAGGTCAGGTTCGGCTGGGTATGCTGGATTAAACTACGCTGGCGATGCCCGGTATAAGGATACTACGCATCAAACAGCAGATAAACCTGTCAAACAGGAATATCAGCGAAAACAACCGTTTCGGAAATTATTCCGAGGTAGATAACAGGATGGCAGTAGGAGCATGGTGCTCGCTTGGTTTGCCAACAATGTCACCAAGTCCGCGGGTTCGATTCCCGCCGCTGCCTGTTTTTAACCACTAACACGAATCAAACAAAATGCCTGAAATCATCGGCTTGTCAGTAGAAGGACATGTTTATCGAGAACAACTCCGTGCCGAAATCGCAGAGGAAAAGATTAAAAAAACGGTGCGTTTTCTGTGTGTTGCAATAACAGTATCGCTGATAACATCTGTCACTGCGCTACATTTAACCGTTCACAATCACCTGCACAGGGAAACCAAAGAAACGACCAATGAAATAATAGCAATCACTAATGCCACCCAACCAACTTTACCTAAACCATGACCTATGAAAGAGCCGATAGAACCAGATATGAGACCCCGCAAGGCAGTCGATACCGAAACGTTCAAGGGCAGATTCGCTGTCCGGCTGAAGACGTTGCGGGAACGGAAGGGACTGTCTGTTGCGGATGTGTCGGAAGCAACCGGAATTCCCCCGACAACTCTCTACGATTGGGAAAAAGCCCGGTTTTCTCCGACCGTGGAAGATTTGCCAAAACTCGCCGAAGCCCTAGAAATCAAGGTTCGGACGCTCTTGCCAGAAGCCTAGACAAAAATTCTGGAGAAATTTTCAAGAAAATTGCGGAAATCCGTAAAATATCCCCCGTGATGCTCACCGTCCGGGAGAATCGTCCCGCAGGTCAAACCAGAACCGCCCGTCTCTGTCGCCGAGCATCACAACTTGCGACGGGGGCGGGTTTTTTACGTATGCCGTGTCAGCGTGTTGTTTCCTTTTGGTTGAGGATGGTGAAAAACTCGATGATAACGCTGACACGGCTGTGTTTAACAAACGAAAGGAGAGCAAGATGACCAATGAAGAACGTTCGCAAAGATGCCCGGCAATCATCATCAAGATATTGAAAGTGCTTGAGGACGAAAACGTAACGATAGCAGACGCAGAGGACATCCTCAAAAATGTCCAATGGCTCACACTAGACTACCTACACGATTTAGGAAAAACCACCACAGTCAAAATCCCGAAAGAGATAGACTGGACATGGTTCTACGTGCCTATTGCCAAGTGAGGGATTCAGTGTTTTTTTCGACCTTGCCCTCAAGTGTTTTGATAGAGACCAACATTTCGTCCTGCTGTTTTTCGGACTTGTCGAGGCGTTCCTTGACCTGTACTAATTCGGCAACGAGTTCGGAAATTTTTTCGTCAGTTGTTTTATCCATACACTTTTTATCGACCACCACCACAAAAAACTTTAACACGATGAGCGAAGCAACACAGGAACCGCTTGCCCCGGAAGCCGGAGGCACCGTTTTTATTGAAGACTACAACGGGAACGAAGAGGGTGTCGAAATGGCACAATCGCCGTTCGCGACAGATAAGATACCGAAAAGACATTACAACGGCGACGAACCGTTGGAGCATTGAGGAACATTAGTCCCAAAAAGGAACAATATTATGACAAAAGAAGAGCTCGGAAAAGTGCTCGAGGAGCACAAGAACTGGTTGGCTGGTGTAGGCGGCAAGTGTGCCAAGTTGTATATGGCCAATTTGCGAGGTGCCAATTTGTATATGGCCGATTTGCGAGGTGCCGATTTGCGAAATGCCAATTTGTATATGGCCGATTTACGAGGTGCCGATTTGCGAAATGCCAATTTGTATATGGCCGATTTACGAGGTGCCGATTTGCGAGATGCCAATTTGCGAGGTGCTGCTTGGGATTATTCATCCGGCTTTTCGCTGGAGTGTAAAGGGTCCAACTTCACCTGTTCCGTTGATCTGCTGTACCAATACGCCGCCCACCTCTGCACCTTGCAAGCAGGGGATGATGCGACCGAAGAGGAGAAACAGGCATTTAAGGAATTTCGCGAGGCAAACGCTAAGTTTGCCTTAAGATCACACTGGGCAAAAGATCTAGGTTTAACCGGGGAAGGAGAGAAGAAGAATGAACAAGAAAACTAAAACCACTACCCATTGGGTAGATGAATTTTTGTTACCGCTTAATGCGTGCGAGAGCGCAGTAGTGAAAGCCCGTGCTTACCCCGACCCGAAAACAGCATGGGATGCGTGGGATAACGGTACAGAGATGCTCTGGACGTTGGAAAAATGCGGTGAGACAGACGTGTCAAAACTGGTATTTTGCGCTTGCGAAATCGCAGAGCGAGTTTTACCGC
>Ga0123353_10000923_pt1 | contig 35866 bp, 31 predicted proteins | sample TergutLab28metaG_3_FD_92763 | JGI IMG/M metagenome (GOLD analysis project Ga0123353, IMG submission 92763) | Labiotermes labralis P3 segment gut microbial communities from Petit-Saut dam, French Guiana - Lab288 P3 | ecosystem: Host-associated > Arthropoda: Insects > Digestive system > Gut ... | reverse complement strand
GAAAGGGATGTAAATCCTAATCTCGAACAAAATCCCGGATATTAATTAATGTTTAATTTTAAAAATATTTAATATGAAAAAGATATTATTAATAATTGGAACAATCTTAGGACTCTCATTATTATATACTTCTTGTAATGTAAATAGTGATCAAGTTCCTAAATTTAACGAAAAAGACGCCTTTGTAGGTTTTACGACTCTAATCTATACGGTTGACGAAGATTTTTGTACCAATCCCCAAAAAGGGAATGGTCAAAATTATAAAATTCCGGTAACATTAGCATCCGTTTCGGGATTGGTCAGTTCTGTTAAGATTGTAGTTAAAGATTCAACAGCAATAGCAGGTGTGAACTATATTTTAAAAAGTGGTAATACATTAAATTTTACAACTGATGCAAGAACGCAATATGTTGAATTTGAAATAATTGACATTCCTGGTGAATTTACAGGCGATTTCATGTTTAAAATTGAAATAACTGATGGTGGCTCTGTAAATGTTGGTTCGGATAATATTTGTTCGGTTAAAATTGCAGATATGGACCACCCGTTATCGAGTATTCTGGGCGTATATATTGCAAATGGTTGCGGTTATTGGGACGGCGATTACAGCTGGAATGTTACAATTAAAAAAGATGACCCTGCCGATGGAAAAGCGCCTGACCTTTCAAAAGTATGGCTCTATAACTTTATCGAAGGAGGACAAAATGTTGATATATATGGAACGGTTAATGCCGAATTAACCGAAATACGAATTCCGATGGGTCAAACAACTGTCCTTCGTTCCGGAGCACAGTATGCAGCAATGGTCGGCTGGCATGTATTTTATTATGAGGACGGTACCGTCAACGAAGATTTGGATGATGAAGTATATGATATACAGGATGGATACAACATGGTTGTCTATATAGAAAATGATGGACAGAAAATGTATTTGCCACCTCTTTACGAATTTGGCTCTTATATTCCTGATGAAGACGCCTGGTATAATATTCTTCTTCCATTCCCTGTTCCAGGCGGTGGTAAGTGGGATTATGACATGAACAGACCTATGATGACTTTAATAAAAAATTAAAAAAATTTTATATGAAAAAGATATTGTTTTTTATAGGCGCAGTCTTACTCTTTACAGTAAGTTGCACAAAATTTCCTGAAGAAACGCAGATTGATTTTAAAGAAGGACCAAAAGTAGAAATCACAATTGTTACAGCAAGTAATCCTGATTCTACTATTTGTTTCAAACTTAAAACTTCAAATGAGGCTGCATATATTTCCTATCTTATTGAAGAAGCAATAGAAAAAGACACCAGTAAAATACCGTCAAATATTTTAAAATGTACCTATGATGGCATTAAAAAAGGAACTTTAAAATATGATGAACAGCCTAACGGCGAAGCTATCATTGAAGTTACAAACCTAAAGCCATTTACAGTTTATCAGATTTATGCAGTTACGTCTCATAAAGATGGAGGTGTTGGAGTATTATCTAATGCAAATACAAAAACAACAGACAATATTCCGCCAAGATATGTGTCACGCTCTATTTCTGAAAGAACAATTACGTTAACATTCTCAGAACCAGTTCAAAGAGGTAATGGGAGAATTTTTGCAACATATTATTCTCAAACTCCATTTGCCGCAATGGTTGATTCATTGATGATTGAAGAAGAAAATGTTTCTATTTCAGAAAATTATATGAACATTTACTTATTTGATGAATTTCCGACAGGATCTCATATTTGTATTACTTGGGAAGAAAATATGGTAAAAGACTTATATGGTAATCCTGTCAGCAAATTTACAACAAAGGGTTATATTCCGGGTCAAGGCTCCGGTGCAGGATGGCAAGGATGTTACGTCCGTTTGCCGTTTGAAAAATGGGACTTTGAGGGAATTAAAGATTTGGAAGAATTTACTGATTTAAGTACTTTCAGGATAATACTGACGCTTGGTACGCCAACTCCGCCTGTTTCTCGTGTGAACTCAAATTTTGATAATTCGTATGTTGTTTATAAATCATCAGGAAGAGAATTGAAATTTAATTTACCCAGAAATAATGCTGTTGTTACAAGTGATGGAAAATTATCAATTACTTTGCCACTAACAGACATGCTGGTAAAAGGGGCATTAATAAGTCTTGTTATTCAAGAAGGTTCTTATATTGATAAATATGCGAACGCATGTAACTTTTTTGAAATAGAAGATATGTATAAATACGTTGGTCCATAATAATGTACCAATAAGAAAAATAAGCGAATAGGGACGGTTTAAATTGTTCAGAATCAACCTTATTCGCTTATTTTAAATATTTAAAACTAATAATTATGTTTTATATTTAAAAATTTTATTACAATGAAAAAAATAACCATTATCCTGACGATAATACTTTCATCAACCCTTTCCGCACAGGAAGTAACTACCAACTGGCCTTATATTTACAATGATTTCACAAAAGGAACAGTATATTACACAGACGGAAAAAAAACTGAAGCCCTCATGAATATTCATTTACTCAGGAGCAAACTCCATTATTTGGATAAAGAAATAATTAAAGAGGCTAAAAATGCTGATATTTTGGTTGTTGAAATTGGTAATGACAAGTATTTTGCTTTCAATGACCAAATGCTGAAAGTTATTTCAGGAACTCAAACCGGTTTTCTTGGCGAGTTGACAGTTGCAGATTTATCATCTTTAAATGAATCGGGAGGCGCTTATGGAGCATCATCTAATTCTATGGCAACCAGAAAATTAACATCTATTGATTCGCAAGCAGGTAGAGCTTATATTACTAATCATATTGAGTTGAAAAATAATAAAGGCGGCGGAACGCTCTTATCTGTTTCAAAAAAGTACTATATTGTTTCAAATGGGGAAATTTATTTGGCAACTCAAAAGGGAATCGATTCAAAACTACCTGAAGAAAGAAGAAGCGAGTTTAAGACTTTTGTGAAAAATAATAAAATAAAATGGAAAACCCCTGAATCGCTTGTTGTTTTATTAGAGTTTTTTGATGAATAGTTTCTTCTATTTCAAAAATTGTTGCAACTTGTCATCAAGCAATGAACCGAAAAGGTCTTTCCCTATTATTTTCCCATCACGACTGATAAGATAGTTAGCAGGTATTTTGCTTATATTATAAACCTTTGCAGGGTAAGAATCTGTATATTGCAAGTCTGATACGCTTATCCATGGAATTTCATCATTTTGTAAAGCGCCTTCCCACAATACTTTACTTCTTTCAAGTCCGACCTGATAAATTTCAAAACCTTTACTTCTATATTTTTCATAAACATATTTTAGGAAGCCATTTTCACGTCTCGACACTTCATCCCAAGATGCCCAGAATGACAGCAATACGACTTTACCACGCAGTGAAGACAGCGCTATTTCATTCCCATTTACATCTTCCACCTTGATATCAGGAATTTCATCAGTCGCCTCACTCATCAGTTTTTCAATTTGGTCGTTCAGGCGTTGTTCTCTTTTTACTGATAAAACATAACTATAAAGATGTTTCACTCTTTCGGATTCGGGATACATAAGGTTTAAACTTGTTGCGCTTGCTGCAAAATATATCTGGTCTTTTTTATCCCAAACATTCATTACCATTGTATTGTCGCTTAAAGTCAGAAACAGAGCATAATACGAAGCAAAAGAACGCGTATTTGACAAAACAAATTCACCAATATACTTTTTATAATCATCAATTGCCGAAATCATCTCATTACCAATATCATCCAAACGAATGACTTTTTCATTATCAGAAAGCGAAACATACAAATTGTTCAAACTATCCACTTTAACTCTCAACTCTTTTATTTTACTAACCAACGCTTGTACAAATAATGAACCTTGTGAGTTTTCCACTTTATATTGGCGTGAAAATGAATCTTTTGCCCCTGTTACCTTTATCTGTTCGGTTGTATCTCCCAGCAAAGTTATGAAACTGTTTGGCGTTAGTTGCAATTTGAAAAAAGCAGGTTCTTCCAACGGTTTAAGTTTAAACCTGAAATTACCATTTTTCATCTTAAGACTGTCTATAAAAACATCGCCTCTTAAATCCATCCTGTAAAGGAATAATTTCTCTTTGCCGCCATCTGCAATATTTCCTTCAATAATGAAATACTTTTTTTCAGTACAACTTGCCACTAAAAGTGTCAGTATCAATGTTATAATAAATTGATTCTTCATAATTTTTTAATTAGTAATAATTCAATCGCTTCCTTTAACTCTTTACCCCATATATTTTTCCCTGCTACTATTCCTTCCGTATTTAACAAAAAATTTGAAGGAAATTGCATGATACCCAGATGATTAATTGTCTTTACCTCTTCTTCTTTTTCATCCAAAACTAATATAAAAGTTTTTAAATCTGTATTTCCGTATTGTGAAAAATCTGGAGATTTATATGAAGTGTCTGATTTTCTGATTTCTATATAAACCGGTTTTCCTGCATATTTTTCACTTGAAATTGTATCATCTCTAAAAACCAGAAGTGGAAATATGTCCCCTACCCTTACTTTATTGTAATGAAGTTCCATTTCCCGTAATTTGGCAACCTTTTCTGAAAAAATACGGACTTCATTAAGTTCAATATTTGGCTGAAGTTCTGATTCGACTTCAAGAAACAGCGCTCTGTCGTTCCAAGTATCAAATAGTGGATTATTTCCTGCAAATTGCATTAAAACAACCATTTTAACCAAAGGATCATCAGATATTGACAGCGCTTTTTCGCGATATATCGATTTAAGAGAATCAAGAGTCCCCTCTGACTTCTCACGAATGGGATTATTTTGCCCCTCTTCTTGGGTGGATGGAGGGGCTTTTACTATACTTATTATCTCCTCATTCCACGCCTCACATAACATTTCAACTTTCAAAAATAATTCCGGTAAATTAGTCCCAACAGTAATTAATTGATTAGGAAATGTTGCGTATTGTCCATCAATAAATTGCGGTTTATCAGGGTCTAAAATCAGGATTATTTTTCTATCATTCATATTTTCAAGGTAATATAATCCTCGCTCAAAAACTTCAGGATTCCAGACAAATTCACTCTTATTGTCAATCAATATAGTATCGGGAGGGTTATCAGAATCAGATACGCTCCTTAATATCAATCTATTACCTTCTCCACCCCATAAAATACCCGATAGAACGGGTTGTTCAACTGTAAAAGTACAGGAACTTAAACCAACTAATGATGTAAAAATGAGTAATATAAAAAGTTTCATGGTATAGAAATTTTTGACAAAAGTATTTATAATTACCCAAAAAACAAATATCCAATCCAAATAGCAGCAATAATTCCCACCAAATCAGCGATTAAACTGCACGAGACAGCATAACGTGTTTTCCGGATACCAACTGAACCGAAGTAAACAGCAATTATATAAAAAGTTGTATCAGTTGCGCCCTGAAATATAGATGAAAGTCTTCCTGCAAAGGAATCTGCTCCGTAAGTTTGCATAGCGTCAATCATCATACCTCGCGCACCGCTTCCGCTTAAAGGTTTCATCAATGCAGTTGGTAACGCATCAACAAATCGTGTATCAAATCCAAGCCATGCCGTAAAAATACGAATGCCATCTATAAGATAATCCATCGCTCCTGAAGCCCTGAAAACCCCAATTCCTACAAGAATTGCAACAAGATAAGGAATGATTTTTACAGCTGTCGAAAAACCTTCTTTTGCGCCTTCAATAAATGATTCGTAAACGTTAACTTTCTTAGTAACAGCCTTTATGATAAACAAAATAATTATAAGAAAAAGTATCAGGTTGGCGCCAAGTAATGAAATGGTTTCAATTTGGTCTTTTTCAAGAAACGACATTCCGAAAATAATACAGAAAATCAAAATAGTTGTACCTCCGAGATATATCAGAACGACAGGGTCAAGCAAATTTATTTTTTGTTTGATTGAAACGGCAATAATTCCGGCAAGTGTGGAAAAAAATGTTGCTAATAAAATCGGGATAAATATATCTGCCGGATTTACAGCGCCTGCCTGCGCTCTGAAAACCATTACCGAAATTGGTATTATTGTAAGTCCTGAAGCGTTGAGTACCAAAAACATAATTTGTGCATTAGAAGCAGTATCTTTATGCGGATTTACCTCCTGCATCTCTTTCATTGCCTTAAGCCCCATTGGAGTTGCGGCATTGTCAAGTCCGAGCATGTTTGCGGCAATATTCATCATCATTGAGCCATAAGCAGGGTGGTTTTTAGGTAAATCGGGGAATAATCTTGTAAACAAAGGTGATATGGCTTTTGACATCAAATTAACTACGCCTCCATTTTCGCCGGTTTTCATAAAACCCATCCATAAAGTCAGTACGCCTGTTAATCCGAGTGAAAATTTGAATCCTGCAGCAGCATTATCAAAAGCGGCGCTAACAAGTTGAGGGAAAATTTCATAATCCTGAAAAAAAATCAACCGCACCAATGCTACTACAAAGGCTATCAGAAAGAACGCTATCCAGATATAATTTAGTACCATAATTTACTATTCAATTATTAAACACCTGCCCTAATACAGTGATAGCAATTAAAAACAGTGTTGTAACTTCTTTTAAACGCGGTTTCCTCATTTTATCAAGCCATAACGATATTATCACTGTAGAAACCAATGCAATAACCGGAATTAATTCCATAGAGAAAAAAGGAGTAAGAATTGCGGCACACATTATAAACATCATCCACGTGAAACAGCGAAAATAACGCCGTGTTAGAATCTTTTGTGATTTCATATAATTGAATGACAAAATAATAGATATAATATTTGCTAATATCATTATTCCAATATAAATTCTTGAAAAAATGCTATGATTGTATTGACCCGGATTGGAAATAAGATTTTCCTGTAAATCGGCAAAAAATACAAGTGTATTATCGGTATATAAAAAATAGACAAAACAGACTGCAAATGGGAACATTAACCCTAATAAAGATGCAATGATTGATTTATGATTTGCAATCCTTAGTATAGCCATTAACATGAAAAACATAGCAAACAAAAAGATGCCTTTTGCATAAAATAATGACCCGATTCCAACAAGTAATGAAGCATTAAAACACCCAACTTGCGGTTTCCTTTTTCCTACGCTTGAAAAAAGTTGTTCAATACCGAGAACATAAAAGAGCGTAAAAAGCCAAACCGGATTAAGTTTTTGAACAAATAGGAAACCACTTGATAATAAAGCATATATAAAAAATGGCAACATGCTTTGCTGTTGGATAAGTCCGAACTTCAAAGTAATTCTGTTTAAAGAAAATGCTATCAAAAATGCCAGAATTAAACTTAATGCCGCCGCAGTATATTTGGAATATCCGAAAATCGGATCAATAAAATGTTCCCACAAAGGCATACAAGGGTTGTCGAATGTGGTAATATGTACCATATTTGTTATAAAAAGTCTCCCCCATAAGAGCAATAACACAAAAAACACTGTTACCAATGCTGTAATTCGCGAGTTATGTATTGTTCTGAATATCATATTTTTTAATTATCTTTGTTAATCCGTGTCATCATTGGAAAATAAATCAAATCCAATATCACTTCTAAAATACTTCCCCTCAAATTTAATTATACGTGCAAACTCCAAAGATTTCTCCCTGGCATAAAAAATATCATGTCCAAAGGAAGTAATAGCAAAAACTCGTCCTCCGTTTGTAACGATTTTTCCGTCTAAAAGTTTTGTTCCGGAATGAAACAGTAATCTATTTTCTATAAGTTGAAACCGTAAGAAATTTTTTAAGAAATCGGACAGCATATATCCTTCCATATTTTCAAGCAAATAAATTTCGACATTCTTTTTGTAGTCGCCCGGATAACCACCAGATACTAAGACAACTGCAACAGCCGTTCTATCGTCTTGTTCGATAACTGATGCCTTTAAACTGTTATCAAACAAAGCAAGCAAAAGTTTTACAAGGTCATTATTTAATCTTGGCATAACAACTTGTGTTTCAGGGTCTCCCATCCTTGCGTTGTATTCTATTACGTATGGATTTCCTTTTACGTTCATTAAACCGAAAAATATAAATCCTTTGTAATTAATTTTTTCTTTGTTTATGCCATTGATAGTCGGTTTGATGATACGTTCTTCAACTTTTTTCATAAAATTTTCATCGGCAAACGGCACAGGGGAAACAGATCCCATTCCGCCTGTATTAGGACCTGTATCACCTTCTCCAATGCGTTTATAATCTTTTGCTTCCGGTAAAATAACGTAATTTTCGCCATCTGTCAATACAAATACCGAAAGTTCAATGCCTTGCAAAAATTCTTCTATCAGAACAATATTTCCTGCTTTGCCGAATTTTCCTTTTAGCATGTTTTCCAATTCTTTACAAGCTTCATGATAATCTTCAATGATCAGAACTCCTTTGCCGGCTGCAAGTCCGTCAGCTTTTAAAACAAAAGGGGGTTGCAATTGACTCATAAATTTTTTGCCTTCAACAATATTTTCTGCTGAAACTGAAAAATAACGTGCAGTAGGAATATTGTGCCGTTGCATGAACATTTTAGCAAAGTCCTTGCTTCCTTCAAGTTGTGCTCCGTTTTTTGATGGTCCGATGATTTTTACATTACACAATTCTGCATCATTCTTAAAAAAATCAACAATTCCAAGTACCAAAGGCTCTTCGGGACCAACAATTACCATGTCTATTTTTTCTTGAATTACAGACTTTTTAATTAGATCAAAATCATTGTAATGAATGTTTAAATTTGCACCAAGAGACGCTGTTCCTACATTGCCGGGTGCAAAAAAGAGGCTTTTTGTAAGCGGACTTTGTTTTATTTTCCAACCTAAGGCGTGTTCTCTGCCTCCTGAACCTAATATTAGTATATTCATATTTTTACTTTATTATTTTCGTTTTAAACCCTTTTTCAACTATAAATTCCAAAACTATTGGAAGGGCGTATTTCATTCTGTCCCACGCTTTTAAAGAATCGTGAAAAACAATAACCGAACCGTGACGAATATTTGTAATAACATTATTAACAACCTCTTCCTCAGTTACATTTTTATCGTAATCAAGCGACAAAATATCCCACATAACAATCTTATCGAAACGTTTTTTCAATTCAGACGTCCACCATGGACGTATTTTTCCGTGAGGTGGTCTAAAAAGTCTGCTTTTCACAAACTCTGTACATTTATCAACATCCTCAAAAAAATCCTTTTTATTTAGACGCTTTGGCCTTTTATGCGAAAACGAATGATTACCGACAGCCATTCCGTTATCTGTAAGGCTTTTAAATATTTCTGGAAATTTTCTAACATTATCTCCTACGCAAAAAAAAGTCGCTACGGCATTATATTTTTTCAAACAATCTATTACCCAAGGCGTTACTTCAGGAACAGGACCATCGTCGAATGTAATGAAAAGCGCTTTTTCATTAGTTTTTACTCGCCAGATTGTACCGGGAAAAAGTTTCCTGATTAATGATGGCGGGGTTATTTTGTATTTTGATGACATATTCATGACATCCTCCCTTCCCAAAAATCAAAAAAATTAAACCACTGTCGCGGATATTTCCTTAATATCTCTTCGCATGATTTTACGTAATTATCTGCAAATATTGCAGCCCGTTTTGCGCTGCTTGCCTCAGAATTATCAGTTTCAACGGGAATTATAAAGGCTTTATATTTTGTCAGATTCTTTTTCATAACAAAAAGCGCCACAACCGGGACGTCCAATTGTGCTGCAAATCTGAAAGAAGAAGATGGAAACCATGCATCCTGTCCTAAAAAATTAATTTTAAAATTTTTGGCGCTGCCATAAATTCTGTCGCATGGAAGAATTACCATATTTCCCTGTTCAAGAGCCTCTTTTAAAATAAAAAGATGAGACATATCTTCCTGTACAGATACCAAATTCAAATTTGCCTTTTTTAATGCTGACTCTCTCTTTTTGCTGTATTCTCGACTCTCTCCGCCGAAAATCATTGCATAAATTTTTTGTTCTGCTTTTTGAAAAACATATCCCCCAAGTTCAAAATTTCCTATGTGAGAACTTGCTATTATAAAACCTTTTTTCTGTGCAGCCCACTCTTTAATACAATCATTATCTTCTATTTCGATAGTGAAATTTTTGATATTACCGGCTATAGCAGCAAATTTATCCACAACTATCTGAGCAAAAATAAAATGGTTAGCAAAAGTATTCCAAAATGCTTTCCATGATGACATTTTCCAAATATTTCTAAAATATCTGAATATTGCCAAATAACCTTTTCTTTGAAATAGCATATAAAAAGGGACAATGAGTATCAAAACGGGATACAGGATAGTAACATTTATTACTCCCAAAAAGAAAAACAGGAATTTTTGTCCAAATTTTCCTCCGCCTGTTTTACCTTCCCAATGTTGTGGTTTTAACGTCATTACTAATTTGATGCTTTATGAAATTTTCAAGTGCAAAAATATAAAAGATATTGCTATTTCAAAAAATGAATTATCATAATAACAAAATATAAGAATAATCGTACAAATTATTTTTGTAATAATCTATTTTGTTAAATTAAAATTATAATATCGGAAATAGCATGAAATCAATTATTTATCTTACATTTTTTTGCACCCTGACAGGGTTCGCAACTCAGCTAAATGCTCAAACATACAGTATTCACCAAAATAACGGATTTGACCCGTTTACACGTGAATTATATAAGCCCGGAGTAAATTTGCACTCATCTATTAAACCTTATAGACTTGATGAGATAAACAATTATTATTCAACAGATTCTCTTATTCAAAGAGGGCTTTACAAACCTTCGGAAAGGGTTAATATTTTTAAATCGAATAAGGAAAGGGAGAAACTCAACTTTTTTCAGCGATTTATCCACGACGACCTTTTTTCATGGGAGGATAAAAATGATGGTATATTCATAAGAATCAATCCTTTGGCAAATTTTGAAATTGGAAAAGAATTATCCGAAAGTAAAAATATATGGGTAAACACTCGTGGGTTAATGATAGAAGGAAACTTAGGGAAAAATCTTTCTTTTTACGGCGATGTTTATGAAAATCAGGCTGTTTATCCACAATATTTAGATAATGATATCAGGGAACGATATGTTGTTCCCGGACAAGGGAGAGCAAAACTTTACGGAGATGATGGAAGAGGTTTTGATTTTTCGCAATCAAATGGTTATGTGTCTTATAATGCAGGGCAATGGATTAATCTTCAATTATGTTTCGGGAAAAATTTCATCGGAGACGGTTACCGAAGTCTTTTGTTGTCTGATAATGCCAATTCTTACGGTCATATAAAAATGACGGCAACTTTTATGAAAATAAAGTACTGGTGGATGATTGCACAATTTCAACACTATGGTAAAGAGAGGGATTTTAATCACGTAGGAGTTGACCGTTTTCCATACAAATACGGGGCTTTTCATTATTTGGACTGGAATATTGGTAAGCGTATTTCTTTTGGCGTATTTGAAAGCGTAATGTGGACTGAAAATGACGAAGCAGGCGGTCGGGGAGTTGATTTGAGTTATCTTAATCCGTTTGTGTTTTATCGTCCTATTGAATTTGGCGCCGGGTCGCCTGATAATATGCTTGTTGGCGCTAATTTAAAAATAATTGCATGGAAAGATGCCGCTTTGTATGGACAATTAATATTCAATGAATTTAAATTAGACGAATTACGTTCTGATAAAAAATGGTGGGGCAACAAATATGGTTTCCAAATAGGATTAAAATCGTATAACTTTCTGGGTATAAATAATCTTGATGCGCAAACCGAGTATAATCAGGTGAGACCTTATACTTATTCTCATTATGGCGTTGATTATGTCAATCAGTCAAGTCAGAAAATAACATATCCTGTAAGCAATTATTACGGACATGCAAATCAGGAATTGATGCATCCGTTAGGCTCTAATTTTAAGGAAAATGTCTCGATTTTGCGTTATCGCTATAAACGATGGCATATTGAACTGAAAAATATGATAGCAATACATGGCAAAGACAAAAACTTTGCAGAAACTATAAAGATAAAATCCGATCCTGATGTGTATAAAACATGGATTGTCAGTTATGGTGGCGATATTTTTAAATCGTGCGAAGACCGCTGGGGAGTTATTGATCGTTCTTATGGAAATGAAATTGGACAAGGAATAAAGACCAACATATTAAATTTTTCAGGCGAAATATCATGGCTCGTTAACCCAAAAACAAACATGAATATTGCCATCGGCGGGCGATACAGAAAACAATCCAACGAACAAGGCGACAATTTCGATAAATATGAAAATGTAAATAAATTGTTTTACATCACTTTAAGGACCTCATTACGAAACTTTTACTATGATTTTTAAGTATTGGTTTTATTTTTCATAACAGATTAAAACTCCGCAGCTCAGAGGAAGGGAGGTTCATTAAAGTTCCTCTTCATTACTTGTTATTTGATTCCTTTAATTGAGGTTTCGAAATGATGAGTTCATAAAAAAAACATCATAGACAACTCTTGTTTTCAATCAGTAACCCCTTTTCGGGCAATCATTTCATAAGTATCAAATTGCGCTCTTACATTATTTTTCTTTGATGAAGAAATTTTTACATTATTAAGTTTGCTATTGATAGTTCTTGCTTTTACGTTGTCTTTTAATTGTAAATCAAGTATATTTATAATTTCTTGACGTAATTCATCATCTTCAATTGGAAAAGTAATTTCTATTCTACGATTTAGATTTCTATTAAGCCAGTCGCCTGAGGAGAGGTAAATTTCTTTTTTATTTTTCCCGAATACCCAAATACGGGCATGTTCCAGAAAACTGTCCACAATGCGGATTAACCTTATATTTTGACTGAAAGGGCGATTTGGAATCAAACAGCATACGCTTCTGACAATTAAATCAATTTTTACGCCTGCTTCGCTTGCTTCGTATAATTTATTGATTAGAGTTTTATTTTGAATACCATTCATTTTCAACAACATATACCCATCGCCACCATTAAGTGCAATTTCTATTTCTTTATCAATTTGTTTAATAAGTTCACTTTTAAAATTAAATTGTGTAACTAATAATTTTTTAAAAACAGGGGTTGTTGATTGATCTTCAAGAAATTCAAAAAGGTTTTCGAGGTCTGTTAAAATTTCTCTTTTACAAGTAAAAAAACCATGGTCGGCGTATGAACGGGCAGTTTTTTCATTGAAATTTCCTGTACTCAAGTATGCATAAGAGCGTTTTCGTTGACCGTTTGCACGTCTGATTACAAGCGCCATTTTTGCATGAACTTTTAATCCGGGAATGCTGTAAATTATTCTTATTCCTGCATTTTCCATCATTCGCGCCATTTTTAGATTGTTTTCCTCGTCAAACCGCGCTTTTACTTCTACAAAAACTGTTACTTTTTTACCGTTGTGGGCGGCATTAATTAAGGCATTCACAACAGCCGAATTGGTTGCAACACGATATTGAGTTACTTTTATTTCATCGACTTTTGGATCGATAGAGGCTTCATAAAAAAATCGCAAAACATAATCAAATGAATGATATGGAAAATGTAAAATCCGCTCTTTTTCTTTAATAGCATCAAACATTGAACCGAAGCGTTCAAGTTCGGAAGGACGAACAGGAGTTAAATTACTCATTTGCAAACGCGGTGCGAAAGGATTTGGTAAATTGATAAAATCATGCGTATTAAGAAAAACGTTGCTAATTAGCATGTCTTGAGGAATTATGCCAATATATTCTTTTAAAATATTTAAAAAATCTTGCGGAATTGTTCTGTCAAACAAAAATAGGGCAGGCTCGCCTCTTTTGCGGGACGTCAGCCCTTTTCTTATTTTTTCTAAGAGATTTCCGCTAAACTCATCCTGAATACCGAGATCAGCGTCTCGTAGCATTTTTATGTTATAACTTGAGTCAACTTCATAACCCGGAAATAACTCTTTGAGATTCATTCTAACCAAATCTTCTAAAAAAATGTAATAATAACAATTGTCGCCTATATTTGGGAGCCTGATAAAACGTCCAAGTTCATCAGTAGGCATTTTAATTATTGAATATCTCTCTTTTTTTTGTTTCCCGTTTTCTAAACTTTTTTTACGATATAAACGCACAGCAATATAAATTTTATTATCAAGCATATACGGACGAACTCCACTCCTCAACAGTACAGGTTGCAGGTGTGGAAGCGCCTTACTGTAAAAATAATCGTGAATAAATGCCAGATGAGAGGGATGTTCGGGATTTTCATCCTGAAACAATATCAATCCCTCTTTTTTAAGTTCCGGTAAAATGTCTTTTTTTAAAATACTTTCGAAACGAGAAAGATGTTTTTTAACAATACTGTTGATGATATTCACAATTTTACCCGGATTGTTATCAGAAAATCCTACTAATTCCTCTTCATCAAAGTTATATTTATATTCGGCAACCCTAACTTTGTAAAAACCGTCAAGGTTAGAGGAGTAAATTGCCAGAAATCTCAATCTTTCGTATAAAGGTATTGACTTATCGTCCGCTTCTTCCAACAACCTGTAGTTGAATGAAAGCCAACTTATGTCGCGATTGAAATATTTCTGCAATTTCATCTGAATAATTTTGAATAAATTTTTGCAAAAATAAAACATATAATTTAAATCAGTTTTGAAAAACAATATTTTTTATATTTTTACACGGTAAAAAAACAAGCTGTCTGTGCATTTATATGTCAGACTATTAATATTTTAATAAAAACAATTAGAAATGAAAAAAGTACTTTTATTATCAATTATTTTTTTAGGCGGAATAATTCAGCCTATATTTTTAAAAGCACAAGTAAGTTATGGAGGAACACCTCCAAGTTTTAATTTTCCTGATTATCGGTTAACTCCTCCTGTATATCAGGCAGTTATTGATTTTGATGTGAAAAAACTTATAGAAGAGGACAAAGAATATGAAAATTTGGGGAATCCTCTTCGTTGCGCAAAAATAATCCCTGTCAATTTAGACGTAATTAATGATGGCGAATGGTTTACACTTCCCGATGGGACATGGATCTGGCAATTGGAAATTTATGCGCCGGATGCGTTAGCAATAATGCTTATGTATGAAAAATTTATAATTCCTGAGGGAGGAAAACTATTTCTATATAACCCGGACTATTCAAAAGTATTGGGCTCATACACAGAAGAAACCAATACAAAGGGAGTAGAATTTGCAACAGAATTAGTTGGAGGCGACAGAATAATACTTGAGTATGTTGCTCCGCCAACTGATGAGATGTTAATTCCACAGATAGAAATTTCTGGGGTTGTTTATGGGTATAATAATCTAAAAGTTTCTACAAATTTGGTACAAATAAAAAATGGGGAATCTGAATCTTGTATGATAAATATAAATTGTTCTGAGGGAGATGAATGGCAAACACAGAAAAGAGGTGTTGCACGTACCTTAACTCCTAGTGGAGGTTACTACTATTGGTGTAGTGGTAGTTTGATTAACAATACGGCATGTGATGCTGCCCCTCTTTTTTTAAGCGCTTATCATTGCTTTCAGGGAGTTTCAGAGCAGAATATGAATCAAATGACTTTTTATTTTAATTATGAAGATCCTAATTGTCCAAGAACGAATAAAGAACAGCCAAGTAATACAATAACAGGTTCTGAATATTTAGTTGCACTTCCAATGAGTGGAGGTTCTGATGGCGCACTATTAAGGTTAAGCAGACAAATACCTGACAGTTATAATGTTTATTATAATGGGTGGGATAGAAGAAATATAGCAGCAACAAGTGGAGTTGGAATTCATCATCCAGCAGGTGATGTGAAAAAAATATCAACCTTTTCATACTCTGCGGTTTCTGATGGATGGCCTGGGACGCCAAATGGAGCTGCAAATGGTTTTTGGCGATTAATATTCACTGAAACTGAAAATGGAAGAAGCGTTACAGAAGGTGGGTCTTCAGGGTCGCCAATATTTAATCAGAATAAATTGGTTGTAGGAACACTAACAGGAGGAAACTCATCATGTAATTATCCAAGCGGAACTAATTATTATGGAAAATTATGGTACCATTGGGATCAACATCAAGAAAAAATGAATCAATATTTAGACCCTGCAGGAACTGGAATTGAAACTTTGAGGGGAATTAGTCGTCCTACTAAAGTAGATTTTTATCCTGAAGAAGAAGAATTATATGTAATTAGACCTATTCATTTCATTAATAATTCTGTTAATGATATTTCATGGGAATGGACATTTCCAGGAGGAATTCCATCATCTTCAACTGAACAAAATCCTCCACCGGTCGTATATAATTCACCAGGTACCTATACTGCTACATTAGTTATAAACAGAGGGGTGGGTGGTGAAACTGTGAAAGGTTTTGCATTTGATGTTGTTGTAAAAGAAAACTTATGTCCAATGGAAAAAACAATCGGTAGCAGTACAGAAAAAGCTCAGTTCCCTTTAGGATCTGAAAATCGTCAAATCTTCAGTTCATCTATTTATAAATCAAGTGAGTTGAATTTGGATACCAGATGTAATATCAATAAAATTTCCTGGAATACAGAAAATAATTCATCAACTCAACGAAAGGTTTATATTTATTTAAAAGAAACTAATGATAACATTTTTACTAATGCAACTAAATGGGCAGAAGAAGTTGAAGGAGCAACATTAGTTTATGAAAGCCCGTCAGAATGGACAAATAATTCAGGTTGGGTAACATTTGATTTGATAAAACCTTACAGATATTCAGGTAACAAAAACTTAAAAGTAATAGTTCATACATTAGCGGCAGCAGGTCAGGAATATATAAATAGTAATTGTTTTCATTCAATAGTTGTAAATAGCCATATACAATGGATATCTGATTCTCAGACAATTCCTGGTACAACAGGAGATATAAACAGTAGAAGACCAAATATTCGGTTCAATTTTGATATTCCTTGCGGTTTAGAAGCTCCGGTTGCAGGTTTTACTATGAATAACAGTACTGCAGAGTCTATTCAAGTGTATAGAGATGATATTGTTACATTTAAAGATGCTTCAACCGGACCGGTTGTTAACTGGAATTGGACTTTTGAAGGTGGTGATCCGGAAACTTCATTAATCCCTAATCCGAAAATTTTATTTCATAACAAGGGAACTTTCGATGTTAATATGTATGTTGATAATACTTTAGGAAACAATTCCAAAAGCAAAACTGTAATTGTGCAGACAAAAAAACCCGAATCTAATTTCATGTCTCAATCTGAAATTGGATTTACAATTTATCCCGAACACGGTCAATTATTTTCTAACCTGGGCGGAGAAGTTATATTAACCGATAAAACTAAGAATTATAACGATTCAAGAACATGGCAATTACATGGACTAAATTCAGTACCATATAAAGATCCTGTTATAAATGCCATTTATCCTGCGAAAGATGAAGTAGCATATTATGATGTAACATTGCAAGCTTCAAATGAAGCAGGGATAGATACAAAAAGAAAAAATAATTTTATCCAGACAGGAGGCTCAAGAAAAATATGGAATATTCCTTTTGGTGATAGTGGAAAGAATTATTTTTTATCATCTGAAGGAAATTATTTAACAGGAGTGAATAACGATTATAGCGGTATTGCTGAAAAATTTACAACTAATTATAGCGGCAAAATTCATAAAGTACATTTAAGGGTAAAAGCTATGGAAGGTAACGTTGCTAATAGTACTTATTATGTTTTAATATATCAGGATGAATACGGGAAACCAGGGAAAGAACCAATTGCTGTGAAAACATTTAAAGGTAGTGATATAAATGAGATAGGATACATGACATTTGAATATGATAATCCTGTCAATGTTACTGGAACTTTTTATATTGCAGTTAGTGGTCTTGCTCATGCTCCCGCAAAAATTGCTGTAGCATCTTCAAATGAAACAAATGAATGTACAGTATTGGGATATTTAAGAACCGGCTCTTGGGAATTGCTTTCAAATATTTATGATAAAGATTGGAAAGTCTCTTTAAATATCATTGTACATTATACTTTCAATGGTTATGATATTGATAATGACTTTGATATTGATGATGACTCAAATATTGATATAAAAATTTTTAACAGTTTTGTAATATATCCTAATCCAATAAATGACAGTTTTGAAATTAAAGGGAACGAACAAATTAATTCCATCTATATATATGATATTCAAGGTCGTATGATTTATTTTCAGAAAGATATTAATAAGAAACAAGTAAATATCTCCTCCGAATGGGTGAAGGGAATTTACCTTTTAACAATAAAAACTAATAACAACATTTACAGTTACAAGTTAATTAAGAATTAAATTGGTTATTTTGGAAATTCAATTATCGGATTTTAAGCACAATTTGGAAATTCAAATAAGATTCAACGACGTTGACGGGTTTCGTCATATCAATAATGCGATTGTACAGGAATATTTTGATTTGGGCAGAATGGATTATCTTATCAATATTCTAAATTTTGATTACAAGCAAGTTGATAATGAAAATCTCGTTATAGTATCTAATAAAACAGATTTCTTTCAACCACTGCATTTATTGGATAAACTTAAAGTTTATACGAAAGTTTATCAAATTGGCGAAAAAAGCATAAAAATGCTCCAATGGCTTGTAAAAGATGATGAAATAAATCCTGCTGTAACATGTTCTTCGGTTATGGCAGGATTTATTCCATCAAAAGAAACATCAATGGCTATCCCTGATAAATGGAGAAAAGCATTGAATGAATACGAAAATCTAATTAAGATATAGCTCAATTAGCCCTTTAGGAGTTTCAATGTGAAGTTCCTTCTTTTTTTTATCAAGAGAGATTATAAATTCTTTTTGCAATGGAATGAGAATATCTTTTTCACCATTTAATACTGACAATAAAGGATTTTGTTGAATATCAATTATTTTTTGAATTATTCCAATATTCCCGTGTTTTTTATCAATAACGGTGTAACTGATTAATTCATAAATTCCTGCTTCAGCTTTACTTATTTTTTTTGGTTTTAAAACATCTTCCGGTTTCATATAAATATCTAACCCTTGATAGATTTTAGCTGAATATTCAGAATCAATAGTGTCCAATTTCATAATAATAGCCTCATTTCCTCTTTCTTTTGATGATATAACTTCAAAAGGTACAATTCTGCCCTCAATTTTAATAAATACCCATGCCGAATTGATTTTCATTCCATAATATTCGGGTATCAGTCTTATCAATACTTCACCCCAAACTCCATGCGGTTTTGATAATACGCCAAATTTTAAAAGATTCTCTTTCATTAAAAAAGATGAAAAGAAACAATTTTAAAAAACAATTATTCTGTTTGTTGTTCTGCTTCTGTTTCTGCGGCTTCTTCAGCTTCTGCTTGTTGCGCTTTTATAGCTTCTTCAGCTTTTTTAGCAGCTTCTGCTCTGGCTTCAGCAGCAAGATCAGCTTTTTTTCGGGCTATTTGAGCAGCTCTCTCTACATTAACTTTATTTTCTACTTCAATCCGCTCTTTTTGGGCTTTTTCTTTATTTCCGATTAATAGTTCCCGTTTTGCTCTTATCTTGGCATCTTTTTCTTCCTGCCACTTTTGGAAACGTCGATCTGCTTCGGCTTCATCAAAAGCTCCTTTTTTCATTCCTTCGAGTAAGTGTTTTTTTATTAAAACACCTTTGTAACTTAAAATTGCACGGGCAGTATCAGTAGGTTGAGCGCCATTGTTAAGCCATTCTAAGGCTTTATCAATGTCAAGGTCGATAGTAGCAGGATTTGTGTTTGGATTATAAGAGCCAATCCTTTCAATGTACCTGCCATCTCGTGGCGCCCTGCTGTCAGCTACCACTACATGGTAGTAAGCATACTTTTTGCGTCCGTGTCTTGTTAATCTGATTTTTACAGACATGTGAATAAATTTTTAATTAACAACCTACTTTTTTGAGGGCGCAAAGATAATACTTTTTTTAATAAAAAAAACAAAAATAGCATTTTATACAAATTTTGTATATTTATTGCTTGATCATTTTTGTAGAAATATCACTAACCCTAACAAGATAGGTCATATTCAAGTCTGTTTTTATGCACTTGCAATCTTAAAAGAATTGGGAAACCACATTTATCCGTTTTTAAGTGAAATTAAAAAAAAATCTACATTCACAATTATTTCACAGTATATTACGTTATTACTATCATTGAAAAAATTAGTTTTTGATTATTTTGCATGAAGTCCAAATTAAATTGTATTATTTTTTTATCATTTTGTTTCTGTATTATAGATAGTTACGGACAACAAACATCTCAGGAATTTAATATATATTCAGTATATTACAGCATTTCTCCCAAAACATATTTTATGCCTGTTTCTTTGTCTGTATTTCCAAAAATATCGCCTGTAAATTTACAACCTAAAGAGTATGATTTTCTTATACAAAACAAACATCCACACGACCTTTTGCCACATTCGATACTTATGAATGACGTAAATAAGTCATTTCAGGAGCGTCCGCACCGATATGAAATGCTTGTTAATAATTTAAGTAAAACATCTCCATGGTTAATAGACAATTTATGGAACGCTATTCCTGATCCGCCAAAAGTCCAACGCCGTAATTTAGATAAAAAGCGGGAAAAAGTTTCAGAAATGTTAAGTGAAACTTTGCATGATGCGCCTGTATTACCAAAGAAATTAGATAAAATAGAAATTGAAAAGTCAAAATGGAAACTTTCGGGGTCAGAGCATTTAACTTTTTCACAAACATTTATAAAAAATTGGGTACAAGGCGGTGAAAGCTCACAATCTTTACAAAGCGATTTAAATATTAAGGCAAAATATTCTGAAGATAATACCCAATGGAATAATGAATTAAGGCAAAAAGTAGGATTATTATCTTATAAAACAATAAATGAACAAGGTAAAGAATCACATAATACAAGGATTAATGAAGACCTTTTTGAATTAAGCAGTCAATATGGTTATAAAGCCGGTAAAAAATGGGATTACGGATTGTTGTTTAAGTTGCGTACTCAATTATTTAACGGATATTTAGCAGGTGATACTGAAAAAAAAGAGCCTATATCTGCCTTTTTATCACCGGGTTATGTTACGCTCGCTGCTGGTATGAACTTTAAAGCAGGGAAAAATAATAATTTTGCGGTATTAATTGCTCCTGTTACAGGTGAAGTAGTGATGGTTATTGATACTGTAAAAATAAATCAGACACATTTTTCAATAGATAAAAAAAGAAGGTCAAAGATTGATGTTGGCGGCTCTCTAACAAACTCATTTTCATGGCAGTTTGACAAAGATTACAAAATAACTTCATCTATATATTTATTTTACGATTATTTTGAAAAAGAGAATAAAATTAAATTTTATCAGGATTTGATAATTGACGTGCGTATCAACGTTTTTTTAAGTATCAGAATTACTGCCAATTTCAGATATTATGAAAATGAACTTCATAAACTTCAAGTAAAAGAAAATATGGGTTTATCATTCAGGTATATATTTTAATAACAAATAATTATGAATATAAAAACAAGAGAGCATGGAAGTAAAAAACTAAGAATAAAGATAATTATCCCATTTTTTTTGATTTCTTGTGTTGCTATAGTGATATTGTTGGTTATCAGTCGTTACCAAAGTACCATTTTTAGTCCGAATGTTAATACCGGAAGCGCTGAAGAAGCAGAATTGTATATTCCGTCAAATCCTACTTATGATGAAGTAATTAGCATTTTAAGATTTTCAGGCTATATAGTTAATATGGAGCAATTTTTATGGGTAGCAGAGCGGAAAAATTATCCATCAAATGTAAAAGGCGGACGATACATTGTGAAAAACAATATGAGCAACAACGATATTATCAACATGTTACGGGCAGGACGCCAAACCCCCGTTAATGTAACTTTCAACAATATAAGAACATTTGAAGAGCTGGCAGGAATCATTTCAAGACGATTAGAATCTGATTCTGTACAGTTTCTGCATATACTTAAAAATGAGGAAATTATCGAAAAATACAGTTTCAATAAAAATACTTTCATTTCAATGTTTATTCCCAACACATATCACATATATTGGAACACGTTACCCGAAGATTTTATTTCACGAATGAAAAGGGAATATGACGTTTTTTGGAACGCTTCCCGCCTGGAAAAAGCAAAGAATATCAGCTTGACGCCATTGGAAGTTTCAATTTTGGCTTCAATCGTTGATGAAGAAACCACCAAAAATGACGAAAAACAGCGAGTAGCGGGATTGTATATCAACCGTTTAAGAAAAGGAATAAGGTTACAGGCTGACCCAACAATCAAATTTGCTTTAGGCGACTTTTCAATAAACAGAATTTTGACATCAGATTTAAAAATCAATTCACCGTACAACACTTATATTCACGCAGGTCTCCCTCCTGGACCAGTAAAAATGCCATCTATTGAGGGTATTGATGCAGTTTTAAATTACGAAAAACACGATTATCTTTTTATGTGTGCAAAAGACGATTTTTCAGGTTATCATAATTTTGCAAAAACATTAGAGCAACATAACAGAAATGCTGCAAAATACCATCAGGCGCTTAAACGGTCGAAGATTTACAGGTGAAATGAACGGATAACCCATGATAATTTATACAGATAAGGGAACAAATACAGAAAGTTGAGTATTTTTTTCAACAAACAATAAAAAAACGTTTGAGAAGTTTTGGTATTTGAAATATAAGTAATACCTTTATTGAAGACCCTGAAAAAATGGAAAATGATATGCTAACAACACTTCGTTCAAAAACAAAATTCAATGTAAAGTTGTCGCCATTAGCAAAAAAATATAAAATTGAAGACAAAACAGTTTTAGCATTTTTTATTCCGTCTTCCGATATCAAACCTGTATATTTCAACAATGTACAGAATACTTTTATACGCACAGGTAGCGGCGACCAACGTGCAAGTGAGTTTGAAATCAACGCTCTTTATCGCGACCAAGCATTTGGTATAATGTCAGAAAAATCTGTCGAAGGAACATCTGCAAATTCAATCAACAAAGCGTCATACAACAGATTTAGGGAGTATTTGAAAAGTTATAACCCAAATCTAAATTACAATTCGATGGAAAATGATGAATTTAACCAACGATTAAAGATTGTAAAAGACGGAAAACTGACTTATGGCGGGCTTTTGTTTCTCGGCAAGAATGCCACAATAACAGATCATTTTTCAGATTTCAGAGTTGATTACTTGGAAATTCCCGCTACAAATTACGCCGATGCAGAACCACGTTATACATTTAGGATAGAAGAACAGGAAAACCTTTGGGAATACTATTTTGTACTGTTTCAGCGTTTGCGAATTTATGCTAATAATCCGCTTACCATTGGCGAAATGGGAATTGGACACGAAGACACAAAAGAAATAGATGCCTTGCGTGAAGCACTCGTCAATTTGCTCATTCACACCGATTATTTCAGTCCGATAAAACCGCGCATTCGGGTTTTCACAAACCGTATAGAATTTGAAAATCCCGGAAAGCTGCCAAGGTCTGTCGAAGAACTAATGAAAACAGACGAAACTTTGCCAAGAAATCCTGTTTTAGCAAAATTTTTTCGTGTCGCCAAACTATGCGAAAGCGCTGGTTTCGGTTTCGACAAAATGCTTCAATGGAAAAAGCAAACAGGAAATGATGTCTTCTTTGAAACAACCATTGATAAAACGAAATTTACTTTTATGATTGATATTGAAAGTAAAAAAACAAAAAGCGGTACGATAACCGACGAAAGCGATACAAAAAGCGGTACGATAACCGACGAAAGCGATACAAAAAGCGGTACAAAACCCCCAAAAAGCGGTACGAAAATGAAAACATAGATAAAATTTTAGATTTAATAAGTAAAAACAATACTATATCTATTTCACAACTATCGTTTTCAACAAGCATAACCCGCTCAACAATTCAAAAGCATATTGATAACTTGAAAAGCAGCGGAATTATTCGTCGGATCGGCTCTGGAAAAGGCGGAAAATGGATAATAATTAACAATACAAAAAAATGAAAGCCAATAATATAATACAAAAATTGTTTTTTTCTTTGCCTACAATTGGGCAGACATCCACAAGTTTATAAAAATCGGAATGGCTGAAGGGTTGGTCATTGTTACAACCGTTCTTGTTTTGCTTCTAAAAATAAATACCAACATTAGAAATATCATTCTCACCGGAGCATCTGTTTTGGTTGGAGTTTTGTTTGCTGTATATGGTCAGATTTACCAAACAGGGGCTAATGCGTACGACTTCTTTCTCGTTTGGACTATTTTCATAACATTTTGGGTTGCAGTTTCAAACTTTGCACCTTTGTGGTTGCTTTATATGGTTTTAACTAATACAACATTGATTTTGTACTCACAACAAGTTGCAAAAGATTGGTCGGATATTTTTATTCTCATTTTGCTTTTTATTTTCAACTTTATTGTGTTAATTACCTCTATTATAAGTTCTAAACATAAAAAAATATGAACAGGCAAAATACGGCGGTATAAAGATAGACCAATTAGGAAACAGTCTATTAATCGGGCTTTATGATGAAAACAGGAAACTGATTGGATATTAGCGCTTTAAATGTGTGGATTATTAAAAAAATATCATAATTCTTTGTGATAAAATATTTTTAAAGAATTGAACTCGTTTGTGTGTAATTGAAAATTTAATACTACTTTTGCGGCATGATTCAAAAATGTAAAGATATGAATAATTTAAAGTTAAAAACTTGAAACACTCAGTTTACTCAAAAAATGTTTTGGAATTTGTTACTGTTTGCAGAGAATTTTGTAAATGGCTTGAAAATACTGAAGTTGAAGAAAGAGATGTTTTTGCATGGAAAGCTTTGAAAATGTTACCTTTACTTTACTTAAAAACTTCTGTTTTAGAAAAACCTGAAACAGTTCTTGATGATTTTCTTGAAAAAATTGTTACTGAAAAAGATTATGAGTACATCCACACCAGAATCAGAACAATAATGGGAAGATTCGATGAATATCTGGAAGTTTTTACTCCTGATATGCAATTAAGTGAAACTCCTTTAATTTCAACTGTTTCAGAAAATATTGCAGATATTTATCAAGATATAAAGGACTTTATGCACAATTATCGGACTGCAGTTACAGATATAATGAATGATGCTTTGGCTGAAGTAATTACGCAATTCGAAACATACTGGGGACAAAAGTTGCTTAATGTTTTACGCGCCATTCATCAGGCATACTACGGAAATGATGATTTTATTGATGATAAAAAATGATGAAATAATTTGAAAATCAAATAAATGGATAGCGCTATTACATCAGATTTAAAAGAAAAATTACCACGTGGACTATATCGTGGAAAAATTACTGTAATAGATAATTCTCTACATGTTGATAATGTTGTTAATAAATTGATGAATAGCAAAATCTTGGGTTTTGATACCGAAACCAAACCTTCATTTAAGAAAGGACCGAGAAATAAAGTTTCACTTCTGCAATTTTGCTCATCTGAAGGCGCTTTCCTTATTCGTATCAACAAAACAGGATTTCATACAGCGCTTGTAAAATTATTTGAAAATGAATCTGTTATGAAAGTTGGAATTGGTATTAGAGATGATTTACAAGGACTTAAAAAACTGAGACAATTTCAACCATGCGGTTTTACAGATTTGCAGGATTTATCACAAAAATTAGGATTTAAAGCATTAAGTCTGAAAGGAATGGCTGCCGAAGTGTTAAATCTGTGGATTTCAAAGCGTCAACGACTTACGAATTGGGATGCAGAAAAATTGACCTCCTCTCAAATCAGTTATGCCGCAACCGATGCATGGATAGCGCTCTCAATTTATAATAAAATGATGAATTCAAACGTTGATTTTACATACAAAAACAATATTGATAGTTAATATGCAAACACCACAAATAATTTTAAAACCCGGAAAAGAGCAGAGTCTCAAAAGATTCCATCCATGGATATTCTCAGGAGCCATCAAGCAAATAAGAGGCAATATTGAAGAAGGTGATCTGGTTGAAGTTGTTGATTCTTACGGTAATTTTCTGGCGATCGGACATTATCAAATCGGCTCAATTACAGTTCGTATCATTTCTTTTGAAAATGAAAAGATTGATGAAAATTTTTGGATAAAAAAAATTGAAAATGCTTATCATTTACGTCAAAAAATTGGGCTGTCTGAAAATGCTAACACCAACGCTTACAGATTGATATACGGCGAGGGAGATGAAATTCCCGGACTTGTTGCGGATGTATATGGAGATACAATTGTGATGCAATCCCATACCGTAGCAATGTACCGTTTACGAAACGTTTTTTGCAATGCTTTCAAAACAATAATGGGAGATAAATTAAAGGCTGTTTATGATAAGTCGGAAACTACCTTGCCATATAAGGCAGACCTGAAACATGAAAATGGTTTTATTTTTGGCAATTCAAACAATTCCATAGTTTTGGAAAACGGATTGAGATTCAAGGCAGATTGGGAAAAAGGTCAGAAAACAGGTTTTTTTATTGACCAGCGTGAGAATAGATTTTTACTTGAAAAATACAGTAATCAAAGGGCTGTATTAAACTTGTTTTCCTATACGGGCAGTTTTTCGGTGTATGCAATGCGTGGAAATGCAAAATCAGTACATTCGGTTGACAGTTCAGAGCGGGCAATCGAACTTGCAAATGAGAATGTTATGCTCAATTTTCCAAATGATAAACGACATAATGTTTACTGTTCTGACGCTTTTAAATATATGGAACAGGCTGAAAATAAATACGATTTGATAATTCTTGATCCTCCCGCATTCGCAAAACATCTGAACGTTGTACAAAATGCATTAAAAGGTTATCGGCGTTTAAATGCAAAGGCTTTTGAGATTATTAAACCGGGAGGTTTTTTGTTTACATTTTCCTGTTCACAAGTGGTATCGCCCGAATCATTCAGAACAACAGTATTTTCAGCAGCAGCCCAAAGCGGTAGAAAAGTGAGGATTTTGCATCAATTGAAACAACCCGCCGACCATCCCGTAAGCATATATCATCCTGAAGGTGAATATTTAAAAGGTTTAGTCTTATATGTGGAAAAATAAAAGTTTCTTATATTATTCAATCAATTAATCAATCAATCAATCAATTATTTGAATACATGGATTTTAGAGAATTTGGTTTTAAAGAGGAAATTTATGAAGGATTGGATGTAATGCGTTTTGAAAAAGCGACTCCTATTCAGGAACAGGCAATTCCGGTTATGATGTCCGGAGATGATTTAATAGCGTGCGCTCAAACAGGAACAGGGAAAACTGCGGCTTATCTGTTGCCCGTTTTAAATGAAATGCTTGAAAAAAAACCGGAAGGCGTTACTACTTTGATTTTGGTTCCAACACGTGAACTTGCTATTCAAATTGACCAGCAAATTGAAGGGTTTTCATATTTTTTACCTGTTTCATCTATTGCTGTTTACGGCGGAAACGATGCCGGATTATGGGATCAACAGAAATATGCCTTAGTTTTAGGCGCTGATATGATTGTGGCAACTCCGGGTCGCTTAATTCAGCATATATCAATGGGATACGTTAATTTATCTTCCCTGAAACATTTGATTCTTGACGAAGCCGACAGAATGCTTGATATGGGTTTTTATGATGATATTATGCAGATTGTAGGCGCTTTACCAACAATAAGACAAACTTTATTGTTTTCTGCAACAATGCCACCAAAAATTCGTGAATTAGCAAAAAATATTTTAATTAATCCAAAAGAAATAAATATTGCTCTTTCAAAACCTGCCGAAGGGGTGCTACAAGCAGCATATTTAGTATATGATATGCAAAAAATTCCATTGATAAACAGTCTTTTGGAAGGTAAAGAAGATTTAACAAGTATAATAATTTTTTCATCTACAAAACTGAAAGTTAAAGAAATATACAGTACTTTGAAAAACAAAGGTTACAATGTTGCCACTATTCATTCCGATTTGGAACAGTCAGAAAGAGAAGCTGTTATGCTTGATTTCAGAAATAGAAAAATCAAGATTCTTGTTGCAACTGATATCATTGCAAGAGGGATTGATGTTGAAGGTATTGATTTAATTATAAATTTTGATGTCCCGCGAGATGCCGAAGACTATGTTCACCGTGTAGGACGAACTGCGAGGGCGCAATCAACGGGTGTGGCTCTAACCTTCATTAATGATAAGGAACAGTACAATTTTTCAATGATTGAGAAATTGATTGAAAAGGAAATTTTCAAAATACCGCTTCCGGAAGGTTTTAAAACAGGTCCGGAATACAAGCCTGATAAAACTTTCAGTAGAAATTTAAAATATGAAGATCGTAATAAAATGAGAAAGGGAAACAACCGGAGAAATTAGAGAAACGATGTAAACTTACTTATCTCAGCATCACAATAATAATGTTTTAGTATCTCATCATAACTATATCCTTTTTCGCTCATTACGGCTGCACCAATCTGGCATAAACCGACACCATGCCCCCATCCTGCTCCATGTAAGGTGAAAATATCTCCTTTTTGTTCCACATAAAAAGCAGAACTGTATAAATGTGTTTTCGATAGTATTTTTCTTATTTCCAACTCTTTACCGATGATCATCGTTCTTTTTGAGCCAATAATTTTTAGTTTTATTATCCTACCGGAAGCGCCTCGTTTTAAAGGAATTAAATCCTGAATTATTCCAAAATCAATATTTGATCGCTCTGCAATTAAAGCTGACAGTTCATCACGAGAATAAGATACAGACCAACGATAGAAATCCATTGTTTCCTGGTCGTAATTATTAAGTACTTGCGATAAAATCTCTTTATTTGAAGTATTACAAAATGCTTCGGGACGAGTTTTAATCCATTTTACAACTTCCTGTTCCTGAGTTAAATCGGGAATTTTCGTATCTTTTTTACTATCACGAAATTTAGCCAAATAAGGATATTCAACATTTTCCCAGCAGTTTTGAAATTCTTCGGAAATTCCGCCGCAACACTTAGAATAACGAGTATCACAAACTTTATTTTTCCAAATAAGAACCTCGCCTCTTGTGGAGTCAACTGCTTTTTTTACACGTTCAAAATTTTCATAAGCCCTGCTGATCCCTTGATATCGCTGGCAATGGTCATCAGCGCATAAATCGAAATTCTTATGGTCTTCGCGGTCGTACCAACGTATTCGTTCCTTTTCATTTTCAATAAAATCAATGTTTCTTTCTGTAACCGTTTTCTTTTTTTCAATTTGCGTAAGTAGCCAACTCCTTGAAATGACGGCATGTGCTTTTAACAATTCAAATGAAGCAGTAGAACTCATTTCCGAAGAAATTACACTTATTAGATAATCTTCTGTATCAATGATATTTATTGCAGTTATTTGACAATCTTCAACAATAAATTTTAATATACCCTGAAACCGCTGATCTTCCTTCCTTTCCCAATGAAAATTTTTACCTATCACAACATCCCTTAATATAAAAGATGATTTATCACTTGCAGGTTCAAAGATTAATTCATCATACAAATTTTCATTCCATCTGATTTTTCCCGAATCCCAAATAACACGATAACTGCCTTCAACATATTGTTTCTTAAGGAAATATCCTTCATGGAACTCAAAAATTATTTTTTGGGATGATAAGATACCTATATTCATGTTTAAATTGTTTTTTTTTTGTTTATGGTACGACTTTTTTACTTTTTTTATCCAGCAAAAATTGCCATAAGCGCTATTACATTATTTAACATATGAAATACGATACAAGGCAATAATCCGCCAGATTTTTTTCTCAAAATTCCTACCAATATACCAAATAGAAAAAATACAGGAAATAGAAAAAGACTATCATGTATTATAGCAAAAAGTAATGCTTGAAATATATTAGCCATATTGAAATTGATATTCCGCTGGCATGAATCAAGAATTACGCCTCTGAAAATTATTTCCTCATAAATTGGGACTAAAAAACATACCAATAAAATACAGCCACCTTTTCCCATTATACTGACCAAAGCCTCAATATCATGTTTTGACATAAATACAATTTTTGAAATAGTGGCAATTTCATCAATGGAAATATCAAATACTTTTGCTCCAAATAAAATATAAATTCCTGAAACCATTTTATAAGCAAAAAATATCCCCAATGCTATTAATATACTCTTACCTATTGAATAAGAATCGCTTAATAAAACCTTTGCATTTACTTTATACATTGCCATTAATCCACATAAAGCCATAATAATTATGAAAACAAGCAATTCATACCCTTTATTTTCTAAAGTTGTATCAATTTCATAATTATATTCGGAAAAATTAAATATTGAATAAAATATTTCAGGCTCAACAATATACGCAAATAGTGAAGCAAACAAAAATCCGATGCTAACAAACCAAAACCGTTTAAGATTCCAATGTGATTCATATACATTTTTCGGCGATAAAAATTTAAAACGTTTACCCACAAAATAAACAGGAAGTATCCATATATAAGGAATGATAATAAGTATTGCCAAAATAACTAATAATGATACTACTCCTAACAAATCACGAAATTTCCAAGATTGTGTTGGGTGTAGTAAAAACAATTTTATCCTATAGAGACCAATCGGGTCTGATGAATATCCTAAATCTCGAAACTCATTATAAGAGGAAATACAGATTGAACCGTCTTGATACTTAAGGTCATGAGTTAGTAATCGTAGAAGCGCCTCTCTTTTATAATAATTTGAAGTGTCAGCAGTCAGATATTTCCTTGCCAATTCATATTGTCCAATTCCCTCTAAAGTTGTGGCTAAATTAGCGTTGTTAATATAAGTTGAATCCATTTGTTCTATTTGATTATAAATATCCAAAGCATTTGAATATGCTTTTAATTCAAGAAACAAGTTTGCTTTTTGAATAAAATGCCATATCTCTTTTTCTGTATCCGGAATTGAAATAAGAATAGATAACGCTTCTTCATTTTTATTAGATTCCATTAAGATATTAACATATTCTAAAGAAAATTTATATTGCTCATCTTTCGATATTGCTTTTTCTATATAAATAAGAGCTTGTTTAGAATCAAATTCATAATAATAGTAATCAGCCATTGTCTTAAACAATGCTGCTAAGTTTGTATTATCCCATTTTTCAGGATTCTCTTTGGTTGATTTTTCAGCAGTTTTAAATATCTCTTCTAACTCATCACCCCACAAATAAGTTGTTTGAAATAATAAAACTTCGGGATGTGTAGGGAATCTATTAATAATATCAGCAGAACAACAGTCAAATGCTGCTTGATTAGGATTATTGTATTCATTTTCATCGTATTGAGCATATTGGATAAACTTACATTTTTCAATTAATACAGATACATCATTGGGAAATTTATCTAAAAAAGTATCATATTCTTTAATACATTCTTTGTAAATATTGTCGCTACTGTGCTTTATTCTTTCGAGAAATAATTCATGGTCAAGTGTTTTTTGAGCAAACAAAAATCCAGAAAGAAGTAAAAAAGAAGTTATAATAACTACTATTTTTATGTAAAATGTACCTATATGCATAACATTTTTTAAACTTTATACTTTTCTTTTTCACAAATCATCCTTTTCTCAAAAAAAATCGGGCAAAAATAATTATTTTCCTAATTTGTACAAAATACTCCTGTTATTTTTTCAGAAAAGACAAAGGTTGTAATCTTTTCCTACTATCAATTCCAATATTTTCATTGTTTTCAAACCCAGCGGGAAATTTATTATTCATATATAGAGCATGCCCTGTCTATGCAAAAAATCGAAATTTATGATATTTTTGGACGTAACATAGTAGGGGCGTATCGCATACGCCCAACAACGAATCCCCCACTAATCCCCCAATAACAGACCGCCCAAATGAAATCATAATTGATATATCATCATCACCATCAGGCATTTACATGATTAAAATATTTGAATCAGATAGAGACGCGGCGTGCCACGTCTCTACCTCACATCGTTTTGTTAAAATCATAGTACTGCTGCGCACACTATCCTTTATACCTTCTCTTTGACAATAGTGTAAAACTTATAAGTTGATAAAATGAAAATTATTCGTATCTTTGCGGAAAATTTATTTTCTTTCAAATTAGAAAACGAAACATTAAACGAGTATGAAAGGTTTTTTGAAACATTAGAAATATGACCATGACAAACAAAGAAAGATTTTTAAAATTGGTTTCAGATGATATCGAAACCGTGAAAAGGGTAAATTACCGTGAAGATAACAGTTTATGGCTTCGCGAATCTAAAAGTATAGCCCTGAAAGTATTACTGGCTCTTAAAGAAAAAAACCTAACACAAAAAGACCTTGCAGAATTGATGGGGATTTCACCTCAATATATCAGCAAACTTGTTAAAGGAAATGAGAACCTGACAATAGAAACCATTACTAAACTTCAGGTAATTTTGGGGATAAATATTTTGGCTTCTTATCCACAACGTCATTTTGAAAACCATTTGATTATTGCAAAATAACATGAACCTAATCAAAACCTTTCAAACCCGCATTGAAAACGAAATACAATCCTTGTTTTCAACATCGGAAGGACCGCAAAACCTTTACGACCCTGCAAAATACGTGATGTTAATGGGAGGGAAACGGATACGCCCCGTTTTATGTCTTACGGGTTGCGCCTTATTCAATCCTGATAGTGTAGAAGATGCGGTTTCTCCTGCGGTTGGATTGGAAATTTTCCACAACTTTACGCTGCTGCATGATGATTTGATGGACAAATCCGATATGCGTCGCAATAATCCGACTGTTCACAAAAAATGGAACGACAATATCGCAATACTTTCAGGGGACGCAATGATGGTAATGGCTTACCGGGAAATAGCAAAAGCGCCAGTAAATGTTTTGCCGTCCGTACTCGAAATTTTCAGTCAAACGGCAATTGAAGTCTGTGAAGGACAGCAGTTTGATATGGATTTTGAAACCTGCGATGACGTATCCGTAATTGAATACTTAGAAATGATACGATTAAAAACCTCCGTTCTTTTGGGTGGAAGCATCAAAATAGGCGCAATTATTGGCGGCGCCGATAATGAAGAGGCGCAAATTCTATACAAATTCGGTTGTAATGCAGGAATTTCGTTCCAGTTGCAGGACGACTGGCTCGATATTTACGGCGACAGCTCAGAATTTGGAAAACCAATTGGCGGAGATATTGTTTGTAACAAAAAAACTTTTTTACTGATAACAGCCCTAAATGATTTACCCGAAAAAAGCAAAAAAGAATTGCAAAAATGGCTTCAAAGAAGGGAATTTGATAGAGAAGAAAAAATTAACGCAGTAAAAAATTTTTATGAAGAAGCAAAAGTTTCAAAAAAAGCACAACAAAAAATGAACTTTTATTATTCAGATTCGTTAAAGCGACTTAGCGAATTAAATCGACCTAAAGAAATATTAGATGAATTGGCTCAATTTGCTTATAATCTGATGATTAGATCAAAATAAAATATTATAATGAATAAATAATAAAATCATGGAACACCTTACCGGAAAGATAATTCAGGTCATAGGACCGGTCGTGGATGTCGAATTTGGAGTTGATATACATGAACTTCCGAAAATAAATGAGTCTCTGTCAATAATTCGAGATGGAGAAGAAAATGTAATTATTGAGTGTCAACAGCATATTGGCGAACATGCAATCCGTTGTATTGCAATGGATTCTACCGATGGGCTTCAAAGAGGTTTGACTGTTATTTCAGACGGCGCTCCGATTTCAATGCCTTTAGGCGATGAAGTTAAAGGACGACTGATGAACGTTGTAGGTCGTGGAGTTGACGGCATAGGCGACATAGACGCCCAAAACAAAGCCCCGATTCATAAACCATCGCCTCCTTTTGAAGATTTATCAACAGAAACAGAAATTCTTTTTACCGGAATTAAAGTTATTGACTTAATTGAACCATATTCAAAAGGTGGAAAAATTGGATTGTTTGGTGGCGCCGGTGTTGGAAAAACTGTGTTGATTCAGGAATTGATTAATAATATCGGATTGGGATATTCAGGTCTTTCTGTATTTGCAGGAGTTGGCGAACGCAGCCGCGAAGGAAACGACCTGCTCAGGGAAATGATTGAAGCCGGTATCGTTGACTACGGTGAAGAATTCAAAAAAGGATTAGAGAAAGGACGATGGGATATTGATAAAATTGACAGAGAAAATCTTAAAAAGAATAGCAAACTCGCAATGGTATTCGGTCAGATGAACGAACCGCCCGGAGCCCGCGCACGCGTTGCCTTATCAGGATTAACAATTGCCGAAGGTTTCAGAGACGGCGAAGGAAGCGGCGCCGGCGGCGATGTTTTGTTATTTATTGACAATATTTTCCGCTTCACACAAGCAGGTTCCGAAGTTTCTGCTCTCTTAGGACGGATGCCTTCTGCAGTAGGTTATCAGCCAACCCTGTCATCTGAAATGGGCGCATTGCAGGAACGTATTACTTCTACCAGACATGGTTCAATCACTTCAGTTCAAGCAGTTTATGTGCCTGCTGACGACTTGACTGACCCCGCGCCTGCAACAACCTTTACCCACTTGGACGCTAAAACAGTTTTGAGTCGTAAAATTTCCGAATTAGGGATATATCCTGCCGTTGACCCGTTAGATTCAACTTCACGGATTTTAACTCCGGATATTGTAGGTAAAGCGCATTATGATACATCACAACGAGTTAAGGAAATACTTCAAAAATATAAAGAATTACAGGATATCATTGCCATTCTTGGAATGGAAGAGTTGTCGGAAGATGATAAGTTAGTGGTACACAGAGCTCGGCGCGTCCAGCGTTTCCTTTCACAGCCATTCTTTGTAGCTGAACAGTTTACAGGACTGAAAGGCGCATTTGTATCAATTGAAGATACTATAAAAGGTTTTAACATGATACTTGACGGTAAATTAGACCACTATCCGGAAGCCGCCTTCAACCTTGTTGGAACCATTGAACAGGCAATTGAAAAAGGTGAAAAACTATTGAAAGAAGCCCAAAAATAATGAAAAAGCCTGACGACCTATATTTGGAACTTATAACCCCCGATGGGATTTTATACAGCGGATCTGTCGGTCTTATAGACTTACCGGGCGCTTCAGGGCGCTTTATGCTCCTGCGAGAACATGGTTCTATAATATCAACCCTGAAAGAAGGTTTTATCCGCATCATCGGTAAAGACAGCGTAGAAAGGAGTTTCGATTGCACGGGAGGTGTTGTCGAATGTCATGAAAATAAAGCAACTATTTTAATTGACCATTTAGTGAAAAAGGAATAATTGAATAAGATAACGGTTGAAATGTCACAATACGAATACAAAAAGTTTATTTCTTACAAAAAAGCAGACAAAATTGCCAGAAGTATTCGTAGAAGATTTAATGAAGTACAAGAAGCCCTTGAAGGTAAGCGCAAATTAAAATCAGCATACGAATTGGATTACTAAGAATGGAAAATGTACAAACTGCATTTATTGAGCAAATTTTTAAAAAAATACTTTCCAAGTAGAATGAATCTTTTGATATTAAATTCATATAAAAATCATAATCATGCTTCGTATATTATTAAAAATAACAGTTTTAGGGATAATTATAGGAGTAGGTTTTAGTTTAAATTCCTGCAAAAGAGGAACAACAAAGTCTAAAGATAGAGTTAAAAAACCTGTAGTATTGCAGACTGACCCCAATCAGGGAATTTATGGCGGGGAATGGAGTTTCCCCGAAATTGAAATAGTTTCTTCGCCTGATACAACTTGCCAATATGCATTTTCCAAACAGGAACAAATCATAGATTATAGCGTATCTCCAACTGGTTCGTTTGTTGCTGTGCTTGTGGAAGAAGATGGGCAGTGTGATTTAAAGTTTTGGTCAATCGGCTCGGATGAAATTTCGGAT
>Ga0123353_10000922_pt1 | contig 35870 bp, 36 predicted proteins | sample TergutLab28metaG_3_FD_92763 | JGI IMG/M metagenome (GOLD analysis project Ga0123353, IMG submission 92763) | Labiotermes labralis P3 segment gut microbial communities from Petit-Saut dam, French Guiana - Lab288 P3 | ecosystem: Host-associated > Arthropoda: Insects > Digestive system > Gut ... | reverse complement strand
TGGCGGATCTCGGCAGTCACGCGGAACTCCATGAGCTCTTGCCGGATAAATGGATGGCGAGGAATTGAGAGGCTGTGAATGAGCCGCCAAAAAAGTAACACAGGGGGATCGTGGAACGCTTACGTAGCAAACCCGATACCCCCACTCCAATTTTTTTCCTTTTTTTCTTTTTTCCCCGGAATAGGTATTGACAACTTACGAAACATGTCGTAAAATGACTTACGAAAGGATTAGTAACTATGTCAAAATCGAAAACTGTAAAGAAACATTCGTTCGTTCCATTGAGCGAAGGGGAAATGGAATTGCTTGACCTCCTTTGGAAACTCGGACCGTCAACGTTAACTGGTGTCCACCGAAATTATTCCCGACCTATCGGCTACACCACGATCCAAACGCGGCTCAATCGGATGGTCGATAAAGGGGTGCTGTCCCGAAGCAGCGATTATCCTGCCCAGTACAAGGCGGTCGTTGCCACGGAGGCTGCGTCGGGTTCGTTTTTTGAAAAGGTCGCCAAAATTTGCGACGGCAGTCTCGCTCCGCTCATTGCACATCTGACCGAAAAACACAAACTGAAACCCGATGAAATCGCCATGCTGAAAGAGTTGATCGCTAAACATGAATAGGAGGAAACTACCATGACCACATGTACCCTGCTTTATACATTACTCCGAACGACGCTCGTCCTGACGTTTTGCGGTGGGATTGGTTTCCTTGTACTACGGAAGTGGGAACACCAGTTGCCGAAACTTTCGCGGCTACTTTGGGTTGCCGTACTGCTCACCGGTTGGTTCTGGCTGCAACCGGTGATTCAGATACCGGTTTCCACTCCCAATGAGCCGCTAGTGGAGCGGTACTCCGCGCAACTAGCGGGTCCTGCTGGTAACCCGGAAGTTTCGCTACGCTACACTTCCGGCTCTTTAGAATTTGCGCAAAGTGCGGAGTACCACACGTTGCCGCCCGGAGGTCGGCAACCTACCTATTCTGAAACTTCTACAGCGCAAGAGCGGGGCGGCGCAAGCCCACCGGTAACAACGTACATCTTCGCCCTCTGGCTTGCCGGAATGGGTATCACGATATTCCTTGCGGCAACGGGCTACATCCGTATCCTGCTGTCGCTTCGAAACACGGCACTTGCAGAGGACGCTCTGGCACAGCCGTGGAGAAAACTGTTGACAGAACATGGCATCGACTCGCGAACGGTGCCGATGGTGCTGACAGAAAATCTTGGACCGGCACTCGTCCGCACACCGCTGGGATACCGCCTTGCGGTGCCGAGCGAACTTTGGAGCGAACTGTCGGAGACGGGAAGGCAGGGCATTTTGAAGCATGAATTAGCACACTTCCGGCGGCGCGACGTTTGGAAGTCCTTTTTCGTGCGGATTTTGGCACTGCCACATTGGTTCAATCCGGTCGCTCACTATGCAGCGAATCGGTTTGATGAACTGGCGGAGCAACTATGTGACCGGGAATCGTTTTCCGGCAAGCGGGAGGAAATATCGGAGTTCGCCCGAATTCTTCTGTTGCTGCACGAAAATGCCCCGACGCATTTTGTTGCCCGGCAATCCATTTTCGGACGCAACTTGAAACATCGGGTTGCGTCCTTACTTGAAAACCCTTTACCTGATGAAAGGACATTTATCATGAGAAAGATATTACTCGTACTCGGAACCGCCGCGATTTTATTCGCTGCATTGTTCCGTGTGGAATTTGTTGCCGTCAGTCAGACGGCATCGGAAGTCGCCAAAGAGCCGGAGGCGTTAGCCCCCGGATTACAAACCGACACAGTCGAATTGCGTTTAACGGTAACGGAGGTAACGGACAACGAAAAGCGTCCGCTTCCCGGTGCGCAAGTCGAACTGATTTACGGTGCTGACAGCCTGTACTCCCTACAATTTGAAACAGATGCAAACGGCATCGGAATCACAAACATCCCCGTTGCGGCGGCAAATGCCGAAACGCAGGGAAGAGTCATCGGCAAAGAAAAAGGAATGACAAGCGGTTTTTCACTGCGGCAAATTCTCCCGGATTGGAACCCGTCGAAGCCGTTGGAAATGAACGCAGAAGTTTGGAAAAGAACCCGCGTGCTCACAGGAACGGTAATCGATTCCGACGACAAACCGGTTGCCGGGGCTTTGGTCGGCGACCCATTTGAAGTGGCTTTCGCCCAAACCGATGAGAAAGGACACTTTGAATACTACCTCTTTGACAGACCCATTGAATCGCTGTTTGCCTTCAAGGAGGGTGTCGGAGGCGTTGCCATTTCCCCTGATTACGAAGACCCGGCAGACCGATGGAAGGCGATGAATCCCGAAGGCATTGAGGAATGGCGCAAGCGGGAAAAGCACAACAACGGTCCCTTTACGCTCAAGTTGACAAAGGGTGCTCCGATTACCATTCGGGTTGTCAATCATGAAGGCAATCCGGTGGAAGGTGCGTTGGTTGCTCCAATTCGTTTCTTGACGGATTACCGATATACCAAAGAGATTCGAAGTTGGAATGCGTGGAACCTGTGCCGGCATTGGGGAAAAAGGACGGATGCCAATGGAATGGTGCGGTTCGACTCCATTCCGACCGAAGGTTACGACATGGTTACTTTCGATGCTTTCGGCGATGATCCTCGGTTCGTGAAAGAGAGCAAATCGAAGCAATTTGGCAAGGGAAGTGCGATATGGCGGTTGCGTGAAAACAACAACGAGTTGGCAATTTCGCTTCCCAGACGCATTTTAATCGAAGGCTCCGTCAAAAATGCTGACGGAACAGCCCCATCTAACGTGCAAATCAGCGTGACTGGATTGACAGGCTGGAGCAATGTCGGAATCCATACGGACTATGCAAGTAATTTCGCGTTTTTCGTGAACGCCAACGAAGTGATTACCGTGCAACCGATTAACAATGATCGCGGCGATTCCAAAAGCGGCGTTGCTCCGGCTCGTTTGAATGTTCCGGTCGGAAACGGCTGGTCGGCACCTGCACCAAGATTTGACTTTGTGCTGGAAAAAGGCACAAAGGTAACGGGGAAGATGATCGCCAAAGACACGAAGTGGGATGTTTCAAAGACGCATATTCATGTTTATGACGATGCTGCCAACCAGATGACCGACATGAACCGTCTTTTTGTCTTGACCAACCGCAACGAGCAGGGTGAGTTTGACATACAGTTGCCGGATGGTCGATATCGGCTCAAAGTCTCACAATGGATCGACGGAAAAGAAAAGGTCATCGACAAGCCGTTGGTGATCAACGGCGAAGAGGAAATCCGTTTTGATTTGGAAATCTGATGTCGCTTACCGTTCATGGCTTGACGGCGACGCTGAAAAAAAGCCGCAATCTAACGATTGCGGCTCGATTGGAACATTCCAAATGGCTCCTCTTATTTTGCCTTTACCAAGAAATTCTTTTTTCGTGTTCCCATTTTGTTTTTGACGACCGGTTTCTTTTCCGGCAACAGAACCGCTTTACCGCCGGCGGCTTCGATTTTCTTCTGTGCCGTCGCAGAAAAAGCATGCGCCGAAACATTCAACGACTTTTTCAGTTCGCCATTACCAAGAATTTTGATTTTGTCAAAAACCTTTTTTACGATTCCCTTGGATTTGAGGGTCTCCGGTGTAACTTCTTCACCGGCACCAAAGCAGTTTTCAAGGTCAAGTACGTTGACTCCGACGATGGCATCTGCAAAGGTTTTGTTGTTGAATCCTCGCTTCGGAACCCGGCGGACGAGAGGCATCTGCCCTCCTTCAAAGACGGGATTCATGGACGAACCCGACCGGGAACCCTGTCCTTTGTGTCCCCGTTGACTGGTTTTGCCGCGCCCCGATCCTGTCCCTCGACCAACACGTCGGGCTTTTCTGGACGCTTGCGCCTGTGCATTCACTTCGTTTATGTTCATGTGAGTGAGACTCCTCGTAATCGTTCGACTTCGCTCTGTGTTCTTAAACTCATCAGAGCCGCAATCGTTGCCTTTACAACATTCGTTGAGTTCGCTGTGCCGTAACTTTTGGTTAAAATATCCCGGATGCCGCATGCCTCACAAACGGCACGCACTGCTGCCCCTGCAATCACACCTGTACCGGGACTGGCAGGCACGAGAACCACCCGCGCCGCACCGAACCGACCGATCACTTCGTGCGGAATGGTCGTTCCATTCATTTGTACGGGTTTGAGTTTTTGCGTTCCGTCTTTGACCGCTTTATCCACCGCCGGAGGAACCTCGTTGGCTTTCCCATAGCCCCAGGCAACGCGACCATTGCCGTCTCCGACGACGACCATTGCCGCAAAACTAAAACGGCGACCCCCCTTTACGACGGCAGCACACCGTTTGATCTTTACGACCTTGTCAACCAATCCCCCTTGCGTCGATTCTTCGTTTGGCATAACTTTTTCTAACGCTCCTCTAACAGCCCCGCATTCTACCATAAAACTGCTCTCATTCAACAGGGGGAGTAGAAGGCTGGGGCGTGTTTACGTTATTTGGATTTTTGATAAATCGCCCCAAAACTGTACTTTTGGAAGTAATTTAGTGGTTTCGACCTGCTTGAAAACTACCTATTGCCCCAAGTCGCTTGGCGGGAACCTATTTTTTCGGCTGCGGCAGTTTGGGAACACTTTCTTCAGAGAGATTCGATTCGATAGATTTCGGAATTCGTAACCTGTCGGCATTTTCATTATTCACTTCCTCATTGAAGGGGAGCGGTGAGTCGTAAAAATGATCCATTCCCCAGTCCGCCGGCGGTTTCGACAGCGATAACAACAGATCACGGCTCTCTTCCGGCGGTTCGGCACGGTGGTTTTGCCGTTGTTGATTTGCCAGCGGTGTCGGCTGATTACGCCGGGCAAAACGCATGGCAGTCCGATCAACAACGTCGCAAAACTCTTCATAGACATCCTGTCGAATCGAAGCGATCTCTTCCGCCGAACCTTTGAGTGCGGTATTACTATGGGAAGCGGCTTTGGAAACCTGACTGACAAACGACACCGTAACTTCAAAATTACTGTCCGCCACTTTGGCAAGAGATGTGAAAAACAATTTGGCAAGTACGTCTGCTCCCAAACTGTTGATTTGAACAAAAGCATCGAGATCACAAACGACCATCGGCTCATTCATGCTGTCTCGGGTAAATTGGGTGCGCAAAAATAAAAGAACCTCTCCGTGATAAGGTTTTGCGATCAATGGACCGCGATATTCCCCTTTGGCATAGACGATGCAAAGATCATTGGTTCGGTACAAGACTTCGACTGCTGCCGCTGTCCCGGTCGTTTCTTTGAGAACGAAGTGATTTTCCTTGACTTCACGGAGCGACAACTGCGTGGCTCCCCAATGCTCCCAAAATCCGATAACCACGTCGGGGTGTTGAAGCAGGAAATGATAAATTTCGGGATCGGCATAGACCGTTTGTTGCGGCAGTCGGCGAAAAAGTGGAGCACCGGCAACAACGTGTTTGATTTTGGTTTGGATCGTGGGGGACAACTCGTTCCACGGGAGTTTTTTGAGAGATGCCTGCATTTCCTGCATCATCACGTTGGCATTCGCCGGTGAAGTGGTTCGGACTTCCCGATCATTCCGGTTTTGCCGATTACGCCCATCAGCAAGTTGTGCATAAATGTCCGAACAGCACCAGTCCATCAGGAAAGAAACGGCGCACAGAATCGGCAAAAATTGTCGGACAAAATGCAAAAACACAGATTTTGGAGGATTGGGCGAAACAGCGAAAGCGTTCCGGCAGACAGCCCTGCATCCTATATCGACCAAAAAGGGGAGTGTCGCCAAAAAATTGCCGATCCCCTGTTTTTTCCCGAAATACGGAATATACTGGAATTCGTCGAAAAATAATGAAACAACGTTGCACTACCTAGTTCGATTAACAGGGCGGATACTGCCCGGTGTGTTGCGGGAAACGTCTGAACGGCGGAACGAACTACGTGACTATTTTCTTGCCGCACTTGATCAAAATGGAGGCTTTCGCGGTCGAAAGGGAGGCGGAGACCTCTACTATTCCGCTTTTGCCCTTCGGGGACTCTTCTTGCTTGGGATGCTCGACGACACAAAACTCCTGAAAAATGTTACGGGGTTTCTCGAAGAGCAATTACGCAGGAACGATTTATCCCCTACTGAGATTCTTTCCTGGACTTTCTGTGCGTCCCTTGTCAATATCGTTCAGGAGAAGGAACTTTTGCCGGAGCAAACTGTGTTCCTTCTCCATCGCTGGGAACGTTTCCGCCGTTCCGACGGTTGTTTTGCTGCTTCCGAAAAATCGACTGTTTCCAGTACCTACACGACGTTTCTGACTGCCATTTTTTATGAATTGCTGGGAAAGTCGGAACGGAGTCGGACGATTCCTTTCGCGCCGATTTTAGAACGTCGGCGGTCGGACGGCGGTTTTGTCGAGTTGCCACCGCTTCGGTACAGCGGTACGAATCCAACGGCGGCGGCGGTCGGTCTTTTGACGATTCTTGAAGTTCCTTTACCGGAGAAGCAAAAGACGGTCGAATTTTTTTGCCGGTGTCAGCAGCCTTCCGGCGGTTTTCAAGCCCACACAAAAATTCCGCTTCCCGACTTGCTGAGCAGTTTTTCTGCTGTATCGGCTCTGTATGATCTTGATGCCGCCAGTCATGTGAATCAATTGGCACTACGGAATTTCGTGGTAAGTTTGCGTTCCCCTGACGGTGGTTTTTTCGGCATATCTGCCGATCAGCAGAGCGATGTCGAATATACCTTCTATGGCATGGCTCTGGAAGCAATGTTGCAGCCGGTATGATTAAGGAGTCAGTATCCGGCAGATTTTGCATCAAAACATTTTTGTTCTGAGATGCCTAAAAAAACCTATGCGCGAGTCGGAAGCACCGGGCAACTGACCGCTATACTGTCCGGTTTTACTGGGGCATGTCATGATTGCAGATCGGACCCTTGACACAAAATGAAAACGTGCTAGAATGATCGCCGAGTTTGGTAACGGTGCTGTTCTCCGTTTCGTTGGAGGACAACAACAGGGAATCCAGTGAAGGCTTTGCCCCATTCTGGAACGGTCCTCGCCGCTGTAACCGGCGCAAAAACGTCTCATCTTAAAAGCCATTGACCACAAGGTCGAGAAGGCAGACGTTTTGCCGGAAGTCAGAAGACCTACCGATTACCGCAAGGAATGTTTCCTCAAGCGATGGACAAGGGAAATGTAAACGAATCGAAAATTTCTACTTTCAATGTTACGAAAAACGTATGCTTTCACTTTGATCGAACTCCTCGTCGTCATTGCCATCATCGGCATGTTGGTCGCTCTCTTGCTTCCTGCGGTACAGGCAGCAAGGGAAGCCGCAAGGCGGATGATTTGCTCCAATAAACTCCGACAACTGGGCATTGCTGCCCATAATCACCATGATGTGCATCAGACGCTGCCCGGTTACGATTACGGACCGGACAACCGTGATCCGAATGGCTGGGGCTTGGCAAAGTATTCGACATTTGTCGCTCTCCTACCCTTCATCGAATTGAACGCTCTTGCTGGACAATTCCACGAACAAGACACGAACCCGGATAACGAATATCACAACACGGCAATCAGCGACGGAACGGATGGTCCCAATCCGATTCTCTATCAGTCGATGCCGATGCTGGTTTGTCCGTCCGATCCCGGTCTGCATTGGAAGTCCCGCGATATTGTCCCGTGGTGGTCAGGTGGTGATCCGGGTGAGAGCGGCGATGGATTGCATGCTGCATCAACCTCTTACATGATTTCCAGCGGCGACACAGTATTCTCTTGGGTTCCTCCCGATTCTCCCGGTGTTGGTCGCGGTCCTTTTGTCTCCAAAGAGTACCCCGGATTAGGATTGGAAAGTATCACCGACGGCACCAGCAACACCATCATGATGAGCGAACACCGAATCTCCGGCGACAACAGCCGTAGCGTTTTGGACGTAAACGTCAAGGATGTCTCCATGTCGGACGGTAATTGGTTTATCGTTTGCTTATCCAAAGAGGGACCGGGCAGGGAGTATTATCCGGGAGTGCAACTTGATCGTCAGATTGGTCGTAATTGGGCTTCCGCTTCGTCTCAATCGACATCGTTCAGTACGATTATGCCGCCGAATTCACCAGCATGTACAGACGACGTAAATTGGACTTATTATGCCGGACCAACGAGTTACCACCCGATGGGCGTGTTTGTCTTGCGGTGTGATGGCTCCGTAACCTTCGTTTCCGATATAATTGACACGGGAGACCTGACGCAAAAACCGCCGACGGAGGGACATTCTCCCTACGGAGTTTGGGGAGCAATGGGTTCCCGTGATGGCGGCGAAGCAGCGAGTCTATAAGCAATCTGCGCAAACAAAGCCGACACCGCCGCCCGGAGGTCGGCGGCTACCATTTGCACGCACCACCATTCGTACACAACTCATCACCATGATTTCCAAAAGATATTTGTTTTTAGTCGCAATTCTCGGTCTTTTCGCTGTATCAGGTTGCAAGGGACCTAAAATTAAAGGCTTGGTGCCTGTTCAGGGGATCGTTATCTACAATGGGGAACCGCTTGATGGTGCCACCGTTGGTTTCACGCCGAAAGAGTTCAAGCCCGGCGACCGGCTGGGAACTGGAAAGACTGATTCGCAAGGCAGATTCGAGTTGCGAACAATCGGCGAACTTGGCGTGCTTCCCGGCGAATATACCGTTGTTATCATCAAAAATGCAACGAGTCCCGGAACACAGGCTCCGCTGCCAGGTCGTCCGGTGCCGCCGGTTATCAAGTCACTCATCCCCAAGCGGTATAGCGACCCGAAAACGTCCGATCTGAACGTTGTCGTCGAACACAAAGGCATTCGGGATTTGCAACTGGAGATTCTTCCCTAACGTATGTGTTGTAATGTTGGGCAAGGTATGGTACACTCGTCTGGAGTCTTCCTGTTTCGCAAAATATCCGGGCAGGGAGTTCCGTTTTCACCACCTCACTTTGAAAGGAACACCATTATGCTAGAACAAATTCACGCCCACTGCTGCCCTTCTTGCTGTTCTGCGGAATCGCAAACGCCCGCCCAGTTAGAAGTTTCTCGTCGTTCATTTCTTGCGGCGGGGGGAGTCCTCATGGGGGGACTTTCGTACGCCGCCTTCCAGGGTGCCTTGCAGGCTGCCGACGATGCCGCACCGGTTGATATGCCGGCACCACGAAAGCCACTGATCGTCAAGCCTGTTCTCGTTTGGGACAATCCCCAACGACGAGAAAAAACTTCATGGAGAGGCTGGGGGGAAGTCCACACCCCGGAGGAGGCTGCCGAAGAAGTCGCTCGTATCAAAGGAGAACTGAATGCTCTCAAGCAACGGGCAGACTATCCCGTCGAGTTCATGGAGGTTACGACCGCAAACGTCGTTGATCAGTTGAAGGATAATCCCGATATGGCGCAATGCGATGTAATCCTGTACTATGGGGCAGGAGGCTCGATCAATGGTGTCCAGAATTTCGGCAAAGACGTGATCATCTTTCAACGTTGGAAGAGCGGACCAGTCTATTTGCAGTACGAGATCGTCAGTCCGAGGTTTCTGCGCCAGCACACCGATTTCGAGAAAGTACCGGGCATCACCCACAACGATGTCGTTACCGACAAACTTGAGGAAGTTGAATGGCGGCTCCGTGCTCTTTGTGGCTTGAAGAACACCCTAAACTCCAAGATCGTTACCATTGGTGGCGCAAGTTCTTGGGCGCAACCTGCTGGTGTTGTTCCTGACAAGGTGAAGCAGCGTTGGAACTTTGAATACCACGATGTCGATTATGACAAGATGGGAAAACTGATCGCCGATGCCCGAAAAGACGAAAAGGCAATGGCACGGGCAACCAAACGAGCCGAAGCCCACCTCAAAATTCCGGGAACAAAACTGGAAGTCCCGATGGAGTGGTTTGTCTCCAGTTTCCTGCTCGACGACATTTTCCGATTGCTCATGAAAGAGGTTGGCACAAATCTGATCACGGTCAACTCGTGTATGGGTGCCATTATGAGGTCGGACACGACCGCCTGCTACACGCTGACCACTCTCAACGATGACGGCTATCTGGCGTGGTGCGAGTCGGACTTCGTTGTGATCCCGTCGGGGGTGCTGCTGGGCAACATCTGCGGCAAGCCGGTGTTTTTCTGCAATCCGACCTATCCGAGTAATGGTGTCATCACGATTTCCCACTGTACTGCTCCGCGAAAAATGGACGGCAAGAGTTACGATCCGGTCAGGATAGTAACACACTACGAGTCGGACTACGGTGCCGCTCCGTGGATTCAAGCCCCCATCGGGACTGAGTTGACATGCATTCTGTCCTCGTTCACGACAGACCGCCGTGTCGGTTTTAAGGGGGCTGTCGTCGATGTTCCGTTCCGAAAAATTTGCCGAACGCAATTCGATGTTCGGTATAGTTTTCCAGACGATCTCTTGGCAAACAATTTGATCGGCTTCCACTGGGCGGTCGCCTATGGCGATTACCGAAGAGAGGTCGGCTATGCCCTCCGACGAGTCGGAGTTCAATGGGACAACCTTGACGAAGTGCCAACCAAAGCGATGAGTTAAGACGATGTGTTGAGAAAAATGAATCGTACAGTACAATAGACTGTACGATTCTGTAACCCCCCAAAGCATTCGTCTATGCCGATTCGATTCTTTTGCGAACATTGCAAGCAAATGCTGAAAATCGGCACGTCCAAAGCAGGAAGCGTCGTGGACTGTCCCCGTTGCCAGAATTTTGTTGTCGTTCCACCGCAGTCTGCTCCGCAAGCAGAAAAATTGTATCGGGCATTGAAAAACAAGCACTCCGCAAGTGGGGCACCGTCCGCTGAAACCCGTGCTGCATCAATACCAACGTGGGAGGCACTGGGAGAGGACATTGATGACGTGAATATGCCTCTCTGGATGGAAGGAGCCTGGATGCCCCCGCCGGAAGACATGCAGGAATTTTATCTGGCTTCGGCGGCTAATCCTGTTCTTTCCGAAGAATTGGCAGTGTACGCACTGGAAAAACGGCACAAATTTACGGTGACGTTGCTCAGCATCTCGTTGGTCATTGCCTTTGTTGTCGGTATTATTTTCGGTGTTGTTATTCATACACTCTTTGTTCAACCGACTCGTCCTTACCAGCATCGGGAGGATGGAAAGACTGAAACAAACATAGTTACGGGAACACTTTACTATCGTAACGAACATGGGGAACGACGGGCGGATGTCGATGCCGTTGTCGTTTGTCTGCCGAAGAATTGGCAACCGGGTTCGTTGCTCTCGTGTCAGGGATTACGACCTGAAGACGTGGAGAACAACGACACGGTGCAACTGATTCGTGAAAAGGGAATGTATGAACGAACCGACGCGAATGGTTCTTTTACCTTTCAGTATCAGGAAGGGGTGCGGTATTTTGTCATTCTGATCTCTGCCAATCAAAAGCAGTCCGGGGAGATGAAACCCAGCGTTCTCAATGAATTACGTCGCTATTTTCGCGATCCCGAACAATTCGGCGAAAGTTGTATATCTATCGACGAATACGAGTGGTCCGACGGCAAACATTCCCTGCGGCACACATTTGAGTCGGCAGATTGAATTGATACGGTGAATGGGAATAAGTTGTAGTTTTTGACGGGATTGGACCATGACCCTGCAATCCAAACAAAACAAGTTAGCGAAAAACCTTCGGGAACTGGGTGGCGTTGCTGTTGCGTTTTCGAGCGGCGTGGATTCAACGTTTCTGCTCAAAACGGCACACGATCTCTTGGGCGACCGTACGCTTGCCGTTACTGTGCAATCTTGTCTCTCTCCGCAGCGGGAACTCGACGAAGCCGTACAATTCACAAAGGAAAATGGAATCGAACACGTCGTCGTTGACTTTGATGTATTCGACATCGTCGGATTTACCCAAAATTCGGCGAATCGTTGCTATCTTTGCAAGACGGCACTGTTTTCCCGAATCCGGCGTATTGCCGAAGAGCGAAGAATTCCGCACGTTGTCGAAGGTTCCAATGCCGACGACAGCGGCGATTATCGTCCCGGCTTGCTGGCAATCGCCGAACTCGGCATTTTGAGTCCGCTCCGAGAAACGGGACTCACCAAACAGGAAATCCGGCAACTGTCCTGCGAATTAGGACTGCCCACATGGAATAAACCAAGTTTGGCGTGTCTTGCTTCCCGAATTCCTTACGGCGAAGAAATCACACAAGAACGTTTGGCAATGATTGACAAGGCGGAACAGTATTTATTGGATGTTGGTTTTCATCAGATGCGGGTTCGTTTTCATGGCAACTTGGCACGAATCGAAACGGACGAAGAAGGATTTCAACGTCTTCTGAACAAAAAACTTCGGGAAGAAATTCATTGCCGATTCAAGGAACTCGGCTTTGTCTATATTGCGGTTGACTTGCTGGGCTATCGTACCGGAAGTATGAATTACACACTGCCATACACGACTCGGTAATCCCATGCGGGCAAATAAATTCTTGCCAAAGATGTGAAAACGGTGTACAATAACCGGGAAACATCGTGTCTTTACATTACGGAAGGAGTTGACCATGAGAACATTGCTTGGATTGTGTCTATTATTCATAGCACTGCCGGTCGAAGCGAAACTTGCGGCGGCAAGCGACGGCGATCATAAGTTCATCGAGGGAGCAGGCGATCCGAAGGTATGGCAGCACTCAATTTGACTCCGTTTTATGTTCACCTTTCCTTGCCCCACTTGTGAAGCAAAACTCATCGTTAAGGACGAAAAACTGATCGGCAGGATTTTGGCATGTCCAAAATGCAGCAGTATGGTTCTTGTCCAGTCTCCAGACGAGGCACCGACTCCGCCACACAAGGAACCCACAAGACCCCCCATTCACAAGCGGTTTCCCGATGTTCTGACCCATGAAACCGCTTCCGGCGTGATTGGTCACGTGCCGGATGAAAACCGCCGTCCCGACCTCTTTTTGGAAATCGTTGCACCGGAAGCCGATGTCTCTGAAAAAGAAATCAAGACCCGAATGGTTTTAATCGGCATTTTGATTGGCTTGTCAATGCTTCTCCTCGTTGCTCTGGGTTTTCTGATGTTATTCCGAAAACCGGATCGTCCGCAACCGCCGGAACCTCCCAAGCCCGTCCTCCAAGTTCCGGCGGAGCAACTGCCGCCGATGCCACAGGTTGAACCAACACCGGCGGCACCAACAGATGAAGCGAACGAGTCGCCGTCCAACGAAAAACCATCGGATACACCGCCACAGGACACGCCCACTGAACCGGAGACGGTTTCCGACGAACAAAGTCGGGATACAAACGATTCGTTGTCCGCCTTTGACAGAAAAATGCCCGGTTTTGTCGATGCTTCCGTGCCGAACATTGACATTGCCGCAAAACTGTCCTTGCCGATTCTCGAACTCAATCTTGACCGGCAAAGTCTGATTGAATTTGTTCGGACGGTCTCCAATTTGACGGGAATTCCCATGACACTGGACATTGACGAACTGAAACCTCTCTCGCTGTCGGTTAAGACATTGGTCGAAAAACAATTTTGGGACACGACTGTCGAAGCGATTTTGACGGCAACACTCGAAACATTGGGATTACAATGGATCGCAACGGATCGGCAAATACTGATTCTTCCAAAAGAGCTTGACGACGTGGATTTGACGTTTGATGTTTCCGACCTTGCCGAAAACACTGGTGATCTGAAACCCGAAGTGCTTGCCGAAATGATTCAGAAACTCGTTTGCCCGGAAGCAAGCATTGAGGCGTTGCCCGATCACCGATTGGCAGTCGTACAAGACGAGAGAGGGATGAAAAGTCAACGGCGGCAACAGGACAACATCCTGCGGTTTTTGGAACAACTTCGTGTTGTTCGTCAACTACCGCAGAAAACGGACTGGACAGGCGAAACATTGGCACCCGAAGCGTTCGGCTGGGATCAGGTCATGGAACCGATAACGCTCAACTACTATCGTGTCGTGCCGCTTTCTCGTGTAGTCGAACAGTTGGAATCAATTACGAAGTTGACGATTCTCATCGATCATCAATCGCTTCATCGGGCGTTGTGTCCGTTTGCAGCAATTCCGACGACCGTGCAGTGTAACGGCGGAACGGTCAATGACGCAATGGAACTATCGCTTGCGTCTGTGGAATCGGTTGCGCTGTCATACAGGATTATTGATCATCAAACACTTGAAATTACGACGGCGGAATCTGCTCGGCAGCCGAAAAAAATGGTGGTGGAAGTTCATCGGTATCAACTTCAAGAGGACGAAACGCCGGAAGATATTGTCCGGTCATTGCGTTCGGTCGTGGAACCAGAGACATGGGTTGTTTCAGAACGACCGGAAACGAGGTATGGCGGTGATATTGTGATTGATCATGCTTCGGGTTGTTTGCTTGTGCGGCAGAGTCAACCGGCACAGCGGCAAATCCGGCTCTATCTTTCGACTCTTGACACTCGGTAATTGATCTTTGGGAAAGGGTTGATATTTTGAGTCAAGAGCCGCAAGCGGAGCGTTGGGGACTCTGGTCGAGAACTTTTACACACCCACTTTTCCCATCTTATAAGACGTGCTAGAATGACGAGCAGAGTAGCAACTTCGACAAACATTTATGAGAAAAACACTGATCGCCCCTCGCCGTTATGTACAGGGTCCCGATGTTCTCGCGGAACTCGGCGAACTCCTCAACCCCCTCGGAAACAAAGCCCTCATCCTCTGGGATGGTCCACTCAAAGGACTCGTCGGCAATACCGTCCGGCAATCGCTCCAACACGCAGGTATTGCTTTCTGTGAAGTTGATTTCCAAGGTGAAGCGACGCTCGCCGAACGCGACCGAGTCGGCGACCTTGCCGTCAAAGAAAAATGCGACATTTCCGTTGCCATCGGCGGAGGAAAAGTGCTGGATGTCGGCAAAGGTGTTGCCATTCAACACAATATGCGCATCGTTACAGTACCGACGATTGCCTCGAATGATTCGCCGACCAGTGCCGCTTCCGTTTGGTACGACGAAAATCACATCTTTCAGGGCTTTGAATGCTGGCACTTCAATCCTGATCTCGTCCTCGTCGATAGCCGAGTGATTGTCCATGCACCTGTGCGAACCTTCGTTGCCGGAATGGGGGATGCCTTGTCCACGTGGGTCGAAATGGAAGCGTCGATGCAGAGCCGCACGAAGAACCTCTCCGGCGGTCTGCCGACGATGGCGGCGGAGGCTCTGGCAAAACTTGCTTTCGACACGTTGTTCGAATACGGAATTGATGCCAAGCGGGATGTCGAAAACAAAGTGCTGACCCCAGCCGTCGAAAAGGTAATTGAGGCAAATACCCTGCTTTCCGGTCTCGGTTTTGAGAGCGGAAGTTTGGCAACCGCTCACGCCATCGGCAACGAACTTTCCAATATACCGGAATGCCAGAAAGCCGGAATGATGCACGGCGAAAAGGTTGCTTTTGGTGTCGCCACACAACTTTGCCTTGACGATTCCGTAACGGCGACCTATCGGAACATGGTTTTCGACTTTATGATTGCCATCGGATTGCCCGTTACGTTCAAGGAGTTGAACATGGAACCGCTTGACACTACCGTTGTTCGGAAGATTGCCGAAAACTGTGCAGTGCCGGGCTCGTTGGTACATTTTCATCCCTTTGAAGTTACCGCCCAGAGTCTCTATGATGCGATGATGTCTGCCGATGCCTTGGGCAAAGTAAGAAAAAACGGTGCATAAGGGAACCTACAGAGCCGGGGATGGAGCGTAGCGCAGTCCCCGGTGAACACGTGAACTCGATGACTGCCCGGGGTGCCGCTCCGTTCCCGGCTCTTCGGCTCTTTGTTGGAATTTTGTCCCCCTCTTGACGCTCTAACTGCCTTGTGTTAAAATGTGATACAAGTGTACCAAAATTATTGACAGGAGGGTATGATGACAAAACGAACAAAAGCCAATCCGCCGAAAATTACGGCGGCAGAGTGGGAGGTACTGGATGTCCTGTGGGAACGCGGACCGGTCAGTGCGTCGCAGGTCGCTACATCACTGAAATCAAGAACCGGTTGGAGCCTCGGTGCCGTGCGAACCTTTCTCACACGATTGCTCAACAAAGACATCGTTCGTATTCTCGATGACGAACCAATCAATCGCTATGAGGCGGTGTATGACCGCGAGACCTTCGTGCATTGGGAAAGTCACGGATTTCTCGAAAAATACTTCGACGGCACATTCCATCTGATGCTCGCCAGTTATCTCAAACACGAAAACGTTCCGCCGGAAGAAATCGCACGACTCAAGCGATTGCTCGAAGCGCAAGAGAAAGGAGGTGAATCATGACCACATTAGAATCCCTTTTCACCATCGTGCTTAACCAAAGTTGGAAAATTGCGGCGGTCGTACTGGTGATCCTTGCTATTCGCTGGTTTTTCGGACGGCGGCTTTCTCCGACGGTACGGCATGCGTTGTGGATTTTCGTGGCACTGGCAGCGTTGATGCCCGCCTCGTTGCTTCCGCGACCAACGATATGGTTGCCAGCGGATGAACGGCAATTTGCCATGGTAGGCAATGAAATGGTAGCCGACGAAATGATAGGTAATCGACTGCCGGACGATTACATCGGCGATAGCCGATTGGAACAACCGACACGTTCCCCGGATGCCGGTCGGCTACCTACTTTTGTAACCGACGTTGTTGTTACGGAACATTTTTCTGAACCAAACATCGCAACAACGGAAAAAACCTTCCCATGGTTTACCATACTCGTTAATCTCTGGTGTTTCGGCTTTGCAATAATGCTCGCTCTCTCGCTGGGACAACTGTTTCTGTTCCGTCGGAAATTGTCATGTGCAACGCCGGTTGCCAGCGGCGAAATCTTCGCTGTAATGAAAGCCTGTCAAACTCGCATGGGCATTGTCCGTGCTGTACCGCTACTTGAATCCAAACGCATTGCCGCCCCGATTCTGCTGGGACTGTGGCGACCGCGTATCGTTCTGCCAAGCGTGTTCGTTCGATCCTGTACACCGGAACAGTTTGAACATTTTTTCATGCATGAACTGTCTCACTTGAAACGGCATGACATCTTCTTCGGCTGGACGATGTCGTTGCTTTGCCTCGTGCATTGGTTCAATCCCCTGCTGTGGATTGCCGTGCGAAAAATGAATGACGATGCCGAAGAGGCAACCGATCAACTTGCCTTGTCCCGACTGCCGCAAACGCAACGTACCCGATACGGCAAAACGTTGCTGTCGATAGCGGAAAGAATTAACCTGCCGACGTTCCGCAAAGGCTTGCCTGTGCAAACGCCCGGCATCATTGGAATTATGGAATCATCATCACAACTAACCAGGAGAATTGAAATGATTACTCAAAAGAACCATTGGAAATATCGTTGGGTACTGCTCGCCGTCGGACTGTGCCTGCTCGTCTCGATTGTGACGTTAACGCAGGTTCGGCACGTCGAGGCTCAAACACAACAAGAGCCGGAACACGTTAACCCGGGGACTACGGTGAGTACACCTTCGTCCCCGGCTCTTTCTGAAGAGAATGACGACGAAAAGCCGAAGCGACACCATACCAACATTCCGCCGGGCGTGCCGACGGTCGATCTTCGCGGAAAAGTCCTCCTGCCGGACGGCTCACCCGTCGCTGGACGCGGTATTTCCATACATGGATTTTTCGGAGATGATCCCGGTTCATTCTTTGCTATGACCGAAACCAAAAAGGATGGCACCTTTCAAATCGAAGTCGTACCCGATCAAGAACTTTCCGTGAACGTATCAACCGGGAATGAAAACGACCGGCGATTCTCGTTGAAGCCTTTTATCGTCGTTGCCAAAGAAGGCATGGAACCATTGATCCTTACATTGGAAGAGGGAATTCCTGTTCGGGGTGCGGCGGTCTATGAAAACGGTCAGCCCGCCGAGAATTGTTTGCTTTACTTCCGCGACAAACCGCTGGGAGTCATTAAAATACAACGCAAAAACGGCGAATCCACCCAGAACGTTGCGTATCGGCAACATACGAAAACGGACGGCAAGGGGGAATACGAGGTTTATCTGCTACCGGGAGAGTACACGACTTTTTCCCGGAGCGAACCTATCATCATTGAGACGACCGACACGGAGAAGCATCTGGACCTGTTGACATTTCCGACACCGATCTTTGTCGAATTGGAATCGGCAGACGGTTCGCTTGCGCAGATGCACTCTATTGCTTCGGATCTTTTCGGCAACGATTCTTCGAGCCCCCACAGTGAATCTCCCATTCGAAGAGATCCCGGCAATCCTTTCGTGAAGATGGGGGATGTTTACGCCTACGAATCGGCAGGTAAGGAAGGTACGCTTTTTATCGTGGACAACGTCAACAAGCAGGGAACCGTCGAAACGATTACTGCCGAAATGGTCGGGACAACGCAGCATTTCAAACTCAAACCGATGGGAAGTGTCACGGCAACGCTGGTTGATTCGGACAACAAGCCCATGGTGAACATGCCGACAAGACTGACATATGAACACCAACATTCTGGTGTATCTCGTCACATACAACGTTGGAGTTGTACTCATGGCGAAACCGATGCAGAAGGGAAGGTGACGCTACCTGTTCTCTCTGGCAAAACCTCCATTGCACTTAATTTGCCGTATAGTCTTTCAGAACAAGCCCGCAAGAGGCATTCCAGCAAGCATTGTAACATCGACAAGGAACTTGAACTCGCCCCTGGCGAGAATTTTGATTTCGGGACGATCAAGTTAATCAGGGTGTTCGGCAAACTATCGACGGAAAGGGGGAATGTCCAAATTAACGGAGTGGATGCTCCTGACAGTCCTATACAAAACGACAGGCGGGCTGTAACCGTTTTGTGGGCGGACAAGAATGGCGATTATGACATTTTGCTTCCTCCCGGTCATTACCGCTTTCATGCCGTTACCATCATTGGCGGTCGGGCTGTCGATTACGTCTTGTCGATCAGCGAGGAGAGCAAGGAGATTCACCTCGATTTCGATGACGAAGGAAAGGGGACGATTCTTCCATGATTTCCCCCTCTTGCCATCGAAGGCAAAAATGATTAGACTCGGAGCATGACACCCAAAGACCGCCTGTTAACCGCTTTGCGGCGTGAGATTCCCGACCGAATTCCAATGTTCGAATGGTTCATTGACGATGCCGTCTCCCAGGCATTGTGCGGCACCAACGATCCTATCGAAGTTGTCGAACGTCTGGATTTGGATGCCGTCAATGTCCGTGCCGACTACGAAAAAAAATGGATGGACGACAGTACCTTTGTGGACGAATGGGGTGTCAAACGGAAAATGACCGGCGATGTGTTGCCTGCTGTACTCAATGCTCCGATTCCGAGTATTGCAGCACAAGGTGATTTTTCCTTTCCTGATCCCAATGCCCCCCATCGGTTCAAGACACTCGAAAAGGCACTCGAAAAATATGGCGACCACCGTGGAGTTGTCCTGAATCTGCGCGACGGTTTCTCCGACATGCGGGACCTGCTTGGTTACGAGAACGCCTTGATAACGATTTTGACTGACAAGGGACATTATGCCGACTTAATGAAACGGGTCGTAGAGTACAACGTGTCTCTGGCTGCTCTTGCCGTCAAACGCTACGGAATCCAAATCGTTGCGACAACCGACGACGTTGCTACGGGACGAGGTCCCATTATCAAACCGAAGGTCTATGCTGAAATGATCTTTCCGCACTTTAAGGAGGTGATTCAGGGTTACAAATCATTGGGGCTGATCGTCATCAAACATTCGGACGGCGATATTCGACCTTACCTTGATTTTTGGTTGGAATCCGGTATCGACTGTTTGGATCCCATTGATCCCGGCGGCGGACTCGATATGGGCGAAATGAAAAAACTGTACGGCGACCGGATTTGTCTCAAAGGGAACATCGATTGTACTGGTCATCTTTGCGACGGTACGCCGGAGCAGGTCGATGAGGAAGTCCGCATTTGCATCGAAAAGGGGGGACCCGGCGGACTGATTGTTTCGTCCAGCAACACAATTCATCGCGGCGTCAAACCGGAAAATTTCCGTGCAATGCTTGATGCCGTCCGACGATATGGACGTTGTACTCCATAGGAACAAAGATCACGGAGAATCACCGGCAAAATTGACGGAGAATTTTTGCGCACCCGCTAAGTCGGTGGGAGTCCAAATTATCAGAATGAGAATACACATGACAAAGGAAATATTGGTAGAAGAATTAAAATGTGGGGTGCATCAAATTGTGTAGGTAAAGTTCTTTGCCACTCCTTTGCTTGTATCCAGTATTTTTTCCAGAGGTCTGAATAATGGACGGAGCAGAGCAGTGCCATTTCGTTGAGTCTGTCCACATCCCAACGAGCACCTGTCTGTTTCAATCATGCTCTTGCACGCTCCCTCCACCTGACCACTGCCAATCGCACGCACCTTTCAAAAAACCGGCAGTCCGCCGCTCTTGTGAAATGACCTTCGGGATGTTATACTGTCCGCTCTGGTAGCACAATTTACATCTTTGTTTTAGAGTACAGGAATTCTCATGTTCGAAACGCTTCAAAACAGTCTCATGTCGGCAATCAGGTCCTTGCGTGGCAAAGGAAAGTTGACCGAATCAAACATGCGCGAAGGTCTCGAACTCGTTCGACAGTCCCTGCTCGAAGCCGACGTGAGTCTGCCCGTCGTTAAAGATTTTATTGCTCGAATTTCCGAACGTGCACTCGGAGAAGAAGTATTGCGGTTGCTCGATCCGACCGAACAACTCATCAAAATTGTTCACGAAGAACTGATCAATCTGATGGGTCCCGTCGATCATTCGCTACACCTGAAAAAACCGCTTTCGATCTTAATGCTCTGTGGTCTGCAAGGTTCCGGTAAAACGACGACGTGCGGTAAACTCGGTCAACTGCTCGTCAAACGCAATTTGAAACCGATGCTCGTTGCGGCAGACCTTCAGCGTCCCGCTGCTATCGACCAACTTGAAATACTGGCAAAGTCGATAGGCGCGGAGGTTCACGTTGACCGTACCATCAAAGACCCCGTGCAAGTTTGTCAGGATGCCGCTAAAAAAGCCGTGTCGCTCGGTGTCGATGTCCTCATCCTTGACACCGCAGGACGTTTGCACATCGACCAAGAGTTGATGCAGCAACTCCAACAAATCGAACGCAAGGTTCAGCCCGATCAGGTCTATTTCGTTGTCGATGCAATGACCGGTCAAGATGCCGTAAACAGTGCCAAGGCGTTCAATGAAGCATTGGAACTCGATGGTGTAATCCTCACAAAATTGGACGGCGACACGCGGGGTGGAGCAGCGTTATCGGTCAAACATGTAACAGGCGTTCCGATCAAATTCATTGGAACGGGAGAACTCGTCGAGGCACTCGAAGAGTTTCATCCCGACCGGATGGCAGGACGTATTCTCGGCATGGGGGACGTGCTGACACTGATTGAGCAGGCGGCAGAGAAACTCGACAAGGAAGCCCTCGCAAAACAGGAAGAGCGACTTCGGCAAGGGGAATTCACATTGGACGATTTCCGTTCCCAGATGGGGCAGGCAAAGCGGCTCGGTTCGTTCAGTAAGTTATTGAGTTTCATCCCCGGTATGGGACAAATCAATCAAATGATGGGGGAGATGGATGTCGATGCCGACTCGGAAATGAGGGTGGTCGGCGGAATCATTGACTCAATGACTGCGGAGGAAAAGCGGAATCCGAAGATCATCGACAACAGCCGCCGCCGTCGAATTGCGGCAGGGGCAGGAGTTCAGCCGCAGCAGGTCAATGATCTGATTAAATCATTCACACCGATGGCGGAAATGATGAAGGCGATGGCAGCCGGAAGCATGAAGGATCGGATGGCGGGAATGCAGCAAATGATGCGGCAGATGCAAAGCAATCCGACAGGAAACATTAAGCCCGTCAAGGGCAACACCGGCAAGCGTCTTACGGCAAAGGAAAAAGCCGAAGCAAGGAAAAAGCGAGACAAAGAAAAACGCAAACGAGATAAAGAAAAACGAAAATAGACATCCTACAAGGCGGCAACATGGACGAGAGACTCTGCTTTCTGGATTCCCACTTCCGCGGGAATGACGGGTATGTCGTCCAGACAGATTCAGGATGCGCGCTAAACCTGAATGACACGAATGTGTTCGTCGATTTGCTCTTTCAAGGTTCGTTCAATGAGATTTTTTAGCGTTTGTCCGGCACCGGCACAACCGGCACAAGCACCGCGGAGTTCGATGTAAACCGTCGTGTCCTTTATGTCAATCAGTTCCAGGTCTCCGCCGTCCCTTCGTAGCATTGGACGAAGATAGTCGTCCAACAATTTTTCAATTTTTTTGGCAAACTGATACGGTGATAGCGGCTTCGGATCACTGTCCGCCGCCACTGGCGAAGCAACACGAACAACGGGCACATTGTCCCCCAAAATCGGCAGTGCAAGAGCAGGGTGGCATAAGTCTCCCGGTGATGCGTTATTTTCCCCTCTCCAAACTTCGTCCAAAATATCCTGCAAGCCGCCCGGCGAGTGCAGACAAGACATACATGCGCCCCCTGCCTTAATCGCACCGGTAATTTCCGGGATGGTGCGCAGATTCAATTCTTTGATTTTGCGTTTGATATAGGGTTCGGTAAGCGTAAAACACTTGCACACGATTCGCCCCTCTTCCTGCTCTTCGGGGTGAATGTCGATGCCCAGAGCATTCAGATTCACACCACGTTTTTGTGCCCAGTTGAAGATCGCCACTTGCAATGCTTCCGCCCCCATCACGGAACAATGGATTTTTTGTTCCGGCAAGCCTTCGAGAAAATCGACAATATCCTGATTGGTGATTTTCAACGCTTCAATCGGAGTCAAGTGCCGATCTTCAATGATGCAACACAACGCTTCCGAAGCGGCGATTGCCGATGTGCAACCAAAGGTCAAGTATTTCGCTTCGAGGATTCGGTCGTTAAGCGGATTACTCGTGTCTCGTTCAACTTTGAACGTAAAGCGAAGCGCATCGCCGCATGCAATGGAACCATGTTCACCGAGCCCGTCTGGATCGTCAATTTCTCCGAGATGCGTTCCCGGCTTTCCATGGACTGCCGCCGTGAACAACTCCATTGTTTTTTTGCTGTATTCCCACGCCATTATTCAATCAAAGACCGATACTCACCACGCTAACCCTTTCTCATTCTAACGCAAAAATTCGTCAAATGCAAGTTCCAGAGAATTCAGGAGACAAATGCAACAAGCATGGGCAACAGGGAATTATTGATCGTCCAACATCTCGGTTAGTTGTATCATCAAACTAACCGCTTTTCCGGCGACGATTCGTTGGTACAACTCATCCCGCAACATTCGGTCGCCCCGCATCGTGGGTAAATGTCCGATGGAAATACAAATTTCCGTCCAACGTCCAGTAATCGACGTGTCTAATTTGAGAACGATATTGCACCACAGCAAGCCTTTTCGGACTTTCTGCATCGCCCGATAGGGGACGAAAATGTTCATCCGTTCGCCGTAAAACCGCAGTCCATGTTTTTCCAGTTGCCAATAAACACTCTCGAGATAAAGACCGTAACCTTTTGCCGTTGCCTTCCGAAGATTCTTCAAATATACAAGTTTGTCAAAATACGAAATGTTGATATCCGCCCCGATAAATCCCTCGATGTCTGTTTCGGAATTGATTACCAACTCGTCGGCAAAAGTATCTTCTTCCAAGCCGAATTCTTTATGGTGAATAAACGGATGCCAAAAATCATCGGGAAAACGATGTCCGTTATCTTCGGCAATCATTTTGAACGTTTGCCAACCACGTTCTGTTCCGTTCAAAAACCACCAGGGAATGGAGCGATACCATGTTGTCAAAAGCATGCCGGGAATCACAACTCCGAAAAAAATGATGGCGATGATGGTAACGGCATCGGTAATGTCGAGCGGCATTTTGATCGGGTAGATGACAACGTACACGACTGCCAAACCGGCTGGGATTAAGCGAATGAAAAATGGAAGAAAAACATAAACCGTCCAGCGGTAAAGGTGGTGGAGTGCCTGTGTCCCATGCGGTCGTGAAAACCGGAGTTGTTCGCTGAAGATGTCCACCGAAAAGGGTTCCGGGACATCGGTAATGGTTTCGGGATTGTCACCGGTGGTGTGAACAGGCTGCGGTTCCATTGGCATTGGTCAAGATGATTTCTCTCCTTTTCGTAGGTCATGAGCGACCTTATTCCAAGTATATCATTTTTGCAGTCCGTCGACAAGTTCTGTTTTCTCGTCACTCCAGCGAAGGCGGGAGTCTAGAAAACAGGATTCACGCCTTTCGTCTGGATTCCCGCCTGCGCGGGAATGACGGTGTTTTTGTAAACTTGTGGGCAGACGGATCATTTTTGCCGGAATCAAGCGGGACATCTTGCGTGTGTCCCCGCTACCTGCTAGAATGACTCCCCTGTAACTGGTACTTTCTTATTCTCATATTATGCGGCTCGTTACTCGTTCCGATTTTGACGGTTTGGTTTGCGGCATGGTGCTGAAAGAGGCTGGCATCATTGACTCTGCGCAATTCGTTCACCCAAAAGACCTGCAAGATGGCATTTTCCAAGCAGAGCCCACTGATGTTCTCTGCAACGTTCCTTTTGTTCCCGGCTGCGGAATGTGGTTCGATCATCACACCAGCGAAGCCGAACGAGTCGGATGGACTCCCGGGGTGCCCGGTGTCAGTAAGAAAGCACCGTCCTGTGCACGACTCGTCTATGACTACTGCGGTGGAGAAACACAATTTCCCCAATTCAAAGAACTCATTGCGGCTACCGATAAGGTAGATTCTGGACAACTCACCCCGGAAGACATTAAGAATCCGCAAGGTTGGGTGCTCGTCGGATTCATTGCCGATCCGCGTACCGGACTGGGAAGATTCCATAACTTCCGTATCTCCAATTACAATCTGATGATGGAATTCATCGAACATTTCCGCTCCAAAACGTTAGACGAGATATTGGATCACCCCGACGTAAAAGAGCGAATCGATCTGTACCGTCAACAGACAGAATTGTTTGTCGATATGGTCAAAAAGTATTCCAAAGTTGACGGCAACGTTCTGATCACCGACCTTCGGGGAGTGAGTCCGATTTACACGAGCAATCGGTTCACGATTTATAGCGTGTTCCCGGAGCCTAACGTTTCGCTTTGGATTACCGACGGTAAAGCGAAAATCAACGTCATGATTTCGTGCGGTTACAGTGTGGTGAACCGGACATGCACGGCTGATATTGGAGCATTGATGCTACAGTATGGCGGCGGCGGACACAAACAGGTCGGAACCTGCCAAGTCTCTTTTGACGATGCGGATCCCATCATTGCCGAAATTGTACAAGGATTGAAAGAGTAAGGAGTCAGAATGTGGTCGAACTTTCTTCGACGAATGTTCTTCTGATCTCCTGACTCCTTTCCCGATTATGCCGAAAAAAATAATCCTCGATGTGGACCCCGGTATTGTCGATGCGATGGTGCTGTGTTTGGCAGCATTTGATCCGACAGTCGAAATTGTTGCGCTGACCAGTGTCGGTGGCAATGTTCCTGCCGACGTTTCTGCCAAGAATCTACAAGCCCTCGTCGAATTTCTTGATCCGCCGCGTCTGCCCCGACTCGGCACCGGTGCGCCCCCCGACGAACCGATGCCGTTTGACTATCGCCACGTTCACAGTATCGACGGTCTCGGCGGAACCCCGCTTCCTGTCGCCGAATTGCGGTCGCCGCATCCCGCCGAAAAAATCCTCTGCGATGCCATCCGTAGCGATCCTGAAAACGTCATGATCATTTGTCTGGGACCGCTGACCAACATTGCCAGGGCAGTCGCACGTGATCCGCAACTGTCGGAAATGATCCGACACATTTACATCGCAGGGGGAGCAATCAATGGGCAAGGAAACATCACATCATGCGCTGAATTTAATATCTACGCTGATGTGCAGGCAGCGAAAACTGTCTTTCGCCTTCCGTGTACCAAAACCCTTGTGCCGCTTGATGTTACGAATCCAGTATTCTTGATGCCACACCATTTGGAAATGATTGCCGGCGAAGATACAAAACTCGGAAAATTACTCTATAATATGATTCGGCCGGCACTTTGGACTTATCGGCAGTGTTACGGTCTTGAAGGGATTCACATTCACGATCTTGTAACATACATGGTTGCCGTTCATCCTGCTTGGGCAACGACAAAAGAATTATCCGTGCAAATCGAGACGGAAGGGGATTTAACACGGGGCATGACCGTTGCGGATCAGCGATCAGTGCCCGAATTTTCTCCGAACATTGAAGTTGTTACCAAGATAAAAACCAAAGCCATTTTGCGGGGGATATTTCGGGGACTCAAACAGAGTGCAGAACGGCTCGAAACGGAGGGCTAAACAATGGATCAGACCGTTTATGACACAAACATCCGGTTGATGCTTGCCGTGCAACAAGAAGATGCGTCCGCTTTTGAAGAATTGATGTTTCGCTTTCAGGGACGTGTACAATCGCTGTTTCGGCATTTACTCGGTAATCGAGAACTAGCGGAAGATTTGACACAAGACGTTTTTCTGCGTGTATTTCGGGCACGAAAGTCCTATCAGCCGAACGCAAAGTTTTCTACTTGGCTTTTTGCCATTGCCAATAACGTTGCGTTAAATCAACTTCGAACCCGGCGACGCAAACCGGAAACGCAGTTCGGCAGTGAGACAAGCGAATCTCATTCAGGTGCCTTTTTTGGACAGGCAGAGGCAATGGCGGCAGGCAGCGAATCGATGCCGGCACGGCAACTCGACAAAAGCGAACTCCGTGAAATGGTACGTCTTGCCATCGCGGCTCTGAACGAGCGGCAACGAATGGCAGTGCTTCTCAACCGATTTGAGGGAATGAACTATGCCGAAATTGCCGGCGTGATGAAACTCTCTCCGCAAGCAGTCAAGTCATTGCTCTGCCGGGCGCACATCCAATTACGTAATCTGCTCCAAAAGTATGTCCAAAAAGGAACCGCCGTCGGACATTCGACGTGAGAGGAACTGACCTGCAAATTGAAAACAAAAACAATGTCCACACCGAAAACCATTACGCCCAAGGGGGTTTTAGATGCTGTTGTTACTCTGCCGGGATCGAAGAGCATTACCAATCGGGCATTGATTCTGGCAACACTTGCAACCAGCAAAACAACTCTGACCGGTGCGCTGGCAAGCGATGACACCCAAGTGATGTTCGACGGACTCGCTCAACTCGGCTTATCCCTCGATTGGAATGCCGAACAATGTCAAATCGTCGTTCACGGACAGGGCGGACAATTTCCACATCGGCAGGCAGACATTTACGTCGGCAACAGCGGTACAACGGCTCGTTTTTTGACGGCAATGTTAGCGTTTGCCAATGGAAACTACCGAGTTCATGGCAAGCCCCGAATGCACCAACGTCCCATTAGGGATTTGGTCGAAGCCCTCAACACTCTCGATGGTCATGTAACCTGCGAAGCCGAAGAAGGCTTTCCGCCGCTGTTGATCAACCCTCATGCTCCAACGGATAATGTCAAAACCGTTTCCGTTTCCGGGTCGGTATCGAGTCAATTTCTTACTGCTCTTTTGCTCGTGTCGCCGCTTGCTTCCAGTCGATCGGACATTGAGATTCGTGTTACAGAGGAATTGGTGTCCAAACCGTATATCGAAATGACCTTGCGGATGATGAAATCGTTCGGCGTTTCAGTGGAATCGGACGATGCTTTCCGTTCGTTCCGAATTGCAAAAGGAACCGTTTATCAATCGCCGGGAGTCTATGTCATTGAACCCGATGCTTCAGCGGCATCCTATTTTTTTGCGGCGGCGGCAATCTGCGGTGGAACAGTGACGGTACAGGGACTCTCGAAAAACAGTTTGCAAGGAGATGTCGCTTTTGCCGAGTGTTTGCAACGGATGAATTGCGAAGTAACGTGGAGTGAGGATTCCATTGCGATTTGTCGGCAGCCGGGGAGACCGCTTCGGGGAATCTCTGTCGATATGAACAGCATGAGCGACACGGCACAAACATTGGCGGTCGTTGCTCTCTTCGCTGAAGGTTCAACGGAAATCAAAAACATCGAGCATGTTCGGTTCAAGGAAACGGATCGGATTACCGACTTGGCAACGGAATTACGCCGTTTTGGGGCGGCGGTGGAGGAACGGCGGGACGGTCTGCGGATCATTCCACCGGATGTTTTATCTTCTGCTACGATAAATACTTACGACGACCATCGGATGGCGATGAGTTTCGCTGTTGCTGGTCTGCGGCTGCCGGGAGTAGTAATTCGTGATCCCGATTGCACTCAAAAAACGTTTCCCGATTTCTTTGAAGTTTTGGAAAAACTAAATAAGAAATCTATATCAAATTAACAATGCCCCATCGGTTTTTTAGGAGGAGTTACGGCAATGAGTAGTATCGGTTCAGTATTGTTGGTTATCGTTATGGTATTCCTCTCGGTGATCCCGCCGGTGTTGTTTGCGGGGCATGATCAAAAAACTTCCGCAGGGGTATTACCGCATTTCTTGCCGTTCTGAGAGGGCATCGGCGAGCATTTCCTTGTTGGCAAACTGCAAATCGCTGCCCGTCGTAATGCCGCGTGCCAGCCGAGTGATCGTCGGTTTGTTCGGCAATGACTCCAACTGCGAAATGATGTAATACGCCGTCGAATCCCCTTCCACCGTTGGATTCGTACCCATCACGATTTCGCTGAACGTTCCCGACTGTACCCGCTTGACCAGTGCCGCTATCGTCAGTTGATCCGGGGTGATTTTTTCCAGCGGTGCCAAACGTCCTAAAAGAACGTGGTAGAGTCCTTCATACCGCCCTGTTTGTTCCAACATAATCAAATCCTGCGGTTGCTCTACCACACAGAGAAGCGTTTGATTGCGTCTAGGGTCTTTGCAAATTTCGCAGAGTTCCTCTTCGGCAAGATTGAAACAGTGCTTGCAATAGCGGACGTTCTCCTTGACCGCTCTGATCGAATCGGCAAGAGCAAGGGCATCGTGTTTATCGACTTTGAGCAGATAGTACGCAATGCGTTCCGCCGATTTCTTGCCGAGACCGGGCAATTTTTCAAACTCACGGATCATCCGCGAGACAGATTCTGTCAATTCGGTCATTTTTATACTTTCTTAACCAGTACCCTCTTGAAACATATTTTACCGTTTACCGGCGGATCATATTGCTTATCGTGCGTAATTTTATATCCTTTCTCCAGTAAGCCGTTTAATATCGGTCTTGTTGATACTGCAAATTCCTTTTTATAATCGCTGGGAATATAACAATTATCCACCAACAAGATTTTATTGTCGTCATACTTTTTATACCTTTCGGGGATTTCTTTTAACGGCATTATTTTTAATTGTTTATACTTTGGTCTGTCCTTTATTGGAAGATTGGTAAACCAATAACCTGACGCTCTGGCAAGTTCTTTTTTAGGTGTTAGAAACCAATCTACGTCGTTATATCCTGCCCCCACTTTATTGTTCATAAAATAGGGAATATATGCCGTTGATATGGCACTCACTATATTGGATATAATTAAAAACTTCTTGCCACTGGCAATAATGATATTCCAAAAATCTATCGCTCTTGAAAACGGCGGATTGGTACATACTATATCCACTTCGTCTTTAAGTATCTTCAATGACAAGGGATGGTCGAAACTTCCTGTATAACCTTCTGGATATTCATAAAATTCTCTGAAACCGTCTTTGGTAAATACATACCCCTTCTGCCCCTGATTAAACAAAGCAACCTGTCCACCATAATGAGTGCATATCAGTTTTTTTAGTGCAAGTGCTTTGAAATTTCGCAAAAAATAGAGTGCAAACGCAGACGTATTTCTTTCGCCTTCACCAACTGCGTCATCGCAATTGCAAAATACGGTTTTATCTCTCCAAACTGATTTGGAATACATATTTAGTTCTTTCTCAACGTCTTCAGGTCGGGTATAAAATTCATCGTTGTCTATCCTTTTAGCTTTATGCAATACTTCTATTTTGGAAATGCCTCTTTCCTCAAGCGTCGGAGCGGTCTTTTTAGTGATCGGTACCATCTGCATCTTATCTTTATTTTCCTGTTTTCCTAACCAATACCCTTCCAAAGCATTTTTTGCCATTTACGTAGGGAAAGTATTGGTTATCTTTGACAATTTCATACCCTTTTTCCAACATGCCGTTCAATATGACACGGGCAGATACAGCAAAAGGTTTTTTATAATCGCTTGGAATATGGCAATGATCCACTAACAACATTTTTGTATCGTCAAATCGTTTATATTTTTCCGGTATGTCTTTTAGCGGCACAATGGTTAAGTGGCTATATTTGGGTCTGTTTTTTATGGGGAAATTTGTGTACCATGACCCCGCCGCTCTGGTCAGTTCCCTTATAGGATTGAGGAACCAATCCACTCTATTGTATCCTGCTCGTGCTTTACCCTCTTTGAAATACGGAATAAAAGCAGGAGTTATCGGATTTGTTACATTGGAAATAATGATAAAACGCTTGCCGCTTTCAATGAGTATTTTCCAATAATCCCGTGCCCTTGAAAACGGCGGATTCGTGCAAACAATATCCGCCTCCTCTTTGAGAATCTTCAAGGATAAAGGATCGTCGAAACTGCCGGTGTAGTTTTGGGGAAATTCCTTGTTTTCCCTGTATCCGATTTTTGTAAAGACATAGCCCCTCGGTCGCTGATTAGATCGATCAAATTTTCCCGAATAATGGGTACAGATTAGTTTTTTTAAGCCTAAATTGTTAAAATTTCTCAAAAAATACAGAGCGAAAGCAGACGTGTTTGTGTCAGTGGAATTCACTGCGTCATCGCAGTTGCAAAACACGACCTTGTCCTTCCAAATTCTTTTCGGATACATCGACAGTTCTTTTTCAACATCTTCGTATCGGGTATAAAATTCGTCATTGTTCGTTTTCTGCGCCTTTTGCAGCACGTCTTTTGTGGTCAGTCCACGCTCTTCAAGAGACGGCGTTGTTTTCCGCACAATTTTTACGAGTTGTTTTTTATCCTCGGACTTGATAAAAATCTCTTTGACAAACAATTTATGAGATTTAATAAAATGGACATGGTCCTTAAACAAGGCGGGATTATAAAAATAGATTTCCTTGCTTTTTTCCTCACGAAATTTAAAAAAACTTTTTTTTAGGGCATCTTCTATCAGTGCCATATCCTTGACTTCACATGCGAACAGATACTGGTAAATGTTTTCCTTGGATTTACCCGTCATGTTGTTATATTCCTTGAGTCGCCGTTCAAGATCATTGGTCTTGCCGATCTTACATTTGGAAGGTTCTAACGCTGCCTGAACGATATAAATGTATTGGTGTTCCGGCTCTGACTTATGTTCTGCCATCATTTGACGAGTTTTTCGATAATGCTGGACAAGCCGCTCATGTCCATGTTACCAGCGAGCGATTGCATGGATTCGGCTTGCTGTGTTCGGGCTTCATCAATCGCATCGTTCACGGCAGTAATGATCAATTCTTCCAGCAGTTCAGCATCCCCCTGCTGAAACAGACAAGGATCAATTTTGCATGACACAAGTTCCTGCAAGCCATTGACGCTGACGGTAACAAGTCCGCCGCCAGCGGCACTTTCGACACGTATTTCTTTGAGTTTTTCGTTCATTTCCTGAACTCGTCCGCCGAATTCACGAGCCTGCTTCACCAACGAACCCAATTCAAGCATCTTTCCAAACATATTTTTTGACCCGACAGTGTTCTGACCACTGAATACCTAATGTACGCCCATTCTACTCTTGCCGCCGGTTTTGTCAATGGAAAGGTGTGCAATCGCAGTCCGATTGTACTCCTACTGGGCGATTGTAAAAGAAGATGGACATGGTACACTGAGTCTCAACATGCTTCTAATACCTGTTTTTGAACATCACCTCACCGTTTTGTCTTCGGACATTGATGAAAATCAGCATGCGAATAACTTGTGCTATCTGCGTTGGATGAACGAGGCGGCGGTGGCACACTCGGCAGAAAACGGCTGGACGGCACAACGTTACATAGAGTTGGGTGCAACGTGGTTTTCGCGGAAACATACCATTGAGTACCTTGCCCCTTCGTTTGAAGGGGACAAGTTGGTTGTGCGGACGGGTGTTACCGATTGGAAAAGTATTCGATCAACACGGACGTACCGCTTCATTCGGATCAGCGACGATAAAGTTGTTGCCGAAGCGGAGACGTTGTGGGCGTTTGTCAATCTTTCGACAGGCAAGCCGACGCGGATTCCGACGGAAGTTACCGATGCCTTCGTTGTGGTTGATCCCGAAGAAATTTAGCCGGTACTCCGGTAAAAACTATGGACATTCTTTACGAGGACAATCATATCATTGTATTGGTAAAACCGCCGGGGTTAGCCACGATGGGACTGCCGAACGGCGAGGAAACATTGTTCACGCAGACGAAAACGTATCTCAAAGAAAAGTATGCCAAGCCGGGGGAAGTCTATCTCGGTGTGGTCAGCCGCCTTGATGTACCGGTCTCCGGGATTGTACTTTTCGCCCGCACTTCCAAAGCGGCAGCCAGACTCAACGATCAATTTCGTGAGCACACCGTCGAAAAAATTTATGCCGCTCTTGTCGAAGGAGCCATCACTCCGCCCGAAGCCGAATGTACCGACCGGCTGTGCGAAGATAAACGGCATCGCAAGGTTTTTAGGACGCAATCTCCCGATGGCAAAGAGTCAAAACTCCGCTACCGGACATTGCGCCAGATCAATCGCTGTTCGTTGATTGAAATTCAATTAGAAACAGGACGTAAACATCAGATTCGGACGCAACTTGCCGGTCGAGGCTTTCCGATTCTGGGGGACATTAAATACGGTGCAAAAATGTCTTTTCCCGGCGGCATTGCGTTGCACGCATGGAAATTGACCTTTTTACATCCCACTACGAAGGAGCGAATCGAGTTGACTGCACCGCTTCCGGCGGCATGGCTCGTGCGATTATTGACAAAAAACGACTGATCAAGAATGTGGACTTACATCCGATGCCCGTGAATGGTACAATGCGGCATTATGTCTCGCAACCGACACCCCCTTGGAAAGCCGCAGATCAATATGACCCCGATGATCGACGTGGTCTTTCTGCTCCTGACATTCTTCGTGATAACATTCAAAATCGTCATTCCCGAAGGAGATTTTAACGTTCAAATGTCGGCACAAGGACCCCAGCAACCCGAACCCGCCCCTGCTGATCCCGTGCAGGTTCGACTCCTTGCCGATGCAGACGGTCTGCTCTCGGCAATTCAGTTGAACGACGAAAACATCGATAATTTCGACATCTTACGGCAACGTGTGTTGGCAATCAGTTGGGCGAATCCAAACTTGGAAGTTGTGTTGTTTCCCGACGAACATTTGCGTTACGAATATGTCATCAAAGCAGTAACGGCAGTCAACGGCGAAATTCGTGAGGGGCAAATCCGTAAAATTTGCGATAAAATCAAGTTCGCCAGACAGCTGTGAGGTGTCTGGTTCCAACGAGCGCACTGGCTACCCTTTTATTTCTCTTTACACTTAACACATTGGACAACCATCCACACGATGACTCCCACTCCAAGCAGGAAACAGACGAGGAATGCAATCAACGTGTCCCACTGTACCGATTCAGGCAGTTTCGAGACATCTACGAACTTCGCCATTCCATTGTTTTGACCGATCTGCCGGATCACAGCAAAACCTGCCAGCGTTAGAAAGTGAAGCCGTGCCGCTATACCTACGAACTTTGCCGAACCAATCTTTGCCAACAAAAGTACAACGAAAACAACGTAAGCAAGCAAGAGAACAACACCGAAAAGTGGATAGGCATCAGTCAGGGCAGGGTAGGGGACTGTTTTGACCACATATTCCGTACCGGTCAGGATGATCGCTCCGAGAAAGGTCAATAACAATGCCAACGTTGTTGTCCATTGCCGATAGTTCGCCGGAACATTTTTGGCGTTTGGGCGTATTAAATAGTGAGCGTCAAATGTCGCCCAAATGCCAGCAGTGATCAAGCCGAGTCCGAACATCGTGGCAAGCCGCATCCACATGACAGGATTCTCTAAATTGTGTGCCGTTCCCAAAACAGCACCGTAATAACTCGTTTGGGCAATCATTCCGCCCCACTGCTCACTGCTTACCATCAATGTCAGCCCGTTGGTATTCAGTATGCCGATACAAACGAGACAGACCGAGGCAAGGATACTACAAAGGATCATGCGTCCTCTGCGTTCGCCGCTGTAAGCCGCAATGTAAATCGAATAGTAGGCGATGACGAGAATCGGAATGACAGCAATCCAAAACCAAGCCGTAAGAATGGTCGCAGTGTAAAATGCTTTGTAGTAAGTCGTTTGCAGAAACAAAAGCGGAACAATGCCGAAGTTAATGCCGAGAGCCATCATGACGGGCAACTGCTTGGACATTCTGCGGGCATAGAAACGTGAACGTTCGCAGTTCCAGAGAGCGCACATGATCACGATGGGCAAGCCTGCGAACCATATTCCCATTGGAATCATGTGCAGAACAAATCCAACGACTTTGAAAAATTGAACGAACCAAAACGGAGCAGGAACGGCTTCCATTGTCGGGCAGGGGAGTTAGTTATGGAAAAAGACCTTTCTATTGTCGCATAAACTTTGCATTTTCACAACTCTCTCCATGTTGACTTGTCCCCCCCGCAGGGATACACTTCTCTGGGTGCAAGGTCTTGTTCCAATTCTCAAACAGGAGATAGCAATGAATCAAAAGGTAATACGTTTTTTTGTGATGATGTTGGCATTGGCAATATCTGCCTCTGCATTCGGTCAACGGGAGTTGCCGAAGCCCTACGGCGGCACTGTGCCCGATGCTCAAATTCCCGAAGATGGTAAGGTGCGTATCATCAATTTCGGTGCCCATCCAGACGATGCAGAGTTCCGTGCTGGTGGTACTGCCGTTCTTTGGGGAGAGCGCGGCGACCATGTCAAATTTGTCTCGACCACCAACGGCGACATCGGACATTGGCGTGAAGCCGGTGGACCGCTTGCGATCCGTCGATACCGAGAAGCGCAGGAAGCCGCTAAGATTCTCGGTGTCAAAAAATCGGTCGTCTGGGACATTCACGATGGCGAATTGGAACCGAACCTCGAAAATCGTTTGAGATTCACCAGAGAAATACGGCTTTGGAATGCTGATATAGTCATCGCACACCGACCCAATGATTATCATCCCGACCACCGATACACCGGCATCCTGATGCAAGACTCCGCTTACATGGTCGGTGTCCCATTTTTAGCCCCCGATGTCCCGCCCCTCCTGAAAACGCCGGTTTTTCTGTACTCGTATGACTCGTTTCAAAAACCTGCTCCCTTTGCAGCGGACATCGTGGTCGCTATCGACGATACCATCGACAAGAAAGTGGCAGCCTTGGTGTCAATGGAATCGCAGTTTATCGAAGGCGGGGCATTGGGACACATGAACCCGCAAGCGGTAGCGGCAATGACCGACCCGGCGGCTCGTGAAGAGCAAAGGAAAAGAGTCGCCGAACGATTCAGAAGTCGATGTGCGGTGATTGCCGATCAATATCGAGACAAACTGATTGAATTCTATGGCGAAGAAATCGGTCGGAAAGTCAGGTATGCAGAAGCATTTGAAATTTGCGAATACGGTCGCAGACCGAGCAAAGAGGAGATTATGCAACTTTTCCCGATTTCTATGGCGCAGTAGCGCGCAATGACGGTTTCCCATATTTTGCCGTCATTACATTTCGTTTCATTCTGGCTATTGTTCCTTACCAAACGTCAGCGAATTTCCTGACGTTTCTTGACATGTTGTGTGCTATATTGCCATTGAAAATTGAAATACGAAAACGAAGTGGCATGGACTAGGGACAGCCCCTTGTGAAGTGCTAGTCCACCACCTATGATTTTGCCCCAGTCGCTCTGACATCCCTTAATTTTCGGGATGAGTCTTG
>Ga0123353_10000921_pt1 | contig 35871 bp, 28 predicted proteins | sample TergutLab28metaG_3_FD_92763 | JGI IMG/M metagenome (GOLD analysis project Ga0123353, IMG submission 92763) | Labiotermes labralis P3 segment gut microbial communities from Petit-Saut dam, French Guiana - Lab288 P3 | ecosystem: Host-associated > Arthropoda: Insects > Digestive system > Gut ... | reverse complement strand
TAACAGTATTCCTGAGGCTATCGCGAGCGGTTTGGCTTATATCACCGAGGATCGCAAAGGCGACGGCCTTATTCTATCTAACAGTGTAAAACACAATCTGTCGCTTGCTCATCCTAAGGCAATTAGCCGCAGAGGAGTTATCGATAAAGATTTAGAAACCCAAAGTGTAGAAACATATCGTGCAAAACTGGATATTCGGTGCCCTTCTATCGAACAGCATGTTGGCAACTTATCCGGCGGTAATCAACAAAAGGTTTTAGTTGGCAAATGGATGTTTGCCGAACCGGATATTATGCTTTTAGATGAGCCGACCCGTGGTGTTGACGTCGGGGCAAAATATGAAATTTATCAAATTATTAACAGTCTGGTAGCGCAAGGCAAGTCTATTCTGTTAATATCCTCTGAACTTCCGGAACTTTTAGGGATGTGTGACCGAATCCTTGTCATGTACGATGGACGGATTGTAGCTGAACTACCGCAGGCTGAAGCCTCGCAAGAAATTATCATGAACTATATCATGCAAGCCAGCAAGGGGGAAATCGGAGCATGAGTCAATCGAACAAAGCCAAAGGGAAACCTTCTTTGAGCGGCGATACAAATCGGTTCGGCGTGTTACTTAAAAAGTTTTTCGCAGGCGGTAACATTAAGCAGTTCACCATGCTGTTTGCGTTGATAGCTGTTATTTTATTCTTTCAATTTATACAACCGAAGTCCAGTGGCATGCTATTAACACCACTTAATGTGTCGAATCTAATCTTTCAATATGCCTATGTCATCATCTTGGCAATCGGTATGTTGATATGTATATTAACCGGAGGCAATATCGACCTGTCGGTAGGGTCTGTGGTTGCTGTGGTTAGCGCTATGGCTGGCTATTTCATGAAGGAACAAAAAATGGATGTATACCTTTCCATGGGAATCTGCTTAGCCGCCGGACTTGTCATTGGTGTTTGGCAAGGGTTTTGGATTGCGTATGTACGCATTCCTGCGTTTATCGTAACGCTATCCAGTATGTTAGTATTTCGTGGGTTAACAGGTATCATTGTACGCGGCCAAACGATATCCGGTCTACCGGCAGAGTTCTTAAGTATCTTCAATAGTTTCCTTCCCGATTGGTTAGGTCCGTTCACCCTGTTCGGCGTAAAAATGAACGGATTTGCGCTTTGTACAGGGGTTTTACTTGCCCTTATCTTTACTGTGATACAAGTTATGACTTACATCAATCGGCGCCGAAAGGGGTATCCGGTAGGCAGTATTCAAGGTGTTGTTGTTAAATCATCCTTAATTGGGATATTTATCATTGCCTTGTTCAGCGTGCTGGCTCAACATAAGGGGATACCGGCGGTACTGCTGACATTGGGAGTCTTACTGGTGGTCTACACCTACTTAACCAATAATACAGTGATGGGAAGGCATATTTACGCTTTAGGCGGAAATGAAAAAGCGGCCCGCCTTTCCGGTGTAAAAACAAATAAGCTGTTATTCTTTGCTTACGTGAACATGGCTTTTCTGGCCGCGGTCGCCGGACTTGTAACTACAGTACGACATGCCTCTGCCAATCCTACGGCAGGTACCGGTTACGAGTTGGATGCCATAGCGGCTTGTTATATCGGCGGCGCTTCTGCATATGGCGGTATCGGTACTATTGGAGGGACCCTCATCGGTGCGTTGCTTATGGGTGTTTTAAACAATGGTATGTCTCTTGCCAATATATCGCAGTTTATGCAAAGCGTTGTCAAGGGCTTAGTGCTATTGGCGGCTGTCGCTTTTGATGTTATTTCTAAGAAGCAAACTGCATTGCCGTCTTTTCACAATCTGTTTAATCGCGGCGCTAAACGGAAAAGTGTTATCGATTTATAATCGGACATATGAGTAACTTCATGACCATTCGGGAAATAGCCATTGAATGCGGTGTCTCCGTGGCTACGGTGGACAGGGTCATCAATAAAAGAGGCAAGGTGCGACCGGAGACTGAGGCACGGATTGCTAAAATACTGGAGCAATCGGGGTATTCAAAGAATATCGCTGCACGTGCTTTAGCCATTAGAAAGGATTATCCAACAATTGGTGTGCTGGTATCCAGCGAAGGGAATCCCTTTTTTGATGAGGTTTTAGCCGGAATACGCCGTGCTCAAGCTGAACTGACAGATCTAGGCGTATCCTTAATCGTGAGGACGATGCATGGGTATTGCGCCGATACCCAGCTAAAGATAATTGATGAGCTGACGCCTTCTATATCCGCATTGGTGTTGCATCCAATCGATGATCCGCGTATTGTCAGTAAAATTTCCGAATTGCAAAAGAACAACATTCCCACTATAACAATCAACTCCGATCTAGAGCACAGTGTTCGCCTTTGTTATGTAGGAAGCGATTATATGCAAGGAGGGCAAACAGCGGCAGGGTTGATGTGTTTAGCAACACAAGGTAAAAGGCAATTAGGAATACTAACAGGTGTCGATACAATACTGGGACATCGCCAACGTCTGCGTGGATTTGAAGAATATCTGACAAAGACCTGTTCGCGTATAAGAATCATAGCGCGCGCCAGTGCTGAAGATGATGATTATCAAGCCTATTTAGCTACGTTAAAGCTTCTTAGGAATAATCCAAGAATCGATACATTACAGCTCATTGCTGCCGGGCTTCATGGGGTATGCGAGGCTGTTCTGGAACTAAAAAAGAATAGGTGTGTTTGTCTTTTCGCATTTGACCAGATCCCTGCTACGGAAGCAGCCATGAAAAACGGGTTCTTGAAGGCGGTGGTATCGCAACAACCCTTTGAACAAGGGTATCAAGCCATCCGTGCGGCACAGAATGTAATCTTGACCGGATCTCCGGTCAATGAAAAAGTTATTATGGAGAACCAAATATATATTTATGAGAACCTTAAGTCGATTAATGTCAAGGCTGGCAAACTTGACAAGATATAGACAAATAGGTATACTCGGGGACGCCTTAAGAGGTTCGGTTTAAGTATTCTGCGCCGGATTCGGCGCATTACGCTGATAAAGAAAAGCGTGGGGGAGTGTTTACTAAATGTTTCGTACCTATCAGCCTAAAAAACGCCAACGGAGTAAGGTGCATGGTTTCCGGGCACGTATGTTCACAAAAAATGGACGGCGCGTATTAGCCGCAAGACGCAGGAGAGGCCGCAAAGTACTTAGTGCATAAGCCCCATAACGGATACGGTCGCACCGTGGAGAGATCATTTTATAGGTTATACAATGGGGGCTTGCATACGTTGAGAATAGGAAAGGTGAAGCATTATACAACAGCGTTTCAGGCTTAAGCAAAACAGACAGTTCCGGTACGTCTACACACGCGGAAGAGGTTTTGCGGCTAGGGAGATATCGGTCATCTATGTAAAAGGCAAGCAGCTGTTGGTAGGTTTTTCCGTTTCAAAGAAGGTTGGTAACGCCGTGGTGAGAAATCACATGAAAAGGCGTCTTCGTGAGTGTTTTAGACGTTTTATACCGGCTTTAAAACCCGGGTCATACATTATCACGGCACGCGCCGGTATTACTGATGTTGGGTTTAGCAGCCTTTTGAAGAGTATGAGATACTTACTAAAGAAGCATGACGCGTTCACGCAGGAGTCTCATGTGTCGTGAAACGTTTTTTTTTGGCGATTATTAGTACCTATCAACGTCAAATCAGCCCGCGTTCCACGCCGCGTTGTAGGTTTATTCCTACCTGCAGTCATTATGCTCATCTGGCGATTTCTCGTTACGGCGCGTTTCATGGCGGAGTAATGGCTGTTAGCAGAATCATCCGGTGTCATCCGTTTTCTAAGGGGGGGTATGATCCTGTACCCGAAGATCTATATATCGTGTTGAGAAAGGACTAGAAGTTTATGAATGATTTTTTACGTTCTATTTTAGATGGTATTAACTCGGTTGTTAATAACTACGGATGGTCCATCATCATCTTTACCTTCTTAATTCGTTTTGTACTCCTGCCCTTCGATGCAAAAAGCAGGAAATCGATGCGAAAAATGTCACTACTCCAACCTAAAATTAATGAAATACAAAAAAAATATGCAAATGACAAAGAAAAACTGAATCAGAAGACAGCGGAACTCTATAAAAAAGAAAAAATTAACCCGCTTTCAAGCTGCCTGCCTATGCTATTAACCATGCCGGTACTCTTTGCGATGTTTGCCGCGATGCGAATGATAGCCAACACAGAACTGGCCAAGCAACTGTTTAGCTTAATTAGCGGTAATGAACCGCAATACGAAAATTGGTTGTGGATTAAAAATGTGTGGATGCCGGACAGTCCCTTCGCACCGGTAGTGCCGGATGCTGCCGCTATCAATCTTATACCTTCAGATATTTGGAAAAACGCTTATGAAATCATACAATCCAGGAATTATATCCTACCCGATTTACTGGATGCAACCGGTACGATTATACCATACGATTTTTCTTCGGATGCTTCCGTAAAAATCGTCGTGGCTGAAATGATAAAGTACATGCAAAATATGGATGGATACAAGGTTGCGCTTTCCACTGTAAAAGGGTTTACGGATATTAATTTGCTATTTGTTCACATCACGGTTTACACGCAGTTTAATGGTTTGTTTATCCTTCCTCTGCTTGCTTCCGGAACACAAATACTCATGACAAAACTAAACCCGGCTGCAACCGGCACGCAAACAGCGCCCGCTACGCAAACAGGTAAACCCGGTGGAGCGGGTGGTTTTATGAAATGGTTTTTCCCGATTTTTTCACTCATCATATGTTCCGGTCAAAACGCCGGCTTTTCGCTATATTGGGTATCTGCGAATATTATCATGTCACTACAGACATGGTTACTTAATAAATACTATGACGGCAGGGAGAAGAAAGCGGCTATACCTTTGGAGGGAAGTGTCAAATGAAAAGCTATGAGTCACAAGCAAAAAATATCGATGAAGCCATTGCATTGGGGTTAGACCACCTGGGTGTCTCCATTGGTGATGTTACGATTGAAATTATTAATGAAGGCGCGAAAGGCTTGTTTGGGTTATTTGGCAGCAAATCAGCTTCAGTTCGATTAACACTCAAGGATGAAGCGGAGAGTATCGTTGGCTCTAAGTTGTCCGTTACGCCTCCCGTGTTAGATCTAGATAAAAAAACAATACCTGCCATTCGGGTTCAAAAGGAAAAAAAGAGTAACCATAATAAAGCAGGGGTATCGGAACAGGTCACAACAAAACCGGAGACTAAAAGCATTCCGAAACGCTCTGCGCCCAGAAAAAAACCAATGCCGGAAATGACAGATACACCGATTACCGTAAGTTCACTGGATCTATCTTCAGAATGTGAACGCGCTAAAACATTTCTTATTCAACTCACGAAACTGATGGGTATAGAGATTACCGTTGAAATAAAAACAGATGACGAGGGGAACATCCGTATCACCATGGTCGGAGATGGAATGGGTGTTCTGATAGGACGTCGCGGAGAAACGTTAGATGCATTGCAATATCTGACGAGTTTATGCGTAAACAAATCGAAAGATGGTTATACGCGCGTCACATTGGACGCAGAGGATTATAGAGCAAAGCGTGAAGAAGCCCTATCGCGTCTTGCAAACAGGATGGCATCACGCGCTGTGAAAACCGGAAAACGCGTTTCACTTGAACCTATGAATCCTTATGAACGACGTGTCATTCATAGTGCTCTTCAAGGTAATAATCAAGTTGAAACGCATTCTGAGGGCGAAGATCCGAACCGTTTTGTGGTGATAACACTCGTTAAATCTTAAGTTTTTCGACTGAATCGGTTCAACTAACAGCGGATTTAGCTGAAGATTTAGTCAAAGGTTTACATAAGTACAGATATATGATAGAATGGGAACAAACGTTCTTATCTTAGGAATGGAGGTTCCCGGGTGGATTTAACTGAGAAACTGAGGATACTCGCTGATAGCGCGAAGTATGATGTTGCGTGTACCTCTTCAGGAGTAAATCGTAAAAGAGAAAATGGCATCGGATCTGCGGTTGCCGGTGGAATATGCCACAGTTTTGCTGCGGACGGACGCTGTATTTCGTTACTTAAGGTTTTATACTCTAATGTATGTGTGTATGATTGTAAATACTGTGTTAATAGGTTGAGCAACGATATCGCTCGCGCTTCATTCACTCCCTCAGAGCTGGCAGCAATCACGTTGGAATTTTATCGTAGAAACTATATTGAAGGTTTATTCCTATCCAGTGGGGTGTTGGGATCACCGGATAATACTATGGAACAGATGATCAAAGCGTTGGATATCCTGCGGAACAAATTCCGATTTCGAGGTTATATTCATGCCAAAGCAATTCCCGGCGCTTCATCTGAACTGGTACGTAAATTAGGTCTTTTAACCGATAGGCTTAGCATTAACATTGAATTGCCCAGTGAGGATAGCCTATCACGGCTGGCGCCCGGGAAGACAAGAGCTTCAATACTTAATCCTATGGGGCAAATTACAGGTCTTATACTTCAAAGCCAAGATGAAGACAAACGGTTTTTGTCATCACCACGTTTCGTTCCTGCCGGACAGGCGACACAAATGATTATCGGTGCCACCCCCGAGACGGATTTACACATCATCAAGCTGTCACAAGGGCTCTATAAAAGCTATGGATTAAGGCGTGTGTTTTATTCCGCTTATATACCGGTTTCATCTGATTCATTACTTCCTACAAAGGACACACGTCCGCCTCTGCTCCGAGAGCATCGGTTGTATCAGGCGGATTGGCTCATGCGTCAATATGGATTTACAGCCGAGGAAATACTCACCGATCAATCGCCAAACCTCAATCCCTATTTCGATCCGAAGTGCCACTGGGCATTAAGACATAGTGAGTTTTTCCCGGTAGATGTCAATCAGGCTCCGTTAGAGCACCTTCTAAGGGTTCCGGGTATTGGCCCTACCAGCGCATCACGGATAGTCAGTGCTAGGCGGGATGCGAAGATCACGCGCGAAGGGCTCAAGAAAGCGGGCGTTGTGCTAAAGCGTGCCCGATTCTTCATTATAACTGCTGATGAGTTGCCGGACAAATTATCCAGCCCGGAGCTTGTCATACATTCCTTAGCGGATAAATTTTACGCGGCTTATGGAACTGAACAGTTATCCATATTTACCAATGAACCTGTTTTGCCCGGTTTTTTTGGAAATCTCAATTTAAATGACATGGTTCAGGAGCCGGCATTATGTTTAGTATAAAACCTTTGACGAAGCAGGGGTGTGTCATTTATGAGTATGATGGTTCCTTTACAGGATTTTTATCCTGTGCGTATCAATGCTTCATGGATGAAACATTGCCACTGGGAATTTACGCCCAAGAGGAAGATCAAAGAACGCTTTGGATACCACAGCAGGTAACTTCAGATACAGATAAATCCGATCTTCTAATAAACGCAGTTATCCGTCAGTCTTCACATCGCGCTTTTGAAATAGTGGCACATGCTTTTTTATCTTGCCTGGAAAACAAAGAAATGCAGATTTTGTCTTTCTTGTCTGACTGTAGTGAATATGGGAGCCATGTAGAGCATCGGATCATACGCCCCGCTGTCCATTTTGTGTGGCAGGCTGAGAAACAATTACTCCGTGAAGCGCATCTCTACACTGGTTTTATCCGTTTTATTGAGTACGAACAAAAACTCATCGCCGTTATCGATCCGAAAAACCAGGTATTACCGATTATTGCGCCGCATTTTATGCAACGATATGGAAATGAAACATTCTTAATTTTTGATACTACTCATCGCAGTGCGCTCATGCATCACCGGGGGCAGATGAGTATCGACGAATTAACGAACCTTCATCTCCCTACATTATCGGATAAAGAAACGCTCTACCAAGCGTTATGGAAATGTTTCTATGACACGATAGGTATCGCGGACAGGAATAATCCAAGGTGCAGGAGAACACATATGCCTAAGCGTTATTGGAATCGTTTACCGGAGATGCAGTAATTAATTGACTTTGACAATAATTGCATTGATCAGACAAGAAACAGATATCGCATAGGGGACGACCGGCTTTACACAGGACACGGCCGTGATTAATTAGATAAATATGTACTTGTGACCAATCTTCCTGTGGAATATTCAGTTTAAGTTGTTTTTCAGTCTTTTCCGGGGTGTTGGAACACGCTAAGCCAAGACGATTCGCTACACGAAAAACATGCGTATCTACCGGTATAGCCGGCTGTCCATATGCAAAGGCTATAATGACATTCGCTGTTTTTCGGCCAACTCCGGGAAGCTTAGTCAATGATTCCAAGGTATTCGGTACAATCCCTTGGTAGTTTGCTTGTATCATTTTGCAAGCATTGATGATGTTTCGTGCCTTGGATTTGAATCCGCAGCTTTTTACCATGTTAAACAGGTTTTCTTCATCCGCTTTCGTCATCTCGGCAAGCGTTGGATATGCGGCGAATACCCTTGGTGTTACCTTATTTACTTGACGATCAGTGCATTGAGCGGATAATATGGTGGCAACAAGTGTTTCATATGGATCATTAAAATTGAGACCGGATGACGCATCCGCGTATATGCTTTTCAATCGTTTTAAAACTTCGTCAACTAGCAATATATCACCTCCGTTCGTGCAAAAAGCCAGGAAGAGGTAGTTGTTTGACTAAAGGAATAATGTACAGAAGGATTAATGTGTCTACAGGAAGTTGTAATGCATTCTTCAATAGTCTTGGCGGAAGCAGTATTGCATAACCTTGCCCGGATGTGGATATTAGCATGATCCATAACGTGTTCAAGCCACTATAAATGAACAAATTGACAATGAGTTTTGATAATAGAATATGACGAAGTAAAAGCGGTTCGCGTTTAAAAAAGCATAAGCCATATGTCAGGCCGCATAAAATTTCTGTAAGAGTAAAGCCCGGGAAAAAAGCGCCTGTAGGGAATGAGAGCGCGCCGATGAAATCGCCGAGCCCACCTACTATCATAGCTGAAATAGGTCCAAACATCATACCTGCAATCGCAGTAGGCAGGAAGCCAAAACTAATACGCAGGGATGCGTTGAGTGTGATGGAAAAAAAACGCGATAGGATGACATGAACAGCTGTAAGCAGCGCTGTCATCGCCATCATGGGAACGGAAATACGGAAATGAAATCTTTGTATATTACGCATGAAAACCTCCCTATTGTATAGGCTCATGATGACACATTCTACTCTTTCTATGTTTTTATGACAAGAGAGCCGTTCTATAGGCTTTAGCCATATTCTCTTTAGAGGCAGCAGAGGCTGTAGATTCACTTAAGTTTATCTCTACATTGGCGGATAAACAGAACGTATGATATACTTAAGACAGAGAAGGAGTGATGTAACGGGATGCGGACGCTGTACAGGACAAGGTTTAAAGGCGTTATGGTTCGTATGATGGATTTGGTACTGGTCAATGCTGCTTTGCTGTTATCTTGTCAGCTGTATTATGATATGCATGCACCGCAAAACCATTTAGATCACGTAATGAATACGGTTCCGGTGGTCTCCTTGCTTTGCCTTATTTCGTTTTCTGTATTTGGTCTATATCGTGTCATATGGAAATTTGCCAGTGTAGACGCGTTAGTACAAATTGGAGTCAGTGCGCTGGTAGGATCGTTCGCAACCTACTTATTTTCTTTTATATCCTATTCCATATCACCTGATCCGAATGTTTTCTTAATGCCAAGACCAATTTATTTATTCTGTTGGCTATTAGTTATGCTATTTATCGGCGGCACACGATTTCTGTCTCGTATAGCTTATAAAGTACGATATGGGGGAGGCCTATTAGCAATAAAAAAGGGCAAGCGCTTAATGATTATTGGCGCGGGATGGGAAGGCAGTTCTGTCATAAGAGACGCCCAAGCGGGAAGATATGGCCAATGTCACGTCGTTTTGATACTGGATGACGATCCGCGTGTAAAGGGAACACGCTTAATGAATGTACCGGTCATAACAGGAACAGATAAAATTAATGAGAGGGTTCACGAATACCGTATTGATGAGATTATTATAGCTGTTAAAGCGAAAGGTGACGCCTTTAAGAAAATCATTGAAGCATGCTCCGCGACCGGCTGCAGAACGCGAATGGTTAACACACTTATGGATATCAAGACCGGGCAAACGGCGATAGGCGGTGTTCGTGATATTCAAATTGGTGACTTAATCGGACGGGAAGAAAAACACCTGGATATGTCACAGGTATCATTTATGTTTTCCGGCCGCAGGGTGATGATAACAGGTGGCGGCGGATCCATTGGATCTGAACTTTGCAGGCAGATAAAGCGGTTCGGACCTTCTAAAATCATTTTGTATGATATTAGTGAGAACTACATGTATGATTTATCTTGCGAATTGCACCTGACTTATGGAACATTATTAAGCGATTCTTTGGAATTATGTGTCGGATCCGTGACAGATCCTAAACGATTGGATGAGGTATTTACCCTTCATAAGCCAGATATTGTCATCCACGCCGCTGCGCATAAACATGTGCCTCTTATGGAAAATTGCCCGTCGCAAGCTGTTTGGAATAATATTTTTGGTACATATGAAGTAGCGCAAGCAGCCGCTCGACATCAATCCAGCCGTTTTGTTATGATTTCTACCGATAAAGCCGTCAACCCGTCCAGTGTGATGGGCGTGACGAAACGTATGGCGGAAATGCTGATAACTGCCCTACAGGATAGAGGCTTTTATACGCAGTTTACAGCGGTTCGGTTTGGTAATGTTTTAGGCTCACATGGAAGCGTTGTGCCTATTTTTGAAAAACAAATACGTAAGGGCGGGCCGGTTACACTGACACATCCTGAGATTGAAAGGTATTTTATGACAATACCGGAAGCCGCTTCGCTTGTGCTTCAAGCAGCTTCTATCGCCAGAGGCGGCGAGCTATTTGTACTGGATATGGGCTCACCCGTTAAAATTAAAACTTTGGCAGAACGTATGATTGATCTCTATCAGGATCCGGGGTTGCCACCGGTTCAAATTGAGTATACAGGGTTACGACCGGGCGAAAAACTCTATGAGGAGCTTATCACGGACAAGGAAGGTATTACCCGAACTAATGTAGATAAAGTGTTTGTAACGAAACCGGAGTACTATGAATGGCAGATTATTGAAAGAAAGCTTAATGAATTGCGTGACTGCATTGAAAAAGGCGGAGATATGCGTGCCTGTTTGCACAGCATTATTCCGTCATATCTGGAACAGACAAAGGATAATTCCACCGTTAACGCGTAAAACCACTATTCCATTAATAAATGTAACAATTAACTATACAATATAATCTGCCGACGCGGAACGTTCACGTACCCTATGCATATGTGCTTGAACCGGTAAATGAACCGGATGTGTGCGATAATTTTTTAACGCGCTCAAGTCGGTAAACAAGCAGTTTAAGCAAATATCACAAGAACGTTCATCGCCGATTACATCCGAACCGGCTTCTATGGTGACGAGTCCGGGTATACGCCCTTCCATGCTCTTGAGGAGTTTGATTGTTTCCGTGATGATTTCGGGAGTTGTCTCTTTAAGCCAAAACATAACGATATGTCTTACCATGAATAATATCACCCCTATCTGTTTGCTTTATTATAACTCATAATTTTTGCCTGTCCAGAAAAATTCGTATTAACAAATGTATAATATGCAATAGAATTTGTAATGGTTTGAAGGTTCTGCATAAGGAAAATTAGAAAAATAAAAGAAATATGACACTTGACACAATATTGTATATATGTATAATTATACATTATCATTGTAGGAGGAGTTGAGGTGTGGTGACGACTGTCTTTATAGATGGCGGTTATGGAACGACAGGTTTATGCATAGCAAACAGACTTAAAGACATTCCACACATCAAACTTCAGACAATTAGTCCTGAGAAAAGCAAGTGTTCCGATGAAAGAAGACGCTTGTTGAATACTGTAGATATCGCTATACTATGCCTTCCTGATGAAGCGTCCCGTGAGGCGACAGCTATGATTGAAAATAAACACACGCGTATTATCGATGCTTCGCCTGCATTTCGTATAACAAACGGTTGGATTTACGGTCTCCCGGAAATAGATAAAAGTCAACGTTATAAGATTAAACATGCAGATAAGGTTTCAATTCCCGGTTGCCATGCTTCCGGCTTTATACTTATAACACGTCCTTTAGTGGATGCGGATATTATCTCAAAAGGGGCATGTCTCTCCTGCTTCAGTGTAACAGGGTATTCCGGCGGCGGGAAGCAAATGATAGCAGATTATCAGTTCGGACCTTTTAAGGGAAGCAGTCCGCGGCAATATGCAATGACTCAAAATCATAAACATATTCCGGAAATGTGTAAGTTTTCCGGTTTAATAAGGCAACCAATATTTTTACCTGTAGTAGCGGATTTTTACTCGGGTATGGCTGTAACGGTTCCTCTGGCCGATGTAACTCCTGACTCTATCAGAGAAATATTATCTGATTATTACTGCGATGAAAAAATAGTTCATGTGCTTTCAAAAGAAGAAACAGATAGGCTAAACGGAATAATTACCGCCGATACATATGCAGGCTTAGATATCATGGGCATCATTGTGCAGGGAATTCCCGGGCATGTTACTGTGACAGCTCTATATGATAATCTCGGTAAAGGAGCATCAGCAGCGGCTCTGCAATGCCTCAATATCATGTTGGAACAATGTGAGTGGAATGGATTAAGATTATCATGAAAGGAGCCACCCATGATGGATGTTATTAACGGCGGAGTATGTGCTGCGAAAGGGTTTTTAGCTTCCGGTATACATTGCGGCATCCGCGGCAATAAAATAAAAAAAGATCTGGCGATTATTGTTAGTAACGTTCCTGCGGCGACGGCAGCTGTATACAGCAAGAATCTCGTTAAGGGCGCGCCGTTAGTTGTCACAAGGAAAAATCTGCGAAACGGCTCGGCTCGTGCGATAATATGCAACTCGGGAAACGCGAATACATGTAATGCGAATGGGGTTCATGTAGCGGAGACAATGTGCGAACTGACTGCAAAGTATTTAAATATAAGCGCGGAAGATGTTGTGGTCGCATCGACGGGTGTCATTGGGCAGGAACTGCCGATTGACACTATTGCTAAGGGTATGCCCTTACTAGCTGATACTCTCAGTGAGACCGGAAGCAGGGACGCCGCCAGTGCCATCATGACAACGGATACGCGTGTTAAGGAAATGGCGGTTACTTTCAAACTGGGTAATACCGTATGTCATTTAGGAGGAATCGCCAAAGGATCTGGAATGATTCATCCTAATATGGCTACATTGCTGGTGTTTTTAACGACGGACGTGAACATATCTGAAGCGATGCTGAAAAAAGCACTCTTAAATGATGCAGAAGAATCATTTAATATGGTCACTATAGATGGAGATACTTCTACCAATGACATGTGCGTTATCATGGCAAACGGCATGGCTAATAATAATAAAATCGAGAACGATAACGAAGCTTTTAAGGTTTTTTGCTATGCATTATCCTATGTTACAACCGCATTATGCCGAATGATTGCAAAAGATGGTGAGGGTGCCACTAAATTAATAACAGTACATGTCTCCGGAGCGGCCGATACTATAAGCGCGAGAATCATTGCCAAGGCAGTTGCCGCTTCCAACTTAGTTAAGGCGGCGATGTTTGCAGCGGATGCGAACTGGGGCAGGATACTCTGTGCGATAGGCTACGCGGATGTACAGATCGATGTCGATGCAATTGATGTTGGATTCTCATCAAAATCAGGCAGTGTGTTGGTTTGTTCAGCGGGACAGGGTGTTCAGTTTAATGAGGATGTTGGTAAGAATATTTTATCCGCAGATGAAGTTGATATAAACATTGCCCTTAACATGGGAACATTCTCTGCTTCGGCTTGGGGATGCGATTTAACATATGAGTATATTAGAATAAACGGATCATATCGAACCTGACAGAAGGAGGCGATAGGATATGGAGAAAAATATAACAACCATGATGCGTGCGCAGATACTAGTAGAAGCACTTCCGTATATTAAGCGTTACGTTAAAAAAATCATTGTAGTTAAATACGGTGGCAGTGCTATGATTGATGACACCCTAAAGTCTGCTGTCATGGGAGATATTGTACTATTATCGCTCATTGGGGTGAAAGTGGTTTTGGTACATGGCGGAGGACCTGAAATTACACAAATGTTATCGAAGGTTGGGAAAACGACACAGTTTATAGATGGCCTCCGGGTTACAGACGATGAGACTGCTGACATTGTACAAATGGTATTATCGGGTAAAATTAATAAGAATCTAGTTGCATCTATCCATAATGCGGGCGGTCGTGCTTTGGGGCTTTGCGGTATTGACGGGCGTATGATTGAGGCAGAAGTGCTAAGAGAAGAACTTGGATTTGTTGGCAAGGTTATAAAAATTAGACCGCAGCCTATTCTGGACATACTGGATAATGGGTATATACCGGTTATTTCTACGATAGGTTCCGGAGAGGATGGACGTTCTTACAATATAAACGCGGATACGGCCGCTGCGTATATCGCGGGAAGTTTAAATGCCGAGAGCTTTATATCCATGACAGATACAACAGGTGTCCTAAGCGATGCTAACGATTCAGATTCACTCATTCCGGTTTTAACCATCAAGGAAGTAGAAATGCTAAAAAGTCAAGGCGTCATATCGGGTGGAATGATTCCAAAGGTGGACTGTTGTCTGGAGGCGTTAGAAAAAGGAGTGAAAAAAGTATTCATCATTGATGGACGCATTCCGCATGCTATCCTAATTGAAACACTAACCGATGAAGGCATTGGCACGATGTTTGTGAGGGAGTAAAGATGGATTATGTAACTAAAGATAAGACTTTCATCGCACATACATATAACAGAATGCCGGTGGTTTTCCATAAAGGGAAAGGCTCTGTTTGGTATGGAGAGGACGGTAAAGAGTATATTGATTTAGGGAGCGGCATTGCCGTGAATGCTTTTGGCGCAGCGGATGAGGTTTGGGCACAGGCTGTTTCAAACCAAACGCGCCTATTATCGCACACCTCGAACTTGTTCTATACGAGTCCGCAAGTTCGATTGGCACAGGCACTGACAAAAAAAACCGGAATGAAGAAGGTTTTTTTCTGCAATTCCGGTGCGGAAGCGAATGAATGTGCCATAAAAGTGGCTCGAAAATTCGGAGGAGTACGGTATAAGATTGCCTCGTTAAACGGTAGTTTTCACGGTAGAACACTCGCAACTTTAGCTATGACCGGACAGGATGTATTTCATACTCAGTTTTTACCATTGCCGGAAGGGTTTATAAACATACCTATTAATAACGTAAAAGCGTTGGAAGAAACGCTTTCAGATAACATGATTTGTGCTTTAATGATAGAAGTTATCCAAGGAGAGGGCGGCATTATTCCTGTAGATCACAGCTTTTTAACACGAGCGCAGGAACTATGTCGTTTGAAGAAAATTTTATTAATGGTGGATGAAATACAAACCGGTATTGGACGAACGGGCGCTTTCTTTGCGTATATGCATCATGGGTTGTCCCCTGATGTGGTCACAACAGCAAAAGGGCTAGGCGGAGGCCTACCAATTGGCGCATGTCTGATGAGTGAACACGTACAGGATGTTTTATGTACTTCAGATCATGGATCTACTTTTGGTGGCAATCCGATTTGTTGTGCGGGAGCATTGTCAGTTATCAACAGAATGAATCATAAATTGTATGCTCAGATAAAGGAAAAATCAGATTATATTATTTCGGAGCTCACAGAAGTTCCGGGTGTTGTACAGGTTACCGGTTTGGGTCTCATGTTGGGAGTAGAAACGAATCAATCCGTACAAACAGTGCAAAAGCGTTGTCTTGAAAAAGGCGTATTGGTCTTAACTGCAAAAAATAAAATACGTCTTTTACCTCCGTTGAATATACCGTGGCGACCATTACGCCGTGGAATACAGGTTTTAAAGGAATCATTAAAGTAAAGCCCGTTGTCATTGCATTGTATAAAATGATATAGTGGTATACACATAATACTTAAACATGAGGAGGCTCGCAGTTTGAGGGATAGGGTATTTGCCGCGATAGAGGAACAGCTTAAATGGAAAAAGAGTATTATAATAGCCATTGACGGCAATAGCGGCGCCGGAAAAAGTACGCTTGCCATGGAAATAAAAAAGCAATGTGGTGCCAATCTATTTCACATGGATGATTTTTTTCTGCCGGTTGTTCAAAAGACGCAAGAGCGGTTGGCTATTCCGGGTGGCAATGTAGATTGGGAGCGAGTAAGGGCGGAGGTACTTATCCCGCTAAGTGTTGGAATAGATTTTACTTATCGTCCGTTTCACTGTCGTACACAATCGCCAGGAGAAGCCATAATGGTTTCAACGGAGCATTTAAGTATAGTGGAAGGTGTATACAGCATGCATCCCGCATTAATGCCATACTACTCTTTAACTGTATTTATGGCGGTTTTACCGGCTACTCAAAGAAAGCGCATTTTGGCAAGAAGCGATTCTATCGTCTTGAAACGGTTTGAAACAGAATGGATACCGCTTGAAAACACATATTTTTCAACTTATCGTATTAAGGATAAATCAGATATTATCATTGATGAACACGAAGGAATTATCGAAAGATGATTGGATGATATGCAGACGTGTATAAAATAAAAGTACCTGCCGAAATAATACCTATGCGAATCGATCAATTTATCGCGAAATCATTACCGCTTGTTCCGAACTATATAATTCAAGCAGCTTTTCAACGGCATGATGTTAAGATGGACGGTTGCCATGTGAGCCCGGATACTCAAATACATCATGACGCGTTGATTTGCGTCTATATAACCGATAGAAAACGATACACAGTCGATGTTGTCTATCAAGATACTAATATTATCATTATTAATAAACCAGCCGGTGTGAGCGTAGTTTCAAATACCAATACAGAAGTAACAATCTTAGATTGGGTAAAAGATTATCTACAGGATAATAATGTTTATCCTTGCCATCGACTGGATAATCAAACCAGCGGTATTTTATTGTTTGCCAAATCATTACAAGCTGCTAATATCATCAAGCAAGCTTTTCATTTAAGAAAGATTAAAAAAACATATGTTTGTTTGGTAAAGGGCACGCCTTCACCGGATCACGCTATCCTAAAGGCTCACTTACGGAAAGATAGTAAAAGAGCCATTGTTACTGTAATGAGTCAGCCTAAAAGTGATACCGTACCGATTATCACAGGTTATCGTGTTTTGCAAGCCGGACAGGTGTCACGCATACATATTGATTTGGTTACGGGAAGAACACATCAAATTCGGGCACATATGGCATTTATCGGACACCCGATTCTCGGGGATGACCGGTATGGTGATCGAGCGTTTAATAAAGCGCATGGAAAAAGCCGGCTTATGCTATGCGCTAATGGGCTTACTTTGCAAGCCGGTGGAATTCTTACGTATTTGGATGATAAGGTGTTTACGATTGACGCTCCGTTTTAAAACCGCTTAAACTTGAAGGGAGTATGAATGAAATGGATAGGGGTTTACCAACAGGGGTATGTTACCAGAATTTTTGTAGGATTGAAGTCAATCTCGATCATGTTATCCATAATTATATATCAGCATGCTCCTTTGTAGGAAAAGCTACGACTGTTACTTGTGTGTTAAAAGGTAACGCTTACGGACATGGTGCACAATCTGTTGCTTTAGCACTACAAGAGGCAGGTTGTAATAGCTTTGCAGTCAGTTCGGCAAGAGAAGCGCTTTCATTGCGTTTATACGGTGTTTCAGGTGAAATTATAGTTATGGGGATCTCTGAAGAATGCTATTTACCGCTCCTTGCTCAAAATTCGATTACCATTACATTAGCTTCCGCTCGTCAAGCTATAACCATTCGGCAGCCTATGTCCGTTCAAATAAAGATAGATACAGGACTGCATCGGCTGGGGTTTACAAGTGATGATACGGGGATAGAGGAAATTATCATGGCTGTTAAACAACCGAATATACATGTAGCCGGTATATATACTCATTTGGGGCTGGTTAACAGGAACCGCGATAGTATTCAACATGCACGTTTCTTAAATGTGGTTCGTATACTAGCAGATAGAGGTGTCTGTACCGAGGATATTCATATATGCGATTCAATTGCCATGTTTCGATACCCTCAATACCATCACGCAAGAGTAAGAATCGGTGCCTTCCTGTTTGGTGTACCACCTTTCTTAAGTAACCAAACATCTATTGACTGCATGGAAACCATTCGTTTTGTTTCATGCTTAACACGCGTGGAATGTGTAAAAAAGGGTGAGTTCATTGGGTATGATGATGAGACGCCTTTATGTAAAGATCGATTAATTGGTACCGTTCAAGTAGGATATGCTGATGGCTATCCAAGGCGTCTCGCCAAAAAAGCATGGGTCATCATTCGCGGTAAACGTGCACCGGTCATATCGCGTATTTGCATGGATCAAATGATGGTAGATATAACAGATATCACAAATGCCACGGTAGGGGATGAGGTGATTCTTCTGGGAGACGGAATTACCTATGATGAATATGCTGCCTGGGCTAACAGTAATCGTAATGAGATATTGGCTTGCTTGTCACAAAGACCTCAGCGGAATTATATAAGAAATGGTCAATGTATATTTACGGATGATGCCTTGCTACCGAAATGAAAACAGTACTGTAAATAGACTACGGTACGTAACGGGAAATAGTAATCACATAAAACAAGACTTTAGTATGGATATGACAATTTTAATTCACAAAAAGAAGATATTGGTAACTTAAAATAAAGACTATAGTACTAAATAAAATTTAAACAAGAGACTATGGTATATAAAATCGATTTACTTTGTCGAACAGGTGAAAATGATTTTCAAATGCTTAATATTGAAGGTTTTACGAGTACGGTTGAGGAAATAGCAATGTGGAAAAGGAATAATAAAGAATGAGGAGCAGGTCATTAATGAAAAAAATCTTTATTTCTGCTGATATCGAAGGAACTTGCGGTATATCCGCATGGCCGCAAACCGATAACAACCATTCAGAGTATCCTCAATTTGCTGAAAGAATGACACAGGAAGTGCGCTCCGCGTGCTTAGGAGCTGCCAGTGAAGGTGTGGAAGCGATACTTGTAAAAGACGCGCATGGAAGCGGACGGAATTTGTATACAGAAAAATTACCGAAGATAGCCCGTGTATTTCAAGGCTGGGGTAACGGTCCATTCAATATGATGGAAGGTTTGGATGAAACATTCGCAGGGGTCTTTTTGACGGGTTATCACGCTGGTGCTTCTATGGGCGGGAATCCGCTTGCGCATACGATGAATACAGGAAATGTATCGGTTTATATCAATGATGAAACGGCTTCAGAAATGATGATAAGCGCTTACACAGCAGCTATGTTGCGTGTACCGCTTTTAATGGTTACTGGTGATGAGAAACTATGTCAAGCCGTGAAGAAAATAAGCCCCAACTCTATCACGGTTCCGGTATCGATTGGTATCGGTGCCGGAAGTGTCGCTTTACATCCTGAAAAAGCACAGGAGGAAATCTATCTTGGTGCGATACGCGCTATGCAAACCGCACCGGAGTCCTGTATCATCCCTCTTCCGGAGGTATTTAGTATACGTATAATTTACCGGGATCATGCCAAAGCAAGAACATGCAGTTTTTTTCCCGGAGCAAAGCATATAGAATCCAATACCGTAGAATATACTTGTCAGTCCTTCTATGATGCACTCGTATTTTTTCAATTTTGTTTGTAAACTATATATTCGAATAATTATTAATAAGAAAATTGGATATAACGCACAAAAATGTCAGTGGATATTATTAAAATTAGAGAAAATTACCAGGTAAAGCATAAAAGAGTTAATTAAATGAAATATTCGTGATAAAATGTTCACAGAATTTAAAGTTATTGTAACCATTTACGTTGTGAAGACTTGGTTGGAAGAACGAAGAGTTTGCGGGAGGGATATTTAAGATGCGCGGACAAACGTTTAATAAGGTCATCGTCGGCATGGGTGCCATCATACTGTCACTTTGCTTATTTTGTAGTGTGTTGGCCGAGTTAGGACAAGCGGCGCTGCTTGTTGATGATTATGAATCAGGCGATGAAATACTAAATACGGTAGATAAGCCGGCAGAAAATGGTGAAGATGCTTCTAGCGACCTAATAATCGGTTCAGAAGCAATTAATAACGAGGATGAGGACAAGCAAGGGGATGAAGAAGATGACTCGTCTTCGCAGGATGAGTTAATAAAAGTAGGCGTATCGGTCACTGTTAATTTGCGCAGTGTGTTTTACGAAGGAGATGACGTTCTTCTGGAAGCATCAGCCTACGGTATAAATGAGGAACAAGAAAAACTAATTTATATATGGCAATGCGATGACGGTGCGTTGGATAAAAATGGGGTACCAATTGGATGGCGTGATGTTGAATGGGGCAATAAGTCTTCTGTATTACACATAACAGCGACTGAAGATAATTTTAGTGCCTCCTGGCGTGTTGTTATTAGTGTAGAAGGAAAAGAGTACACGGCAAAACCGGACCTAAAGCACTATTATAAGGTTGTCTTTATAACGGAGGATGGCGATCGTATCGATAGAACGTTGTATGTCGAGGCGGGTATGGATATTACTGCGTTTACACCGATGGCACCGGAAAGAGAGGGGCTTAAGCATTCCGGTTGGGAAAGCGCTAATGATATCGATCTTACCTGTATTACAGGAAGAGCACTGTTCACACCTGTGTATGTAAATGTGATGATCGAAGAAGCGATACAGTTAACTGATGGTGAAAATCAACAAGCGGGACTCGATCTGGATACAAACAAGTCAGATCTATCGGAAGATACAGAAAAGCTTACATCCATAGTGGATGAAGAATCCTACGATACCGGTGATGACGAATCTTCATTCGTTGATGATGAAGAAGCAGAAAAGGAAAACGCACAACATGAAGAACCGGAAACTGAACGAAGCATCCAAATTGAGCGTATCATGCCGGATGTTATCTTCTACGGCGACACGTTTTATCTGGTAGCGACTTTGGTCGGTTATGAAGATGACACGGTCAGTTTGATTTGGGAAAAACTGACGCCCGACGGATGGATAAAAGTAGATGGCGGGGGGACGCTCTTGGCGGTAGTAGCTGATGAACACACTGTGAACTGCTCATGGCGCGCTTATGTTATCGACTGATGCTGGGTTATCTGAAAAAACGCGATTAGACGACTGAATGATAGTAATGGAGGTCATCGTTTTATGAAGAGGAACTTCAAGGGATGGATGGTATTACTTTCCATTATAGTGCTGCTGGCTCAAACGGCTTCATTCTCTGCTTTAGCGAATGGGGCCGTTGTCGGGGTACTTGCCCCTAATGGAAATATAATGCACGAAGTTAAGGTATATGGACCTAATCATGAGGCGTTGGATGAACCGATGGCTGTAGCCGACGGAACGGATATTACGAGCATACTTGACGAGATTGCGTGGCAAAATGGCTATGAAAGCGTGACGTATATCTCTCCGGAAGGCTTGGATTCGAAGTCAATCCGTTCAAGCGGCTCATTTATATTAATACCTTTCGTTGGTATTGTACCTTTACTTGAAGTGCTTCCTGGACCGCCCATTTCATTGTTAACGATCGCATCCGGTTTAAATGATGGCGCATATGTGAACGGGCTCTCCCTTTTAAACGGAAACGGTCAGGTCATTCCAATTGTCAGCGGTATGCAGTTAACATTCGCAGAACCTTATACAATCAGATTAAGATATGTCTTTACAGATTCGGCAGGCATAATACCTGGCCAGGAATACACTGTTTCACTTCCTCCGGAGTTAATAGGACGGAACAGTGAAAAGACGCCGCTGTTGTACGGAGGGAACAACTTAGATTACGGTGAGGGATGGTTGACAAACGACGGAGTATTCCATGTCGTTTTTTCTGAAATAGCCGTAGGTTCTGTCATGCAGTTTGGGTTTGAATGTACGCAATGGCTTAGCGAATCGATAACATACACCGATGTAGATTCACCTTGGGATTTTCATATGCAAATCGGGAATAAAGATATTGAGGTTAAGGTTTACACAGAAACAGGAGTACCCGGTTTATCCAAATCTGTATTATGGGATGAGCATAATAAAATACTCAACTGGACTATAACCTTATCTCCAATCGTTACAAATGTTTGGGGTGGAAACAATGTAACGGTTCCAAAGTCAGTTAAACTCTCGGACGTCTTCGGTTCGGAGAACTTAGCTCAATACATTTATGGACAGCAATACATCGAGGATTCACTGAGGGTTAATGCGAATTTAGCTGAGAATATAGGTATAAGCGTAACATATACGCGAACAAATCCACAAAATGACATTCAAGGATTTGAGATGGAAATACCCGCATTTTCCAGTCCAATCGTTATTACTTATTCAACACGCCCTCATGATGAGGACTGGGATTCTTTCTTCTCCTCCGCTATGGAGGATAAAACCGTTTTCTTTACAGATACAGCGTCAATAATAAAAGTCGCCGGTGAAGATTTAGACGAACCTGTCAGCGTCACCGCGAAAGCCTCCTATAAAATAGATTTTATACATAAAAACGTGACATCTGATACAACTGGAAACACGACAACATTAATCTGGTCGATTACAATACATTCAGGTGTAATGACGGATGCGCTTCCGGATGGTTCATGGATTGAAGATGTAATCCCGGCAGGAGTAACCTTCGTCATTGTTAAGAAAGGTACACAACTGTTAGGTTTACAAGAAACAACAGAAGTGGACAATCCGTACTACACCTTAAACGAAAATAATGACGGATCGACTACACTTAAAATTATTTTCCCAAAAGGTACAAGCGGGATTCGTCAAACATACTATCTTACGGTAATCATTCCGGAGGATATGTATTACCTTCGCAATGAGGCTACCATATGGACTGTTGAGGGAAAAGGGCCTTCCTCTGAAAAAACATGGACTGGTCCGATAGGAGAGCCGATTATCGATGGCTTGTTGAACAAAACGCCCCTTCCTACTTTTGATGGTCAAGCTTCCACAGGTAAATCTGCTATCAATACATCAACAGGTGAACTAAAATGGCAGATTACGCTAACGAATCCCAATCCTCCGACACAAGAAGATGCTGCCTTAAAAGATGTTTGGCTAAGGGAGTATCCGATGGGCGTATATCGGGCGGGTATTATTCCGGAGGGCCCTGCACATGAATTTGTCAGCGTCAAGGTAATAAGTATTGACGCTTACACAGCCGCGAACAACGCAATGTTGAAAGCGGCGCTCGACTCCAACGGGTTTATTAGCTTTATTAAGGGTACTGAAACATTAAACGGATCAGAATCCATATCCTATGCGGACATCCCATTAGGTGATGTATATGTCGAGGTTGTTCTGGAAATAACCACACAATGCGATCCGATGATTCTACTTGATTATTCAACATATATCGAATATTCTCTTGGCTATATGTCACGAATGACGTTTAACAACTTGGTTACCTATCGCCAAGGGCAGCATGGGGAACCTCGCTACTATTCCCACGCTAAGATTGACTTTAATAACGATATGCTGTTAAAAACATCATTACCGCGTGATTTGGCTTTATATTTTTTCCCGAATCTTGCGTACAATGAAGTTGTTTGGCGTATAGATGCTTCTTCAGACGGAGGATTCCCGCCGCTTGAAAGCTGGTATTCAATCACAGACATGCTTTCTGGCATGACATTATCTGATCACAACGATGACTATCTGTTGCTGTATGGTGGTACTCAAGCCAGTCAATCACTGTTAAGCAGAACGACGCCTGTTTATGCCAGAGGTTGGAATAACATATCCGGAAAGACGTTCAACTTGTATTGGGATATTTCCAGTTTAAATGCACAAAACGGTAATTATCGCAGCGTAACCATTAACATGACGAAGAGCAGTAATAAAAGGCAATTAACTGTTTCTATGAATGAGGGTTTCTACGGCGGCGCGAAGTTTACTTTACTATTTGTGGCAAGGGTTGATGATGATAAGTTCATAGAACATGACAGTACACATGGCTCCATAACATTAAATAACCAGGTTGTGGGGAACACTCCGCGATTCGAACAGGGAAGCATGGTTAGAGATGCGACCTATACAATGGCATATACTTACTTGCATAAAGACGCCGTTTATAATCAAGAAGGTATTATGGAATGGCAAGTGGTCATTAATCCGGAGAAGTATGCGCAGTTCCCACCTTATGAACCGAACCCGGACGCTGATAACTCTACGGTACAAAGTGCTCGTATTATCGACTGGTTGTATCCTTTCCTCGATTTAATGGGAGAAGTTGAGCTATACGGTAATTCAGGACCCATAACAAATTTTACTGTCTCCCTACTCACAGGTGTTCCAAACCCTGAAATAGACCCGCAAACACTCTTTACAAAGCTGGTTATTGAGTTTGACCCGCAATTACTTCAAGGTCAAACACTAACAGTTCGGTTTAAGACGCGTGTCTTAACTACGATAGGTACGAAGCTGCCAAATCATGTATGGTTGGAAGTAAATGGCTATGATACCATTAAAGAGCGATCAACGGCTTATACCATGCAAAGCGCTTCAAGCGGCTGGATAACAATAGGACAGTATATTCAAGTGCTAAAACGCGACAAGGTTTCCGGTGCCGCTATGGAAGGTATTGAGTTTAAGCTTTATGACAGTACAACACGTGAGCTCTTTCCTAATATAGATTATGAAACAGATCATCCGGACAATCTTCTTATTACGGATGAAAACGGTAGATTACGAGTTAAATTAAAGGAAGAAAACAGCGAATCAACTTGGTATATATTACAAGAAGTATCAAATATACCCGGCTTTATCCCATGGAATATGACTGTTCAAGGTATTCCAAGAGCTTGTTTGGTGTACCCAATTGCCGCTTTTAATGAAACGGAAGGCTGGAATCTTGTTGAGAACATGCCAGTTACGGGCGAGTTTATTATAAACAAAGTAGATGATCAAACCCGTCAGATTCTTCCGGGTATACAGTTTAAGCTTCTGGATGAAGAAGATGAACAAGTAGCATTTACAGTTAATGCGGCAGGTACGGAGTATATGGTATCCGCTGAAGGGACAACGAATATCATAACAACCGCAGCGGGAACAGGAGTTACGGTATCGGGATTACGTAAGGGTAACTACACATTGGTTGAAACAAAATCACTTCCGGGTTATCCGGGTGAAAATGGCTATCTTCCCGGTGAGGAACCCAAATGGTCGGTTTCGGTTGATATTGTCGAAGAAATAACGGCTATTGTAACGATAGATGCACTAGAGAATACAGACGCTGGCTGGATATGGGATGATATATTCAATGAACTAACCATCATCAACATCGCAATTCCGGTCAACAGGCTTACCTTATTGAAGGTCGGTTTAAACGCTCCGTCTACCGGCTTGACGGATGTCGGATTTGAAGTATGGACATGGGAAACAGCACCCAAGGCGCTTGTGTTTACACAGGGTTACTCAGGTCTATACTACTATACAAGCACAGGAGAAACCCCAACCCTTCTGTTTACAGGATTAAACGGGCGTTTATCCATTAGAAACCTTCCCAATGGAGATTATACGTTGAAGGAAACAGTTATACCCCAGGGATATGACGGGGTAGGCGATATATACTTCACCGTACAAGGATCAGTTATTACATTTACACAGGGATTACCTGAAAATGTCACATGGACTGAGGGGATTGCTCTTTTAACCGTGCCCAATATACCGAGAGCTACTGATTTCAGAGTTTTGAAAATTGATGCTGACGTTGTTCCGCAAATTGCGATTAAAGATGTCGTTTTTACACTAACAGGATTGTTTGATGGAGATACTGTTCCCGCGTCCATAACGAAAACGACAGACTCTACAGGTATGGTTATTTGGACAGGATTAAAATATGGAGAGAACTATGAATTAAGAGAAACCGCTGCTCCGGGGTATCAACCCTTACCAGTGGGAGCTAAATGGAATATATCGGTTGATGCAATAAGCGGTATCATCACTGTCACATCAGAAAATATTACATTAACGGATTATGAGTATATAGGCAATTCGTTAAATCTCGCGCGAACACTCAAGGTATTCAACCATCGTCTTCCGGCTTTTGGTGCTTTTTCAGTCGATAAAGCTGATAAGGAGATAACAGCGCGTAAACTTCCGGGTGCGGAGTTTGTCATGCGTAATGAAGATAATGAGCTTCTTCACTTTGTGATAACCGCACAAGCTTCCTATGTCTATAGTACCGATATTAGCCACAGCACACTGTTAACCACATCTGATGCTACTACGACAATGGGTAGATTTAATGTTGCGGGAATACCTCTTGGAACCTATAAGTTATATGAGATTACCGCTCCGATTGGTTATGAGCCTGTTACAGAATTGCTGGTTGCCACGATTAAAGTCAGTTATGCACCTTTAGCTGTAAATCCTGCTGTTGTATCCTTAACACCCGTGAGCGGCGTATCGATAGCTGATAATGATACCGTTCTTCTTACCGTATACAACAAGCGAGAAAACGCATATGCCAGCTTCTCGCTTATCAAGTTGGATGAAGATGGAACCGCACTTGAAGGAGCGGTCTTTGTCCTAACCGGTGTCCCCGCAAATGGAGAGCCATTTACTCCGATAAGAGGTACTACCGGATCTGACGGACGCTTAGCCTCTCCCTTACTGCCGGAGGGTGTATATACACTTACGGAGGAGTCCCCCCCGCCGGGATACACTTTCATCGAAGGCAAAAAGACATGGGAGGTTATAGTCAATCAAGAAGGCGGAGTGACAATCGATAATGAAGTGCTCTCCGAGAACATGTTGGATTTGACAGAAATATACAAGGTTTATAACCATCAAGTAACGGGAAGCTTTTCTATCAGAAAAATCGATGATGAAACGGGTACCTGGTTAGCCGGAGCCGTGTTTGAATTATCCGGAGGTTCCGAGAATATTAGAAGAACCGGAACAACAAATGAACGTGGAATCATAACTTTCGATAATCTTCCGTACGGCGACTATATTCTAAGGGAAACCCGACCGCCTGCCGGTTATCGGCCTACAGCGCAAACTTGGCGTGTTACTGTAGAAATGGAAACGGGAAGATTGATATATGGAGGTCGGTCTTACTCCACCCTGTTGATTACAGTACGGAATGTTCCGGCGATACCTGGAGAGTTTTCATTATTAAAGACTGATTTCGATACAGGTAATGTGTTACAAGGTGCCGCTTTCAGGTTAGTCGGAGGACGTCCAAGGATTGATGAAACAAGAACGACAGATATAAATGGAACACTGGTCTTCACAGGTCTGAGTGCCAGTACATATGTGTTGACAGAAACTCAACCGCCTGCAGGCTATACTCCGAATGCGATGTCATGGCGTATAGATGTGGATTATGATGGCATCGTTTCAATAAATAGAATTGTTAACGATGGCAATCCAATTATAGTGACAAACAAAACATTACAACCGACAGGATTTGCCATTCATAAAGTTTCATCACAAACGAATGAACCTCTTGAAGGCGCCGAGTTCACACTTACCGGACCGAACGGTTATGAACGCAAAGTTATTACCGATTTAGATGGAAATGCATCTTTTGATGAAATGTGGCCGGGTGTCTATTCACTACATGAAACACGTGTACCTGCGGGCTTCAGGCAGATAATAACTCAATGGACCATAACCGTTAGTGCGAATGGTGTTGTATCTGGAAATGGGTTATTAAACGGGGTTATTCGGATAACGAATGCTCCCACACATGAAAACCCACCGGGACCGCCAAACCGGGATGTTCCGCAGCCACCTTCAGACATTCAATACGAATTGGATGACATGGATGTTCCTCTTTTCGGACCAATGCCACAGACAGGATTCCTAAGTGATAATATAACTTATATCATCATTTTGGGAGTATCCGGACTGGTCATCGCAGGATACTTTACTATCCGCGCAGCGCAAAAAAAGAAAAACGCGTCTAAAAAGGGATGAGGGTAACACCTTCAAGCATGAGGGAGGAACGGGAATGAAAAAGCGGATAACTTTATTAATTATGGTATTCCTTATCGTTTCTTCTTCCGTAAGTTACGCCAGTCAAAACGACACGGCAAGTTATAAAACTATCATTTGGTTAGAAAGACCAAACAGCATTTGGGATCCGGGCAATCCCATTGAAGATTCGGATATGATAGGTAACTACATCATTTACAAGGAAGAAACGAGATGGGCACCTGTTGGTAGCAGTGTCGCACTGGGAAAATCTGAGGGTGAATACTTATATACACCGAGCGGAAAGCGATTTGCACATTTTATTGGTGCAGATAACGCTAGAGTAAACGCCGATGGATCAACCGTCATCAATGCGTATTATGCTCGCGGCATATTCACCTATAGTTTCGAAATTGGTAATCCCCAAGCGGAAATGTCACCTGATGGGGTTTTATACACGGGTAATGGAACAGTGAAATATACCATACAAGGCAAATATGAGCAGGAGGTTGTTATCCCAAGTTTTGTTAACAACCTCATGCCCATCAATACAAACAAATCTCTTCCGGACGCAGTTTGTGTTGGATGGTCGTTGGATGAACGGACAGGGTATAAGGAAGTATTACCTTATTCCGATACTATATCCGAATTGTTATTACCGACAGATGGCATGCCATACTCTGGATTAATATATCATTTAAAAGGCGTGTGGTACGACAACGCACAGATCATCAAAACATCGTGCTGGCGTGAACAGTTACCGGATGAAGTGGGTCTGGAAGAAAACGAAAACTTTAAAGTACTGGCACTTAATGGGAAAATGTATGTCAATTATCCCGCGACGGATTATTACCTACCTATACCAAAAGGTGCCACACCTATTGCCGGAAACGAAGAGGGAACCCAGTTGGTTAGAACCATACCTCCGGAAGATGGGGGTGATTTGTGGACATTTATATATGATAGAAACATCTACAGTTTATCTATCGATTCAAACGGAGCCGATAAGATTAACGGAAGTAATGATGTCAAATACCAACAAAACCTCGACGACTTTGACCCGGGGTGGGGAGAGGGAACTATTTTAACCGTTAATGGAGTGAATTACTTCTTCGACGGCTGGTATACACACGATGGTGAGTTTATAGCGTTTAATTTGGGCAATGTATGGATGCCGGCACACGATTTAAGCTTAACAGCCCATTGGATATCTTCAGAATAGCTACAGCAATTCTTGGTGGTGTTACATACAGGTGTAGAACACATTCAAATAAGCGTGATAATACTTGAATACTTATACTGGGGCGTTTCGATATCTATGTAATGAGACGTTCCGGTTTATTGAAGTTCCGATTCTTAGGGTTGACAAATAAACTAGCGGCGGGTAATATACCCACGTTACGCAAACAGTTTTCTATTGTTTTTCATGTGCCTGCATGCGTAACAGAGGCACGAAAAATGCGGTCATGGCGGAATTGGCATACGCGCACGTTTGAGGGGCGTGTGGGAGACCGTGCGGGTTCAAGTCCCGCTGACCGCACCAAGTCATTGTAAAACAGCCACCGGTGTTGGTAAGAAATGTTTTACAGTTAACGTGAGACTGTGCCGTAAGAGAGCTAAAGGCTATGCCAATTAGCTCTTTTATTTTAGTCATTATTGTTAGTTTTCTTTTTCCTTGGTATTATCGTTAAACTCGTAAAGCCCGCAGTTTTCAGTTTCAAAAACTGTTTCATCATATTCATCCGGCAATCCGTTGAAAAACCAATACATGGCACGTAATACATGACTGTGTACGACAAACAATATGTTTTTTTCATTATTTGTGTTAATAAAAAAGTCATTTAGGAACTCAAACACACGGCTAGACATTTCGCGGATAGTTTCTCCGTTGGGCGTTGGTGCGTCATCTGTCCAACGCCTGAGTGCATGGATATCAACCTCAGAAATCAGTTTTCCCTCGTAATCACCGAAATCACGCTCATATAGACGTGTTCCTACTATTATTTTAGATTCTTCAATTTGTAAATACTTTGCAATAATATCCGCGGTTTCCATGGCTCGTTTCAATGGTGAGGTAATTATCAAATCAATTTCCATACTTGTTAATCTTTTAGCGATGTCAAGGGCTTGGCTGCGACCATTATCGTTAAGCGATATATCGGTTTTACCTTGAATTTTCTTATCGGCGTTCCAACTGGTTTGACCATGACGTACAGCGTATACTGTCACAAATTACCTCATTTCTTGCAAATTCTTCCGTTTGTATAATGGTGTTGTAGTTTATAAAAGCATGTTTGCCGATACTTGAAAAACCCGGTCGCATACTACTCATCGAGCCGCTCAACATGAAAATTGATCATCCCGGTTATTATCTTTGGCAATCTAAAGAGGCTTATGTAATAGTGGATGTGGTCAATAGCCCTTTACTTCGCGACGCATACCATCAGCATATTATAGGAAAAGATACGTTTCAAGAAATAAACCGGAAAAAAGAACACTTCCTAATAGGTTCAATACGTCAATGTTAAAAATAGCGTTCCAGCAGACCTTGGAATGCCTTGCCGTGACGTGCTTCATCTTTGCACATTTCATGTACGGTATCGTGTATGGCATCTAGGTTGAGTTGCTTGGCTTTTGTGGCGATATCCTTTTTCCCTTGCGTGGCACCGTGTTCTGCCATAACACGCATTTCAAGATTCTTCTTAGTTGAAACATCCAGCACTTCACCCAATAGTTCCGCAAACTTGGCGGCATGTTCCGCTTCTTCAAAGGCGATACGCTTATAGGCTTCAGCAACCTCGGGAAAACCTTCCCTATCCGCTTGGCGGCTCATGGCAAGGTACATGCCTACTTCCGTACATTCACCCATAAAATTTTGCCGTAATCCATCAATAATTTCCGGATCGACGTCTTTTGCTACACCAAGCCGATGCTCGTCCGCAAACACGAGACCCATGCCGCCTTGTTCAATGAATTTCGATGCGGGTGCACCGCACTGAGGGCATTTCACAGGTGGTTCGGTTCCTTCATGGACGTAACCGCAAATGGAGCACACAAATTTTTTCATAAAAATCTCCTTTTAATTTAGAATAGTCACTGACACAATTATAAAGAGGGCTCATTTAACTGTCAACAACTGTGAATAGTAACGAGTGTCTGAGCAGCTGATGCGCTTATGCGTCCACTACGGCAATATATTAGTATGAGTGCATTTGTCACAAGTCATATTATAATATATAACATCAAACTTATAAAACGTTTTATTAACGTTTTATTTAGTCGTATGCTCTGTTTACTTTCCATACGTATATATGGATAATAAATATATTGTTGAATGATCGGCGGTTGTTTAAGTTGCGCCCTGATGCTATAGTTTAAGTGTATCGGTGTTAATAAGTTAAGGAGGGTTATAGTATGAAACTGGCGGTGAGCAGCTACAGTTACAATCAATACATTACAAGTAACAGAATGGATATCTTTTCAGTTATCGAACATGCAGCAGAAACAGGTTTTAAAGGTATAGAATTCATTGAATTCACAACAGCAGAAAGTAATAACTTTGAAGCGTTCTGCGATAAAGTAAGGCATAAGTGTCTGGAAACAGGGCTTGAAATATGCGCTTATGCAGTTGGAGGCGATTTTTCAACGAAAAACATTCATGTGGAAGTAAAACGGCTAAAGAGTCAAGTAGATGTCGCGGCACGTTTAGGCGCGCCTGTTATGCGTACGGATGTAATGAACAGCTTCCCTGATGGTATCATTACATCGAAACAGTGCAGGGGACATATAGCAGATGGGTTGCGTGACTTGGCAGACTATGCGCAAAGTAAAGGAGTTTTACTAACAACCGAAAACCATGGGTGGATCTTTGGTAAAAGCGAATGGCTTGAGAAGCTTATGAGTTGGGTTAATCACAATAACTACCGACTCTTGGCGGATTTAGGTAACTTTATGCATGCAGGAAGGGAACCTGCCGTGGAACTAAGCCGATTAGTACGCTTTGTGCGCCATGTACATATAAAGGATTTTCATTTTAAAAGCGGCAGCGAGTTTTTTCCGGGAAAGGGTTGGTTTGAAACCTGCAATGGGGATTACATTCGCGGTGCTATTGTTGGGCATGGTGATGCTCAGATACAAAAAAGCCTTAGAATACTTAATAACAACGGTTACAATGGGTGGCTGACATTGGAGTTTGAAGGTATCGAAGATGCTTTAATGGCTATTACGGCAGGGCTTACTAATATTCAGCGTATGCTTGTTGAACAGGATACCTCTCATTGAATGAATATGGCACAATATGCTTCTTACACCAGATTGCCAAAAGTTAACAAAACCATTCAAAAAGTACCTCTTCCCACTAAAGTTCTGCAGTTTGGTGAAGGGAACTTCTTACGTGCTTTTGCTGATGAAATGATCGATACAGCTAATAAGGCGAGTGTCTTTCATGGTGGTATACAGATCGTAAAACCTATTAAGTCAGGAACACTTGCTCCGTTTTATGCACAGGATTGTGTTTACACAGTCATTCTACGCGGTAAGTTGAATGGTAAGTCACAAGAAACAAAACGAGTTATTACCAGTATCATAGACGCTGTGGATCCGTACGAAAGTTATGACGCATATAACGCTTTAGCAAAATGTTCAGAATTAAAAGTGATTATATCAAACACGACAGAAGCAGGCATTGTCTATCATGAGAATGATATGTTTAATGACGAGCCGCCCGAGTCATTTCCCGGTAAACTTGTCAAATTTCTATTTAGTAGATATATGGCTTTTAACGGTGCTATTGACAAGGGATGTATCATTCTGCCAACGGAGCTCATTGAAAGGAATGGTTCGCTACTTAAAGAGATTTGCTTGAAACTATCTGCACTTTGGGATTTACCCTACGAGTTTAATAGTTGGCTTACACAGCATAACATCTTTTGTGATACGTTGGTGGACCGTATTGTCAGCGGCTTCCCGACGAAAGATATTCATTCTATAGAAAAAGACTTACAATATACTGACGAGCTCATTACAGTGGGGGAACCTTATGCCTTGTGGGTAATACAAAGTGATCAGTTGGAAGAAGTGTCCAATGCGTTCCCGCTTGACAAAGCTGGCTTACCTGTTTTATTCACAAACGATTTATTACCATACAGGGAATGTAAAGTGCGTGTGTTAAACGGAGCACATACTCTGTCAGCGGTTGTATCCTATTGTATGGGGCTCGAAACGGTTGGGGACATAATGGGAGATAAAGATGCCCGTCAATTCCTATTTAAAGCCTTGTTCAATGAAATCGTTCCAATGGTTCCGTTACCAGCACAAGCAGTACAAGAGTACGCGGAATCAGTGCTTGAACGATTTGAAAATCCTGATATTCGGCATTATTTGTCATCTATACTAATGTACTCTTTATCCAAATTTCGTTCACGTTTATTGCCGATATTGCGGCAAACATGGGAAAGAAAAGCTGCTTTACCGCCATTGATTTGTTTCTCGCTGGGAGCATTAATGGCTTTTTACTCGGGTTTACTGCCGGAAAAGTACATGAGTCACGGGATTGCTGAAGATGAGGCGGTACTCACGTTCTTTAGGGAGCATCACATGTTAACAGCGCCGCAACTGACCGTGTTGTTTCTACGGGAAAAGAATATTTGGGGTGAAGACTTAACAGCAATACCGAGTTTAGCCAATCTGATTTCAAAATCACTTATACATATACAAACCATGGGTATGAGAACCGCGGTCGTGGATATACTTAAAAACCTTTCATGAACCGCTATCTTACAATTGCTTCTCCCCGTATGTTTTGATATAGTGTTGCCGGAATGATACCAATATCAAGCAGGAGGAATAAAACATATGAACGTAGGGGTATGTATAAGTCATCAAGCCGGAGTCATGCGTGATAGTATCGCCAGCGCGGCAGATTTAGGGTTTCAACATTGCCAGTTGGTTAGTTGGCTGCCGGCATTATGGACACAGACGGAAGCGGAATCGTTAACACGTTTATTTGATGAATACCATATTACGATAACGGCTTTTTGGTGCGGGTGGGAAGGTCCCCATGCCTGGGATTTTGTTTCCGGACCGGAAACACTAGGATTGGTCCCGCCGACATACCGATACGCTCGCATGAAGAATCTATGTGATGGTGCAGATTTTGCCCGACTTCTCGGGGTAGCTGATGTTATTAGCCATATGGGGTTTATTCCGGAAGCCTTAACGGATTGGAATTATCCGGGAACAATAGAAGCACTGCGGGTTGTTGCCTTACACTGTGCGAAAAACAAGCAAAAACTCCTGTTTGAAACGGGACAGGAAACGCCAATTACCTTGCTAAGGACCATAGAAGATATCGATACCGGCAATGTATATGTCAACTTAGATCCGGCTAACCTTATATTATATGGGAAGGCTAATCCGGTTGATAGTTTGGAAACTTTTGGAGCATGGATACGCGGGGTACACGCTAAAGATGGCTTATATCCAACAAAAGGTCGTATCCTGGGTCAAGAAGTCAAGATAGGAGAGGGAAAAGTTGATTTTCCGGCATTGCTAAGCGGTCTTAAAGCACTTGGATACGATGGAAGCTTAACGATAGAACATGAAATTGAGGTGTCACAGTCTCAGAGGCATGACGATGTACGCGCTGCGAAAGATTATCTTGAATCACTTATTCGAGCTTTGTAAAAAATGTTTCTGTCTATGGTCATATTGTTATATTAGGACATGCAATGAAGCGGATCACAAACGAGGGTGTTTTGGTGTGAGACTCCTTACTGTATTGTGTATTGTGTTCCTCTTAAGCGTTCCATGTCAGAATGTATCGGCAGCCCGTGCCGTTCAAGCGGATGGGAATCCGGTGTTTGATGCGGAGAAATCTGAAGTAAACCCTCTCTTTACGGGTATTACAGGGGATATATTATGCGCAGCCTTTTCATATTTAAATACAGATAATCCGCTAATCAAGCGGTTTAATGAGAGAAATGGAGATAATATAAAAGCGTATTCCAACTATCAATACGGGTTACCGTATTTATGGACGGGATCCGGAAAACTGTTACAAGGAGACCCTTTGAGGGTTGTTTATCTTTATGCTTCCGTATCTAACGATTATAGACATGGCGTACCATATTTACCGGGCGTGGATTGTATCGGCTTTGTTAGAGTCGTATATGAAAAAATCAGCGGAAGAAAAAACGGGGATATACCAAGTATTTCGCAGATGTTAGACCGCACTCAAGATCATGTCAATCTTTCTGTTGATCCTTCGGAACTATATCGCTTTTTAAAGATTGGAGATGTGTTTGCCTGCGCATCGAAGAATGGCAGACATGTTTTAATGTATATTGGTACCCTTCGTGATTATGGGTACTCACAAAGAGATTTACCGTATCTCGCGCCATACTTAACCTATCCTTTAGTCATACATTGTGGAGACAATAACTTCCAGCGCGATGAGTACGCACGTTTTATAGCAGACAATCAACTCAATGAGTATAACGGCTTTAAAAAGAGTAGAATCGGTTTGCCTTCAGGTGGTGTCTGCCTTTCCATTATTGGCGTTCCGGAAAGCGCGGCTACAAAATCCGAACCTCTGTTCAATGGTACAAGGATAATATATTCTCTACAGCTAGAGGGGTATGAACTGATGATTTACGATTTTTTCGGTAAGCAGAAACATGCAGTTTACAGAGCCCCAATTATAGAAACATTGGGTGCCGGATTTACGCAAACACCCAATGGAGGGTCTCGCTGAGAGCCTGGAGTGTATCTTGTCGTTTTCCCTCCGTTGGTAATCCTCGCAGCATAAATCGCATAATGTCTCCTGATGGAATCCATGTGGTGGCCAATG